>Ga0315336_1000915_pt1 | contig 66274 bp, 67 predicted proteins | sample ASW5metaG_FD_204512 | JGI IMG/M metagenome (GOLD analysis project Ga0315336, IMG submission 204512) | Ammonia-oxidizing marine archaeal communities from Monterey Bay, California, United States - ASW #5 | ecosystem: Environmental > Aquatic > Marine > Intertidal zone | place: USA: California... | reverse complement strand
TATCCCCCCCCCCCAAAATCGACTCACTCAAAAAATATTGATAGTGCACCCATAAGAAGACAGCTTCCTCCGACTTTTCGGACCTGCAGATCTGGAAAATGATTTTAGTTTAAATTCGCACCAGACAGATTTTATTGCTAAAATAAATTAATCCAAGGAAAAAATACCACCCTTTAAAATAATTATTTGGAAGTTTGTTAGGATAATTTTCTTTTTCTTCCACGGTAAGGAGTAACCTTTATGTACAACGCCACTGATGGGATCATTCTTCCGACCACCATCATTGGCTCTCTCCCTCGACCACATTGGTACACAGAAAATTTGGGCCCACGTAGATTTCGTGAGGCTATGACCAATGCCCGATTTCGGGAGCAGTACACCGATGCCGTTTCATCATTTTTACGCGATGAGGAGGTGGCCGGACTCGATATCTGCACGGACGGAGACTGCCGCTTCGATACCGATGTGGGCGGCCACACTTGGTTCAGTTACGCCCCCCGCCATATGGACGGCTTTGAGGGATTTTATCCTTATCGCCTTCCCAAGGAAGGTGGGCTACCGGGTGTCCCACCCGGGCGGATTCTGCACGATGTATCAGAAGCACGCCTAATGCCCGAGATCGTGGGGCCAGTCGGCCGGGGCGATCTACAGTACACCGCCATATGGAAAACGGCACAGCGCCTCACCAAACGGCCCGTCAAATTCGGAACTATCACCCCCGAGCTCATTGCAATGGCCGTGAAAGACCGCTACTACAAAAATATCTTCGAGCGCATCGAGGCCATCGGCGACGCCCTGAACCAAGAACTCACCGAGGTCGCGCGGGCTGGATGCCCCGCTATCCAAATGGAAGAACCCCAAGTTCATCTCCTCGCCGCTAAGGGCCTCACGGGAGGAGAACTTACTCCAAAATACATGCGAGAGGTTTTTAACGACACCGTGCGAGGCCTTCGAGACCTCACTGAAGTTTGGTGTCACACCTGCTGGGGAAATCCAGCCCAGCAACGGATTTTCGATCAAGCACAAAGTTACGCGCCAGCACTCGAAGAGCTGAACAAAGTCGATGCCGACATCCTTACTTTCGAATGCTGCAGCTCGGGTGGGATGGATCTTGAGGCGATCGGAGATATCATCACCGACAAGAAAATCGCCATCGGTGTCGTAGACCATCATTCCCTCCAAGTAGAAACCCCGGAAGAAGTAGCAGCCCTTATTCGTCTCGCGTTGAAATATATTCCAACCGAGCGATTGGTCCTCTGCTCGGACTGCGGCATGGGCCGAGAAGGCATGAGCCGGAGGCACGCCTTTTACAAGATAGCCGCCATCGTTCAGGGGACGAACATCGTTCGACGCGAATTGGGGCTTCCCGAAGCGGAATGCCTGGCGGCCAATCCCCGTTATTCTCTGGTCGAGAGAGAGGAATAAAAATAAGCATATTTTTCCCAACAGTAATTGCGTTAGGTTAATTAGAATTTTTGGGTTAACACTATCTATTGTAAGATTCCACTTACTTAATATAGGATAAACACCACACACTCACCATTCGAGATGGTTTTGAAACAAGAATACTCATCGTTACTAGAGGAAGAATCCATGTTACAGAAATTCAAGATTACTTCCTGCGCATTCATTTTATGTTTATTTGGGTTAACGCTCATTACAGTCACTCCAGTTTTTGCATATGATATAAAACCTGGTCTCAAAGAATGCAATAGCATGGGAAAAAAGAAAGGGGCAAAGTATCCCTACAAACCAAGAATGAATTGTTTTAGGGATTTGTTAGTTACGGTTCGTGGCATGAAAGCGAACCAACGGATGCAAAAGCGATCTGCGCAGCAGTATAGAAGCGAGACTGAATCGGGCGTAAGGGATAAAAATGGCGCTGTGCGCGATGGATATTGCATTTCGCGCAAGAAAAATTTCCAAATAGTCAGGGGACCACGGGAAAGTCAGTATGGATCCACGTATTGCCAATAAGAAAATTACAATAAGAAATATTCTTTCAGGCAGGCGGGAATTATTAATATATCTCATTTATGTCAAGAAATGGAGAGCTACCTTCAGGGTTTTACCAAAAGCATATTTGTTCATGAATACAAACGCGACGACATTGAGGCCTTATCACATTCATGATTGAGGCGATAGATAGTAACAGTGCCTACTATAATCAAGTTTGCGAGTAGCCCAGAATGGATTGATCAAACTAGGTAATATTTCTTTAAAAAAGAATCTCCTGAATAACTGGAAATTGGGGAGGTTGTTCCTAAACTAATCCCCGCTCTCGCCCATCTCCATCAGTTCCTGACGTACTGCCCGATGCGTCTAACAGTAGCACCTTGCTCATAAAGCTGGGTGATACGATCAAGAAAGTTTGCTAGAGTCTTTGGGGCTATGGATAGCCCCTTAGGCTCAAAGCTATATCCTAAAAAATCGAAGCCTTTAGCGATCCGACCTATGAAAGTCTTATCAGGATGCTTCTCCACTTTTAATTCGTTAAGCGTTTGATTGACGATCTGAATCGCCTTCTTTAACTTCCACCGATTAGGCGATAGAACAATCCAGTCATCCATGAACCTGACATAGAACAACCCTGTCTTTTCCATACGATCATCCATCAGCTTTAAGTACAATGCCCCTATCAACGGAGACAGAGGACAACCTAATGATATGCCTCTTTTAATATCACGGTACAACCCACCGAATTGAACTGTTCTGTTTAAGTAATCCCATATAAGAATGATCACTCGCGAATCATCAATATGACTGTGTAGTTGCTCCATCAAAGTATGGTGATCGATACTGACGTAATAACTTTTAACGTCAGAACGAAAAATAAAACTATTTTTTTTAAGTTGCCTCGTTATCTGACGGACTGCCTCCTTACCACCACCATTCCCTTTGACATGAACACACTGGTTAGAGATATGCGGTTTTAAATGTCGAGTCAGTACTAGAGTGACTGCCTTCAAGACCAAGGCATCCAACGATGCCCATAGTTCTATGGCTTCTGTATTAAACCTGATTTCCTGCTGAGGACTGAAACGGTAGGTTCCACCGAGCAACTGTTTCTGAAGGTCGGGTTTGACCGTCTTCCAATGTCTTCTGAGGTTCCAGACATCATTGTTGTGGGAATATTCTATTCTCTTCCAGCATATCCATAAGAATGCTTGTTCTATGACTTCATCGGAGGCGACTTGTTCAATCAGTTGCATTGGGAGACTTTATGCCAAAAGGCAAGTTACATGGTTACTGGTAGGGGGGGTATTTAATCCAATTTGCCTTTCATTTGCCACCCCAGATGCCGCCCCAAACAAAAAATGGGCTACGGCCGAAACCGTAACCCATTGTTTTGAATGGTCGGGGCGAGAGGATTTGAACCTCCGACCCCCTGCTCCCAAAGCAGGTGCGCTACCAGGCTGCGCCACGCCCCGATCATATCAACCAGCTCCGCCAGCCAAATCTCCTTATACTAGCAGCCGCTTCGCGTTCCAAGCGCACTCCCTCCATGCGGGTACGACAGACGAACTCAAAATTTAAAAATGTCACCTAGAATTGAATAATTCCAGTCAAAGAAATTGTCCGTCACCCTCAGTAGTCAAGTGAGAGCAGGTGCCCTTTCGTCCGGACCCGCAGCGCGCCGCTTCTTCTGGATAACATATAGGCCCACAAATATTACAATAGAAATCAGCTGCACCCCCCACCGGGAACTTCCTGTGATCCCCGCCACAAACCCTGGTCGGAAGACCACCACGCAGATAGCGAAGAGGGTCCCGCGCTCAGCCCAATTGCAATCGTCGGCGAAAAACCCCTGTAACGCGGCGGAAAATGCGAACATGGCCACGATGGAGACTAAACATATCCAGCCGATCCGAAAAAAGTTAGTGATCCAGAGAATCTCTCCTTTGGGGCCCACTCCTTCGATCATTAAAAGGTCAAGGTTGAATATGAATACGAATGGGAGAATCGCCGTTCGAAGATCGTAGATAAACCCCTGAATACCGGTTTTGATGGGGTCGGACTTGGCGATGGCCGAAGCTGCGAACGCAGCGAGTCCTACGGGCGGCGTATCGTCGGCCAAAATTCCGAAATAGAAGACAAATAGATGCGCCGCCAGCAGGGGTACAACCAATCCTGACTTCGCTCCGAGCACCACGATGACGGGCGCAGTCAGCGTTGCCATGACGATGTAGTTCGCCGTGGTGGGAAGCCCCATGCCCAAGATAAGACTCGTCACCGCCGCAAGCAGAAGCATCAACACGACGTTTCCGAAAGAAATAATTTCGATCGCTTCAATGAAGCGGCTACCCAGGCCGGTGAGGGTCACCGTCCCAACGATGATGCCGGCTGCTGCAGTCGCAACACCGATGCCCATCATATTGCGCGCACCCATGACGAGCCCCGACCAAATTTCTCCAAAGCTCCAGGCCAAAGCCTGAATGGTAGCGCGCCAAAGCCGATTTTCGAGTTCTTGAAAGTGCGTCGCGCCGAAAAGACGGGCAATCCGGGTCTCGCTCTTTTCTTCTAACATTTCGCGAATCACTATGATCGATGCTTCCATCGGGCGCTGAACAACGATAAGTGCCATCGTTATGAGGATAGCGTTGAATGCAGAGGTGGTCGCCGAGTAGCGAAGGACTACAAGTGTGTACAAAAGTATCAGGATCGGGATGATATAATGAAGGCCTCCGAGAAAAGTTTTCCAAAATGGGGGGAGCTCGGACTTGGCGAGCGGGCGGAGGTCCAGCTTCATCGCCTCAAGGTGGATGACGTAGAACAGAGCGATATAGGAAAGGAGGGCAGGGAGTATCGCGGCGCGGACGATATCAAGATAGGCCAGGCCCAGAATTTCAGCCATGATGAAGGCGGCAGCCCCCATGACCGGGGGCATGATCTGACCATTCGTGCTGGCTGCGACCTCGACCGCCGCCGCCTTGTAGGCCGGAAAACCTACCCTCTTCATGAGCGGAATAGTGAAGGTTCCGGTGGTTGCTACGTTAGCAATCGAAGAACCCGAAACGAGACCGGTCATCCCCGATGCCACAACCGCCGCCTTCGCCGGCCCTCCACGGAATTGGCCCAGGGCTGCGAAAGCTACCTGGACAAAATAATTTGCTGCCCCTGCCCTTTCTAAGAGGGAGCCGAAGAGGACAAACAGAAAAACAAATTCAGCTGACACGCCGATTGGAACCCCCCAGACACCACTGTCACTCAGATACATATGCTCCACGATGGATTCCACTGGACTCCCCGGGTGCGCCACGAATGCGGGCATCCAAGGACCGAAGTAGGCATAGAACAAAAATATTACAGCCAGCGTCGGCAGAGCAGGCCCCAGCGCCCGGCGGGCTGCCTCGAGGAGTAGACAGATCAGGATGGCCCCGAGAACAACGTCCCGCTCTATGGGCAGACCTGCGCGCTCGACAATTCCATCATAATCCCAAGCTAAGTAGATGGCGGTTAGGCCAGCCACTAGGGAGAAGATAAAGTCGTACCAAGGGATGGCCAACTTGCTGGAGCACCTGGGCCGCAGAAACCCCGGAAAAAACTGAAGAGCCGCGGTGAGCAGCCAACTCGGTTCTCCAAATTTTTTTCTCGCCGGGAACGACAAATAGACCAGCGTGATAGCGAAGGTCAGGTGGATGCTCCTGGTGAGCATAGCATTGACGGGCCGGTAGGCGTGAAAAAGCTGAAAGAGAGACCAGAAGAGCGCGATGCCTGAGATCAGCCAGATGGTAGCGTTAATCGGCTGGCGGCCACTTGATTCGGCCTCGGCAGCCAGGCGCCCTACCTCGCCATCTTGCGCGGAAGCATCTTGAGGGTCTGGCAGAGGCCCGGAATGCGCCATGCATTTTCCCTCATTGGGCAGGCCCTATTGGCGGGCATTTTTCAGTGCTTAAAAGCGGGGCGCGCCGGGGACTCGAATCAATCCTACCGGCGCGCCCCAACTTAGGGCTATTGGAGAACGGACCTTACTTCAATCCTTTTTCCTTATAGTAACGCATCGCGCCTTTATGAAAGGGCGCCGACAAGCCTCCTAACATCGCTTTCGGAGTTAGAAATTTGAACGCGGCGTGTGAGGCGCGGAACTTGTCAAGGTTCTCAAAAATCGTCTTTACCACATCGTAGACTATTTGTGGGTCCTGCTTCGAACTTGTGACAAAAGTGGCCTTCACTGCATAAGTCTGGACGTCCTTGGGCACACCTTTGTAGATTCCACCCTGGATGACAGTCATAACGTAGTAGGGATTCGCCTTCACCAAGCTCTTGATTCCATCGGAGTTGATTTCAACCAAGCGAAGGTCGGTGCTGTTGGCAATTTCAAGACCCCCGCCCCAGGGATTGCCGATCGTATAAAAGAAAGCAGCAATCTTTTTGTCCACAAGCGCTCGGCTGGCCTGGCCTTGCTGGAGACCTTCTGCCTTTATGTCAGACTTGTAGTTGAGGCCGTAAATGCGGAGAACATCCATTGCGTTTCCCCGCTGGCCGGAACCGGGGTTGCCAATGTTCACCCGTTTTCCGCGGAGACCGCCCACAGATTTAATTCCGGTGTCAGCCCGCGTCGCAAGCATCACGGTCTCCGGATGAGCGCTAAACACACTCCTAAGCTCTTTGATGGGACCTTTTTTCGCCCAATCCGCCTTACCATTGTATGCTTGCCAGTTCCGGTCGGATTGCGCCACGCCAAAGTTCAAGAGGCCACGTTTTATGGCGTTGATGTTGAAGACCGAGCCCAGCGCCGGCCGGCCGATGCAGTTATAGCCCTTGCTTTTTAAGTTTTGATTGACAAGCTTACAAACGTTCAGGGCAACCTGATAGTAGACGCCGGTGGTGGACCCACCGCCGACGACCAGAAACTTCGCGGCTGAGACTGGACCTGAGGCACTAGCCACACCAGCTGCCACAGCTACAGCGACCATCCACTTAACTCCTTGCTTCATCGTTCTACCTCCCCTCGTTGAATAAAAGGCACGCCTTCCATCGAGTACGTAGGGTCCATGAAAATTCCAGCATCCCATATACCGGAACGCCACGGGATCACGCCCCTCCTGGCTTCCCAAGAGTTCAGAACCTCCAAGATTTGGAAATCCCTCGCCCTATCCGTAACGATAAGTAATATAACGGGTCGCAGATAAACATACTGAGACCCATCTGTCCCGTCAACCACCAAATTTGGACCCTCGTTACTTGAGGCCAGTAAAATAGGACACACTGATAAATTTGTTGTATTCTGCCGACTGAGTATTGACTGAGGAGTTTTATTCGTGTCCATCCCAACCTGGGATGTTATCGTCATCGGCGCCGGCATCATCGGACTTTCATCGGCGATGGAAATATCCCGCCGCCACCCCGGAAATCGTGTCCTCATTCTCGAAAAAGAAGACCGGCCCGGACTTCACCAATCCGGGCACAACAGCGGGGTCATCCACTCCGGGCTATACTACCGCCCAGGCTCCCTGAAGGCACAGACTTGCGGCCAAGGGGCACATTCGATGGTGGCCTTCGCCGAGGAGCACGGAATCAACTATCAAATTTGCGGGAAAGTCGTCGTCGCTACAAGCGAAGATGAAATCCCCCGCCTCGAAGAGCTTCAACACCGAGGAACAGCCAACGGAATCCAGGGAATGAAAATGATTGGGCCCAACCAGCTTCGCGACATCGAGCCGCACGCCTATGGGATTAAGGCGCTCTGGGTCCCTTCAACCGGCATCATAGATTTCCCGGCCGTCGTCAAAACCTATGCCCGCATCGTCACTGATGCGGGCCAGGAAATCCGGCTGGGCGCCAAGGTAACTGGAATCGAGAAGCGTGGGAGGGAGGTTACCGTCGAAACAACAGCGGGGGATTTCTTGGGAAAATTTATCGTGAATTGTGCCGGCCTGCACGCCGACCGTGTTGCGCACCTAGCCGGGGGAGATATCCCTCTGCGCATCATTCCCTTCCGGGGGGAGTACTACGAGCTATGCCCGGAGAAGCGGGCCCTCGTCCACTCCCTAATTTACCCGGTACCCGATCCGGCTTTTCCTTTTTTAGGGGCACACTTTACCCGTCGGACTGACGGAACCGTCGAGGCCGGACCCAACGCCGTCCTCGCCTTCATGCGCGAGGGCTACACCAAAACTAGTGTAGACCCAAGTGACCTCTGCGATATTTTTTCTTATCCCGGTTTTTGGCGACTATCCAAGAAATATTGGAAGATCGGGCTCGGCGAGATGGTTCGCTCGCTCAGCAAAAGTGCCTTCACCAGGTCTCTTCAAAAACTTATGCCCGCCATTCGGGAAAGCGATCTGCTTCCCGGGGGCGCGGGAGTCCGAGCGCAGGCCGTGGATAAAAAAGGGACGCTCGTGGATGACTTCGCCATCGTTCAGACGGAAGGGGCGATCCATGTATGCAGTGCGCCTTCACCAGGCGCAACCGCATCACTCATGATCGGAAAAAGGATCGCCGACATGACCGAGGAGGCACACCCGGCACTGGTGAGTGCTTAGCCGCCTTTTAGTCAGTCTACGAAGAGGGAAGCTTGCCTGCCAAAAGGGTAGACACCATTTTATCTGTCACGTTGCCACCCGAGATCAGAGCGACCGCTCGACCGTCTCCCGTAAGGCCATTTAGCCATGCCGCTACGGAAACCGCGCCGGCAGGTTCAGCGAGAATTTTTCCCCTTTTCATCAGGAGCTGAAATGCCTCGGCAATCTCCTCTTCGCTCACGAGAACCACATCATCCACGTGCTCCTGAATATGGGCAAAGGGAAAATCGCCAGGACGGGTTGCGGATAGGCCATCAGCCATGCTCTCCCACCGATCGAGAGATACTGGTTCGTTTGCTTGAAGGGAATGATAGATGGCCGCGCCGTCCTTAGGGTTAACCCCCACGACCCGAACACTGGGATTGCGAAGCTTAATCGCACTGGCCACCCCAGAGATCAGACCGCCCGAACTACAAGGGACAATGACGGTCTCGACATCGGGTATATCATCGAGTATCTCCATCCCGATGCTAGAATGGCCGACCGATACACGTCTGTCTTCAGCGGTGTTGATCGCCAGTAAACCCCGCTCGCGTGCCACTTTTTCCATCATTGGTTTGCGGGATAGATAGTCAGCCTCGCAAAACACTATTTCTGTTCCGTATCCGCGAATAGCCTCGATTTTATATGGATTTGCGTTTTCCATCATCACCACGACCACCGAGATACCTAGACATTTTCCCGCATAGGCGAACGCCTGTGCGAAGTTGCCTGAGGAGCTCATCACAACCCCCTTAGTACGTTCTTCCGGCGTCAGCGAACCGAGAATATAAAACGCGGCACGGGGCTTGTATGCACCCGTAGCTTGGAGATTCTCCAACTTAAGAAACAACCGCTCAGACCCAACTTCGCGTGAATCCCGCGAAAACGGAATAATCGGAGTCCACCGGATTTCAGGTGGTAGTTTCGCTCGCGCATCTTCAATTTCCTTTAAGGTGATAAGGTCTACCAATGAGAATGTACCTCCTTTTTTTCCGGTCCTATTTTCAGGACGATAAGCCTCGAAGCCACCGGAGGCTCAGACCTTAGGTCGGTAGCTACTTTCGGCCGGATCGGGCTTCGTCCAGAGTCGGAGAAGCTTCCCCCCCCGGTAGGCGCCCTCGAAGGGGCCATCTTCGGTCAGCACGATCAGTGGTTTCTTACGACGGCTCATGAGATTCCGGTAAATACGGCTTTGCTCCATATAGAGCAATTTTTCGCTCGGAAGCATCTTAAAAAAATTTTCGATGAAGCGCATGAATTGGCAAATAAACTTACTCGTCACAATCTGGTGGCGGTCCACCAAATAGCACTTGTCCTCGATCACCCTATTATAAACTAGACCTAACAAATTTCCCCTCGTGTCGAGATAGGGTTCGTAAGGAAATGTCCGGCAGGAGATTGATCGATTTTCCCGTTCACAATATTTGACCCCCTTGCATTCGATAAAAACACTTTCGTCCTCGTCAACTTCATCGATGAGGACAAATTCATCAGAGTTGCGTGGTCTGAACTCGTGCCAAAGGTTTGTCTTCTTTTCGAGGTACTTCCATTCATCCTTGAACGCAATAGGCACCACCCATCCCGAGTCGCAACAGAACGGCTCACCATCGTTGAAGGGGGCACATTTTTTTCCACAATCGAATGCTGCAGGGGCACTTTGAAATTCACGATACAACACTGTGAAATCACCAGGTTTCAACATAGTCTAACTCCATCGCGCTGGAACATTTTCCTGAGCGCTCGGTTCAAGACGAATTTGAGCAAGACTGCAATTGGCCGACACCCCGATTCGGCGGAAATAATCTAGGTGCCAGGCTTTCGCCGGCCTCGGTGACAGCAACACCAAAAAGAATGAACATAGCTCCCGCCAATCGATACAGACCAGGAAATTCCCCAAGCAACAGCGCACCGAATCCCAGAGCGAAAAGAGGTTAAGTTAAAATCCACAGTGCTGCACGAGTGGGATCTAGCCGGCGCTGTGCCCATGTTTGGAGAAAAAAACCACCCGCGGTCGCCAGTACACCCGTCACAGCAAACGCAGCCACCAAGTTTACCGTCCAGCGAACAGGGCCTCCCCAAAAGAGAATTACCCCCGCTGCCAACAATGCGACTATCGGCAGCTTTGGACTCTTCAAAATCCACTCCTCGCGAGGATATGCTGTCGCAAACCCAGAGGAGATTTATAGCGAATCACCACCGTCTCAACCGCAAAAAGAGTCCAAAGTTATTATCATAACGAATTAGATGCAATCCGGAAAACCCACTAATTCAAGAATGCAGGGTAGACATTTTTGGGAATTGCACATCCCGAATAAAAAATCTGAATAATTTTCAGCTCCCGGGCGACGGCTCCGGAAGCGAAAGAGCCCGGGCCACCGAGACCGCACCCTGCAACGCGAGTAAACCACAAATATCGACTTCCTCAGACGCCAATTCGCGGGGCCGATTAAAATAGAGAGCCATCAAACCGACAATACGACTTCCAGTCCGAATTGGAAAAACAGCCATCGCCTCGATTCCTTCCTCTTTCAGGATTTTGGGGGCCTCCTCCCAATCGGCAACGGAAGGCACCTCGACGAGTTCTTTTTCCTGCAAAGCGATTTGCTCGGGAAACCCCTGGGACCCAATGGCAACAGCAGCTCGGAATCCGGCCCCCAAATTTGAGCAGGTTATTTCAAACAACTGTCCCAAATTGTCGTCGTACGCAGCAGCAAAGAAACGATCAGCACCAACAAAATTCGCCGCCTCTTCGGTCCCGTACGAGATCACATCCTTAAAATGTTCCCCTCGAGCTACCATTTCACTTAGCCTGCAAAGCGCAGCAAAGGGAGTATTATCGGAAACCGACTCAATCCCTTCAATTCCCTTTCGGGTGCGGCGGGTCTTTGCATTACGATGAGGTCCCCGCGACTTTCCCAATAGCGCAAAAATCCCCACCAGAACCACCCAGCCCCCCGCCATGCCTCCGGCAAGAAGTTGTTCGGTCTGTTTAAGGGATGCCACCGCAAGTCCCCGATCGGCAACGCGAATGAGACGAAATTTTCTCGTTCCGCCGGGAACTTCCATCTCTACCATCCATCGATTTCCCTCCTGGACGGTGTTGAACGCCAAGGGATCACAGCAAATGGAAATCTTTAGATGGGGTCCAAGGCTTTGATCGAAAAGCATGCCGATCGTGTCATGGATAAAATTTGTTCCTTTTTGGGCAAAGAGTACGGTTTGCTCCGGATCGGTCAGAAGAAAAACGCTATCGCCGGGACCGATCTCATCCGGCCAGATGGAAAATAAGCTTTCAGCAGGAAGAATAAGGCCCCAGTACCCTTTCGTGGATAGGGACGGGGCCACGACAAAAAGCGCAGGAACTCCACCGAGGGAACCCGCTTCGATGTGAAAGTTCTTCTCTTTCCGGTCTTGTAAATTTGTCCGTAAAGCCGCCACGGCACGGCTCCAGCTTTGCCTTTCTAATTTCCCCGGGGGAGGAATTCCTCCTTTCCGCCGGGAAAAAAGAACGTTTGCGCGCTCGTCCAGCACCACAGCAGCAGAGCTGGCAACGCTTTTATCCGTCCGGTTCACTGCGAAACCAAGCGCCCGGGTGCGGGTCACCGCACTGGGAGGAATGGAGTCGAACAGAAGTTCTGCACCCCGAACCCGAGAAATTACCAAACGAATTCGGGCCTCGATTCTTCCCCTGAACACACGAAGAAGGTGCAGATCCCCACGTTCGCTGCTTGACAAATAGGCGGTACGAACAGCCTGCCTTACCCAGACAAATGCCGCCAAGGCGATCAGTACGGAAATCAGTGCAAAGAAAAGGATACGTATGCGCAAAGAAGATTGATTAAACATACTCATGACAGCGGCCGGAGCCCCCGCTGAAGCCCAAATAATCCAGGGCGAAGGGACGAAAGCACATTACCTGCTAGAACGAATAGTGGCAACAGTGCTTTATCATAGGGTTTTACGACACATACGGCCAATCGAGGCAGTCATCAGCCGGCCGCGGGGGCGCCTAATTTTGATACTCCGAAAATCTTTTCGGCGAAATGGCAGGCGGTGAGATGCCCGTTTGAAATGTATTGAAGGGGAGGTGTATCTGTAGTGCAAACATCCTCCTTATAGGGACAACGCGTATGGAACCGGCACCCTGAAGGTGGATCGACCGGGCTGGGAACATCACCACGAAGAATGATCCGATCTTTATTCTTCATGGCAGCCGGATCGGGAACAGGAACCGCTGAAAGCAACGCCTCAGTATATGGATGGCGGGGTAACATGACTAGCTCGTCGGCATTGGCAACTTCGACTATTTCCCCTAGATACATCACCGCAATGCGGTCACATATGTGTTGAATAACCGACAAGTCATGGGATATGACCATGTAGGCGATGCCAAATTCCTTCTGAAGATCTTGAAGAAGATTGATTACCTGGGCCTGAATAGAAACATCCAAAGCACTGACCGGTTCGTCGGCAATGATCAACTTAGGATTCAGGGCCAGAGCTCTAGCGATACCAATGCGTTGGCGCTGACCACCGGAAAATTCGTGCGGATAACGGCGAATATGTTCCGTTCGAAGACCTACACGTTCAAGAATCAAGGCCACCTGGTCTCGCCGCTTTTTTCCCTTCGCTATCCGGTGAATAGTAAGAGGCTCGCCTACAATGCTTCCGACGGTCATTCGCGGATTCAACGAAGCATATGGATCCTGGAATATAATTTGCATCTCCCGGCGCAGCTTCCGCATTTCTTCCCGATCAATCTTGAGTATATTTGTCCCTTCATAAAATACTTCTCCCGCAGTGGGTTCAATTAGGCGAAGGATGGCACGACCGGCGGTAGACTTTCCGCAACCGCTCTCTCCGACGATCCCAAGTGTTTCGCCCGCAGCTATATCAAAGCTGATGTCGTCCACAGCTCGAACATAGGAGCGCACCTTGGAAAAAACACCGCTCCGAAGTGGAAAATGCTTTACCAAATTTTTCACTTCTAGTAGCTTTTCAGCCATAGAGATCGCCCTGCCTAAAGTATCGAGATGGACTTCGAGCCCTCACTATTTACCAAATTGACGTTCAGAACGCCAACTAGAATCCTCTATCAAATTTGAAAATATTTCCTCTGAGGGGATAAATAAGCGCTTATAGAACCATTTTTGAGCTGGCCAAGCAAATCGAAAAAAACCTCGGAAACATCATAAATAGTTGAAATATAATGCAAAATAAAAATATCTCTGTTTCGGCACGCCCTTTGCTACATACAACATTGTGGAGAACATCCCATTAAACCAAATACACTCTTTGCGGTTTGTTTGGGACGGGGCTAGAATTTGTGGGGCACTGTATAAGAATAATTCTGTAATGGACGGGGGAATCCGATAATGGCTGATATACATTCCATTCAACCGGCTGGCAACTCCGGAAATATTGAATCCGGCCGTACAGGAAAGTCGGACAAGTCAAGTCCGGGACTTTCCTTCTCGGATGTCCTCAATAATACAAAAACGGCAAATGTCAGCGGCCAGTCTGGCGTGACATCGAGACTTGACTCGCCAAATCCACCTGCATACATCGGCCCGGTCGATAAGGCGGAGGGTACCCAGGAGACCATCCAGCGATCAACCAAGGAATTTTTTCGTCTTTTCGACACACTCCATGGCAAGCTGAGAGATTCACAATCCTCCATGAAAGACATCGCGCCCTTAATTCGCGGCATAGAACACTACCGGAGCCAGTTAATAAACGACATAAAATCGTTGCCCGAGGACAATCCTGGAAAAAATATTCTCGAAGAAATGGCTGTTATGGTAACCGCTGAATCCGCAAAATTTCACCGGGGCGAATATATTTAACTGGCTGGATTTTGTTCCTCGGACCTCTTACTAACGAGGAGTTCTCTGTTCCCACCTGAGTTGTGGCCATTTGATCCGAAACCTTTTTTTTTGCTAGATTCTTCAGGCGTTTTTTCCGCTTCCCGAGCAGGTGATACAATTTTGGGGAAGTTAACCGAATATTATGTTATTGGAGTCTTTAATGGCGGAAGAAGAGGAAAAAAAAACAAAAGAAGGCGAGGAGACACCGAACAACGAAACACCCGAAAAGTCCAGGGATGACGGGACTAAAGAAGATTTGCCAATATTCACCGGACGTGAAATTGATAAAATGAACGTTCCCAAGCTTAAGGATACGGCCCTTCAATACCAGGGGAAGATCGTCGGCGTCCACGGGATGGATAAAGCGCAGCTTATTCTTTCTCTCAAACAGATCAACAACATTCCAACTGAAAAATCCCTAAAAACAACTAACGTCGACCGAAAGGGCATTAAGGATCGAATAAGGTCCTTGCGCAAGGAACGCGACGCCGCCATCGATGAAAAGGACCGAGTCAAGCTCAAACGTATCCGCAAGCGCGCCAAGGCTCTTCGCCGGACGTTGGTTCGCACCGCCTGAACCCGCCTTCAGTGCCGGATACATAGTCAGCCGGCGCCTTCAGAGGTCAATTCGGGCTTCGGGGAACATTCGATCATGGCAACCGCACCTGCCTTCCCCTCCAAGAATGGCTTAACTGGATTGCACTTTGATCAATGCTTTGAACGGACGTCCTTGACCACCCTCCAAATCAATGTAGGAAAATATTGCAATCAGACCTGCAGCCATTGTCACGTCGGTGCGGGCCCCCACCGCAAAGAGGTCATGACCGGGGAGACTGCCGAGCGGGTTATCGAGTGGTTCGCGGCCTCCCAGATCCAGGCGATGGACATCACAGGGGGGGCTCCAGAACTTAATCCCAGTTTCCGGAGGATCGTCAAATCCTCCCGCGGGCTCGAGCGACACGTCACCGTGCGAAACAACCTCACCGTCATCTTCGAGCCGGGAATGGAATGGCTCCCCGGGTTCTTCCGGGACCAAAATGTCGAGCTTATCTGCTCACTCCCCTGCTACCTCGAGAGAAACGTCAATATTCAGCGCGGAGAAAATGTCTACGAGAAGAGCATCGACGCCCTAAAGATATTCAATGAAATTGGGTTTGGTCCGCCGGGGGAGTTAGTACTGAATCTGGTCTACAACCCGGTGGGCACACACCTCCCCCCTCCCCAGAAACCGCTTGAGGATTGCTACCGGCGTGAACTCGGCGAGAGACACGGTATCCGCTTCAACCAACTTTTTGCCATCACCAACATGCCCATCTCCCGCTACGCTAGCTACCTCAAGGTGAGCGGCCAGATGAACTCCTATATGGAACTCCTGCGCACCTCGTACAACCCAGAAACTCTTCCTGGCTTAATGTGCAGGAATCTCATAAACATGGGCTGGGAGGGGACCCTCTACGACTGCGACTTCAATCAGATGCTCGATATGGCACTCGGAAATGGAAGGCCCCTCAAGCTCTGGGAGACCACCGCCAAAGAGCTTATCGGGCGAGGTATCGCCACCGGGGACCATTGCTACGGGTGTACGGCGGGGACTGGATCTTCTTGTGGTGGGGCGTTGGCGTAAAGACCACTCTCTCCTGCGTGCCCTTAAATGCCACGTCCCAAATGGACGGTAATGACAAGAGCCTTTGTCCAATTCTTCGGGTCCGGAGATTATGAATTATGACTAACAAAATTTACATTGCCGATTGGACTGTCCGGTAAGGCTAGGATAGAGTTAGAAGTCCTTTGTGTAAATTCAGCTACATAGATTTCTTAAACAACGAAAGGGCCGCATTCTTTAATCGAACAGCAGAGGGGAATGAGCGAGATATTCTTCTGTCCTTTCTTTTAAGTTGTGGTGCCAAGAATTTTTCGTCGAGCCCTTCGTCTGTCCTAACTTAATTCTGCAAACCCAAAAAACGCTCAAGTGCACGCGGCTTTACTAGCAAATCAATCATTAATGCCCAAAGGAAGCAGGAGTATGATCGATTCTTCCGTATTCAACATTGCCGCTGTAGTCCTCACCCTCGCCTCAGTGTTCGGCTATCTCAACCACCGGTGGCTAAAGCTGCCGCAAACTATCGGTCTAGTCGTTATTGCGCTGCTCGCCTCGCTTGGCGTCATCGCCCTAGACGCATTAATCCCCCAAGCCCATTTCCAGGAGACTGTGCGTTCCCTTCTTTCGCAGATCGATTTCCATGAAGCACTAATGAAAGGGATGCTGAGCTTTCTGCTCTTTGCCGGGGCACTCCATGTCAACCTCGCCGACCTTCTCGCCCAGCGCTGGGCGATTAGTTCGATGGCCACTTTGGGAGTGCTGCTCTCCACTTTCCTTGTGGGGGTCTCGGTTTTCTTTGCGGCCAAGGCGCTGGGAATTGTTATCCCACTACCTTACTGCCTAGTGTTCGGATCGCTAATCTCGCCGACCGACCCAGTGGCCGTACTCGGTATCCTCAAATCCGTCAAGGTCCCCAAACCCCTCGAAGCGATGATCGCGGGCGAGAGTCTATTCAACGACGGCGTGGGTGTGGTTGTGTTTTCCATACTGGCCACCCTCGCGGCAGGCGCGGGAGGCAGCGGCGGAGAGGCCTTCACAGCCGGGAACATCACAGGACTTTTTGCCTTCGAAGCCATTGGCGGAACAGCCCTCGGCTTGGCGACGGGCACCATTGCCTACCGGACAATGAAATCTATCGACGAACATAACCTTGAAGTCCTTATCACCCTTGCCCTCGTCATGATGACCTACACAGCCGCTTCCGCCCTCCACGTCTCTGGTCCTATCGCCATTGTTGTCGCTGGCTTGCTTATCGGCAACCACGGCAAACTATTCGCCATGAGCGAGAACACACGGGACCATATCCAAAAATTCTGGTCCCTTACCGATGAGGTCCTGAACGCGGCCCTCTTCCTCATCATTGGCTTCGAGGTCATAGCTATATCGTTCACACGTGACATCGCCTGGCTCATGATCCTCGCAGTGCCAATCGTCCTCGCTTCACGTTTCGTTAGTGTAGCCGGACCACTCAGCCTCCCCGGCCTACGCAATAACTACCCGCCCGGGGCAATTCCTGTCCTCACCTGGGGCGGCCTTCGTGGTGGCATATCGGTTGCTTTAGCACTCTCGCTTCCCGACGTGCCCGTAAAGAGCACCATCCTAGCTATCACCTACGGTGTTGTGATCTTTTCAATCATCGTCCAAGGCCTCACGATCGAATTCCTCGTCCGGGCCAGGGCTGGGGACATTCCTGGTCCAAAGAATGTAATGCTGAATAAATAGTTCGCCTAATAAAAATAATACCGGGCCAACCGGCCGGCAGCGTCCGCTTCAGCAATTTATCCGAAAGGAAAAAGGACCCAAAAATGAACTTAAAGACTGTGTGTGGACTCATGCTCCCCAGAAATCTATGGATCTGATTTTGGTGGACAATTCTTCCAGCAAGGAAACGGATACTCCGCTACATCGAACAAGGATTATAATACCTTAGTTCTTCCGTCTCTGCGAAGAACCAAACGACGAGCAGCCATATGGCCCGATGAGAAAATTCAGGATATCCAGCAGAAACCAAACCAACCGGCCCCAGCGATGGCATAGCCGCACGCCCACCGCCAAACCGGGTCAATGCATGGTTAGGTGTAAATTAAAATCAAACCACTAGAAAACCCTGAACCAATCCACCTAGCTGATGAATTAAATATGGCCAACAAAAATCACACCAATGTAGAATCTATTAACGAAAATAATAGCACCATCCGTGGTTGAAGCGATTGATCCAGGTTTCGAACAAAAAAGAACCTCCATAAACTTATTAGACCGAACATCCTTTCTCCCTCTCGCTCCGTCACAAAAAATTTCAAGAGCCCCAAGGGGTTCCTTGATCAAATCATCCGATTCCGTTTAAGCCCTTCGCGCAGTGGAAATCGATAAGTTCCCACCGGGAAGCGAATTGATTGATGTTGCGGAGTTTACCTAAAAAATTCTTTTTCATTAAAATGTTCAAAGCTCCTGAGGAACATCGTGACCGAACCAACGAGTGCTAATATTACATAAAACGCCAAACCTGAGCGAAGACTACTTTAAATAGTCGAACTTGGGACGGGCGGAGCTTATAACCCCAGCTTTTTCGGGGGAGGGTTTTTCTTTTTCCGGAAATCAGTGATAGCTTTCTCAATTCGGCCTTCAAGGCTTGGATTTCCGCCCCGCCGCCGTATCTCCTTGAGCACCCATTCGGCCACAGTACTCATGTCGTGCTGACCCGGCTTTTTGGTAGGTGTACTGATCCCGTGGATGCGAGCTAGGAGACGGGTCTGGCGATCAGGAGCATAAAGAGCCTCCTCGGCAAGCTTAGCCAACATCACCGAAGGTGAAAGACCGTCCATCCTGGCATGGGCAATGAGTAGTTTCGCTGAGTCCGTTGAGAGGCGGGTGCTGAATGTGTTGATCCTTCTCGGGTTAATGGACATTGGTGAGCCCTGACTAGAGTAAATAAAAGCCACAATAGGTGAGTAGCGAACCCACAGCATTTTGGCAACTGGGGCAAGACAGCCAGAGGGAAGTTTATAAAATTCTATTAGTTCGTCGGCCTAGAGGGCTGGTAGAGCCGAAAAATGAAATAAAATCCCAGCGCGGCAAGGGAAAAACCTCCGAGTTTCAGTGCTCCGGGCGAAATTAAGAATGGAACCGAGACAGCGATAGTACTCAAGGGAAGGAAATAGCGTACCCAGACCTGATCACGGCTCTGCTGCCAGAAAGGAAAGACAAGAGAGACCGCGGAGAGAACTATAAAAAAGAGCGATATCGGCCGTGTGAAAAAGAGCATCGGGTTCGGGTCGCTCATGTAGGCCCGATTCAAGTTCACCTCGGCAAGGTCACCCAGGATGACGCCCAAAATCATCGGCGCTAGCGGAAAGCCAAATTTCTTCATCATATAGCCCAGAACCCCAAACCAGAATAGCGTCCAGATATCAAAGGTAATGTTGTGGAGCGCAAAAACACCCGTCGCGCAGAAAAACAGCACCGTTGAAGCCAGAATGTACTTAGGCAGACGTGTCACCTTGAGGAAAACCCGCATCCCGACCGCCTGGAGAAGAATCATGACAAAGTGGGCCAGAAAAAAAGCAACGAAGATACCGTAGACTAGCACGGGCTCCTCGTTGATGAACGTCGGACTCGGGACGACGTTATGAATCAGGAGCGCACCCAGCATGACAGCCACTGAGATGTCGCCCGGGATACCAAGCGCAATCATGGTGATAAGGGCGCCACCGGCGGTACCGTTGTTGGCAGACTCGGCTGCAATGATGCCGTCAGGAATACCGGTACCAAATTTTTCGGGATGCCGAGAAGCCTTCTTGGCCTGGTCATAGCTCAAGATATTCGAGACGCTCCCGCCCGCCGCCGGCAGCGCACCAACGAATACACCGATACAAGCCGAACGGATGAGGTTGAAGGGTTGGCGGAAAATAGTCCTGATGGCATTCCAATGCTCGAGCTTGACGGCCTCGGCGTTTACGTCCATGAGCGAGTTCTGCGCTTTTTCGCCGCCTTCCACGTCCGTCATAAGCTGGGCGAAAGCGAAGAGCCCGATCAAAACGGGTAAAAAACCGAAGCCCTGCTTGAGAGCTTCGGTCCCGAAATCAAAGCGAGAAATAGCCGTGATGTCGTCGTCACCGACGGTAGCGATGAGCAATCCCATCAGCCCGGAGATCCCACCCTTGAGCATAGATTCGCTTGCAAGGCTCGCAATGATTGTCAGCGCGAATACAATGAGGGCGAAAAATTCCCAAGGGCCAAACTTTAGGCCAAACAGGGCAATGGGCGGGGCAAATAGGACGAGGAGAACCGCCCCAATGAGCCCGCCGAAAAACGAGGACCAGATCCCCACCCCGAGCGCGAGGCCTGGCTTTCCCTGACGTGACATCGGGAAGCCGTCAAATGTGGTCGCCACCGATGAAGGGGTTCCAGGTATTCCCAAAAGAGTGCCCGATATGAGGCCACCCGAGTACCCACCAACGAAGACGCCCATCATCGTCGCTGATCCCTGTAGCGGAGTCATCCCGAAGGTAAAGGGAAGCGTCAGGATGACCGCCATGGCTATGGTAAATCCTGGGATGGCTCCCGCGACGATGCCCGCCAAGGTGCCCGCAAAGATGAGAAGCACCGTCTTGACTTCGAAGACAGCGGCGAAGGCCAGACCTAAATTTTCCAGAACCATCCCAACTCCTCAGAGACGGCGCCATCTGCGCCACGCTACATCAAACCGATTTCGCCTTCGGGCAAAAGCACGAGAAGCATTACCCGAAATATCAAATAAGAAACAGTCAGCACCCCGAGCGTCACGGCTATGAATTGCGGTATCTTCCTCCAATCCTTGGGTCCCAGGAGAACTTGCATAAAAAAGAGAAAAAAGAAGCCTGTGACCATATACCCCGCCCATGGCAATGCAAGTGCAAAAAGGAAAAACAAGGTATAGCTCGCCAGAACATTCCAGTAATCACTAAACCAAGAGGCAAACACGCGCTGGGGCTCTGGTCTAACCCGGAGATCGTGATTCAAACCCTTCAAGAGTAACGCGGCACATAGGGGAAACAACCCGATAAGTATAACGCGCGGAAACAGCCCAGGACCCATCGTCCCGTAAGGGGCCGGAGGAAGCCAGAACGACATCGCGAACATGGTAGTGACGATAACCGACAAAATAAGCCCGATTATGGTATCCGCGTGGAAGCGCATGCATCTCTCCGAGTGGCCGGTGAAACGAAAACCAGCTTACGGCAGCCCGGAAGGGCCGCCGCAAGCTGGTTAATTTTTATTATATTAGTTCTTGCGTTTATAGAGCCCGACACGCTTTGCGGCGCCCGTAATTTTTCTCTGGCTTTCTTTTAAGAATTTATTGAACGCCTTTCGGCCCTTAAACTGAATGATGACACCTTTGGCGGTTAGGTTCTTCACTACCCCAGGATCCTTCATCGCCTTGGCAAAAGCTTTCTCGAACATACTTTGGATTCCAGATGATGTTCCCTTCGGAGCGAAGACTCCCCGATTCACCCCGGTTACGACGTTGATTCCCTGCTCCTTGAGAGTGGGCAGGTTCGGCAGCCGTGAGTCGCGTGCCTCGAGTGCGATGCCGAGGCCAATGAGCTTTCCAGCACCGAGATACTTCTTGGCGGATGAGATATTAAGTTCGCCGAGCTGTATGTGCTTGCCGAGCAAGGCTGTCATGCGCTGGCGGGTACCATCATAGCCGACATACTTGAACTTCACCCCGGTATCAGCCTCTACCAGGACTGGGAAAAAGTGACTTGTCGAGCCGAGAGTTGCACCGAAAAGTACTTTTTTTTCCCTGTTTTTTTTCAGGTCACTAACGAGCTCTTTTGCGCTTTTCCATTTCACACCAGGATGCGCTCCGAGAATTGAGGGGGTATGGGTAACGAGAACGAGAGGCTCAAAGGCGAAGTAAGAAAAATTTACCCGGCCTTGCACGTAAGAAGTATGCATCGAGTCGTGGCCCGCAAATAGAGTGCAACCATTCGGTCTGGAGGCCTTGGCCACTTTGGCACCCTTGTTGCCACCCTGGCCACCGATATTCTGGATGATGATATCCTTGCCAAGATGTTTCTGCGCCGAACGAGCAACAATGCGAAAAATGACATCCGTGCCACCTCCTGCTTTCCAGGGAACGATGAGCTTGACTGCCCGACAGGGTAGATCGCCCGGCCCAGCCGCCAGAACCCGCGGCACTGAAGCTGCGAATAGAACTATGAACAGGGTTAGAACCAATGTTGCGGAAAACCATCCAGTTTTCATTGTCCATCCTCCATGTATGAGTGAGCAGCGAATATCGCACGCCCGATAATGGCGTTCGCCTTCGCCCGAATCGGGCAAAATGAGTACAGCCAAATCTTCCGAGCAACACGGAATCACCGCTCCGTTATTAAATTACTCCATTATCTCAATATATTGACCGCATCGGGTTTCGTCAAATTGATTGAAAGGGGGGGAAATCACCACACAGGGGCGGTCCGGGAAGGCGGTGAATTTCACCTCCAGAGAAAGCATATTCATGCTCTCTTACTTTCCCCAAACGATGGCCCAGGCACCCGCCACCGAGAGCAGCCCACCCAGAACCACTCGGAAGCCAACCTCCTCCTGCTTTCGAAAATAGAGCCATGAAAACAGGATAGCCAGGAAAACGGAAAGGCGATTTATGGGGATTACCTCAACAATATCTCCGTGGCGCACCGCAGTCCAGAAAAAGATTGCGGCAGCGGCGTTGAAGACCGCCCCCACCGAAATTAGCAAAAGTGGCCGCCGCTCCCAGAACCTGGGCTCCCTTTCATTCGCATAAAAGAGTACGAAGAACAAAGAAAGTGTGGCGACTGTGTTTGAAATACTCATTCCGAGCGGGGCAGAGGAAATCCAGGCGAACCCGAACTTGCGGAACAAGTGAGAAAAACCCTGAAACCCAGCCGCTGCTAGCGGAATGAGGTAGTAGAAAAAGGGAACACTGCGGGGCTCTTCCCCGGCCCGGTAAACGAGCAAGATGGAACCGACCATGATCAATGCCGACCCTGCGATTATCGGTAGCGTTGGAACCTCCCCCAAAAACACAACGGCCAGGAGCGATGACCAGAGAAGGCTCGTTTGCATTAAGACCGATGTGCTCGCCAGCCCCACCGTTTTCATCGCGTAAAAACTCAGGTAGCGCCCGGCCAAGCCTCCGATCAGGCCTACTAACACGAACCAGGCCAGGCCGCGCAAGGGCCAAACTTTTACCCTGTCCGAAAAGAAATAAAACGCCCAAGCAAACTGGAGGGTAATGGCACTTGAGGTCAGAGCCGTCACTCCGGCCCCGAGGCGAATGAGCGCACCCCGGTACATCGCCCGCGCTACCGAGATGCAAATGGCGGCCAGCAGCGCCAACAAGTTCGGACTCAAGGAATCGAGATACATCGGCTACCCATTGTAAAACGAAAGCTCCGGCTACCGGTCCGCAGCGATGAACCACACACCCGCCGCCGAGAACGGCTCACCCGAGACTATTCGAATCGAAACGGACTCCCGTTTCTAAAAAAAGAGCTCTGGGGAAAAAATAAAAAGAACCGACAGACGGTTGATAGGAACTACTTTAACCACCCCACCTTCTTATGATCACAACCCAAATAGGAAGCACTGCAAGACTTTTACCTCCCAACAAGGACGATGAGTATGCCTCACCGCTTTCCGGTCCGGGGCGGCCTTTGAGTCATGAAAGGAGCTGGCGATGCACATACCAGGCGAAGGAAAAGGTAACCACTACACTACCCGAGATCATCGTCGTGGCCGGGAGACTAAGGTAGTCGAGGCTCTCGCAGTAGTAGGGTACGTGCCACGGGTATGAACACCAAACCAAATAATGCAGGGAGGCTCCGATGGAACAATTCAAGCAAGGGTCTTCCCCATGGAAGCGAGAAACCGAGATTATGGCACGTCCCGCTCGAGATGGCGACATTCCAACAAAATAGGGAGGCTATCCTTCATTTACCTGAGACAATGACGAAGGCACCTACTACGGAGAGTAGCCCACCCCAGATCACACGAATCGTCACCGCCTCTTGTTTGCGGAAAAATAGCCACGAGAAGAAAATTATGAAAAGCACCGAAAGTCGATTAATGGGAACCACCCGGATAATCTCGCCCTCGCGAACAGCCGTCCAAAAAATCAGGGCAGCAGCAACATTAAACGCCGCGCCTGCGACTACACTGAACAGCGCCCCAGCTTGCCACGGCTGCCGTGCACTCCTTGCGGAAAAGGGCAGTGCACAGAGAAGAACCAGCGCCCCGCACCCCGCTGACACACTTATCCCAAAAGCAGGAAATAGAATAATTGCTAGGCCATATTTGCGGAACAAAAACGTCAGAGAAAACAGGAACGCCGAAATGACCGGGACCAGATAGAACCAGAATGAGATTTTCTTTTGCCCTTCCTTTGGCCGATGGACCAAGAGAGAGGCTCCGAACATAATAGCGAGCGTTCCAAACCCCACTCCGAGGGTCAGCTGCTCACCTAAAAACAGGACTCCCAGCGCCGATGTAAATATTAGAAGGGACTGAATAAGGATTGAGGCACGGGCCAAGCCAATGAGCTTTACCCCCCAAAAGTTTAGGTATCGTCCGGCCGCTCCTCCGAAAACACCCACCATCGCAAACCAAAAAAAAACCTCCCAGTCCCATTTCCTGCGCCAGTCATCCAGAAAAAAGTACACCCCTGCCGCCAGTAAGGCGGATGCGAAATTCATTAAAAAAGCGGTGATCATCGGGCTCAGTTGGGACAACCCGGCCCGATAGAGGGTTTGGGCCACCGAAACCAAAACAGCCGCTATAAGAGACAAAAGGTTGGGAGAGAAGGACTCGAGCACGGGCTTCATCCAAAGAAAAACATTTAAACCACGGGATTGTCCCACAAAATGGGACAAGTTGCGATGAATTAACCGTTGTAAGCGTTATGGGCAGGCCTAAAAGGTTTTCTCGACTCGAAAGTTCCAGTAGAATGGCCAAACAATTTACAAACTTATTGAAAATAACCGATGTCGAACTATTCGTACCTTAGATTACAGAAGAATTCCGCGGGAGAATAAAAAGTACCACCCTTACTTAATTAATTATCGGCTCACCAGCGGAGCCATTGCCCCAAAAAGGAGACCGCCAGATGTACCTTAACGAAGAGCGTGCACGCGGCCTCATGAAGGATCACAATTTTGATGTACTGGTTGCAAGCACGCCTGAAAATGTCACCTACATTGCCGGAACATGGGGCTGGTCGAACAAAGTTTACGTCTACTCCGTGCATATGTTCGCCGTCTATCCGGGTGACGCCGGAACCTCTCCCGCTCTGATCGTTCCTGGTCAAGAAGTCACCTACACCTCAATGCAGCAATCCTGGATCAAGGACCTGTACACCTTCGGCGGAAAAGGCGCGTTGATACAGCCCCCGGATAAGGTTGCCCAGACACCCGAGGAGGAAACCTATCTCGGAATGTATAACAACGACGCCCGCCGGGAAAATTCGCCCGGTTTGGCGCTGGCGATGGCTCTTCGCGAACGGGGGCTCGATAAGGGACGCATCGCGCTGGACGAAGAACGCGTCATGCCCAATGTGCGTACCCAGATTGAAGAAGCGCTCCCCCATGCGACCATCATCGAAGCCAGCGACCTGTTCCGCCTGATCCGCATGGTCAAGACGCCCGACGAGCTCGATGCGATGCGTGCCTCTGCCGTCCTGAACGAGAAAGCTTGCACTGCCGCCTGCGAGGCTGTTACCGAAGGAGCGATGGAGCGGGAGGTGGCGGGGGTTTTTGCCGCGGAGGTAGGTCGGGGAGGCGGAAAATGGCAATGGTTCCATTTTTGCTCGGGCAGGAGGGCGACTGGCATTTTTCCCCCAACCGATAAAAAGATTGCTCATGGGGATATGTGGAAATTCGACGCCGGCCTCCATCTCCACAACTACCAGGCCGACACGGGATGGGGCGGCGTTCTAGGTGAGCCAACTCAAGAGCAACTCAACCTCTGGAAGGCAACTGAACGGGGTTTTGAGGCAGGTCTCGCTGAAGTCAAAGCGGGGGCGCTTGGGTCTTCTATCTACAGAGCCATGCTGGAAGGAACCCGCGCGGGCGGCTACGCAGAACACAACGGCAACTTCGCTGGACACGCCATTGGCCTCGAGCAGCGCGAAGTCCCATACGTTCTTACGAACCCGTTTCTGCAAAATAGTAAGTTCCTACCACCCTCAAGCGATTTCCCTCTAGAAGCGGGCACAACGCTCTGCATCGAAAACCCGATGCAGATATTCGGCATGGGTGGTACCCAGATCGAAAAAACCATCGTAGTCACGGAAACCGGCTACGAGATCCTTTGTCCACAAGAAAGAAAACTTTGGGTGGTCTAATAGGCAAACTCTGCCACATCCCAAAAGAAGGGGCACCTTACTCTATTTTAAGGGAGCATCTTTCATGTGTGCCACGCAGTTCATAGATCTCAGCAGTCCACTCGAGAACGGAGCCAATGAGCCTCGACCGCCTGAAATCACTTATCTTGATCACAAAGAATTCGGCGCCCGTTCCGCGAAGAACTGGGGCATTCCAATAGAACAGCTTCATGACGGCCTGGGCGGTGCGGCGGAGTTTTTGACCGTTTCCACCCACTCGGGCACCCACATGGACGCCCCGTGGCACTACGGCCCCAATGTCGCGGGTGAACCATCTCGAAAAATTGACCAAATCCCCCTTGAATGGTGTTTCGGCAGTGGAGTGATTCTCGATCTGCGCCACAAAAATACTGGCGAATGGATTACCGAGGAAGATATCAAAGGGGCCCTCGAGAAAATTAACTATAAAATAAAAGAAGGCGATATCGTCCTTCTTTGGACAGGTACCGGCGAAAAACGAGACGACCCCAACTATTCTGAGCTTCACCCTGGAATGAGTATCGAGTCGACCGAGTACCTGCTCGACCGGGGCGTACGCGTTATCGCAATCGACGCATTTGGCTTCGACCGCCCGTTCAACAACCAGGTCCCCGAATTCAAGGCAGGTAAGCGAGAGTCTCTCATGCCTTGCCACCACATCCTTGGTCGCAGGCGCGAATATTTTCAGATTGAGCAAATTCAGAACATTGGCGCCATACCTAGGCCACACGGCTTTAAGCTGGCCTGTTTTCCTATCAACATTAAGGATGCCAGCGGGGGTTGGGTTCGCCCAGTTGCCATCGTGGAAGATTAAACTAAGAAAAACCGCAAACCTTCTCTACGTCGAGGGCACACTGGACTAAAAGGATTTTCACGAAATGGAAAAGCTGATCATCACCAACTGCGCCGCTGACTCGCGAAAGCACGAGGGCGTCCCTAAGCGCCTCCAGACCCCTGAAACCGTCTCCAGAGAGATCCGTGAGAGCTACGACGCCGGTGCCGTCATCGCACACATTCACGGAATCCCGATGAAACTCGAAAGCTGGGCACCACTCACAGAGGCCGTTCGCGAAATATGTCCCGAGGCACTAATTCAGTTTGGGATTGCCGCGATGGGCTTTAAGGGACGTGAAAAAATTATTCATCTAAAACCAGATATGGCTTCCATAGCACTTGGTTCGCACGATTTTGCGTTCGTGGATGCTGACTTACTCGTTGAGCATTCACGCCAGGAAATTGAGGATCAGGTCCGCTTGTTCAATGACAACGGAGTCAAACCCGAGTTTGAGTGCTTCAATCTGGGGCACCTTTGGAACTTAGCTTGGCTCCTAGACAAGGGCATCGTCGCACCGCCGGTTATGATTACGATCTTTTTCGGCTGGCCGGGAGGGTTTTATTCGCCACCAACGCTCAAGGAGCTTCTCCACCGGATCGAGCACCTCCCCGAGGGCTGCATCTTCTCTGTCAGCGCCTCCGGGCCCTCCCACACTGCTCTTGAAACAGTTTCAATAATTCAGGGCGGTCACGTCCGCGTGGGCACCGAAGATGAGCCCTACTACTCCGAGGGGATTCTCTGTGAGAACAACGCCCAACTCGTCTCGCGCATTGCAAGAATCTCCAGGGAGCTTGGCCGTGAAGTCGTCACCGTGGTAGAGGCCCGGCGAATCCTCGGCCTTCCGGCCCGCTAAAACAGAATCCACCGGGGCTTCCATACCGCTCCGATCGTCCCTCTGACGTATTTTCAAAAGTAACAATTAGGAGAAGAAACATGCCAAAAATGACAGGTGCGCAGTTTCTTTCTGATACGCTCAAAGGTTACGGCGTAACTCATATTTTTTTCGTCCCTACCATCCTGAGCCACATGCTCGCACAAATTGACAAGAGAGGGAGCAACATTGCAAGGGTTCTTACGCACGGAGAAAAAGCCGCCGCCTACATGGCGGACGGCTACGCACGAGCTTCGGGCCGTCCCGGTCTTTGCATGGCCCAGATCGTGGGCGGTGTGAACCTAGCGGCAGGTCTTCGGGATGCCTGGCTGGCCTGCACACCCATAATCGCCTTCTCGGGGGGGACCACCCCCGCTGGGAGGTACCGCAACTCCTACCAAGAGGTGGAGGATATTTCAGCCTTCGACCCCGTGACGAAGTTCAACGCCCACGTCGACAGCGTGGAGCGGTTTCCAGATCTCCTGCGCCAAGCATTCCGGGCGGCCACCTCCGGAACCCCTGGCCCCGTCCATCTCCGCTTTGCCGGGAACCTCGGGCAGGTCGAGCAACATGAGGCTGATCTTGAAGTCATCGTAGAAGAACAGTTCTCTCGCGTACCGCCCTACCGGCCTGAACCAGATGAGAAAAGCGTCGCCCGGGCTGCACAAATTCTTGCTGCATCGAAAAAACCCGTCATCGTATCGGGCGGCGGTGTTCGCACCTCAGGCGCAAGTGCCGAGATCGTCGAGCTCGCCGAAAAGCTCCAAATCCCAATGGCTACCTCGATGAACGGGAAAGACACCGTCCCTGGGAACCACCCTCTTGCAATTGGAACATCGGGCTCTTATCCACGCCGGACCGCCAATCAGCTTATTCGAGAAGCGGACCTCGTCTTCTTTGCCGGCACCCAGACCGGGGGGATGGTCACCCATTTTTGGTCAGTGCCCCCCATTGGGACCCCGGCCATCCAGCTCGACATCGACCCTGAGGAGCTAGGACGTAACTATCCTCTACTGACCTCTATCATGGGTGATGCCAAAGTATCCCTGAGAAAACTTATCGACACATCAGACACCTCGACTACACCATTTCGAAAAAATTGGGTCGAACATTGCCAGAGAGTGGTAGCCGATTGGAGGACCGAGTTTGCTCCGCTCCTTAATTCGGACAGTTCCCCCATTCGCCCGGAGCGTATCTGCCAAGTCTTCAGTGAATTTCTGCCGCCAGATGCCATCCTCGTCGCCGACACTGGTCACTCAGGCATGTGGACCGGTGGCTATCTCGACCTGAACAGCCCGGACCAGAGCTTTATGCGCGCGGCGGGCCATTTGGGTTGGGGTTTCCCGGCCGCCCTAGGGGCCAAATGCGGTGCACCTAGTAGACCCGTTGTCCTTTTCACCGGTGATGCAGGATTTTGGTACCACCTCGCCGAACTCGAAACGGCGGTGCGCTGGGGGATTAACACAGTCATAATGGTGAACAACAACAGCTCACAGAACCAGGAAACCAAGATCTTTGATGATGCCTACGGTGGCAAGCAACCCGAATCAGGTCACGACCTTTGGCATTTCGGCAAGACGAACTTCGATGCTATCGCCAAATCTATGGGAGCGACCGCTATTCGCGTAGAAAAACCCGGCGAGCTCCAGAGTGCCCTAGAACAGGCCTTCGAAATAAATAAAGGACCGGTCATCCTGGATGTTGTCACCGACATCGAAGCGCTTGCGCCTCGACCGTAGCCAGCCCTTCTCACACTGGATGGGCATCCCGTGAGTGTGCAAGAGATCAGCGTCAAGGCTCGCTACGATTATACGAAGGGAACTATCCGCCGGGGGATGATGCGCCTGTCCATCCCGGTCTTCTTCGAACTCCTCGCTTGGAATATCGACTCCATACTTGAACTTTTCTGGGTGGGGCGGCTCGGCTCCCCGGCACTGGCGGCTATGTCGCTTGGCTTCATGGTGCTGTCATTCACAAGAGCACTGGGAATGGCAAACCGAACTGCGGGCCAAGCCCTTTTGGCCCAGCGAATCGGGGCGGGAGACACAGCGGGCGCTTCCATTATAGCAGGCCAGATGATTTCTCTTCAGCTCATCCTCTTCACGCCCATCATGGTTGCGGGGTTCACATGCGCTCCGGTAATCATGGCAATGATCTCGACTGAGCCAGAAATCGTCCGCCTCGGAACGATCTATCTTCGCGCAGGTTTTTCCATGCTTATTTTCATCGATGGGATTTTTACCCTCGCCGCTATTTTTCGAGGCTCTGGAGAACCAGGCTTTTCACTCGTAGGTATGATTGTAAACTCGATCTGTGGCTTTGCAGCAATGCCTCTACTCGTCTTCGGAGTAGGTCTCATTCCCGCGCTAGGAATTGCGGGAGCGACATTCGGGCTGGGGGCAGGGCGCCTAGCCGGTATCGCAGTTATGCTCAGCTTCCTTTTTTCCGGCAAATGCCGTATTCACCTGCGTCTTTCTGATCTCCTGCCCCGCCCCCAAATTTTGCTTCGAATTGCTGGGCTAGGCTGGCCCATCGGGGGGCAGAATTTCCTCGAACGTGGAGCGAATCTCGTACTGATCGGAATACTCTCACCTTTTGGGGGAATTGCACTGGCTGCATGGGGCATCGGAAACCGAGTAAGTCATATGGGGCGAATGCCAGCATTTGCGCTTCAGGGCGCCATACGGACCTTGGTGGGCCAAAATATTGGGGGTCATCGGCCCGAGCGTGCGAGACGGGCCGCATGGGCCAGCATCGCAACTATATTCATAATCCTTTTGTGCACGACAAGCACCATCTTTCTCTGGGCTCCCAAAATCATCCACTTCTTTGGTATGTCGGGGGAAACGATTCCTGCCGGGACCACTTGCCTCCGCATCCTATGCCTTGGAATCATCTTCGAGGGAACACGGCGGGTCATCTCAGGAATATTTGAGGGCGCCGCCCAGACGAAGCCGCCCATGATTGTCGAGGCCATTATCCGCTGGCCGGTAATGCTTCCCATGGCCTATGGGGCGGCAATGTGGCTTGGCCTCAGGGAGTCAGGAATCTGGTGGTCAGTCGCGGGAAGCCAGGTCCTGGGCGGATTGGCACTATTTTTCTGGTTCTCATTCGCCTGGGGGCAGCGACCCCGGAAGAGCTAGATTTTCTGCACTCGATATGCGATCTAATGACTGTGCAGGCAGATGCCCGAATTTAAGCCCGTCCCACCCGAAACCGTTGCTCTCGATGCATTAAGGGACAAAGTATTGATTATATTTTTCACTGCAATTTTGATTGCCTCCCTAGCTTATGTGCTCGGATCGGTCTCACCTGGCTGGATCGCAGGCCGAGTTCGAGGGCTCGATTTGCGCTTCGAGGGCCAGGAGACACTTAGCTTCATGAACGCTATGACCGTTCTTGGAAAACCTGTCGGGGTTATGGTCTTCGCCGCTGATTTTTTCAAGGGATATCTCGCAGTTGGCACCGCCCTGCTGTTCACCAACTCTATCTGGATGGGAGTCCTGGCGGGGCTGGCAGCAGTGGCCGGGCAAATCTGGCCCCTATTTCACGACTTCTCGGGCGGAAGAGGAGGCGCCACCGCGGCAGGCGTTTTGGCCGCAGCCTCTCCCTGGACACTAGCAATTTCAGTAACACTCCTAGCACTTTTGGCTGCAGTCATTGGACGCAAGGAACACGCGGAGGTGCTAACAATCGCTCTTTTGCCCGGAATCGTGTTCTTGACCGAACAAGGCGATTTAGCACAGATTTCGCTCACCCTAATGCTGGCAGCATTACTAATGATACCGCGTTGGAAAAGTGTCGAAGTTATTCTCGGAGCACGCAAAGAAAACTAATGCGGCAGGTCAAAAGGCCTTCACGGTCTAATTATACCTACAATTTACCCGAAACGATCAGAATGCTTTGCTCAGATAGGAATTATTCATCACCTAAGAGGTAGCGAATTACCTCATTCGCAGAATAGGATGTCTTTCCATTTTTCAAAAATCGGGAAATCCGATTGACATCATTTCCAGAGGTCACCAGGGGCAATTCAACATAGCCCGATTCGCGAACCTGCGGAAGACCAATGTTAGTGAAAAGGCCATTGCAGAGGCACTTCTTTCCCTCTGTGTTCTCTCGAGTTCCGCCTTTTTTCTCGTAATCTTCTACAGGCTCCGACGGGCAGCGGTAGCAAATTTTTCCATCTTCCCGCAAATAAGTTTGATGTAAATAACCCATGTCACAAATCCGAGAACGAGCTTCGTATGTCTCTTTTTCCGAGTTGGTTCCTTCAAGTATCACCACCTTGAAGGGAAAGCTGGTGGGGGAAGCAATGGGGTCGGTAAACACCTCGGCCTCCCCCCGAACCGCTTTTTGACATACCGCATGCTTGATGCGCTCCGAGAAACCTGACTCTTTACAGTAGGCAAATAGAGTCCCTGCCTGAACTCCGGTAGCGCCTAGCGCTTTTATCTCTTTAAGTTTTTCCGGGTGGGCGTAAGAACCCGCGAGCCAGAACGGAAGCCCCAGGTCCTTGATCCGGCCCAGATCGACAATATCCTTGGGGCCATAGAGTGGCTCTCCGGAATCGTCCAGTTGAAGCGGCCCACGCGGAGGCGCATTGTGCCCCCCCGCCGTGGGACCTTCGATGATAAATCCGTCCACTTTTCCAGTAGATTTTTTCATCAACGATGCCGCCAATGTGACTGAGGCAACAATCGCTAGAAACTCGGGGCGCTTAAGGGGGAGGAAATCTCCTCGGATCAAATCTCGGGGTTCGAACCGTGAATAAAAACTTTGACCGCTGGGCGCATCCGCCACATTTATCCGAAGGGATACATCTTTGTGGTAGGCCAACTTATCAAGTACACCGGGGATCTCCCGAGGGATCCCCGCCCCCATCAGAACGAAATCAACGCGCGCCAGCATTGCGCCGTAGAGCGAAGGGAGGTTAGGTAATTGAATTTTTTCTAGCAGGTTGATTCCGACCGGCCCACCATGCCCTTCCTTGGCCAGCCAAACCTCAACAAAGTTCGCCGCAATTGTTAACTCTTGCAGGCGCCTACCAGGCTTGATGCTGTGTTTCGGTATAGTTTTGTAGGATGAAGAAGCTCCTTTTCCGCCTGGAATGTAATACCAGGATATCAACCGTTCGGCAATTTCTGGAACAGGAAAATGTCCCAGAGCCCGTCGCATGTGGCCACCAGGGTCGCCATCTTGGAGTCGGCGCGCCAGAATGGTGTCAAGCGCCGTTCCGGACACCACCCCCATCTGGCCGGTTCGGGCAACCGCGTTCGCCAGACGCCAATTCGATACACCGGCCCCCATGCCGCCTTGAATGATCTGCGGGTAAATTTTTTTAGGTTTGTATTCGGTATTTTCAGGTGTAAATACTACCGGCCTTTTGTGCTCAACCGCCAGGACTTCCATCAGCACAATTTCTCTCTATGACAAGGGAAACTTATAGAACTCGAAAAAATCTATCCCTCTATTGAAAAATAGAGGATATTTTACGTGCTCCCTCAGTAGAATAGAGCTTTTCAAATTCAACGTCCACCCATTCCCGCGCCCCGGGAAATAGACTGCCACCGCCGGGATTTGAACGCGCTAATTGCCGCATAGCTTTTTACTTATCAAGTTCATAGAGGGCGTTGGACATTATGTAGGAGCTAACGGTGAAAAAGTATATTATTTAAAAAATTCACACAAAATTTCATGGACAATGATGGCCGGAATGAAATTCCGCGAAAAGTGCTCGGAATAAATATAGTAATTACAGGCAACACCAATAGTTGTCTCAGCTCTAGCAAAAAATGGGGCCCAGTAGTTGTCTCAGCTCTAGCAAAAAATGGGGCCCAGGGGCACATTTAACACTCCCCGAAGAAAAAAAACGCACGCACCTACATCAATCAATCAACGAAAAAAATAAAACGAACTCTGGGAAAGATGATAACGAGAATTTGTATGTTACACTCAGCGACACCCGGGAGAGCGATGATCATCTTCCCTTTGCACCTTGCGCAAAATGCATGGCGCCGTTGACAAACATGGCCCCCACAGCCTCCAAGAATTCTGTGCAGACCCACGAATTCCTGGTTTACTTTTGACCCCCATCCGGGAAAAAGTTTTCTCGAACCTAAACCGCAGGATACAGGCGAAGTCCTACATTGGGCGACCCCGGCACATGGACAAGCTTTCGGACCACGGCATCGGTCCAAGCTTCCATTTCGGGATTGTGCTTTTCATGCTTCGGAAATTCAGCGTCCCGAGCTTCAAGGGAAATGAATTCGTAGAGTACCGAATGCTTGGCCCATGCCGAGGCAGAAACCATTTTCCGACATCCGATACAACCGGGAAGGGTCTCCATGCAGGGAAGCCGCCATTGTGCGTACCAGGCACCAATCTCGTCTTCGTATTCGAGCTTACCCGAATTGAAGCTACCCATCTGAATACAAGGACCGAGCGTCATGTCCGTGCTTCGCTGGCTCACTTCGGGACCGTTCACCCGAGCCTCTTCGACAAATATTCCCGACCGCACCCCAACCCGACGGCCCAGCATCTCTTTAACGTAAGCTGAATAGGTTTTGGCAAGTTCAACCGGCGTCGGAGTGAAAAAGGGGGCTGTCGTCTCCGCACCGAACAAGAGAATGAAGCGGTCTCCCGTGGGAATTCCCGGGTCCGATGTGTGAGATAGGCGCCCCTCTACATTGTTGACCACCTTTTCCTCAGATGCATAGTGCGCCGCCCAAAGATAGCCTGGCCGCCCAAGTGCCTCAGGCAGATGTGCCTCGTGGAGCCAGGACAGGTATTCGTCTCGCCCTTCGTCCGGCAAGTCATACCAGATCGCCCAAATTCCTCTGTCCATGAATTCTCCCTTTTAGTCAATCTCAATAAGAACGGTCTATGCCTCCGGACAGCCAATGTAACCAACTTTCGTGTGTTGGTGGACCCGGGCCATTGTCTCATTGAATGGAAGACGAACTTGGGCCGTACCACCCACTTAGGTCTAACTCGTTCTCTGGCCATCGACATTAAATTTTCCCATCTGAATATAAGGTCCGGGGGCAGCTCGAGAAAGACTCAAGGCTACATCTGGACATCCAACAAGCGAGCCTCTTCCACAAACACCCACACACCCAGCCCGAGGCACACGCCTACTATCTCCTTCATTTCTTGACTCTGGCGCTCCTTTTTCTGAGGAAAGTTCAAACAAAGAATCTATGCAGCGACTCAACTCCGGAGAGGAATAGATAATCCCTTGCCGATCTAACATCGGACTCTCCAGCACGCATCATGTCCTTGCCCGTTTCGTAGAAGCAATACTCACCCCTCCCTATTTTTAAAGTGACCTGCCCAGAAATGGTCCCTTTGTTTGGAGAGCATCTCGGGAAGATGAGATTCGCGAAACCAGGAAAGATATTCCTCTCTTCCATTCTCGAACAGATCATACCAATGAGCAATACTTCCTCGACCTATGAGTCATTCCAAAAAAATAAATCGGTTAGAGACCTCTTGTGGATATTCCTCGCGGGGTAGCAGCAATACTACTGGACGAAAACAGTTCCCGCCTTATCACGATGGGAGCAGTTCCCATAGGTGGCGATGAGCTCTGCTACCTCGATTTTGCTGGGATTTTCCTGACCATGCACCACCCCTGCCGCGGCGTAACAAAAATTTCCCGCCTCAACGAGTTGGCGGTCGGGGTTTTTGGGATCGCCCATGTAGACATAAATTGGGCCCCTCGCGACGTAGAAGGTTGCATCGCAGGAATGGTAGTGCATCTTGTTCTTACCGCCCGGCGGAATAATCGTCCGAGCCATAGTCATTACTTGGGTTTCAGTGGTCTCATCATTCACCCCCCAGAGAATCGTATAGGGAGGCTCGTACTCCAGATCCTTATCCACCTGGACAGAGTTGATGAATTTCACTTTTTTGTCGGAATCCATGGCTACTCCTCCCTCGTTAGATTATTTCCATTTCCCATATGGGTTAGAATAAATTTCGGAATCCTTCTCGGCAGGACAGAAAACAGTCGCCAAATGGATTCTCGTTGCTGGTTTCGGGTAATTGAGGAATAATACTTCTAATTTATTCCATTTTGAACCGGTTCATCCGGAGCTAAGGATTCTTCTGGCGGGCGGGTGAGGCCCGCCATCACTGTCGTAGGGAGAACCAATGGAATCCGAGAAAATTACATCAAACTTAGTGACCCCCGCAATGGCCCGCGCCGAAGTTGGGATTGCGCTAGTTCTGGTGACCACCTCGGCAGGACTTTCTATATTCATGCCAGATCTTATCGCATCCGGAGGCATTCGGTCAGCCCAGACGTTTATCACACTATCCCCGGTTTTTTTCCCGCGTCTAGCTTTTGGCCTCCTCGCCCTTTTGTCCATCGGCTATGTATTCAAGACATCGTTTCAAATTGCGGGCGCTGACGACACGACAAACAATTCGGACCGCTTTTTCCGTGCGGGGACCATGGTCATTATCGCCATATCTTATGCGATGGTTGTCGATGTTCTGGGCTATGGCGCATCGACCCTTTTCATGACATCAGTGATTGCCCTTTTTCTCGGCCTTAGGCGATGGCGGTCCGTTCTTTCCCTCTCGATTCTCGTCCCTGTCATGATCCGCTTTATATTTGAGCGCCTCCTTTTCATTTCGCTTCCTCGGAGCGAGATCGAATGGATTGGCACCTTCGAAGACATGCTGATGGTTTTTTTAACCGGTCTCCTTCTGGGCCACTGAGGAACGTTCATGCTCGATGCGTTTTTCCAGGGATTTACTCTTCTCCTCAGATGGGACACCTATATGTACATTGCGGCCGGCCTAGCAGTGGGTATGTTCGTCGGTGCGATGCCGGGTTTGACCACCATCTTGGCCATGTCCGTACTTCTTCCGATCTCTTTCAAGCTAGAACCCATGCTGGGCATTCCATTTCTGGTCGGCGTCTATAAGGGAGGAATTTACGGTGGAAGTATCTCGGCCATCCTGGTTGGCATCCCTGGAACAGGGGCCTCCATCGCCACCACCTTCGATGGCCCTGCCCTCACTCGGAAGGGACAGGGACGCAAGGCCCTCGAAATGGCGCTCTATTCATCCACTATCGGCGATACCCTCTCGGACATCTTCACGCTGGTGATGATCGGCCCCATAGCCATTATCACGCTCATGGTCGGCCCACCCGAGGTGTTTGCTGTCATTATTTTTTCTCTCGTTCTCATCGCAAGCGTATCGAGCGAGTCAGGCCTCAAGGGCGCTATCGCCGCTATTCTCGGCATGGGCCTGGGATTTATCGGAACCGACGCTGCTACCGGGTCGACAAGGATGACCTTCGGTCTAGAAGCCCTAAGCGCAGGAATTCCGCTCATTCCTTTGGCTATCGGCGTTTTCGCGATACCGGAAGTCATCGAGGCGGTGGAATCGCGAGCTGTCCGCTTTATTTCAGAAAATATCGATATATCCAAGGCCGGCGAGCGCCTCCGGTGGAGCGAATTCAAAAAGTCGATTCGTACCATCCTCCGTTCTACAGCAATCGGGACAGGCATCGGTATGGTGCCCGGTGTGGGCCAGGTCGTCGCAGCCTTTATTGGATATAGCGCGGCCAAGCGCGCCTCGAGTCACCCAGAGACCTTCGGCCAGGGCGAACTCGATGGGATTGCTGGCCCCGAAGCGGCCAACAATGCCGTCAACGGCCCCACCCTCGTACCCCTGCTCACTCTCGGCATTCCAGGTGATAATGTGACGGCTATCCTCTTGGGCGCCTTTGTGGCCCATGGAATGCGCCCCGGCCCACAGATATTTCAAGAACAGGGCCCCCTTATGTACGCTCTGCTAATTACCATTGTATTTGCAAATTTCTTGTTCATTTTCCTGGGCTATGTCCTTCTCAAGCCCTTCGCCCGGGCAATTCAATTTAAAAAGGCCTACCTGATCCCGGTAATATTGGCCCTGGCCTTCGTCGGGACTCTATCAACAGGGGCAAATTCGGACGTGATAATTATGGTGACCATTGGGATCTGCTCCTATATACTAAGGAAGTTCAAATTTGACTTGGCCCCGTTGATAATCGCATTCGTGCTGGCTGAGCCCATCGAATACCGATTGAGTCAGACCATGCTCTACGCGAGGGGTGATATATTTCAGTATTTGTTCGTTCAGCGACCAGTGGCTTCTGTATTTTTGGCCGCTGCAATCACCTGGAGTTTTTATCTGTTGTTCGGTCCCTGGGTACGCCGCCGACTCAAAGGGCGTCTAGCCTAAAGGACTCTCTTCACGAAAGGAGAACCACATGAACCGCCCGACTTCAGTACGTATTATTGGAATTTTTGCACTCGTTTCCCTTCTCCTGTCCCCGATGATGACTTCTGCGGCTTCGTTCCCATCCCGACCTATCACACTCGTCCTTCCTGTGGGCGCCGGCGGGAGCCACGACCTCCACGCGCGCGGAATTACCAGTATCATCGCCGACATACTTGGCCAGCCTATGATCGTTAAGCTCGTTCCAGGCGGTGCCGGGATGAAAGGGACGGGATTCGTCGCTAAAGCCAAGCCGGACGGCTATACTGTTCTGTTCAGTCACAACGGCTTCGATCAGCTCGTTCCACAGACCCGGAAGGTCCCTTTCAACACAATGCGGGACTTTAAAACTATCGCCAAAATCAACCACGGCCAGCCGATGTTCATTTCCTTGACTAACAGGCCGTGGAAAACAATTAAAGGCTTCATCGCCTACGCCAAGAAAAACCCCGGCAAAATCAATTGGGGCCACAGCGGCGTTTGGGGAGCCGGACACACCCCTTCAATGCAGCTGGTGAAGGCCGCAGGAATCAAAGTAAACTTCATCCCTCACAAAGGTGGTGGTCCCTCGCTGCGCGCCCTTCTCTCTGGGCAGGACGATATCAGCATTGCATTCCCCACCCAGGCGCGATCCCACGCTAAGTCGGGGAAGCTCCGGGCGCTGCTCGTCACGGGCGACAAGCGCCTCTCGAAGGACCCCGTATTCAAGAATGTTCCCTCTGCGGGTGAGCTCGGGTTTAAATCGGTCAGTTTCCAGATGGACCGCATTTTCATGGCCCCTTCCAAAACACCCGCAGGCCATCTCAAGACATTACGCACAGCTTTCGAGAAGCTTACAAAGCACAAGTCCTTCAAGCGCTTTATGAGAAGCATCGGAGAGTCCGTAGTATTCGTTAAAGGTGCCGACTACGACAAGACCCGTGTCCAGCGCTACAAAGAATTCACCGCGCTAATCAAAGCAATGACGGGCAAGTAGTCCGCCAGTTCTAAAATTTAGTGGGGGCCTTCCCACCGGGGAGGCCCCCTTTTTGTTCATCTATTCTTACCTCCCTGAAGCAGTTTGGAGGTTCTAAATGGTCATATCTACAGAATTCTTTCACAAAAATCGGACTATAAAACCCAGAGAAATTGGAGACAACTATTCCCCCGCGGAGGACCCTTTTATCGAGGACGCGCACCTGTTCCTAGGAGAGATTACCTCCCCCGCAAACCCTAGGCGATTCCCACAGCCATCCGAACGAACAGTTCAGCTACGTCACACCAGTGTGCGTGCAAGTGGTGATGTCCGTCAAAACAAAAATTGCTGTCCTAGGAGACATCATCCACACCCAGCCGATACTGTCCGCAGCTCCATCGCTATCGGCAGCGACGATTTCATCTTTGTTATTTACAAGAACACTTCTTGGGTAATTATTGGTATTAAGGCGATTAGACCAAGAAAAAGGGACCATAAGAATCTGTGAAATAGAAAACATCCCCAAAACCCCCAGAAATTAAATTTTTCAAGCCGAAGGAAAAAGGAGAAATCTATGCAGCACTACTATAAGCTTAGCGAAATGGAAAACCGGAGGGCAGGCGAGGCCTACGCCCAGACAAACGGCGCGTGGATCGAAGGTGAGCGTCTCATCTTCGGAAAACTGCGTATCCCCTCGGGTACAAGTTCCAAGCCGCACTCCCACCCCAACGAGCAGATTAGCCTCGTCCTGGGAGGAAGAGTGCGGGTAGACGTCGAAGGGGATGAGCGAGTTCTCGAAAAGGATGAAATCAACTACCGGCCAGCCAACGCTGTCCACTCGGCCGAGGTGACCAGTGACGAGGATTTCGTCTTTATTACGGCAAAGGATACCTCATGGAGCATCCATGGGAATGTAGCCACTCCGGAGGAAGCCGCCCGGAAAGGCGGGGATGGTACCGTACAGCATTTCTACCGCATCAGCGAAATGGAGGACCGCATGGCGGGCAAAGCCTACGCCAAAACACACGGTGCTTGGGTCGAGGGCGAGCGTGTTATCTTTGGGAAGCTTAGCATACCTGCAGGTACGAAAGCCGAACCGCACAGCCACCCGAATGAGCAGATGGTTATCGTCCTAAGCGGAAGCTTCCTTATGAACATCGATGGGGACGAACACACACTCGTCGCGGACGAGTTCGCCCACATTCCGGCGAATGCAGTTCACTCGGGTGAAGTGGTGGGTAACGAGGAATATGTATTTGTTACCGCGAAAGACACATCTTGGGGCATCCAGGGAACACCCGTTGGATCCTAGAAAAAAGGGTCCAGTTGTTGCCAGGATCCCTGCCAGCCACAGTGGGATCCTGAAGACCGAACTAGGCCAAGACGACAACCTTCCCGGTACTCTCGCGACTCTGAATATGGTCGAAAGCATCGGCGGACTGCTCTAAAGGAAAGGTTTTACCGACGATGAGGCGAATTTTATTCTTCCGGATCATCTCTAAAATTTTCTCCTGTGCCCCGGAAACCCGGTCTAAATGACCGGCCAGATGGGGTCCGAGCCAATAGCCAATGAGAGACTTATTCGAAGCAAGAATTTCATAATTATCGAAACTCACCACCTCGCTGCCGGCAACTCCGTAGACTACCAGACGACCAAAATCAGCCAATGCCTCTCGGTAGGATCGTAAAAGGACATCTCCTCCCACGGACTCGAGAATCACCTCCACCCCTTTTCCATTAGTGAGATCAAGGACCTCCTCAACCCAATCTGATTTTGTGTAATCAATGGGCACTGCACCTAATTCCTCGATTGCCTGACACTTCATCTCGTTCGATGAGGTACCGATAACTTGGGCACCCCGATCCCGGGCAATCTGAATTGCGAGGGAGCCCACCCCTCCCGCAGCAGCATGCACGAGAACCGTCTCACCGGGTAACACCTTAGCGGCATTGTCGATCATCATGATCGCCGTAAGACCTTGGACCAAAACAGCAGCGCCTTCCGGAGGTGTGAGGCCATCGGGGCAGAGGGACAACCTATCTGCCGGTGCAATCACATACTCTGCCAATGCGCCACCCGATTGGGTAATAGCAATTACTCGCTGGCCAACGCTCCAACCGTCCGTGTCCGCACCGGTCTTATCGATGATACCGCAGAATTCATGACCGAGAATATGGGGCAGATGTGTTTTGCGAAGATAACGCCCCTCCCGCGCCATGATGTCTGAGTAATTCAGTCCGCAAGCCTCCATCTTCACGAGAACCTCACCCGGCCGTGGTTCGGGTACGGGAATTTCCTCGATCCGCATTACTTCGGAACCCCCATGTTCATGAATTTGAAGCACCTTCATTTGCTTTGACATCACTGCCCCTTTAAGTATTTAAACTCGACAGACCGCCCCTTAACCAATTCGGGCCGATCCGTTTAATCTGCGCCGCTGGTCCCACCATTTCCACCTATCCGGAACTAAAGTCATCCGAATACGGATCTTCTCCGCGGAAGAAGTCTTTACCCATTCCTCCCACATACCCGACTCGTAGAAATGATCTGCCACCCGCTTGAGACCCTCGTGATCGGTTCCCAGAGACTCTGATATTTTGGGCTTTCCTTCTACTATCACCGCCCGAAACGGAAACTCATCGTCATCCACTATAATGGTCATCGTGGGATTCCGCTTCAAGTTGCGGACCGTGACGGAATTTGCACCCGTACTGATGAAAAAAGAGCCTTCCTGAAGGTTGAAAATATAAACTACCGGGACAATGTGAGGAACGTTTTTTAAGTTCGTGGTCGCTATTCGTGCCATCCTCGCCTCACACAAGAATTCGTCCATCTCTTTGGGACGCTCTGCCATCTGCAACCCTCCTTCATTTTTTCATTTCTAGAACAGATGCCTTACGTCCTGGAGTTGTACCATTTCCCTCAAGCGACCCACCATTGATGAGGGGGGCCGCATTGAAAAAGCAACCGGACATTCTGGGAAACATCTCCCAAAACCTAAGACTACCAGACTGATTTATCCTTTTCTGAAGCCAAATATCCCCTGGAGTTAAAACCCTCCTTGCGATATATTACCGCCGGTTTTGAACTGGGCAGCGGTACCTAGTGCATCGCTCCAGCCCATCCAGAAAATATTTTAACGGAGACAACCGCGTGGCGGATATCATCACAGGAATGATTAAAAGATATGTGTCAGACGACCGATTTACTCTAGAACCAGATCCGGCGGGCAAAATTATCCGCCTCCGCATAAACGAAGAATGCTGGTTTGAGATGGAAAAAAGCGAAGCCGAGAATAAAATTCGCATCAGCTTCGCTACCTCAAATCGGACTGTCAACGAAGACATCGAACACGCTATCCTCGATAGCAAGGACCCGATCCACGATTTCGTTTACGACGGAATGGAAGAAGCTGGCGAGGAGGAAGAACACCACGTCGAACATTACCACGACGGAGCTTTTTGCTACGCGATAGATTTAAAACTCGATGGCAAGGAAGTGGACGACCATGCCGCCCGTATCCTGGATGGCCTTTTCTATACCTTTGAAGAATACGCTGAGGGAGAGTGAGCTAACCTTACTGATAACGGCTGCCCCCTGCGGCAACGAGGTTATCTCCCGATCGCCTCCGACGACTGGAGTCCTGCTGCTAAATTGTCCGCCATCCGCATCGATTCCTCCTCTTCGTCCACGACCTGCAGGCCTCTCCCATTACCCCGCTTTCGGCAAGGCTTTTCACCACAAAATAGACGTATTTCTCCTCCAGCAAATACCCTCTCCCGTGAATCGAGTTACCTTTTATGTGAATAAGGCCGACGGAACCAGTGGCTAACACCTCACCGTCCAGTATCATCATACACCTCCCATCGAAGATTAGATTGAACTACTCATCATTGGGACGGCTATGGGGTGGAGCGCACATCCTTTGTATATACTATGATCCCTGCTTCCATAAGAACTCCTTAGAAGAGAGGCTTTCGCTGCAATTGTTCATCTCAAAAATTCATAAATTGGCATGCCCTTTCTCCCGTCCGGCGAGGATATGCCAGAAAGCAGTAAGTGTGGCCGCAAAAAAATATACCCCATCATAACCGCGGTCAAAATGTCGTTAATCTGCCCATCCAAATCCAGGGCTTTCAAATTTGCGCGGGTGCTTTATATTTATGGACTCACTGGAATATTTGAATTTATCTGAGGCTATCCACTTGCTTGATTCATGGAATCCGAACTTTCTTAAAGTACCTCGGCATGCTTTATTGTGTTCGCACGCGTTTTTTACACTACCGGCCTAGCAGGAGTTACTCTCGGATTCTCTAACTTGATCCTAGCCGTTATCAGCACAGCGGTCGCACTGGTCTTTTATTTTCTAGGTTGTGGAGTAAAAATGGCCACGTTCTAACTTGCTCTGGTATATGGGTATGGGTATTCTTGAATTTTTGGGGAACGCATTTTGCTTATCCTTTCAAACAAATGACTGAACATGGCCCACTCGACGGTCATAGCACAACCGATACTAATATTGTCGGAAGTCCCAGCAGTTGCATTTCTAGGGGAGAGAATAACGATTCCGTCACGGCAGGCACCATCACCATTATGTGCGGATCGATTTTGCTCATCCTGAACTCCAGGTAGGCTAATCAAAATATCTAACTACACTGCTACTTGGTACCGAACGCGATGACCCAGATGTGCTCCATAGCCCACATGGCGAGCAAACGAGGTCTCTTGGAAATTCCTTCGCCCGCCACCAGAATGCTCGTGGCCAGCGCAACGGCTATCATTTTCAAACCACCTTTGTCACATTCACCGAAGGGTTCAAGTAGAAGATAATTTAGAAATAACCGCTGCTGGCGATCGCCGCGGGCTCTTTTCCCTATGAATTTGTTTCATGTCTCTTCTGGAGCGCAATTGAAAAAGGTACCTTGGTCCATGTGGTGCCGCTATAACGCCTTTCCATTCACTTAGTAATCTTCCTTTCATGGCATTTTTTTTAGAAAACAGGAATGCATTAATCTTTGCATATACGGCAGTATTCTTTCTGTCGCCTGCGCGTTCCTGATCGTCTCCGGGAAATAAATCTCTCGGGAAGGAATAGACGCTGGGAGATCCCGTTCCAGAATACTGAGGCAGAAAACCGCCCAAGGAGTCCGCCCCGAGGCAGCCCTTTCAATTGTGCACACTTGATCTAGAATATCCGCTTAACTTGGTCTTATGACGTAAATTTTAACCCCGGAGGATATCATGGCGATTTTAGAGAAGATGGGGGCGTCCGTTGGGGCGCTTTTGACGGCTAATGAGCAAACCATCGCGATTGCCGAAACCTCGGCGGGAGGGCTAATCTCATCGGCGCTGCTCTCGATCCCTGGGGCCTCGGCCTACTACATGGGAGGTGGCGTCCTCTATACATATGCCTCGCGGAACAAGATGCTCAATCTACCTCAGGATGAATTTGAGGGGATTCGCCCCAGCACCGAAGATTATGCACGGCGTATCGCCCGTGCCGTGCGCGAACATCTGGATTCTACCTGGGGCCTTGGCGAAACCGGCGCGGCGGGACCCACCAGAAACCGCTACGGAGACGCTTCAGGTCATTCGTGCATCGCCGTCTCAGGACCAAAAGATGCGGTCATCACCCTCGAGACACACAGCACAGATCGGGAGGAAAATATGTGGGCATTCGCCCGATCCGCGCTCGAGCTGATAGAAAAAAGCGTCAATGGAAACGCTTAAACTTTTTCATTCGCCGACGAGCTGAATCTCCACCTGCCGCTGGCGTGGCCGATTGTCAAAATCGACGAGAACAATCTGCTGCCAGGTACCGGTCACGAGTTTACCGCCCCGAAACGGAAGAGAAAGGCTAGGGCCCAGAAGAGCTGCGCGCACGTGGGAGAACCCATTGCCGTCCCCCCAGCGGGCATCGTGGGCATATGCCCCGCCCTCGGGCGCGAGGCGGCCAATGGCCTCCTGCAAGTCCGAGACGACCCCCGATTCAAATTCGATGGTGGTCACCCCGGCGGTGGAACCGGGCACGGCCACCACGGCAATACCACTTCCCAAGCCGCTTCGACCGATGGCGGCGGCAACCTCGCCGGTTATGTCCCGGATATCCGTGAAACCCTTTGTTTCGAACTCATACGAATGCGCGAAGGTCGCCATTTTAATCGCCCCAATGACTATGTTTTTAGAAAAACCGAAAAAAAGGGGCGGATTGAAATCCGCCCCCCCCCGGTGCGCTTGCAGCGCCTGACCTTGTTTTCGCAGTCCTGGGGCCGTTATACCCTAGCGCTGGTCAATCAGCGTGTAGGACGATTCAAGATCCCCCACATAGACCGCCCGTGGCCGGAAAAGCCGATTTTCCGGGAGGTATTCGAGAATTCGCGCCGCCCAGCCGGCAATTCGTGCGACGGCGAAGATCGGCGTGAACATGTCAGTATCGATTCCCATGGCGTTGTAAATCACACCCGAGAAGAAATCTACGTTCGGAAAGATTCCCCTGCCACCCAGATCGGCTACCACCAGGGTCTCGAGCTTTTTCGCGATTTCGTGGAGATGGCCCGAACCTGCCCGCTCAGAGAATTCCTTGGCGATTGGGTCGAATATGACAGCCCGAGGGTCGTAAGCTTTGTAGACGCGATGGCCGAAGCCCATGACCTTTTGTTTTTTTTCCTTGGTGGCGGAGAACCATTCATCGGTCTTTGCCGGATCACCAATTTCCATAAAAGTGTTCAGCGTAGCCTCATTGGCACCGCCATGAAGGGGTCCCTTAAGAGATCCAATTCCAGCACATATCGAACTGTACATGTCGGTGAGAGAACTGTTCGTGACCATAGCGCTAAAGGTGGAGGCATTCATTCCGTGCTCGGCATGAATGATAAGCGCCATGTCCATAACTTCGGCGGTGCGGGCGTCTGCCGGTTCTCCAGTCATCATTCGCATAAAATCCTCGGAATGCCCGAGGGACGGGTCCGGGTCGACAATAGGTTGGCCTTTTCGGATACGCTGGATGGCACCGACTACGGTAGGAAACTGCGCCGTCAGAGAAAGGGAGATGTCCAGGTTATTATCGATGTTGACTTCAAATTCATTTTTGTTAAGACAGCCAAGCATCGAAACTGCCGTTCGGAGGGTGTTCATAGGATGGGTCTTAGGAGCCAGCTGAGTGATTAGATCCTTCACTTCCTGGGGAATGGCCCGCCGAGCTGCCAGGTTCTTGCAAAAGGCATCAAACTGCTCTTTTTTAGGAAGTTCGCCGTCGATTAGTAAATAGGCTGTTTCCTCGAAACCGCCACCTCCAGAACAAAGATCATCGATACTGAAACCACGGTAGATCAACTTTCCATTGGTACCGTCAACGTAGCTGATGGAACTCTCGTTTGTGATGGCCCCCTCGAGCCCTTTTTTGAATTCGGTTTTTCCGACAAACTGCCGTGGTTTCTCTTCGGCCATAACGCCTCCAACGGAATCGTTCTAAAATAAGGGCACACCCAAATTTGCTGATAAAAAACAGACCAACACATCACACCATCCCGAAATAAACCGGAATGGTGGCCTTGTACCGTGTCCAAATGGAAATACATGTACGTAATCCAGGCTAATATACTGGCAAATCCCCCCAGATCGCAAACCCCCGTCTGGGTGCCTTCCGAAGTCTCTATCCTTGGCGGTGAGTGATTTTTGAGGCTAAACCCGGAGGCTCAAGAGAAGTTCTCGGACGATTTTTGCAGTCGCGGCCGCGCTGATGCCGCTGGGATCAATATTTGGAGCAAGCTCAACCACATCCAAAGCGACGATGAGAATACCCGAACGCCGGAGCGTATAAATGCAATTCGTAAGGTTTTGAAATGTGGTCCCACCAGGTTCGGGCGTTCCCGTCCCTGGACACACGGCGGGATCGAGAACGTCCACGTCCAACGTCAGGTAGACGGGCCTCCCCTGCTGTTCCACCAGCGAGGCCATGACTTGTTCGGGGCCCAGCGAACGCACCGTTCGGTTTTTCTTCATCCACTCCCACTCTTCGCGAATTCCCGAGCGAATGCCAAATTGCAGGAGCCGGTCTGCTCCCACCACCTCCACAACACGTCGCATGACTGTAGCATGGGATAGAGTCATCCCCTTGTAGTCGTCACGAAGGTCGGCGTGGGCATCCCAATGGAAAACCACTAGGTCGGGATGGTACTCCAACGCCTTGATAATCAACGGAAGGCTGATCAGATGCTCTCCACCCAGGGCAAAAGGGATTTTCCCCGCTGCGAACACCTCCTGTGCCCGGCCGCTGATAACCTCGAGAACCAGTTCCACCCGGCCTTGATCGAGGGTCAGATCACCCATGTCACAGAACGGTACATCCCCAAGATCGTTGCCGAGTTCAGGGCTGTAGGTTTCCAAGGCATCGGAAACCTCGCGAATGGCTGAGGGACCCCACCGGGCACCGTGCCGGAAGGTCACCGTCTCATCGTAAGGACATCCGAAAAGGGCGATGAGCGACTCATCTAAGCCCCCCGCAGCGCCAAGAAAGCGCGCTTCGGGGACTTTCACCGGACGATCTCCTCAACAAATCGTGGTAGCTGAAACGCCGCCCGATGAACATCGGCCGTATAATAGCGGGTCTTAGTACCCTTGGGCAGCGGGCGCGGAGGGATCTCGGCCGGTTTTTTCCCACTCTTTGCGGCCAGCGCAAAGCTCCAGACTCCGCCGGGATAGGTGGGCACGTTCGCCAGATAGTGCGCCGCGCCCGGAAACACTTTTTGGAGTGTCCGCGCGATGCGTCGCATCCCCCGCGCCTCGAATACCGGACCCTGGGACTGGCACGCGTAGAGCCCTCCTGGTGCCAAGGCCTTCTTTGCCGCCCGGATAAAGGGGGCCCGCGTAAGTGGCGAGGCTATGTTCACCGGGTCAGTCGAATCCACTATAACCACGTCGAACACCTGCTTGTATTTCTGGACAAACTTTTCCCCATTTTCGATCCGCACCTCCACGCGGGGGTCATCGAGCTTTCCCCCAATTGTCGGCAGAAATCTCCGGCAGCAATCCATCACCATCTCGTCGATCTCGACGAGCGTCACACTTTCCGCCTCAGGATACCGAAGCACCTCGCGCACGCAGCCACCGTCCCCCCCCCCGATGACGAGAACACGCCGGGGATTAGGGTGAGCGCACATGGGCACATGGACGATCATCTCATGGTAGATGAACTCATCACGCTCGGTAGTCTGAATCGCCCCGTCGAGGACAAGCATCCGCCCGTAGTCTTCGGTCTCGAAAATGGCAACCTCCTGAAACTCGCTCTTCTCCATGAACAGGGTGCGGTCGACCCGGACAGTGATTCCGCTCGTTGGAGAATGATGCTCAGTGAACCAGAACTGGCCACTCGGCGGAGCAATTGGCTGGAAAAATGGGCGCTTTTCTAGCACCATAAAACCACGGCTGCAAATGCTGCCCCCGTAACTCGGACAGCGTGCTCGGCAGCGACACTCTCCACCTTTCGAATTTTCTGGCCGCGAAAGTTCATGCCTTCTTCCGCCATACGGCGGACCTTTTTCTCAACCCTTTCTTTCGGGGATGCATCTTGGTATTCCATGATCAACCCACAATGATTCTCGTCCTCAGGGTGGGCAACGGCAACTGCCGCGGTGATGACCTCACCGCCCACGGCAGATTCGATGGATGAATAGGCCACCGGAACGATGGCACCCTGGGGGAGTTCCACCGGCAGAATCCTCTCGCAGCGGGGAGGGAGGATGCTGCTCATCCGGACGAGGTTGGTGTTCCCGACCCCGGCGTTGATGAGAGCAAAATCGAAAGCATTGAGCATCGTATAGCCCTCGGCACAGCCGTACGCAAAATAGTATTTGGTCGGCACGGTGTAGATCATGACCCCGTCTCCCCGCTCTCGGGGCCGACCAACAGGTGCGACCCTTCTCCACCTGGCTCAAGCGCACCACGCCCAACCTTCCGTGTGGTCACACGCTCTGCACCGAATTTTTCCTCCAGATACCGGATCGACGCCCAGGCGTTCACCTCTCCACAGGTGAAATAATCCACCGCGGCAAACCCGAATTCAGGCCAGGTGTGCACGGCAAGATGGCTTTCGGCCACAATCACTACGCCACTCACCCCGTGGGGGCTGAACATGTGAAACATACTCTGAACGATTGTCGCACCGCTTACCTTAGCAGCCTTGTTCATCGCCCGCTCGATGGCCTTCGGATCGTTGAGCATTCCCGGATCGCACTCGTAAAACTCCGCAAGGATATGCCTGCCCAAGGAAATCACCTCGCTTGAACCTCCGAACAAAGGAGCGCAGGTCCCCTGAAAATCAAAATTGTCCGCCTCAAAAGGTCGGCGGAGAGGAAACCCATAAAACCTGCGCGCGCTGGGCAAATGGATTGGCCAGTTTGTGCGCCCTGTCAGCGACGAGGTAAAAGCATTGGCCCCGCTTGGCGGTCATTTGGCGCTGCCCGTAGGTTACGGTCACCTTCCCCTGAAGGACGTAACCGAACTCCTCGCCGGAGTGAGATTTTTCCTCGATTTCCTGACCCGGATCGAAGGTAACCAGCGCAGGCTCCATGCCACAGTTAGCGCCGCCCGGCACCATAAGCCGGAACTCAAAAACCTCAGGGTAGGTATCTGCGTTGTTCGAGTCGCCATCCCCGTAGACAAACGACTCCTCGTCCTGGTCCTTGAAAAACGCCACGATGTCGGTGTCCAACGCACGGAGAATGCCCACTAGGCTTTCGAGTGAAGGGGAACTTAGATCCCGCTCGAGTTGACTGATAAACCCTTTCGTGAGGCCGGAGCGGTGGGCTAGCTCCTCCTGGGTGAGGCTGCTTGACCTTCGCAGGTCTCGGACGCGCTCTCCCACCTGCCAGATTTCCCTCCCGTCGGGGCTTTCATTTCCCCTTTTGGGACGTCTCACGGCCTTCTTCTTATGGGCGAGGATTTTGCTTTTTTTAACAGTGACCAAGATATCCCCTCCACCCGAGAAACCAAACGGAAAGCGCCCACGCCTGGCACGAATCGACACAAGAAATATCGAACTGGATCCGCCTCCCCCGGCCGCCGGAGAGTTTAATTAACCAAGCATGCGAAGAACGATTCCCTAAACTTCAGGCGCGATCTTTTACCTCCAATCAGCCGCCAAGTCAACCGTTAATTCGGCAGAATCGCCTTGTATTCCGAGGAATGGAGCCATTTTTCGCAACGCAAATTCCAGAGGCTTAGCACCTATCCCCCCCCTCGCTTCCCACAACGGGATGACGAGAAACCCCCATTTTGATAGTGTTCAATTTGCCAGGGAAGGTTCATTCAGCAGCGGTCAATTCGATGGCTTTTGTCGACATATCCAGGGAGAATTTTCATGCCTGCTAAAATTGAAGTCTATACCACCAAGCCCTGCACCTTTTGCACCGCAGCCAAAACTTTGTTAAAAAAGCGAGGGCTCAACTACCAGGAGCATCTCGTCTTCGGCCACACCCCGGAATGGGACACCATGATGGAGCGCACAGGCGGGAGATCGGCCCCCCAAATTATCATCAATGGAAAAGTGATCGGCGGATTTCCACAGCTTCAGGCGCTCGACAAGCAGGGCCGCCTGGCCGAGTTCGCCGCCGAAAGGTGACCCTTTTACCTCATACCGAATCCGCAAGGTATTCCTCACCGAGGAAGACCTTTTGGCGGCCAAATATTCTTCCGTGTGATTTACGGGAAGGACAATATTCGAACCCGCCGCTTCCCGCCTGAGACTTTAGCCGCTAATCTAAGAGCGCATCCATTCAAACAGACTGACTATGGGAGGGCGAATTATGGCCCTGATGAGCCCGGACGAGTATAGGGCGAGCTTGCGCGATGGGCGACGCGTGTTCTACCGGGGAAAGCAGGTCGAAGATGTCACGACGCATCCAGTCATCAAACTAGCGGTCGATCACGCCACTATCGATTACAAGATGGCCCAAAACCCCCAAAATTCGGACGATCGAGAGCTTGCCATCACAGAAGGCCCGGATGGCCCCATCTCACGGTACTACCATATCCCCAGTTGCGCAGAAGACCTCCTCCGGCGGAGTGCTCTGATCGAGCGGGCCACTGCCCTAGGCGGCACCTTGGTTGTCCTTATTAAGGAGATCGGGACCGACGCTCTGTTTGCACTCCACCTCATCGCCGCACACATAGACAGAGAGACGGGGAGCAACTATCTCCCCCGTGTTAAAAAATTCTACGAACACTGTCGGGACGGCGACCTCGCCATTGCGGTTGCCCAGACTGATGTGAAGGGTGACCGGGGCAAAGGTCCCTCGGACCAAAACCATCCGGACTACTACGTTCATATCATCGACAAGGATGCCAACGGTATCACCATACGCGGAGCCAAGGTACACACCTCGGTCTCCACCAACGCGAACGAGATCATTATCCTACCTACCCGCAATATGGATGAGAAGGATGCAGCCTACGCAGTGGCATGCGCGGTTCCGGCGAACGCCCCTGGTCTCACCATGATCGCTTCGGGCTACGGGCGTGGTGGAAATGCGTTCGAACACCCTATCAGCGCTAAACACAAGATGATGGAAACACTCACCATCTTCGAGGACGTCAAGGTCCCTTGGGACCGCGTATTCTTGTGTGGCGAAGCCGCCATGGCCGGGCCCCTCGCCAAAACCTTTGTTGAATACCACCGCTTCACCGCCGTGAGCTACAAGCTCCCCCTAGTTGATCTGTTTGTGGGCGCTTCACACCTCATGGCAGAGTATAATGGGATTCTTCGTGCAAACCACGTGCGCGACAAGCTAGCTCAGCTCATCAGCTACGCCCAGGTCCTCCGGAGCATGACCCGCGAGGCAGCACGCGAGTGCCGCATAGTGGACACCATTGCCGTCCCGAACGCAGAGCTAGTGAACATCGCTAAGCTCCACTTCGCTACCGGCTACCACCAGGCACTCACCTGGGTGCAAGACATTGCGGGCGGCCTCCTCGTCACCGGACCTACCGAAGAGGACCTCGAAGATCCCTACCTCGGAGAACTTATCGAAAAATATTTAGGCGGGGTGCCCAGCGTTCCCGCCGGGAACCGCCTCCGGCTAATGAACCTAATTGCCGAGCTCACGGCGACCGACTTTGGCGGCTACCAGGCAGTTCTCGCCATCCACGCCGAGGGCTCAATCGAGGCCGAAAAAATGACCATCTGGCGCGAGCACGACTCCGGCCCGGCGGTGAGTTACGCAAAATGGCTGGCGAGTATTAAAAACTAAAAAGGAGCATGCCATGGTTGAACTGGCCCGGCCGGTACTTGATATCGGCCTGGTAGTGCGGGATTTGGAAAGGGCGCTGTCGTTTTACCGGGACAAGCTGGGGATGACACCCACGCGGCAGATCCCGGTGGACGAGGATACAGCCCGCCAAGGTGGTATCGCGGAGGCTCCCTTCAATATCCAGTATTTGGAGTTTGGGGACGTGAACCTGAAACTAGTCCACTTTAAGAATGCCCCGCCCACCGGGCCTGCCGGGGCGGACGGCCAAGCGGGTTTTCGCTACCTTACGATATGGGTCAAGGACATTCAGAGCACATATGAGGATTGGCAGGCAAAGGGGGTCGAATTTTTAAGCAAGCCCATTCGCCGGACCCCTGAGCTTCAGATGGTGTTCATGCGCGATCCCGAGGGAAATCTGATCGAAATTCTGGGGGCATGACTGATTGACGAGAAAACTGATGAATTTGCCCAAAACAGGAGCAACTACCATCATCTAGTCTAACGTGCCCATTGAGCACGAGGAAGGCATCCAGAAATGGCATAACCTCGTGCATACGACTGAAACACCCCAAGGGACCCAGCTACATCGCATATCGCCTCTGTAACAGGGAAGGAGGCGGTGGTGGTCACGGACGCCACACCATATACGATGGAATCGATATCGTCGCCTTCGACAGCCCTTACTATCTTGAATCCCGGAAACCACCTTGCACCCTGGGCACGCAAGTCCATGGACATCATCCAGGACGCCCTGCGCAACGTGTATAGCCTTCCGACCTCTGGCGGGGAACCTCCCCTGCCGAGCAACCCTATTTCTACACTCCCCGTTTTGGCATAACCGAGACCGCGGCTGATGACGAAATCATCTCTTGTACTGGGAAGAGCACTTTCCTCGTCTCGGTGCCTTAGGGACTATGGTGCGCTCACGGCTAATCCGTAGGACGGATAAAATTTCTGACGTCATGACCGAGGGAAAAAATGCAAAGAAGACCAGAAAGCATTCCTCCCTTCCTATGAAATGTCCTCTCTCAAATCCATCAGCAATGAAATCTGGAATAAAGCCGCCGCCGGTGCTGATCAAAGCACCGACATGCTGAAATTACTTACCGTCCCTCTCTACGAATATTGGTGGTGGGATTTTGTAATATAAACTCCGGGGGTTATTTCGCGGCACACGGATTCGCGTTACAGGAGAACCCTCTATGTTCGGATTCATGGATATTTATATTCCAACTCATCAATCGATACCGTACTATCCGAGTACGACTCCACAGTTCACCGTGCACGTCGATACGACCTTCGGGTCCAAGAAAAGGTTGGAGACGGACAAGATGGGCTTCCCAAAACTCTTTGCACATAGTGTGAAAACTTTCAGCGAACATTCCGGAACGCAAATCCGTACTGCCGCTGCTATCGACTAAACGGGAACGAGAGATGAAGAAAAATCCCGTTCCACTAAGGCGGACCGCGAGTTGGCACAGGGTGTCCCTAAGCCTGATCGTTCCCACACTGACCCTTTTCGGTTGGGTCCTGTTTGGGGCGGGATGTGCACGCGAGTCGGGGCCAGTCAGGCTCATTCCCTCCAAACAACCCAAAACCCGTGTCGGTCGAATTGCCTTATACCGCAAGACTGTCAAGGCCTTCCTGAAGGCTGGCCGCCTCCCAATCATAGACATGGATGTCATGCTCTCAAATCGAACTCCAATTACTCGTCTTATTAAGGAAATGGACCGAGCCGACGTAGCACTCGCTATGGTCACCTCCCCAGAGACAGACAGGATTCAAAACGCAGTCCAGCGGCACCCGACACGCCTGATCCCCCTAACAGCCTCGCCAAGGGGCTTTGAATGGGCTGCCCCGGGAGGAGCATTCTTAAAATCGGCCCGCGCCCAAATCGAGTCGGGCAGCATCGGGATTGGCAGGGTCCGGTTGGACTTGGACCCCAAAAATTTCCTAAAAGGAGGAAAAAAGAGGGCCCGAAAGAAAACCATCAAAATGCAGAAGGCTGGCCTAGAAGCACTGTTCCGCCTTTCAGCCGAAACAAAAACACCCCTATGGCTTGAAATGGAACCCGAGGATCACGGCGCGGGCTGGCTCGAGCGCCAGCTTCGTGCTCACCCCAAGGCATCCGTCCTATGGAACCGGGCGGGCCTCTTGCCTACATCCGCGAAACTGCCGGGATACGGTCACGGTTTGCTCCGTGCTCTGACGCTGCGCCGCCCAAACCTCTTCCTAATCCTGACAATGCGCCCACCTCTCCGGCAGAGGATTTTCTCCTCACCTCGTATGAATCTCCTGTTCGATCCCGGTGGCGAATTCTCGCCGGAATGGCGTACTTTGGTCGAGGCGCGAATCGCACACTTCCACACTGGAAGCTCGATGGAACCTTCCGAACAAGGGAGCTATCTCTCCAGAGTACAGAAATACCGCGAGCGAATTCTAGATGCCATCACCCTAGCAGCCCGCCGAAGGATCGCCTACCGGAACGCCTGGAGGTTCATTGCCCACGCTGAATGGGAAGAATGATTTTAACAATTACCATCTCGGCACCCACCATTGCATGGTCGGCCTTCAGCGGAGATAATGACCACTCAGCAAGTAACCAAGGATATCACCTCTAAAGGAGTCCAATTCGTGTTCAGCATCCGCCATCCCATCCGTACATGGTACGGCGCTGGAACCGTCGGGAAAATACGCGAGGAAGCTGAATTCGCCGGGGCAAAAACTGCTCTTTTGTTCTCCGACAAAGGAGTCATAGGCGCCGGAATTGCTGAGCGGGCGATCGCTCCGCTCCGAGCAGCGGGCATCGATGTCACTGTCTATGATGAGTGCGCTGCGGAACCTGCCATCGATGACCTAGAAGCCGCCTACGGTCAATTCCGAAAGGACCATTTTGACATGCTCGTCGGAATTGGAGGTGGAAGCTCGATGGACCTCGCCAAATCCATGTCGGTTCTGTTAACCAACCCCGGCGAACCACGTGATTACTTGGGGACCGAACTCGTCCCGAATGCGGGGGTGTCCTGCATCCTGATTCCAACGACAAGCGGAACCGGCGCCGAGGCGACACCAAACGCCATATTTTCGGTACCTGAAAAAGGGGTAAAGCTTGCTATTGTCAGCACGCGTATCATCCCGGACACCGCCATCATCGACCCGGAGCTGACATTAACTCTTCCCCAGAAGGTAACAGCAGCTTCGGGCGTGGACGCTTTCACCCATTGTGTTGAATCCTTCGTAAATCCAAACTCCTCCCCATTGAACGAGCTCTATTGTGTCCGAGGGATGGAATTAATTTCTGGTTCGCTTCGCCGTGTTTGCGAGGAAGGGAGCGACCTCGAGGCGCGTTGTGACATGGCACTTGGTGCCCATTACGGGGGCGTTTGCCTTACCAGTGCGGGGGCGGGTGCAATCCACGCACTGGCCTATCCGCTCGGATCTCGGTTTCACATTCCACATGGGGTAAGTAATTCTCTCATGTTCTCCCACGTCGTGAAGGTGAACTACCCGGCGAATCCTAAAAAATTCGCCCGCATCGCCCAGATCCTTGGAGAAAATACCGATGGTCTTCCGGCCGAAGAGGCGGCTGAGCTCTCAGTCCAGGCAATCAAACGCCTGTGCCAGGATTGCGGCGTTCCGACCCGGCTGAGCGAAGTGGATATTCCTGCCCACGCCATCCCCGAATTGGCTGAAGCCGCTTTTACCACACAGCAGCGCCTTCTCGGCTTTAACCCCAAGGAGTTGACTCTTGAGGATATCGAAAAGATTTACCGGTCCGCCGCTTAGCAGTGACCCAAGCGACATCCCGCTCACAAACCTTTCGAAGATATTGAATCTTAAGCCCGGCGGTATGGCAGCTGTCATGGGCGCCGGAGGGAAGGCGACCCTTACCAAGCGCCTCGTAATTGAATACGTCGAGGAGGGGACACCCGTCCTTGTCACGAGGACGACAAACTTACGATCTCTCGAAAACTGGACTGATCCAGCCTTGCTGCTGAGTGAGGCCGATCGCGAAAAGGCTAGTGATGCAGCCCGAAAATGGGCCGCGCGCGGTGCAATCGTGTGGGTAGAAAATAAGCTGCCTGAAAATATATTTCTGAGAATTCCAGTCAAGCAAGTTGAACCGCTACACACCATGGGTGCGGAGAGTGTGCTCATCGTTAAAACCGACGGTGCGCGCAAGCGCCTCATTAAGGCGCCCGCAAAAAAGGAACCTGTCATACCTTGTGGCGTTACACACTGCCTACTCGTTCTCGGACTCAACGCTATTGGCCAAAGAGCCAGCCCAGACATTGTGTTTCGATTCGAGACCTCCTGCCAAATCGCTGGATTCGAAGAGGGCCAGTCCATCGAGGCATGCCATTTAGCGACCCTAGCTGGGCATCCTGAAAGCTACCCAGCGCGCCTTCCGGCCAAAGCCAGCCGGATTCTCTACCTCAGCCACGCGAACTCGCCCGATCGGCTCCGGCTCGCCAGAGAAGTCTGTTCAGCGGTTCCGGAGGGAATCTTCAATATATGCGTCGCTGGCGATTCGATAAAAGGCCTATTTCATATTATTAGAGAAGAAAAATGATTGGAGCAGAAAAATATCTGGCGCGGATTGGGCCCAGGCTAAACGATATGATCGAGGAGCTGAAGCATGTAGTCTCCATTGATTCACCCACATTTCCCGGAACGGGAACGACGAAGGTCGCATCCCATTTTGAGGAGCGCTACCGTGCTATTGGGGGTGAAGTGGACCGCATCCCCGGTACACACGGCACTGGAGATCATCTGATCGTCCGCTTCCAGGGAAAGCGCCGGGACAAACACAAGCTTTTCTTGATTGGGCACTGCGACACCGTGTTCCCCGAAGGCGAAGCGGCAAGGCGGCCCTTCATAGTAGATGGGGATCTCGGGCGGGGCCCCGGCGTGGTCGATATGAAGGGTGGTCTCGTCATCGCCCTCTACGCGATGGAAGCTCTCTTCGCTGAGGGATTTGAAGACTTTGGAGCCATCGTCGTCCTCTACAACACGGACGAGGAACGTGGCAATCCCTCTTCGCGGAGTCTGATCGAGGAAATCGGTAAACTGGCAACAGCCGCCCTGATCCTCGAGCCCGCACGGGCAGACGGCTCAGTTGTAAGTGCCAGAATGGGCAGTTCCATCGGTTCGCTCTCCATCGAAGGTATCGCTGCCCACGCGGGAGTCGACCCCGAACAAGGAAGAAGTGCGGTGCGGGAGGTGAGTCAACAGATTGTCCGTATCTATAACCTGGAGCGGCCCGGAAGTACCATCAACATCACTGGACTGCGCGGCGGCGAGCACCCACACATTATAGCCGACACCGCCGGCTGCACAGTGGAATTTCGGGCTTGGAAGCAAGAGACACTGAACGACATGCTGGACGACTTGGCCGAAATTACTCGTACACCCGAGGTGGATGAAACCCGAATCGTCATTAAGGAGATCGGCGGGCGCCCGGCCATGGAAACCACGGCAGACACCGAATTACTTCTAGAGTCAGCCTGCAGAATCGCAGAGGGTGTGGGCGTCTCATTTTCTCACACCCAGTCTGGTGGTGGCGGAGATGGAAACTATCTGGCTCCCATGCGGGTTCCCATCCTGGACGGCCTGGGCCCGGTGGGCGGAAACCTTCACACCGTGGATGAATATATCGAGCTTCCCTCCCTGGTCCCCCGCACCGCCATGCTGGCAGGCATCATCGAATGCTTCGCCCGCGGACTGCGACCCAAATCTCCAGATAAAACCGAAAAACAGATGTACCTCTAGACTCCAACGGCGGGACAAAAAATCTTCGAAGAGAAGGAGCGCACCGCGGAATAATTACCACTCAAGCGATTATGCTGAAGGTGGATCCCCGCCCACCATCGCGAAGCATGTGCATCTTAAGACTTTCATTTTTTAATTTTTCGGCTAACTGTGGTGAAACTTGAGGCAGTGTATGGTCCCTGCTGAGACCCGAAGCAATATTTTGCGACGAAATTGGAAAAGTACTACTCGTTTCTGAACCCGTAAGGCCCTGAGCAATCGGCGCCATCGCCATAATCCCTGAAGCGGTTGCCCCTGTACTAGCCTCCATTACTGCTCACCCACCTTTCATGCAACGACATTGATAACTTCCCCCCGGCTGCCAGGTGTTTCTGCAGACGCCGCCCTTTGAGGCACGGGAGGTGGGGCCTGAACTGACCGACCAGAATCTCGTCGAAATTCATCGATCGATTGGCTAACGACCTCGCGCACCTGGGTGAAGTCGTTCGCCTTGGATACCTTTCGGACCGAGGACGATCTGGCCTCGAGCCTTTGGGCCTCAGAAGCCCGCTTTTCGTCTTCTGATGCTTGTTCGGCTTCGGGCTCAGGTGCGGAAGGTCTGTTCTCGGTAGCAGGAGGCCCGCTGACCGATCTCAGCAACTCTTGCTGGCTCTGCCTAACAGCAACAAGCTCGCCGAGATTTTTGCCCCCCAGCTGCGGGGTTTGTCCAACTCGATCAACCATTGCCACACCCTATTTCCTAGGTTGGTAAAAAATTAATCCTACTCATTAACTGATTTACCACAATCGAATGTGATGCCTTATTATTTAAACCTCTCAAGTCCGCTTAGTTTCGGACGATAAGAGGAGAGGGGGGTAGTAGAATCTCATTTCCATAAATTTAAAAAATAAAAAAACCAAACAACGCGACCCCGGTAGAACCGGCTCCTCTCCATGACGGCCCAAAATACTTTTTTTTTGCAAGACCACTACGCCCAATAATTACCCCATAATTTGATAAGTCTAGCAGGTTTTTTAATCCGCTTGCTAGCAAATCTGGCTGCCCCCAAAAAGGGCACTTAACGCATTCCAGTCAACAATTCCGGAGTCCAACCTCTGATCCAGACTCAACGCCTTCCAAACTGGCCGTGATAGCTTCCCTTACCAGACACCCGTCTCGGCAATTGACCAAAATTGCCTCGTATGCGTTGAACATCACTGAATAGGACCTTGGCCGCTTAACCAACAAGACTGCCAAAACCTGGGGTGTAGCCGTCATTTGGTCCTAAATTTTCCCCTAAATGTTGAATAAGATCTAATAACTCCCACATCATTTAACGTCAAATACGAGGTAAACTTTAGGAAAAAATATGGGTTTTTAACTATTTTTTACAAAAAATTTACAAGGATATATTTATCAATTACTTGAAATTGTCAGGTTTTCTCGCAAAAGCTATTTTTCTTGAATTTTAAATATTCTGGCAGACCGAATTGGATAAAATCGGGAAAAAATTGAGCAAATTGGGGTGAACCGTCATCAGCCCGATAGGTGCGGAAGTTCAGACCCTACGAACTCCAAAAAAATTGGTTCATAAATATTCAATGAACTCTGCCAGAAAGTGATAGAAATTCAATTTTTGACGCCACAGAACCAATTCAGGGTTTTATTTATCAACTACTTATAGTTAAATTTTTTTAATCCATTCCTGATTTCTCAAGATGATCCCAGGAGCGATTTACGAGTGGAACCCGGCTAGATTGTTTCTCAAGACACAATCCCTCTGAGGCGGGTAAAATTTCCCCAATAGGATTGAGAAAACCGCCACCAGCCAACCGGACAGCTTCTTGAAGAGCTGGTACGGCCGATATCGGCGCAGTAAGGAGGAGTTGGTAGTCTTCCCCGCCATAGAGCGCCCATTCCTTGGGATCGGTCATGGCAGTAGAAGCCAGTTCGAGGGCCGCACTCGAAATGGGAAGCGCATGCTCCAGGATCACTGCCCCGGTCCTGCTCGCCTCGCAGATATGTCGGATTTCACCCGCCAGCGCATCGCTGATGTCCATCATAGCCGTTGCCTGTCGGAGGGAAGAGATGGCTAGAGCTTCCTTCACCCGAGGCTGAGGCCGAAGCTGAGCATCGGTCAGCATGGTTTTGCTCTCTTGGTCAATTTCCGTCTCCGGGTGATTTAGAAGATACAATCCTGCAGCGGCGTTCCCGAGGTAGCCGGTCACGAAAATCTGATCTCCTGGCTGGGCCCCACTCCTGAGAAGAAGAGCCTCTCGCTTTACCTCTCCAACAATGAACACATCAATAAAAAATGGCCCCGACGTCCGCGATATATTGCCCCCGACTACCGAGATGCCCAAGATTTTCGCTTGGTGGTTGATGCCCTCATAAACTTCATCAAGAAACACCAGCGGTGTTTCATCCTTGACCCCGAGAGAGATCAGCGCGAAAAGGGGACACGCGCCCATGGCGGCTATGTCGCTGGCATTCACCGCCAACCCTTTATGGCCCACACTGAACCCCGATGGGTCCTCAGACGGAAAATGCATTCCTTGCACCTGAACATCACACGAGACTACCCAACACTTTCCGCCCCCGGCATCGACGACGGCAGCGTCATCTCCGATTCCCACCAGGACGTCAGGGCCCATAGCCGAGACGCCTAACTTTGACCGCAGACGCTCGATGAGGGCAAACTCGCCGTATCCTCCTGCCATCTCCTGTCTATCCCCGGTCAAGCCCGTGCCTCCTCAATACGGCTTTTAATATTGCGGGTAGCAGCCTCAATATCCAGCGCACCCATAACCGAGCCAACAACCGCCACCCCATATGCGCCGGCTGCAATGACAGGCGGCAGGTTTTCGGCGTTCAGGCCACCAATGGCCACCGCCGGAACCCCATCCGCGTGGGCGAGCACTTCAGTCAAGCCTTGGGGGCCGATGGGTGCCCGAGCGTTATCCTTGGTACCGGTCGGGTAAATAGGCCCCACTCCAATATAGTCCGCACCGTCCAGGGCCGCTTGGGCCGCCCATTCAATCCTTCCGGCCGAAACACCAAAGGCCAGACGACTTCCCGCCAGGCGCTTCGCATGGGATAGGGAGAGATCCTCTTGGCCCAGATGCACGCCTTCGGCCCCACATTCCAGAGCTACGTCGAGACGGTCGTTAACCGTAAACGCACAGCCCGACCCCTCAAGTGCCGAACAGAGCTCGTTGGCTACCTGCAGAAAGGCCGCCCCCCCAAGGTTTTTATCGCGATACTGGATGATGGTCGCCCCACCTGCCGCCGCCGCACGCACAGCGTCGGACATCGGCAAGTTTGATCCGTCCGCAAGAATGCCATGGTCAGTAATAACGATAAGCGTTGGATCGAGCTGCATTATTTCCTTTCTAAACCTCTTATAGAGATGATTTGCCTACCTGAAATTCTCTCAAACTATGGCCTTTCGATAAATGTGCCACATACAGAAATCTTTCTCCGGGCCTCCATATCAAGAGGATCTCCATTGATAGTCGATCGCGACAGCAAGGCGCAGCCAGCGGTGGGTCGCACACCTATGCCAAGGTTTTCCTGCTTAGCCTCATCCCACTGAACTGCACCGGACACCTAACCGATTGGATGAAGAACCTTTGTCATACGATCCGACACGAATGAGAGAACCAAGAACTAATCCACATGCAATTCTTCGTCCTGGCACGTGATTTGTCTACCCGAAAAAGGAAGCCTTTTCTTTGTGCTTTTCGATAGTTCGAACCACAATTATCGACCTGAAATAAAACTTTTTCTTCCCGCACCGCGGGATCCAAAAAGTAAAGCAGGCCTCCCTCGAGGAGTTAGTCTTTAAGGTACTCACGATTTGGCGAGAAAGTAGTTCGAATTTCCCGGGGCCTCTATGGCTCCAGGTACGGAAGAATTCTTAAATTCAGAACAATATATTCTGATTCAAAATTATTGGCTAGGAAGAATGAAAAACGAGAAGGAGTTCCCCGAGACAAACAGGAGAATTGTACATCTTGGGTGGTTTAGACCTGTAAGTTAACACTGCCCCCTCTCCCGGCGATGGCATGGGCAGCCGCAGTCTTTGCAACTTCAACAGCCGAAAGAACAATTCGAAGAGCCGCGGTCTGTCCCTGAGAACCAGATGCACCCCCACTTCCCGCCGCCGTAGCTTGAACTCCTGAAAAACCTTGTATCCCTTGAGCGGACATTTGCCAATCTCCAGCGAAATACCTTTCCTCCTTCTTTCTAATGTCCTTAACGGCTCCTTACTGAGATACTTTACAAAAAATGTTAAAAAAATTAAAAAACTAAACATTCCTGTCATCATGAAGGTTTACGAGGGCAGCCATCGAGGAGATCCTTGCGGGCTCCCCTCCCTCCATCCTAAGGAGTGAGAATTTGACCTGGATTCGGCCCATGAAGCTGGACGAAGCAAGGGGCGCTTCGAAAAAAATTATCGACAACTTGCGGAAACGGGGACGGCCTGTCTCAAAATTCCGCCTCGCTCTCGGGCATCGGCCCCTCGTCCTCGCCAGCCGTGAGGCCATGCGCAGCGCTACCCGAGGGGAGACTACCCTCGGCCTCCGGCGCGAAGAGATGATTTCCTTCTACGTTGCCGCCCACGGAGGCTGACATGGGTGAGCGGTGAACCACGGGCGGTCGTTCCGTGAACATTCCAATTCCATCACCGATGCTGAGACGGCAGCGGTCCTTGCCAACCCCGGAAGCGCAACAATTTTAGACGAAGCCGACAAGGCTATCCTCAACTTGGCCGGAAAAATAAACCTCCGGCCAGATACCATAGTCAATGATGACATCGACGCTCTCCGCACCGCTGGACTGAGCGAAGAGAACATCGTGGACGCCATCGCCTGCGCTTGCTACCGCGTCTACGCCAACCGACTAAACTACGCAATGGGTGTCGTTGAAAATGAGCCAGAGGGCCCGCCTGAAATTCTCCGGGTGCTCACCGAAATTCGCGCGGGAGGTCGACCCTGACACGTCCCTGGGGGAAGGTTTAAGTGCCCTTGTGCTTAGAGTCTCCCCAGATCGTTTTCGTACGCCTCATGATGGGCTTGCTCGATACCGTCGAATTTTCTATCGTCGTGCGGAACTTCGCTAGGGATTTTTAAGGAAAGTCTGAAGTTTTAACTTTCTAGTAGTCCCTACATTCAAATAAAGAAAGGAGACCGCCTTGAACCCTGTGTTTGTGCGTCCCGCCCACCCGAAGGACGCTGAAACCATTCTTCGCTTCAATATAGAGATGGCTAAAGAGAGTGAGAATTTGGATCTCTCCCCGGAGATCGTCCGTCGAGGGGTGGAAATTTCGCTTCACGATCCAGAACGAGGAGAGTATTTCTTGGCTGAAGGGAATAAGGGCGTGGTGGGCCAAATTCGCGCCACGCGCGAGTGGAGTGATTGGAACAATTCATTTTATTGGTGGATTCAGAACGTCTATGTCGAACCTAGCTCACGCAGGCAAGGAATATACGCCGCCCTACATAACCATGTCCGCGATCTGGCACTGCATAATGGGGCCTGTGGACTGTTACTCTACGTTGATCGAGAAAACTCCCCGGCCCAAGAGGTCTACCGAAAAATGGGGATGAAAAATAGCCACTATCTAATATTCGAGCAAAAAAAATATGATTAAATCGCTTGTAAAATCTTCTAAAGTATAAAATTTTTGATGACCCGAAAGACTGTGGATGTCACATTTAGTTTACTACTCAATATTCACTTCCCCTACGCCCGAATCTAAACGAAACGCGGTGGACCAAATCCACCACACAGGATGCCTTGCACCTCACCGAACTTTTCGCATTGGCAACCAATTTTCCCGCAACCAAAATTTTTCTCCCTAGCAATCTGATGGCATCACGTCCCCCTCTTCTGCCCTTCGAGGCAAACCGAGAAGTTACTGTGACTGCATTTTCTATCGGTCGGCGCACACGAGAAAATGTGCTTCGGATAGTCCAAAGCAAGAGAAAAACAAACATGGCGGAGAGAAACAAAAAAATTACTAATATTTGAACCGCCCGCGAAGGATCTTTCACAAACTCGACGCTCAAAAGAGCAATCCCGTAAAATGCGAAAAGGAGGGAGGTTGCCCCAACAGCCAGCAAACCCCCGGAACGTTGAATAATCCGTAGCAGAGAAAACATAGAACCTCCTCACACAAAGGCGGGTCAAAGGATAAAAAAAAGGAACCCAAAAATAACGATAGCCCAAATCGGCCAGGCGGCCAAGAAGGGTAGTTTTTAAAATTCCAGTGATCATTGACGTGCCAAGTTCATCGTTTTAATGTCACAATCCTTCGGAGAAGGTGTTCTCTTTATTCAAATTCTCCATGGAAAGGAATTTTATTTTGCTGGACATTCGCCTAATTCGTAAGAATCCATCCGAACTGTCCAGTGTACTTTCTCGCCGAGGCGAATTTTTCGATATGGATACTCTTTTGACCATCGATACGCGCCGCCGAGAGCTGACCAGCGAGGTGGAGTGCCGGGTGGCTAAAATGCGCCAAGGAAGCAAGCAGATTGGAACCCTTAAAAAAAGCGGGGCCGAGGATAAGATCCGTTCCATACTCAATACCAATGAGAGCCTGAAAGAAGAAATAAAGAATTTTGAATCTGATTTGGGGAACTGTGAAGAAAAACTCCGCCAAGTCATGCTCCTCCTACCTAACATTCCGAACGATTCGACACCCGACGGTACTGCTGAAAAGGATAATCGCCTCGAGCGCACTTTTGGGAAAAAACCTAGTTTTTGTTTCACACCCAAAGCGCACGACGAACTAGGAGAGGCACTTGGAATTCTGGATATGAAACGCGCCGCGAAAATCGCAGGTGCCCGCTTCGCCCTGTCCCAGGGTGCGGGAGCGCGATTGGAACGGGCCCTCATTAACTTCATGCTCGATATCCACACCATCGAGCATGGATATACCGAATGGCTCCCGCCATTCATGGTAAATTCACAATCCATGACTGGGACAGGACAGCTTCCAAAGTTTGAAGAAGACTTGTTCAAGGTGGGCGATGGCCAATACTATCTAATTCCAACCGCCGAAGTTCCTATCACTAATATTCACAGAGAAGAAGTCCTCGACGGACGGGAATTCCCATTGAAATATGTTGCTTATACTCCTTGTTTTAGAAGCGAGGCCGGATCCTACGGAAAAGATTCGCGTGGCCTGATCCGGCAGCATCAATTCAACAAAGTAGAACTCGTGAAGTTCTGCTTACCTGATACGAGTTATAATGAACTCGAATTATTGACAGCTAACGCCGAAGAAATTCTCAAGCGCCTTGGTCTCCATTACCGTGTAATCACTCTATGCGCCGGCAATCTTGGCTTTTCTGCCGCCAAGACTTACGACATCGAGGTGTGGGTCCCCTCGCAGGATACCTACCGAGAAATTTCATCATGCAGCAACTTCGAAGACTTTCAGGCACGCCGAGCACAGATTCGCTGCCGAGCCGAGCCGAAGAGCAAGCTCGAATTCGTTCATACGCTCAACGGATCAGGTTTAGCTGTGGGTCGGACCGTTGTTGCAATTTTAGAGAATTTTCAACAAAAAGACGGTGCCGTGGTAATTCCCGAAGCTTTGCGAGGCTACATGGACGGGCTCGAAGTCATCGAACCCAGTTGATTTTTGACCCAAAAAAATCCCATATAATCAGCCTACAGCGGACACCGTGCCTTAATCTCATATTTTCAACCTTTAGACGCGGAGGGGTGGCCGAGCGGCCGAAGGCGGCGGTCTTGAAAACCGCTGAGCGAAAGCTCCGGGGGTTCGAATCCCTCCCCCTCCGCCAATTTATCTTTCTAGTTTTCTCCACCCAATTTGCCACACCACAAATGAATATATTGACAAGAGGCTAGAGGCTAGAGGCTAGAGGCTAGAGGCTAGAGGCTAGAGGCTAGAGGCTAGAGGCTAGAGGCTAGAGGCTAGAGGCTAGAGGCTAGAGGCTA
>Ga0315336_1000914_pt1 | contig 66305 bp, 62 predicted proteins | sample ASW5metaG_FD_204512 | JGI IMG/M metagenome (GOLD analysis project Ga0315336, IMG submission 204512) | Ammonia-oxidizing marine archaeal communities from Monterey Bay, California, United States - ASW #5 | ecosystem: Environmental > Aquatic > Marine > Intertidal zone | place: USA: California... | reverse complement strand
TGCACTTTCCATTTTACCCATGGCAACTCCTCCCGTTAGGAGGCATCCTGTCCTGCGGTGCTCGGACTTTCCTCTCTTAATTTCGCAAGCAGCGGACTAAGAGTAACTATCCGATCGACTCTATTTTCAGTAATCAATTAAAGTTACAGATAATTTGAGAAATTGCTATGGAGATTCCCAATAAAGGAATCTGCTGCAGCTATCACAAGTTTGTGTTCCTTTTTTCGCCCTTACTTCAGAAACAATTTGTGGTGGAATAAAGGCACCGCAACCGCCACAACCTGACCCTTCGATTGATACAACAGATAATCCTTTTCGAGCTTTGTAGATTCGATCATATCGTGAAAGAGTTAGAGGATCAAGACCAGTGCGCTTTTCATCTTTTTCTGATTCTAATTTCAATTTTTCTTCAGAAGAATCATTCATCAATTTTTCAAGTTTTTTTCTTCGCTCAACTAGGTTTTTACTTAATGACTCTAAATTTTCTTCCTCAGAATTGATGCGCTTTTCCAGCACTTCATTTTCTTCAGTAAATTCCAAACATTGAATTTCAATTTCGTCCAGTTCGCTCTTAAGATGATCAATCTCATTTTGAAGAGCATCATATTGCTTATTGGTCGTTACCAAAAAAAGCTGATCTTTATATTTATCGATTTTAGATTTATAATCTGTCATTTGGCCATCGAATTTATTTAATTCCAGTTCTAATTCTTTTATTCTGGATTTACCATCTTGAACAGATTGTATTAATGTGGATTCTTCCTCTTTCAATTCATTCACTTTCCCGGGCAAATCGCCTAGCAGTTCAGCTATATCCTGTAGCTGTGAATCAATTTGTTGCAATGCAACAATTTGCTGAATTACACTCATTCAGACTTGGCTCCTTTCATAAACAAAAAATGCACCGGACAGGGTGCATTTGTAATTAAATTTTTAAAAAAAATAATGCCCATAATTCGGACATTCATTGATTTACCTTTCGGGGATTTTTGTTCACCATAACTGTACAAAATTTAAAGCTATTATGACATCAATGCGAAGAAGAAAGGTTTGTTAAATTATAATTAAGTGATACAAGAAGCCCATCAGAGTCCTCCATGAGTTTTCCTCTATCAATTGCGTATGAGATTCGTATGTCTAAATTATCCCATACATTGGAAAAATCAAATTGAAGCAATGCTGATATTTGTTTAAGCCCACCTTCGAATTGGTATAATTTGTTCTTTTCTTTTGACCAATAATTATCATCATAGGTCCCATAATTTGTTGAAAAGGTTATCAATAATTTATAATCTATTTGGGAAGATATATTCCCACTGAGGCCTATATGGTGTGCTCTAATTCGATTATTAACTATATATAATTGATTACTTGAGTTAGAACCAAGTGTAAATAATGGGTTGCCAATAACTCGACCTTGATATGTCCATCCCGATCGGTATATATAATGATTGTAATAATTGTCTCTACCATAAGTAGAGTCTGATCCTGCAGCAGATTGAGGTCCACTTTGATACATTGTATTAAAGTATTCATACAAAAATCTCGAGATTATTCCTGATTTATTATATAATTCAACACCAAAAAGTCCATCAAAACTATTTACAGGAATTTTTCTTTTTTTTATTTCGTCAAAAAAATGCTGAAAGGCACTGCTCTTATCCTCAAAAGGATGCTGATAATACAATTTATAATTTCTTGAATTAGATTTCTTATCTAAAGAAATATCCCAGACACCTAAATGGTTACCAAGTACATTAACTTGTTCTCCTACAAACCCTGCACTGGAAGCAGATCTGGCAAAGACTACACGAAAATAATCTGAAAGTTTTTGTGGTTGGGGGCCATAATCTATAGTCTCTCCACCCCATATAGCTTCATGAACAAGACCTATACTCAAATCCAACCCATCTATTAATGATTTTTTTAAATAAAGATATTTTTCATGAAGTAATGGTGCTTTCACATATGCTCCTTTAGAAAACCAACCATGTGAAAAAGCACCTTTAATCCAAAAGTCATAGTTTAATATTTGATATTTTTTGTACACTGGAAGACTAATAGATATTTGTGGAATTGGTATTGCATTATTACCCCTAATTAATGACCCTGAAGATAAATCTGATTCTGCTGTTATGCTTTTTTCCCACCTTCCGATTTTAAAATTGTACCCTTTTATATTTTTACTCATAAACCCAATTGGCATTAAAGGACTATTAAAATTATTGTAATCCCCAAGAATAGAAACCCCATAATCGAATAAGTAATTATAACTACCATAAAATGATAATGATGCATATCCGCCCTTATCATATATCCCCAATTGATTAGAACGATGCCAAAAAGAATTTCCTTTATGTGATATAGTAAAATTTGATCTATAGATTGGAGACTGTGAACCAAGATTCGCATGGGCCGTCTGAATTATAAATAAAAAAGCCCAAATAATGATTTGATTATTTGAGCTTAATTTTTGAATATTATTAAATAGACTAGCTATTATTATCTGTAAAAATTTTGCCAATGTTTAATGATGTAAAATCTTGGTTAATAGATTTAGGATCAGGAATATATTCAGGTATGAATTTTTTTAATTCATACGTTACTTTATTAATATCATAGGTTTGTGCCGAATTAATTACCTCACTAACGTTTTCCAACAAATAATCCCAATTACTCCCATTTTCATTTTTCATCATTAAGATTTTATCATGGCCGGTATCTATAATATTCTCTTCATCTGTACGAAGTTCTTCAAACATTTTTTCTCCAGGACGCATCCCAATGTATTCAATGGAGATATCTTTTTCCGGTTCTAATCCGCTAAGACGAATAAGTTCGAATGCAATATCCTTAATATTTACAGGACTACCCATATCAAGAACATAGATTTCACCACCATCACCCATAGCTCCTGCTTGCAAAATGAGCTGTGCTGCTTCAGAAATAGACATAAAGTATCTCTGCATTTTGGGGTCCGTGATTGTAACAGGGCCGCCATTTCTAATCTGTTCCTGGAAGGTTGGAATAACACTACCAGAACTACCAATTACATTCCCAAAGCGAACAGCCATGAATTTAACTTTTGAGTCAACTGCTTTACTTTGGATTAATTTTTCAGCCACGCGTTTTGTCGCACCCATTATATTTGTTGGATTGACCGCTTTATCTGTGGACACTAAAACAAATCGATTCACACCATAATCTTCTGATGCATCAATCAAATTGAGGGTTCCTTGTATGTTCGTTAAAACAGCTTCCCAAGGATGGCTTTCTTGCATAGGTACATGTTTATAAGCAGCTGCGTGAAAAACAACATCCGGATTAAATGATGCGAATACACGATGGAGAAAAGTTTTGTCCCTGATGTCTCCTAGTATCGGCTGGAATGAAACAGGATGTTTGCTCTGGTCACACTCTCTACCAATTTTGAAAAGGTTATGCTCACTCTGATCCAATAGAATTAATAAGTCGGGATCAAATGTGAGGCAATTCTTAACCAATTCTGAACCGATCGATCCGCCTGCACCAGTGACCAACACTTTTTTTCCATAAATATAATGAGAGATGGATGTACGATCCAGTTTAATTTCTTTTCTGCCTAGCAAATCGACCATAGAAACATTCCTAACCGATTTCATGGATACTTTCCCATCGATGAGTTCTGAGAATGTTGGTACAGTTCTGTAAGCCTTTCCAGTAGCTTTACAAATAGAAACTATTCTTCGCATTTCAACATTAGTGGCCGTTGGAATACAAATTATAATTTCATCAAAAGGTACTTTTAAATTAGCCAATTCTTCGATTGAACCCAGAATTGGAACACCATGAATTGTGGCACCTATTTTGGAATCATCATCATCTACGATACCAATAACTATATATTTCAAACCGCGGTTATCTCGAATTTCTCTAATAATCTTTTCAGAACTACCGCCCCCACCAATCATAATTATTTTTTTGCGGCTTTTGATAAATGGATTTATTGATGAGCTGTTAGAAGAATGGTCAAAGTTTGAAAAATACATTCTTATACTAACTCTACTTGCAGCTAATAAAGTTGTGCATAAAATATAATCAATTAATAATACTGATTTAGGAAAATCAGAGAATCCATGAATAAGAACAAAAAATGTTATTGATCCCATTGTCCCTAAGGTACTTGCTTTTATAATATTGGTTAAATCAGACATACTTGTATAGCGCCACATACCACGATACAAACCATATACTGAAAAAGCAGATAATTTTACGAATATAACAGTTGGAGTAAAATGAGTTAGAAGTTGAATCGATTCATTTGATAATGTAAAATCAAATCTCAAAAGAAAGGCAATAAGTATTGCCATACTAACAAAGATTACATCACAAATAATGAATTTGAGCTTATTTCTTAATTTTCTGCTATTCATAGGTTCCTTAGACAAACTAGCGTTTATTTATCAACATCTCTATTTTAAGCTTTTGTGGTATAAAATCTATGTGATTTTTATCACAATAAAATAATCAAGAAAAACATGATATTATTAATGATATAACTCGATTTTGATCCTCATTAGATAAGTTTGATCCCGAAGGTAAACATAATCCACAATTGTATAATTTTTCACTTACAGAGAGTTTGTCCTTATATGAGAAATATTCATTTTTTCTATAAAGCGGTTGAAGGTGCATTGGTTTCCATACGGGTCTTGCTTCAATATTTACTTTAGATAGTTTATTGATGATGAAATCAATTTTTTCTTTATAAATAATATTTAATATTATTACAGACAACCATCTTGTTGATCGACCATTTTCTATTTCTGGCATGAAACTAATGTTGTTAATTAAACCAAGCTCTGCCTCATATTTGTTAAAAATGTGTCTTCTTTTATCTACATAAGCATCAAGTGTTTTTAATTGGGCCCTACCAATTGCCGCGATAATATTACTCATTCGATAATTATAGCCCAATTCTTTGTGTTCATAATAAATGACAGGCTCCCTTGCATGTGTTGCAAGTTTTCTCGCCATGTCAATATAATCAGAATTATTTGAGAGCAACATGCCGCCGCCGGAAGTTGTAATTATTTTATTACCATTAAAAGACAATATGGACATTTCTCCAAATGATCCACATTTCTGTTTTTTATATGATGCGCCAAGACTTTCTGCCGCATCTTCAATAATTGGCGTACTATTTCTATCACATATTTTTTTAATAGAATAATAATCGGCACTTTGGCCATAAATATCAGTTACAATTACAGCTTTAGGATTGTGAGACTCAAAGGCCATTTTTAATGATTTTGGGCACATATTCCATGATGTTTCTTCCGAATCAATAAATACTGGAATTGCACCTAAATATTGAATTGCATTCGCGCTGGCAACAAATGTTAAATCAGAACAAAAAACAATATCACCCTTTTTCACTCCTAAGATTATTAGCGCTAAATGGAGGGCCGCAGTGCCAGAAGAAAGGGCTGTTGCATGGTTAACGCCTATATAATTTGCCATTTCTTTTTCAAAGGCATCTACATGGGGACCCAACGGTGCTATCCAATTGGATTCAATCGCATTTGTCACAAGGGTTATTTCCTCTCCATTCATATGCGGAGGGGATAAATAAATTTTTTTGTTATTTGACATTATTGAGTCTGAGTCTCCTAATCTGCCAATAAGTCTGTATCAACCAAATCAACAATCATATCATTACCATCATTATCTGTTACAGATATGGTCGTTTTTATCTCGTTTATTTTGGACACCAAATTCTCTCTTGTTTCTGATATGATATAGATTCTGGCTAGCACTTGTTTTTCATTCCCTACCATTTCCTCTAATACAAAATCACCTTCAAAAAAGCGCTGCATGACAAAAATTATTGATGGATCATCTTGTAATTCATTAAGTCCAGTGATGCTCTTAATAACGCCACTTTTTAAAAGAATCCAAAAAGTGCATGCATGTTTACCGCGAAACAAGAAGTCGTTCCGCACCTCTAAGTCATTAACACCCATAGATCCGGTTAAGGCAAAGTTGATAAGCATTAATCTATGGTCAAAACCATTAATCGCATTTATATAAATATGCATGGATTCCCCTTGTAAGCGAAAGCCCGGGTCGTAGGCATAAAAATGATCGTTTTCGACAAAAAATTGAATAGCCAGAACGCCATTATTCACACCAATTCCCTTAAACATCTTACTCATGACTGGATGGATATTCTCGTAGTATTGACTCGTATATTTGGATGGATATAATGAAGCGATACAAATGGGGCTTTTTTTGCCTTGCTTTTTTGTGGTTATCCGGTCAGCAATTGCTGATAAATAAATATCTTCATCTTTAAAAGTGTAGTAGGCAACGATGTCGTCACAATTCATATATCTTTCAGTTAGAAAAAGATTTTTTCTCGAATGATTAATCGCATTCTTTGCACCTAAAATTAATTCTTCAGTATTAGAACAAATGGACATACCCACACCACCCCCATTATCCACCGGCTTGACCAAAACAGGATATTTGATTTTTTTTAGATCAATAGAATTAAAATTGTGATCTAGGTTATAAGAAGGGATATTTTCAACACCATAGGCTTCACAGGCCCTCATAAAACCATCTTTACTTGAAAGTGCATCAATAATATTATTTGAAGCGTAGCAGGGTAATGATAGCGCTTCACAAAGTTGCAAATAAGGTGAAACGAGAATATCAGCGACACCAACAAGGACGCCATCGACTTTCTCTTCTTTTGCAACTTTGGATAAATTTGGTATATCAAACCCATCGATATTATAGTGTTTTTTAGAAAAAAGCTTTGCAGGTGCTTCTGGATTAGGATCTATAACAATAGTAATAATGCCAAGATCATTCGCTTGTTCAACCAACACGCCGGTCTCAGGGTTACCTCCCAGTATTAGTAATTTTTTTCCATTTAAATTTATTAAGTTTTTCATTAAATGGTTATTATTTACATACTTATGAACCAATTTTTAATTTTACTTTTAATTGTTTTTTCAATTTATGTTCTTCCCAAGCAGATTCCCACTCATCAAAATCAAATAGACATAAATCAAAATTCCCTAGATTCAGCTTGGGCGCAAGTTTGATGGCGTCAGTAAAATTTTTACCATTACTCCCCACAGCCCCAACAATTCGTTTGTCGGAACTTACAATATCTTCCAAATCAATAATTTGTTTGTCGTAGGGCAATCCCAACATCAACATTGTTGAAGCAGTGGCAGAATTATTAAGCATTATTTTTGCTGATTCAGCATTCCCTGTGCATTCAATGATAAATGAATACTTTAAATAATCAGATATTTTGGGTTTTTGATTTATAGATAAATCATTTAAATAGGTTAACCTTTTTTCATTCGAATCCAATACAGTTACATCATGACCCCAGTGATGGGTCACCCTTGCTGATAAATGACCAATAGGACCTGCGCCAATCACAAGAACAGATTCTTTGTCACTTAATGTTTGGTCATCAATCCCAACCCTGCTTAATCCTTTGAGAACAACAGCCAATGGTTCGATAGAAGCAGCCGTAATCAATTCTAAATCTTTTGGAATTTTATGGACAAACCTAGAAGCTAAAATGACATATTCACTATAGGCGCCATTATAATTTAACACACCTACTTCTTTTCTTTCTGAGCAAGCGGTTTCTCTTCCAGTTAAACACATATCGCACTTATTACAAGATAAAATGCACTGCCCCACAACAGGATCTCCCACTTTAAGGTTCTTCACTTTAGAACCAACCCTTGCAACAATTCCAGAATACTCATGGCCAGGGACGATTGGAAATTTTGCCCACCCTGATTTATAATAATCCAAATCGCCACGCAATACTTCAAAATCGGTCTCACAAATACCCACGTACGATATTTTCACTAATATTTCGTTCGGTTTTACCGGCTCGAGTGTATGAGTTTTTTCAATAGGAGAGTTTTCTTTTTCATATTCAATTACCTTATAGGATAGAGAATGGTAATTGTCTCGATAATCTTTCAAATCAAATTTTCTATTGGCTATTGATTTAAGTGTCCCGATTAACCGGTTAAACCTATAGGAAATAATATCTGAAAGTTGACCCTTCCCTTTCAACCGATAAAAATAAATCATATCCCGAATGGTGTAAATAAGTTGTTTTGGGATTTCATTCAAGATTTTTCTAGAAGGTAAAACACCAATCGAACGGGCGGCTATTGATTCACGCCAAAACCGATTGCGGATCTGAGCCCCATTTTCAATATGAATATGAATAATACATGCATTAGGTTTATAGATAACTCTATAGCCTTGATCTAACCAATATTTGGACCATTCAATATCTTCCAAACCTGTTAAGCTTTCATCAAATGGGTGATTACTCCAAAGATCTTTTCGAATCAAAGCATTGGCATTGTTGCAAAAATAATCAGGCCGAGATTGTTCTAATTCCATTGAACCAAAATAAGATTTATAATCCATAATTTCGGAAAAATTTGAGTTTGATGCCCCAATCTGTTTGCCATAACTCATGGCAATCCGATTGTTTACGCCCTCAGAATTGAATGCACTCACGAGTTCTTTTAACCAATTTGAATCAGTAGGTTTGGTGTGGGCGGATATAATACAAGCCAAATCTCCATTTGAATGTTTTATCCCATAATTTATGGCAAAACCAAAAGTGAAGTCATCTTGTTCAAGCGTTAATACTTTATCCGAAAATTGACGTGCAATTTCCTGAGTGCCATCATAGGATCCAGAATCAACAATAACGGTTTCATAATTTCTATATGATTGTTGATTAATCAACTCAAACAATTCAGGAAGATGGGATGCCTCGTTGAGGGTGCGAATAATTATACTAACTTTGGGATTGGCAATCAAGACTAATCAAAAAGTGTAATTATCATGTATTTATCACCAAATTTTTTCACCGTTTTTTCTTTTATTTTATCCTGGAACTCAATGGAAGAAATAATGATCGTTTCAACGTTGAATTGGTCCAAAGCATCCATAGAAATAACCGGTAGTTCCAAATATTTTTCATTTTGTTTTTTTGGATTATCATCAATAACACATTCCAAATTTATTCCGGCATTTTGTACGTAATTAAAAATGGATTTAGACGTATCGCTTGCACCATATAAGGCGGCACTTCCTTTAACCTCACCTGTTAAACGATTTATTTTTTCTGCATAAAAATCACCCAAGTTGTTTGACAGATTCATCAAATTGATCTGATAATCTATATAATGCTTATTGAGGGCTGCCTTTCCTTGAGGTGTTAACGAAAGGGATTCATTTTTAGATTCTAAAAACCCATCCTTCAAAAGATTATTGATGTGGACCTTTGAAATTGCATCGATGAATTCATGATCATCTAATTCGATTGGAACATAAACCGAGCCCAATTCATCTATTTTTTTTAATACAACGAAGCGGTAATACTGCTGTGTATAGTTGAAGTATTCTGTCATTTTATTTATCATATGGTAACGATTTCACCGTGATTAAGAATTTTAACTTTCTGATTTGGGCAAATTTGGTTCACGTAGTTTATAAAATGTGCAGGGATTTCACTATTATATTCGAACATATCAAAATGGTTGGGAACCACAGTATCAATATCGATTTTACCACAAATTTCTGCTAATTCCCGACAATTTAGATTTCCAACAATACCTTCTTTTTCTCTGAACCAATCACGACCATTGATGGGTGCAAAAAATATGTCAAATGATTCCTTTGCCAATCGATCTGTTAAACCATCATATGGAATACCATCGCTCCAGAAAAATAAGGTTTTATCTTGAATGGTGATTAAAAATGATAAACAATCGGGATTCCCATTTTTATCTGCCTTATGATAGTGAGCGGCCGGAATGGGCGTTATTCGAATATCCATTAAATCAACAGATTCGTCCCAATTTAAAAAATCCAATTGTGCTTTTTTCAATTTTGTGGGATTTTGGTTAAAAGCAGCTTCAGAACAATACAATTTGAATGGGGCACGGATATTTTCCAATGTCCATGGATCCATATGGTCTATATGGGTGTGGGAACAAAAAACAGCATCAATGAGTCTAACATCACTCGGCTCAATAACGGGGGGGAACTGTCTTTTCATTTTTTGGTCATTCAAGCCATCAGAATGCTCAACATAATCTGAAAGGTAGGGGTCAATTAAAATTGTTGTGTTACCCTTTTTGAGCACATATCCGGATTGCCCTAGATATCCAATTCTTACTGCATCATCTTTCGATGGGTTGTTGATCAGATTAACTATGTTCATTTTCTTCTTTACCCATGAATTCGGGCATGATTTCCTGATCAGACGGTGAAGTTTCTTTTAACAAAAATACTGAAAAGATCGTTAAAATTAGAATTTTAAGGTCTAAGAAAAAGGACCGTTGTTCTATGTATTGAATATCATATTCAAATTTTTTCTCCCAGGATATTTCATTTCGACCTTTTATTTGAGCAAGCCCTGTAATTCCTGGAATTATTTTGTGTCTTTTATCCTGAAATGAGGTAAATCGATCTTTATATTTTACCAGTAATGGCCGAGGACCAACTAAACTCATATCCCCTTTCAAAACATTAATAAGCACAGGTAATTCATCTAAGCTCGTTCTACGAATCAATTTTCCAAATTTAGTTTGGCGAATTGCATCATCTTCTGAACTTATAGAATTTCCCTCTCTCATTGTTCTAAACTTAATCATATTAAAAGAGATTTTATTCTTACCCAATCTTGGTTGAATGAAAAAAACAGGCCATCCATTAAAAATTAAGATGAAAGATGAAAGGATTAAGATAAAAGGAAATAGAACAACCAAACCAATCAAACTTGCAGAAAAATCAAAAAATCTTTTCATTGAGATCTATTTATCCAGGGCTTCAAACAGCACTTTTTCAAATTTTGGAAATTGAACTTGAGGTGAAAATTGTTCTTCCGCCAGTTTTCTTGCAGACTCACCCATTAAATTCTGATGATGTTTATCCTTTAGAATATCATTTAATATGTGTGCCCCTTTAAGTGGATCGTCAAAGGGAACATAAAATCCTGCCTGGTGTTTCTCCAGAACCTCTCTTTGCCATCCTGAGTAATTGATCATAATTGGTTTTCCAGCTGCCAATCCATCAAAAAACTTATTTGCTGAATTATGCCAAAGCTCCTCCAAATTAATAAATAAGGATGTAACAACAGCCGCCCGATTGTGCAATTGGGGAATATTCTTTTTTTGAACCGGATCAATTATAAAAACTGAATTATTTAATAAGCCCAATTCTTGAGTCATGGATTTAATTCTTTCTGCTTTAACACCTTCCCCTGCAATTATAAACTTTACTGAACTGTTTAGCCTTTTAATATGTTCAGCAACATTAATTAAATAAATCACATCATTGACATGACCAAAAGCACCGGTATAAATGACGAGTGGATTGGATTCATTCCAATCAAATCCATCTATGACTAAATTACTAGAGTTATGACCTTTAGTGAAATGCTCCAAATTGGATAAATTGGTAATCACATGGGTTTTTTCAGCAGGATATCCAGCATGAACAACGCCAGCTTTCATCCCTTTTGAAAGGGCAACTATTCTTTTTGAATTTTGGTAAGTGACCTTTTCAAGCCAGCGCGTCAATTGAATAGAAATTTTTGATTTTAATACACCTACTGCAATTGGAATTTCAGGCCATAGATCCCTTACTTCAAATATCATGGGGATTTTTTTTATCTTAGAGTATACTATTGCGGGTATTGCAATGGTCAGAGGTGTGCTGGTGGCAAATACCAGATCCGCTTTAATGGATAAACATACTTTTGCCGATTGGAATGAAAATGATAAGAAGGAAAATATTCGCCTAAAAAAACCCATATTATTTGTATAGGAAACGGGAAGCCAGCATACATCGATCCCATTTTCAATCGACCAACCAATTCGTGACTCTTGGTGAGAATCTCGTTTCGATGTTATCATCCATACTTTATTACCATTCTTAACTAATCTTTTGGCCAGTTCAAATGAACGGGTTGACCCGGGCATAACCGGTGTATTGAAATACTGGTGAAGATAAATGATTCGCATTGACTAACTTCGGTATTTTTTCTTTAAATAGTAAAATGTCTCTTTTGAGTGACGATAATTTTCTTTCCAAGAAGACTGACCCGTGGATTGATGGTCATTGTGCACCAGAGAAAGTACCGGTAAATAATGTATAGGCATATTAAGGGATTTTGCTATTTCTGCTGTGGAGACCTCTTCACCATACATTGTAAACCCTGTGTCCAGATATCCACCTCTTTTAAAAAATTCATTTGAAAATATGATAAAAGATCCATGGGGGGCGTAGATAGTTTGGATTTTGGATTCACTTATGCAATGCCTCTGCTGAATAAGTTTTTGATTGAGAATTCGGCCGATTTTGTGAACCATTTTGGCTGTAAAGGAATTGGAATAATAAAGGGTATAGTATATATCTTGCCTCTTGGATATCGGGTTTAAAAGAAAAGGATTAAGATCTTTTTGTGAATACATTGATTTTATTTGGGGAGCAATAATTTGATATTCGCGAGGAATTAAGTTGGAAAGTTTTTGAAAAAATTTGTCATCATTAAATTCAATATCGTTGTTGCATACTATAATCCAATCAAACTTGTGTATATCATTAAAGTATTTCTCTAAACCAAGTTTTGCGCCCCCCCAATAAAAACGGTTCTTATCTGACCTTATTATTTCAATTTTGAAAGAGGTATTTTTTTTTATTTTATTTAATAAAATAAATGATTTTGACGTTGTGTCGTTATCAACAATACACAAATTTATTTTATCATTATGAAAACATTTACCAATACTTTTGACCAATAAATTTGTAGGTTCAGTATTATGATAATTAACTGTAATAATTAGTATTTTATTCATATAGATTGTGCTTTTGATAATAGCAAAACACCAAAAAACATAATGAAAGCAATAATTATACTATTAAAAGTAAAGATGCTGATTAAAGGTGAAAAAAGGGTGAATGAATAAAAAATGGATAATGGAACTGAAGCAAATATATTTCCGTTTGATATTGATTTAAATGCGATAGCACTACCCAATCCAAAGATGCCAAAGAATATAAATGATCCAACTATACCAAAATCAGTAATAATTCCCCTGAATGCAGAATAAATATTTGTTACGGAGGGCCCGATGGAAATAAAATCAGTATAAAAACCACTGGCACGTTCTGTTAATCCCAATATTTCCATAGGGGCAGCAAATGTATTAATCCCTAAAGAATAGTGATGAGTAAAATCATAACCACTGAACCAAATAGTGAAAGCTGAAAAACTCCCTAAAATACCTGCTTTGGCTCCCTGGATCAGTTCATCAATAATAAAATATCCTTCTGGACCACCTCTAATCCATTGTAATAAAATATAAATACTAAATAATAATAATCCTGAAGCTGTACCAGCGGTCATTACTTTTTGGAACCATTGTTTCAAATCATTCCTTAAATATATTTTAGCACAAGTCATGCCGGAAAATGTCAAAATTATAGATAGTAGAATGCCAGACCGAACAGCAAAAAGAGTTCCATAAATTATAGTAATCAAAATGGGTAGATAGGATACCCATTTTTTGAATCCTTTAAAAAATGGGTAAACAAAACCACAGATTAATGCTGCCGGATAGGTTAAAAACATGACCATTTTAACATAAGTGGGAATGGCTAAAACTTCATTATACCGTTCCAATGCAAATAGATTTGGAAGAACATAAAGATTTAATATGCTTTGTTCTAATTGATACCATGAAAACCCCATTGAAACAACCAATCCAATACCCATGGAAGAAATAAAAGATAGTATGAGTCCTGAATAGAATATTAAGTTGATTTTTATTTTTGGTGAATCCTTCTCTATAGTTGTAACGCTAGTAACCGAAATTATATTCGCGCCAACTGTTACAATAATTGAAAAAAGAGCAATCATAATTGCACCCAAAATTTGCGGGTGAAACTCCGGTGCAGATAATAAACTAACGCTTATATACAAAGACCATAATAAAGGGAAAAATGCACCGGGGAAGAACCAGGATCCATGAATTGTTTTAGAAATCCACCCGGTGCCAATCATAGTAAACACGCAAAAAAGCAAAATAAGTATATAACCAGGACCCATTTATTTGCTCAATTTCTTTTCATTCAACATGAAAAGTACTATAGTAATAATATAAACTGAAGCAGAAGCAATTGAACTATAGGCTGTAGCAATCACGCCAATTTTTGGCAAAAAGATAATATTTCCAATAACGGCAACAACCAAAGCGGCAATTATTGCCCAGACCATTTTAAAGGGTTTTTCTATTAATTCCAGTGGTTTATGGATTAATAAAGATATTTGCCAAAGGAATCCTGAAATAAATATGGGAATACCTAAAGACAAAAATTCTGAACTCAATTCAGGAATTAATATGAGAGAAAGATTAATAAATTGTTTCTCAAATAGAATGAAAATGACGAAAGCTAATAAAAATATAACGGATTGTATCACGATTCCTTTTTTGACCAACTGAATGGATTTTTTTCTTTCTCCTTCATTCCATAACTTGGTAACTCTTGGATGGATAGCTAGTGTAATTGGAAATAAAATTATCGAAAATACTTTTATTATTATTTCAGAATATCCTGCATAAAGACCCGTAAATGATTCATTTAAAAAAAACATTATAAACCAACGATCTAAAAATGGGATGAATAACCCTAAGGAGATTCGAAATGAAAGTGGTATACCAAAATTATAATATTTACTCAGAACATTATTCGAAGAAGTTATTGCCTTAGTTGAGAATTTATTAAAAGAAAAAATGCTCTTATATCCGATCAACAAATAAGCCAAAGAAATCCCAGCAATTATTGCCAGATAATGATTTATCTTGATCAAAAATATCAATGGAATAAATAATCCCAAAATGGATTGAACGGCGGTAATTTGAGAAACTTTTTTTGCATTTAGTCCCGCCTGAAGTAGAACAGATCTGAGCCTGAAAAAAATGATAGAAATCAATGAAATATACGAAATTACGAATGCAATTATTCCTAAATCGAGAAAGAATTGAAAGCCTACCAATAAAATGATAAACCCTAACAAAAATGAAATAAGGATTCCACGAAAAATAACAGCAGGGAGTTCCCCCTTATTTTCATCTTGGCTGTAATACCTTAAAATGGCTTGATTCAACCATCCTGAACTTAAGGCGCCAACTGACATTATAAATGAGAGTAAAAGTGTAAATTGGCCATATCCGTCGGGGCCCACCCATCGAATAAAGACGATAATGGAAAGCAATCCAGTTATTCCCGGAATAATTTTTGTTAGGAGATAAAAAAATGAATCCCCAATTAATTGCTTATAGAGCGATTGTTTCCAAGGATTCATTATGATGGTTTGCTTATAATTCTAAGTCTAATCCATTTCAAAAATATATTCCTTAGCATATACCAAAATAATGGTGCCAAAAAATCCAAAAAATGTGGTAATGACCAGAATAATTCCCCTTTTTGGAGAATCATGTTTCCATGGAACAAATGGTTCATCGATCACCTGGATCATAGCGGACTTTTCTACCTCCTCTATTTTAGCTTTTTCGAATTGAGATTTTAAAGTCACCAGCAAACTACGTTGAAGAACCAATTCCTGGTTCAAACGTTCTTCCTGCAGAATCAAACTTGGAGATTTATTATAATGACGGTTTTGTTCTCTGAATATTCTAAGATTAGTTTCGGCAGTTTTAACTTCATTTTCCACGGCATTAATTCTATCGTCTAAAAACTGACGTTTTTGATTTACCTGATTGGTTTTGTATTCCCTTTGAAGTTTTCCTGAATGCTCAATAATTCTATTCGCAAGGGCCGCTGTAAACTCCGGTTCAAAACCATAAACATCTAATTTCACAATTGAAGAAAAGCGTGTTTTATTTACTTGAATTAGTTCATTCAAATGCTTTGAACTTTCTTCCTGTTGTTTATAGGCTGGGTTTTTAAGAATATCCAGTTCATTAGCAATAATGGATTGTAGTTTCATTCCCGATCCATATCGATGTGTACTAAAAGTATCCTGAAGAACAATTCTTTTTAGCCTTTCACTGCCGATTATTTCTGGATAAATCTCGTCCCATGCTATTTTATTATCCATTGAAAAAGGAATGCTCAGCCCCATTTGAGTTGCGGCACCTAATAAACCGGACATGTTTTGACCGGTTCCCTCAGTGGGCAGAATGACTGCTGATGTTTTATAAATAGGTTTCGCGATAAAAAACAAATAAACGATTGTAATAAGGAAAATTGTTACCGGAAATCCCAGTATAATTTTTTTATTTTTATAGAGCAATCTGTATATTTTATTAAGTGATATTTTTTCAGTCCGCGATGATACAGAACTATTTATATTGGATTCAGAAATATCAGATGCAAATGCTTCCGAATGATCCGATTCCTCCTGATTGAAGTCACTATAATATTTAAGAAGATGCTTGGGTGGAATTTTCTTTTGTTTCAACCATCCTGAAAGTGTTTGGGCAGAAACGTCAAAGTATTGCGCTACCTGGTAATGATGACGGAAACCATTGGCTTCCATAATATCATTAATAATTTTATCAATATCTTGATTATTTTGTTCAAGTGGTGTCATTTAAATCAGTAAATATTAATCAGGGAAAAGAACCGACTGCCCGATTGAATCAGTTTTAACAAAGAAATAATCATACAGACCATTTCCATATGAGTTTGAACGGCCCAAGAAAGCGAATCCTTGATCTTTGGCTTGAACGACGGATAAGCCAATATCCTGCCCCTTACCACCATAAATTCCATTCCATTCAATATTGCCGTAAAAATCAAATTTCATTAATAAAGCATCCATATTCAGACCATATTGATCTGTAGGACCAACACAAATAATTCCACCATCATTGGTAGATGCTATATCTACATAATAAAATTGATTTAAAGCAATATGACTCATAGAATGAACCTGTTCCCAAACAGAATTTCCACTGAAATCTATTTTGGCCATCCAAAGGTCAAACCAGTCATTACCCAATTTATTTGTGATGCCTGCAACAGTATAAAGTCCATCTCCAGATTCAACGATTTTATGGGCAAATCCAGAATGTTCTTCATCAACTAAGCGATCCCACTCCTGGGTACCGGAAGGCCCAACTTTGACAATCCAAATATTATGTTTTTCTAAGTAAGGATTCCATTTACTTCCTACAAGCAAGAAACCCTCGTCTACTGTTTGCACTAATGAGAAGCCTGTTTCATTATATACCCATCCATAAGATTTAGACCATTCTTCTTTTCCATTATTGTCCGTTTTTATCAGCCACATATCTCGTCCACCACCACCGTAAGAATAGGTATATCCTATAATGGCATAACCATCATCAGATGTTTGAATTATTTGCCTAGCACCTTCATTTTTTGCCCCGCCATAAGTTACCTGGTTTTGGTGGTATCCCAGTGAATCTGTTTGGATAAATAAAATATCACCTGCTTTTCCTTTTTGGCCATGTTCTCCCAGAATAAGATAGCCACCATTCTCCATTTGCATCACTTGATAAGCGGATTCTCTCCCGGTTGTCCCGAAGGAGCGATGCCATTGCCCAGTACCTTTTGCATCGGTCTTTACAATCCAAGCATCCCACCCACCATTTCCATAGGTTGTAGAGAATCCCGCCAATATGTACCCGCCATCATCGGTTACATCTATTGAAAAACCATAGTCTTCTTTGTCTCCGCCAAATACTTTATAAAAAGTGGTATCCTCTAAAATAGAATCCCACTTATCCTCTGGGCCATTACATCCAATGTTAATTAAGGCAATCAGGTTAAGAATTATAATATTTATTTTCATCTATTTTTGAGAATTTATAATCAAAGCTACAGTAGCCATAGACCCAATTATTGAAGCGAGTTGAGAACCCATCTCTAAATAATTAGGTTGGGATACAACTAGATCGTTGCCACTGACAATTATTGTGGCTCCTTCAAGTACCTTTGGATTTCTATAGCGTGTTTTACGATTGGCAAATCCATTCGGTAATATCACTACCACATCTTTTCTATTTGCATATACTGTAAATCCCCCGGCCATTTCGATATATTTTTTTAGTGAAATACCCTCTTTGTATGGAAAATATCCTTCATTGTTAACAGCCCCAACTATTTTAACTGTATTTGTTCGAATGGGGACATGGATACTATCTCCATCAACGAGTGGAAAATCCAAATGATTCCATCCTAAAGACAATGTATCACGAAGCACTTGAATACCATCTTGAAAAGCTTGATCTGTAAATCCACCAGCTTGGCTTATAATTTGAGTTAATGAATTATTATTTAAATTATATATACCAGGTGTTATTATTTCTCCTGTCAAAGTAACTGAACGGCCAAATGAATAATTCTGGTTTTTAGGAATCAAAATATGATCAAAAACTTTTAATAATGGATTTTTTTCTTCATCACCACCACGCATTTTTAAAAGGTCAATTTTGATTGATACCCTTTTTCCCAATTTATTTTGTCTAGAGATCAAAGTGTTTGAATGATCAATATTATGCCACCAAAGTGAATCTGTAATCCCACCGGCCATTAATAGTAAATCAGATAATCTCATCGAATTTGTCAATATATATTCACCAGGATTAATGACATGACCAGAAATATTTACCTTTTTATCAAATGCTTGCAATTGGGGAACATTGATACTGTCACCATCTTCCATGACTATTGAATTCATTTGATCCAATGGAACTTGATAATGGTTTATTGAACGATGAATATTATCACCATCAATTCTTTTAAGGGTCACTTCATGGATGGCATCTGGTTTAAGTCCACCAGCATAATTTATCAGCATCCCCATAGTTTCTTCGGTTCTTAATTCAAATATTCCTGGACGATAGACTTCACCTGAGATCGATATGCTTGATATTCTATTTGATACAAAAATAATATCCTGATTGATTAGTTTAACATCGTTGGCATTCCGACCTTTAGTAAGAATATCATATAGGTCAAACTCACTAAGCATTTTATCGTCCCTATAAACGATAATATTACGAAGGCTTCCAGTCGTATCTACACCTCCTGCTTGAATTAACCCCGTTATAATATTAGAAAAAGGGTGTAATGCGTGAACACCAGGGTTTTTTACAGCTCCATAAAAATGTACATTTAATCCTTTTAGTGCACCTAGTGAAACGTTCATGAATGATTTAGCATTATTTCCTTTTAATGTTGCATATGTTTTTTCAAAACGAGAGCGAAGGATTGATTCCGTTTCGTCAATTGTTTTTCCTGCAAGATAAATTATCCCAATATCTTCTATAAATATAGATCCGTCACGAATTACTGTTTTGCGATCAACTCTTTCAATCTCTCCCCATAGGGAAATGACTAATTCATCTCCAGCACCTAATTTATAATCTGAAGGTAAAGGTAGGTTTTGCCAAAACTGATTTGTGTCTCTCTTGGTAAAGAATTCGTAGCCATAATATTTTAAAGATTGTGTAGAATCTAGATATCCGCTTATTTCTTCAATATCTCTGATATTGGTAACCAGTCGGTTTAACTGTTCTCTATAAAATGATTCAATATCACCAGGTTTATAAATAATCTTTGTTGGTAAATCTACTTCATTGGATTTTATTATCCCAGCTTCACCTTCTAATTCCTGTTTTTGCAGTTTTTCATATTCTGTTCTCAAACGAAGAATTTCTTCATAAGTTTGAGAATAAATCGGATTGAATGATAGAATAAATAATAATATACCGCAAAAAAACGCTTTTTGTTCTAAATAAATATTCGAATTATTCGAATTATTTTTCGTATTTCTAGTATTATTCATAATTTATTAACCATAGTTAAGTTTACTTACTATTCGGAAAATACGATGCGCGTACTGATAAGAAAAGGGAAAATGTTTAACAATTTTTAAAGTTCAATGTTTTTTTCAATTCGTATAATTACTGTATTTGTACGTCGTTTTTCTGTCACTTCCAACCAATAATGGTCTTTTGGAAATCCAAGGTGTGCTTCGAACTGATTTTCAAAATAAACGCCAATATTTAGACCATTTTGTAATTTAAAATGCGTATTTATCCGAACTTCAGTTTTTACTTCTGGTGGACGGTAGGTAGTAATGCCATGACGTTCATAATTGAAGGCTGGTACAAATGACCATTTTTCACTCATCCATCCGAAAAATATGAGAAGATCGTCAGAATCAGATCCACTGTGAGCTCCCCACCGGCGCCCTTCATAGGACCAGTCGTCGTAATGGGGTCTTGAATACCAGGCTGGAAATCCCCTAAAAACCTGCATGCGACTATTTACCAGGCTTGCATATTCAAAACCAAAGATTAACTTTTTATTATTAAATATTCCATAATTTTGAAATCCTAATATAGAGGCTATAGAATGATCAGGGTGTATGACAAAATCCCAAAAATTGTTTCTATTATCATTATAACCTACTTCTAGGTATAACTTCATTTTTGATTTTGGTAACATAATGGACAAAAAACCCGTTAATGTTTGATCAAAAGGATCATGCCCGGAAGGCCAAGTGTATTTTTTTCCCCTTAAATTTTCTATGAAAAAACCCTCAAATACTATCTTGGACGCATCTTTTATTGTCCAAGGAACACCAATATTTACTCCACCAGTCATATAATTCCGTGTCAATCCAATTGTTATAATAGGGTTGGAGTAATACGTAATCGAACCTGCCAAAGATGTGAAATAAGAATCATCAATCTTTTCATTTTCTTTTATAGTTGCCAGGGTATATTTTCCATAAAAACCCCAATTTCGCCATCGAAGTTCCTTAATTGTTCCAAATGAATAGTGTGGAAACCCCACTGTATTATTAGTCATTGACAGTGACCCTTGTATTCCTGGCCCCCACCACATATTTTCATTGGATAGCCCAATCCCCATACCTTTATAGTGGAGATAAAAATGGGCATTTCTTAATCCTTGGCGATTAAACTGTTTTCCTTTGGATTGGACAACATCATTTAAAAATTTATAACTGACGGGTCGTTGATAAAAGTCTGCCTTTTTGTTTTGATTATGAATCAAAAAGGGTTCAGCACTAAATGAAACAAATTTACCCAACCAGGCAATGTGCGCTGAATTAAAAGTTCCCAAACCATTTCCAAAATAACGAACATCCATATTTTCTTGATTAGGGGCATTGTTATTAAAATAAAATTCATTTTTAAATGATACAAACAGTTTACTGCCATTAATTTTTAAAAAAGGTCGCATTGCTGTTGAATGGAATTCTTTTCCTCTATCAAATTGCGTTTTTTCATTTAACAGAAGATAGTAGGGATCTGCAGATGTATACATTTGAGATAAGGAACTAGGAACTAGGAGCAAGGTTAATGAGAAAAGCACCATATATCGAATCAAGAATATTAATCTAAAATTTTGCCAGAGTTGTTTCATTTAATCTTTTTATGACCTAAAATTACTTATAATGAATCCAAAGTTAATAACCATGACTCTTTTCATTTCAATCATTTTTGGATCTGGGGGCTACGACCACGGTACGTCTGCAGGAAAAGGTAATTGGGATATATCCCTCACCTGGAACCCTTTCAACTATTTCGAACAAGGACAATCTTATGTGGTTTTAGGATATGGTCTGACAAAGCGATTAGATATCCATGGCTATTATAGTGCAATCCATAACGATGGTGATAACTACTACGGCGGATTTTCTTACCAGTTCTTGAATACCCCATTCTTAGATTTATCCACAGCTGTTGGGATGAGGGCCTATACTCATAACAGTAACTTGCATTTTTTTTTGCCTCAATTGCTTTACACAGTGAAGTTAAGTGACAGAATACATGTGGGGGGAAGTTTTGTTGATATCAGAAATCAGAAACTTGAAACCAGTAACGGAATCGCCTCTGATGTGTTTTTGATGGTTAAAATTTATGAAAATGATAAATATAAAATAGATATTACCGCCGGGGGGTTTAACCCGGTGTTATGGGAACCAAAGGGGGGAGATTGGTACCCAACCTATAGTATAGATATAAAATTTAAAAAATGAACTTAGATTTTATTGTCTAAATAGAAAGCGTTTTATATATATTAAACCATTACTAAGCAAAGGGCTCATGCGGTAAAGCATATAAATTATTTTTCCGTCAGGACCAAAAATAAATTCTGATTCGTTGTTTTTAATAGCCAACTTGATTCTTTCAGCAAGTTTAACTGTTTTTTGTGTTTCTTTTGTTCTATTAATTTGTGTACCCACAATGACATTAATTGATTTAAAAATATCACCGTATTTACGCTGGAGTCCGCTCATGTATTCTTGCTGTAAAATCTTATAAGAATAATAGATTGAATAATCCGGGCTTTTTATTTTACTTAAGATTGTATTAATAAATATATAATACAATTGTGTGTTTTCGCCTTGCTTTGACTTCTCTTCAAGAAAATGCTCTAAAATAATAAGTGGGCTGGACAAATCAACAGCTGTATAATATTGATGACGATGGGGTTCAATATTATAATTCTTTAAGCTTGATGAAGCACACGCAACATTAATAATTATATCTATACTGTCGAGAATATTATCTTTTACGATTATTGGGGATTGTAAATCAGTTTCAATGATTTTTACACCTTGACTGCCCAATGCTAAAGCTTCCTTTTTTAACGCTTCTATTTTTTCATATTTTGTAGATGTTAGAAATAATCTATTATGTTTAGCATAACTTTTTACTATCGACTTCCCAATTGAAGAGGCGGCGCCCAAAACTAAGATGTTCATTTATTTAAACATGACAAAAGTATATTTTTTGCACTTTCATAACTTCTATATGCTACTGGGGAACGAAAAAGTAAAAAAATAATTGTTGAAAAAAATATATATGCATCCGCTTTTAAAACGTTTCCTTCTTCATATACTTTTGAATATAAACATTCCAACTCAATCCTTTGCTTGGGCGATAATTCGAATTTACCAACCACTTGAGAAATCCCCGTTATACCTGCAGGTGATTTGAATCGACCATCCCAATTTTCAGGATATTTTTTTTTTAATAATTCAATATTTTTCATTGGAAGTGGCCTGTTGCCAACAAAACTTATTTTACCCCATAATACGGCAAATGCCTGAGGGACTTCTACTAATTGTGTTTTTTCTAAAATTCGACCTATAGGTGTAAAGACTTCTGATTCTATTGGAATATCAAGGTACCCATCTTTCATATACTTTTTTTCTAATCCGTATTTTTCACTTTTCGCATCCCTTTTCATTGTCCTAAACTTGACAATACTAATTACTTTATTTAAACCAACCATTCGTCTGGAAATATAAAAAATAGGCCATCCTTCCAGTAAAAGCGATGCTATCGAAAATAAAATTAAAATCGGGGAAAAAATAATTAAAATCAATAGTGAAAAAACTATATCTTCAATTCTCTTAAAAAATCTATAAAACATACACTATTTACCTTTAGTTCTTTATACTAGTACGCCATGGATTCTTCTAACGAATATTCCATTTTATAGCCATTTTAGGTTCTTTTTCCCCTATTACTTTTGCGGAGGTTTTATAAATATTATTGTATATATGAATCAAACACTTTTTCATATTCAACTAATATTTTTTCCCATTTAAAATTTTCTTTATGTTTTATAAAAGAAGATTTTGACATTTTTTTGATTTCTTTATTATTTAAAAGTAAAAAATCTAGTTTTTTCTCTAATTCTTTTTCATTTGAAAAATAATGAGCATCATTACCAACAACCCAACGGTTAAAATGATTATCATGTGCTAATACAGCAAGGCCTGAAGACATTGCTTCTATAAGCGCGGGGTTAGTTCCGCCTACAGAATGACCATGAATATATAGCTTTGCATTTAATCTTAAAATATCAAGTTTTCTTTTATCATATATTGCACCTAAAAACAACACTTCATACCCTGCAATATTTAATACTTTCTTTTGGTAAGAGTTTGATTTTTCATAATTACCAAGAATAACTAACATGTGATTTCTTTTCTTTTTAGAAAATGCTTTAACTACTTCATAAATATTATTTTCTGCAACAGGTCGTGCAACAATTAACACATATTCAGATAAATTAATTCCAAAACTATTTAACATTTTTACTTGATCTTCTTGTGAAATAATATTTTCAGGATTATCTGCTCCGTAAGGAATCATTGTAATTGGCATTGCCGATGAAGCTATTTTTTTCATTCTATTTTCAATTCCAGGATTATCTGCAATTACATGATTTGAGAAAACAACACCTAATCTTTCATTTAGATACAACCATGATTTCTCAAAAATATTATATTTTCTTCTTTTCCATTCTAATCCATCCATGTTTATGATATTTATTTTATTTTTTAATTTTAAAAATGCACAGAAAATAGCAGTATTATAACCCAATGTCAAAAAAATTCCTGGAGTCTCTTTTGCAAGCATAATTGCTTTATAATCAAAAATTATAGTATCTAGAGATCCATTATTTTTACTCGGGATTTTAATTAACTCTATATCTTTCCAAATTTCTTTTTTAAGTTTTTTAACTTTTACATCCTGACAATAAACAGATACTGTCCACTTTCGACCTACAAGATATAACGCAAGTTTTTCAGCGAAGGTTTCAAATCCACCGTGATTTGCGGGTATGCCTCGAATACCTAAAATAGAAAGTTTCATAAAACTGAAATTAAAAACATAAATTATAGTAAATCTGTTCTAGCTTATTAAAATTTTTATTCCAATCAAGTTTAGATTGGGCAATGTCTTTATTATTGTTTGAAAATCGAATTAATTTTTCTTTTGAATTTGTTAATTCTAAAATTTTATTCATCATCTGATCAGGGTTTTCTATATCGACTAAATAACCATTGTAATCATCCTTTACCCATTCTTCAATAGATTCAATCCTAGTTACAATAGGACTTAATCCACATGCCATTGCTTCTAGAAGAGAGACAGATGAACCATCAGTATAACTATTAGATATATATATATCCGCAGAATTTAAATAGTTATTCATTTCTTGCCTATTAACCCAACCAGGAATATAAATAAAATTTGAAATGTTAAATTTTTTTATTTTTGCTTTAATTTTATCTTCTAAAGACCCTGACCCTAGTAAAAGTAATCTCAAATTATCATTTGATTTTAATAGTTTATGAAAAACATCAATAAACTCTACAATTCTATAAAATTTTTCAAACTTCCTTGTCATAATAAGTATTGTATTATCGCCCCAACCCAATTCTGTTCTTTTTGATTCTTTCAAATCAGTATCATTAAAAATATTTAAATCAATCCCCCAAGGGAAAACTGTAATTTTTTCTGGTAAAATCTCATATTCTTTTATTATTAATTCTTTAACATGTTCTGAATCACATGTAATATGATCAGATTTATTAAAAACATAATTATTAATAATTTTGTACAGCATATTTTCATACGGGTGAACCATTACTTCTGACCCCCAAGGCATTGATAAATGGGGATGGAATCCAGATAATGTTGCCATTAAACCATCCTTCGGCGTCCAACCACTATGCAAAATATCTGGCTTAATTTTATTAATTATTTTTTTTAGTTCAGGAACAAGAAATGGATACGAATACTTCCTACTATTAAATATATCTGGAATTTTTTTGTAATGAATTTCTAAGTTGGAAATTGATAAAATATTTTGAGGAAGGTCTTTTTCTGTAAAAGCAATTAAATGAGTTTTATATCCGGTTTCGCATAAAGATTTTAAAAATAATTCATCATGCTCAATTAAATATTGTGAAACATAACAGATTGTTTTCCTACCTGATTTCATATGGTAGACTTTCTTTCAACAGGATTTAACAAATGGGTTTAATCCGTTTGGAAAATTATAATCTTCATACTCATTATCATCTATATCGTTATTAATTAACATAACAACTCTTATTTATTATTTTTTATCTTATTTCTATCATTCATTTTCTTATCCAGATTTGATTTTCACTATGTTTTTTAACAAGTATAAAACCATAATCGTACAAAAAAATTTCACAATTATTTTGCATAGAATCAACTTCAATATATATTGTTCTTAATCTACTATCAGAAAAAGTATTTTTTCCTCCTCTTAATATATCGGTTTCATTTCCATCAACATCTATTTTTATCAAGTTTGGTTTAATTCCAGTTACATCACAGAACTCGTCAATAGTATAACTTGCAATCCCTTCTTTCCAAACCACCTCGCGCCCAGTTCTAGTGTTTGTTAATGAATCATTTGATACTGTATGCAAAGCTGCACCAGAGGTTAAATCTTGAATATGTAAATAGCTAATACCAGTATTTGAACCTAGTGCAATAGAATATGGGAGTATTCTTTCTTCAAGATTATTATTTAAAATATTCTGCTTTAACTGGTTTAAATTTGAGTACTCCGGTTCAAAAGAATAAACAGATATTTTCGAATTACGCAATGCAGCATAAACTGAATAAATTCCTACATTTGCCCCCACATCAAAAAAAACATCCTCGTCCATCAGATTTTCATCCATCCAATCCAGCATTTCAGGCTCTTTATCATTAAAGGTTCTTGCTCTATACTTTGTAATCCAATTATTACAGGAGATTTTAAACCTCAATCCTCTAGAATTAATTGTTTTTGTGTTGCCCAAATGACTAATAGCAGAAATCACATTACCAATAGCAGAAATCACATTTAGCAAATAATTATATAATAGCTTATCGATACGCATAAAAAGTTATTTTTCCTCTATTGATTCCCACTTATTAGACATAGCCATAATACGGGGGAATCTGTCACCAACATGTGCCAAACCACCGCTTGCCATGTCTCTGCATGAGGTATGATTGTATCTGGGGTTTGTGTAGGTATGATTATACATACTGTTCCGGTATAGCACCGGTGTGTCCCTTCCTATAATACCCAAGACCTTCGCGCCTGCCCTGTTTTGCAACATTTATATCATTCTCTGATTGGTCCACACCTAAAGTTTTACAGCCATGATTTGCAAAGAAAATCGTATCACGCCCATTCCTACAGCCAAAGTAGCAAAATCAGCTGAAGTGTGGTTCGCCTTTTTGTTCCAAATAGCCTCAAAACTACGACTCAGTTCAGCCATCAATGTCTTTCTTATTAAATAATATTTTATAGATTATGGGCAACAAATGACTTGCTAAAAATAAATATTTTTTCTTTCCAAATCGTGCTATGTGGAAAAAAATTCTGCATTTCTTTATATGTTATTAATCTTATCTCTGAAGTATATTTTAATGCAAATTCTTCATCCCACTTTTTTAATCTACTTAATCTAGTTTTTGTTAAAATATTATACTGTAATTTTTTAGGGAGAAACTGCATAAAAGGAAGTATATAATGAGGCTCAACCAAAAAATGTTTATTTGGAGTTTGGCAATAATGATATTTTCCTACTCTCAATATTTCAGAAGACATTTTTAATTGATTGGGTTTTGTATATAAATGCTCAATTACTGAATTTGAAAATACTAAGTCAAATTCATTCTCGCCGTATTGTTTTAGATCGGTAGCATCGCCTACAACGCTTTTCATATTACTATAAGAGACCTCATGATAAGTAAGATTTAGAAGAGTAATATCATATTTCGAATTATTATGAAAATCAATCTGCTCCCAAAGATCCTCAGTCCCGCCAAGATCTAAAATCTTGATGGGAGTTTTAACATTTTGTAATAAATTGCAAAAATATTCCATTCTTTTTTGTCGCAACTTATATCCTAGTGACTGTTTTTCAGTAGAACCTTTAAATATATCTTTAATGAAATTCATTATATACTCTGTTAATTTAACAGTTTTTCACTTTATTTTTTATGAGTCCACAATTAATATAAATTTTAATTATTTAAATTTTATTTTTTTATAATAAAAAGAGAATAGATAGAAATTTTTAATTGTAGTGGATAAAAGTAATTGAAAAAGACTTATTTCATGATGACCAAAAATTGCAGTAATCCAATAAATTGCTAATATTGAGTCTTCCTGAAATAATGTATGAAATCCGATATTTAATTGAGTCTTATTTATAATTAATTTTTGAAAATTATTTAATTTATCTTTTTGTCTACCTTTAAGAAACCCAATTGCTTTATCAATATTAATATCTTTTGAACCAACTACAAAAAAATATATATTAAAGTAAATCAACAGAAACATCAGAATATAATATTCATGATTTTCAGAACCACTTAATGAAATAATTAAACTTAATGGAATTAATAAAAAAATTAAATGGTCTTGTAATGCATCTAATTTTTTTCCTAGAACTGAACTAATTGATCTTATTCTAGCTAAAGTACCATCTAAATAATCAAGATATATTGATAGAATACCAAAAAAAACTCCAAATAAATTTAAATAAAGATTATTTAATGATATAAGAGCCACTGATAAAACAAAAAAAATAAGACCTAGAATAGTTACTCTATTAGGAGTAATAAATTTCCAATCCTTTATAAGTTTTGAAATTAACTTAGAAAGTTTTCTATACTGAAAAAATTTAACAACTGGATTTAAACCATTTGGGAATCCATGGTCACTAAACTCATTCTTATCAATATCATTTAACATAAAGGACTCGTAAAAACATATATTAATAAATAATTTTTAAGATTTCAAATACATCAGATTCATCTAAATCTATAATATTATTATCCATCCTTCCCTTAGTAAAAGACTGTTTAACTAAATCTGTCAAATCTCTTTTTCTAACACCCCAATTTTTAAGATTGAATGAAATTAAATCTTTACTTAATGATTTAATCTGATCTTTTATTTCAGTAATACTTAATTTTGTTCTTTTAGATATAATATTTAAACTTTGGGATATTGCGGCTCTATTAATTTCAAGCAACGGTATTAAACTAATTGAAGAAGCAATACCATGGGGGATTCCATAATTTAAAGTTAATGGGTAACTAATTGAGTGTGCTGCTGCTGTTTTAGTATTAGAAAAAGCCAAGCCAGCAATAGAGGAAGCTTTTAAAAGCCCTTTTCTAAGATTTAAGTTTAATGGATCTTTTTTAATTTTATAACTATTACTTAAAAGATATGATAATGATTTAATTGCTAAACTTGTCGAGGTTGGATTTGCATTTTTATTCCAGATTGATTCAAAACCATGACTTAGAGCATCTAATATAGTTATAATTGAATTTTCTATTGACAATGATAATGTTAAGCTTCCATCTAAGATTGCTACAGTAGGGTATAAATCATTATGCGATATCGAATATTTCTTTCTTTCTGTTATATTCCATATTGTTCCCCATTTAGTAACTTCACTGCCAGTCCCATGAGTAGTTGGTATAAAAATACTTGGAATATTATTATAATATGGCTCATCAATATAAAATAATTTTATTAATTCATTATTTCCTGTAGCAATCGAAGCCTTTACTGCTTTGGCAGTATCCATAACTGAACCACCACCAAAAGCAACTACGCTATCAAATTTTGATTTATTACTATAGTTAATTGCTGCCTGACAGCTTTCAAATGTAGGGTCTGGATTTATTTTACTGTAAATAGATTTTGAATTAAAAATTGATTTTAAATTATTACGCTCTAGGTTCCCTTTAGTCGTAAGAATTATTGGATTCTTAATTTTGAGAATTTTTTTAAATGTTAAATATTTTTCTTCCCAACTATCTGCTTCTATAACTTCAACTGGATTGTAATACATTAATTCAATCAATAATCAACATATTTCATAAATGTTTTTTTATTTTCTTTTGGACTGATAGTTGGGCGCCCAAGGTTTATTCTAGAGCCAGGCTTAATAAATATTTCTGTAAAAATTGACCCGTTTCTCATGAAAATATTTTTTATTTGATTGATTAAATCTCTCTTATTATCAATAAAAAAAACATCATCATAATTATTTGATTTTACCAAATCTATAATATTAACAAATTTTGCTGAAGTCTCCTGTCCTCCTACTGATTCATGTACTTGATTATTCATTAATATATGATAAAAGTTTTTTGGTTTTAATTTTCCAATCGTTGTAAGGCTACCCATATGCATTAATAGAGAGCCATCACCATCAATACAAATAACTTTTCTATCTGGCTTTGAAAGAGCAATTCCTAACGCTATTGAAGAACAATGGCCCATTGAACCAACTGTCAAAAAATCTTGTTCGTGAGTTTGTTTATTTTTTTCTCTGATTTCAAATATTTCCCTTGATGTTTTTCCTGTTGTAGAAACTATTATACTGCTTTTAGGCGTTTCTTTTAATATGACCTCTAAAGCTTCTTCTCTGAACATTAGTGAGTTATTAATTTTAGGTTTTTCATGATTATAATTATCAAAAGTTGCTTTTTTTATCAATAAAGCAACTGGAACTTTTTTATTTATTGACTTATTGACACATTTAAGTAATTTATTTTCTAATAAAGTTTCATCTTTTGAAATAATTTCATATGGAATACCCATTGCATTTAATAAATCAATTTGTATTTTACCCTGCTTAATATGTTGGGGCTCATCTTTAACGCCAGGCTCCCCTCTCCAACCAATTAATAGCAACATTGGTATAGAATAAACATCCGAATCACATAAAGAAAGCAATGGGTTTACTGCATTACCAAGGCCAGAGTTTTGCATATAAACAAGGGGCAATTTACCAGTGGCTAGATGATAACCCGCTGCTAATGATATAGCATTCCCTTCGTTTGCAGCAATCACATGATTATCTTTTTGCACACTAGCATCAACACACAAACAGAATTGTTTTAATAGAGAATCAGGAACACCCGTAAAAAAATCAACCTTACAATTAGATAGTTGTTCAAAAAAGGATTCAGGCTTAATTCCCATTATAGTCCTCAGGAATTAGACTAATTATATCTTTAATGGGCATACAGAATTTATCTGATGCTTCTTTACTTCTACTATGTTGAAGAATAGATTTTGCAGTTTCTATCATTGAGGGATATGCAGAACGGATTAAATGATTTGCATAGATAACAATATTAACTCCTAAATCTTGAAGTTGTGCTTCTCGCATATGAGAAAAAGTTGATGGAACTACAATAAGTGGAACTATACTATCAAATTTTTGATAATTCTCGCAATATTCAATAATTTCCTTTCCATCTTTCTGCTTACTATGTATCATAATTCCATCTGCGCCTGCTTCTATATATGCTTTTGACCTCTCAATAGCATCTTCTATCCCCTTATTTAAAATTAAACTTTCAACTCTAGCAATAATCATAAAATCATCAGTGACTTGAGATTTTTTACCTTCATTTATTTTTTGAGAAAAGTTTTCTATCGTGTCTTGCTGTTGTGGGACTGAAGTGCCAAAAAGTGAATTACGTTTAACTCCAATTTTATCTTCAATAATTATTGCCGAAACACCTAGCCTTTCTAATGTTCTTACTCTGAATTTAAAATGCTCAAGCCTACCACCAGTATCACCATCAACAATCATGGGTTTTGTAGTAACCTCTAATATTTCTTCAATTGTAGAAAACCTGGATGAGAAATCAACTAATTCAGTATCCGGTTTACCTTTAGCAGTTGAATCAGTAAGACTACTCTCCCATATCCCGTCAAATTCAACTATTTTACCATTATCATTGATCTGTGTTTTTTCAGCAATCAATCCAGTTAAACCATTATGAGATTCTAAAATTCTTATAATTGGTTTTATAGATAATAATCTTCTAAGAAGTTTTCGACGAGCGTCAGTTGTAATACCATTTTTTGAAAATTCATTAACTAATGCTGAGCTAGAAATTCCTTTTGTATAAGTTGGTTCAACTAATTTCCCACCCCATTCACTTAATATTTCAATAACTTTTTGGCGAACTTTACTTTGGATTCCAATCTTCCAATCGTCACCATGGACTAAATAATCAGGCTTTAATTTTCTCAATATAGGTTCATAATCATGTTTATCTTGAATAATAATAGATTTTACACCTTTTATATTTTCACAAATTATTTTTCTTTGTTCAATATCTAAGAGTGGTAATCGTTTATATGATGAAATTGCTTCATCAGATAATAAACCAATTATTACATCACCTAATTCTCGTGCAGTATTGATTATATTTATATGACCTGTATGCAAAATATCAATCGCCATTGGCACATATACTTTTTTATTATTTTTCATAATTAGTCAAACCAACATTTCGTTTCATTATAAGCTCTTTCAACGTTTGCCATATATGAAAATTCTTTTTGAGCAGAAAGATTCATTTTCCCTAAGACTCTAACTAAAAGAAGCTTTCCATCACCATTCTCACAACTAAAACCATGATCAACAAAAGGCTGTAAGTATACTGAATCAAATTTATTAATTTTATCTTTATATGATGACCCCTGATCTTTCCAAAAAATATCAATATCTGAATTTCCATAATTGCAAAGATAAGTATGCAATGATGTAATCAAATTTTTTTCAGGCTTATTAGACAATACTTCAATTGAAAAACCTTTTATATTAGGCATCTTTGAAGTTCTCGCTAAACGATTTATATTATAAGATGGATTGTTTTCATCAGGAAATAAATATTTTTTATTATCATTACTTAATTGTACAACAACCTCATCTTCAGGTTTATAAATTGGTATTATTAAATTATCCAATTCTATATTCAGTAAAACTGCTATCATTCCTAATTCTTTAAGTGAAATTTTTCCTTTTTGATTCATCAACTTTTTAAAATCAATTTGCATTGATTGATCTTTTGCAAGATTTACAATATGCTCAATAGTTAAATTTTCGTTTATCATATGCTGTTTTATCAACTGTCTAGTAGCCTTATTGTGGTTACGATATTCAATAGAATAGTTACTAGCTTTATTCCCAAGGGCATACAATTCTTTTTGAGCAGTGCTTACATCTCCTCCAAATGTAATTGCTAATATATAAGCATCTTGATTGGAATCTCGAGTAGTGAATGAATGAGGCCAAAAGGGTGTAATGTAATTTGAATCACCCGTATTCATCTCTTTACAATACTTTTTCCCATTTACTTCCCAATAAAAATTGACCGGACCAACAAAAAATGTTATTTGATGTAATAAATGACCATTATTATAAGCAACATCAGGATTATATGGATCACTATCCCTTACAAAGCGTAATTGTTTTATCCATTCTGGTTTGAAAGGACCTAATTTTGACATAGCGGTATCACGATACTCATAGTAAGGGGTTTTTTTATTATCTTTATTGATTCTATTATAAATTCGACTGGTTTTTTCTGATTCTTCTGATCTCATAATCTTAACTCCATTAGAACAATCATCCTCAAGCAAATAGAGATCAGAAATATCAATGGGATAAAATGATCCCATTTTTTTTAAAACCTCATAACTCTCTTCAATACTACAATCACCATCAATAATTTTTTTTATTAATTTTTCATTAATATTAATTTCTTTTGAAAGTAATTTTATGGTTCTTTTTAAATCATTAGCCTCACTTAATATTCTCTTACCTATTGATACGGTTATATTTTCTTTATTCAACGTTTACTCCCCATGATAATTTTATTTTTTATTTTTGTTGAAGATTGAGATTCAAAATAAGGAATAATATTTACTTTACCTCCAATAGAAATCATAAATTTTTCTAATTTATTTATTTCACTAATATTATGGCTATCACTTTCCATAAGTATATCAGGCTTTATTCTTTTAATATTTTCAAGGGGTGAATATTCTGTTTGAGGTATTAGTTCATCAATGTATTTTATTGTCGAGGCGATTTCCATTCTTTCATCAAATTTCATTATGGGTGCAGACTTTTTTTCCATTACAGCAGAATCGGTAAGTATTCCAGCAATTAATTTCCCTTTAGGACCTGCAATCATTCTTGACTTTTTTAACATGAGGAGGTGTCCTCTATGAAGAATATCAAGGCAGTGATATGTATATACAATTTTATCAGTTTTGTTATTATTTTTACTATATATATTAATTGAATTCCTAGAAAGAATTTTTTCTTCAAGGGAATGTATAATATCAGTTGTAGAAATATTGGGCGTATAATTTGGCTCCACCAATTTGCCACCCCATTTAGATAAAACTCTAATTACACAATCTCGTATATCTTTTTGAACACCAGTTTTCCAATCATCTCCATGTACAACAAAATCGGGTTTTATTTCTTTTAAATTAGTAGAATAATCCAATGTTAGTTGAGGAACGACTTGCTCTACACCTTTTAGATTCTCAATAATTGTTTTCCTATTTTCAAATGGGATAAGAGGTAATCTTTTATAGCTTGCAATTGCTTCATCCGTTAATAATCCTATTATTACCTTACCAAGCTTTTGACCTTCCTTAATTATATTTAAATGTCCTTGATGAATTAAATCAGCCGACATACCTATATAAACTTTTTTCATTTTATAAAATCTAGTCTAACGCAAGATAATATCAAATCGATATTGATGGATATGTTGGGGGACACCAATGATTTAATATCGGTTTTTTATTTATAATATCAAAATTAAATACAGGAGATGTCTGTCCATATTGAGATAATAATTCACTTTTATTCTTTACATCATCAAAACTATCAAAAATAACAAATTTATATCCGTTATAATCTAAGGCATTTCTAAAATCTAAAAATTTAATATTATTATTTAAACATTCTTGTCGATATTTTTTAGCAATAATTATACGTTTATTCCTATAATATTCTTTTAAGCTAGTATCATTCATTAATTGATAAATAAAATATGAAGTGAGTTCATTTGTTCTCAGATTTACTCCAACTTCCAATGAGTAGTCAAAGCGGTCGTATATTAAAAACTTTTTTATCCATTCAAATTTTTTCTTATCTGATAAAGTAATTAGGCCTCCTTCTCCTGTAGGTAAAATTTTTGTAGCATAGAAAGAAAATGCTAAATCAGGGTATTCACTTTCTATTAATTCATTTAAATAATGACCGTGGGCCATATCGACAATTATTGGAACATTATTATCTTTGCAAAGTTTTTCAATCTTAAAATAATCTTCTGAAAGAAAACCTCCAATAATAGAATAAACTAATACAAAGCTTTCTAAGCCTTCTTTTTGTTCTAATTTTAGAAATAATTTTTTTAATGAAGCATAATCCATGGATAAAAAACCTGGATTTGCGCTACTATCGCAAACAAATACATTCATATCCATGAATCTAGAAGAGGTGTAAACTCCTCTCATAGTGTTTGATTGTAAAATTAGATTTTTCTTTCCAAGTACATTTTTATAGTAAGCAAGCAAAGAAATGTAAGCAGCACCCCAAGTTGCTACTGGAACAGATTTCTTGTTATTAATATAATCATCTTCAGCCGAGTAATATTTACCTTCAGCCACAAACCCTTCTTCTAACATAGAATTAAATTTATTAATTAAAATTTTTCTTAATTCATCAGGATATGAAACTACTTTCAAATTAATGCCCCTTAAGTTTTATTTATTGAATCTTCCCAAAAAGTATTTGATACTAAATTTTTATTTTGCCCATCATCTTTAGTAGTAATATATGACTTCCTTGGATTTTTATTATACACTCTTCTATAAAACTCTGGTGCTAAACTAAAAGCAAGGGTGAACTTGCCTGGAATTATTGACCAAACATTATCATTTTTTTTATCTTCATATATATGATATAAGTAATTCCTATTCTCACCTTTAAAAATTATTTCATTCTTTTCTCCAATATAGCGATCTACAACTTTTAAGTTAGGTTGATATTTTTTGTGCTCTGAAACCACAAAATCTAAATACTTTTCACAATCTTCAATTTTATTTAAAGAAATTCCACCAACAAGACCGATGCCATTACCTTTTGTTAACATATTAATACATTTTTTGGGGAAATAATCTAATTCCACAAATGAAATCGAATTATCATCCAATCCCTCGACTACTGCAATTGGGGCATAGCTTGTTTTAACTTTAGTTTCAGAAAAATTTTCAACACCTTTACCTGCACAAATAGCAATTTTCTTAACTAAAAAATTCTCTTTATTTCCATTTATAATATAACCATTTTCAGTTTTTTGATAATTTTTTATAGGATTATTCAAAGAAACTTCCATTCCATTATTGATGCTATTTGAAACAAGGTCGCGTAACAAAATTCTAGAATTTGTTGTAAAATCTGGTGTCTTTTTTAAAAGAAATTTTTGATTGAAGGAAACTACCTCTCTTAATATCGATATAATTTCTTTTAAATAATTTTCCTTAAATGGTTCTAATTCACCAGCTCTTCTTCTTAACCAATCGTGCTCATGAATTTTATCAATTAATCTTATAGACCGAGATAATCCAATTAACCATGGAAAAGTAATTTTTCTATTTTTAATGCGATACTTAAAATGGATAAAATCAGAGTTAAACCATTGTTTTTCATGATTATCTTGAATCTCTAAACCAGAACCTGTTGGCTTTAAATTCATTCTATCAAAAGCAGAGTAATACTCAATTAAATCATCAATCGCACCTAAAATAAATTTTAACGTTTTTAGTTTATCTGGAATAAGAGTATATAATGCACCAGTGTGTATCCACTCATGAAACTCTCTTGTAGTAACCGAAGCAAGTTTTGAATCTTTATCAATTAAGACAACAGAATGATTTTCTCTAGATAAAATTTCACTTATGGCAATACCAGCAACCCCACCTCCTATCACAGCCCATTCATATTCTTTATTCATTATTTTTTTGTAGGCTTCAATTATTAAAATATTTCCACGTGGACGCCAATCCTTTTTTTATCCCAATCTCTGAATTCCAACCTGTTTCTTTTAGAACTGATGAATCAGCAGAACTTCTTAATGCATCTCCTTTAGGAATAGGTTTACTTGAGATTTTTACCTTTTTATTTGTTAATTTTGAAATTTCATCAACTAATTTATTCACTGAATATTCAACACCTGTCCCAACTGCATATTTATTAAAACCAAGAAATTCCAGCCCTTTTATATTTGCAGTAACAATATCAGAGACGTAAATATAATCTCTTGTTTGAGTCCCATCACCATAAATAGCTATTGGTTCATCATTCCTGATTCTACTCATAAACTTTGGAATTACAGACGCATAATCAGAGTCGGCCTCTTGACGAGGGCCATAAACATTGAAATAACGTAGGGCCGTTCCTACTCTATCACCATTCTCTTTACACCATTGTTTGAGTAAAGATTCACCGTATAGCTTACTTTTGCCATAAGGACTAGATGGTGCAACTTTAGATTGTTCATTAAATGGGCCTAAAATATCATCCGGGTATACTGCGGATGAACTACTAAATATTATTTTCTTCACATTTTTAACTGCAGCAACTGAAAGAATATTTTTAAATGCAATTTCATTAATTTCTCGGCATTTACTTTCTTTTGAAAAACTTTCCGGGACTGACGTAAATGCCGCTAAATGGAAAATTGTGTTACAATTTTCTACTACTTTTCTAAATAAGTCAATGTCACTAATATCTCCAATTACCAAGTCTGCTTTGTTATTTATATTTTTTTTGTTCCCTGTCGACATATTGTCTAATACTTTTACCTTAGCACCCATAATTATAAGTTGGTCAACAATATGACTTCCAATAAACCCTGCACCGCCAGTTAATAATACATTCATATTCGCATTTTCAAGTTTGATGTTATGATTATCATTTTGCTTTTAATCCAAATCATTTCCTGAAAAACCACGACCGAAAAAGTAAAAGAAGTTTTCCTTTTAGTTTAACTATTAATTTAATTTCAGGATTTTTCAAGGCAAGGTTGTAGATATATAAAGACTCTTTTTCTATATATTTTGAATTTAATTCACTATTAGTTGCCCTTTGATTATGCCATCTTATTTTTACCAATTCTTCCGATATATTATGTGTTTCATATTTTGATGCTATTTTATACCATAAATAAAAATCCTGTGCATGGATATAAGAAGAAGGATAGCCACCTAAATCCAATACTGTTTCTTTATCAAAAATGACTGATGAATGTATGAATGGATTATAACTAACAAATGCTTCAAGAATACTTTCACGAGTACAGGGATAATGAATACTCTTTATGAAATTATCATTTTCATCAATTATACTACACCAAGTTCCAATTAATTTTGTTGAAGGGTTATTATCTAAATATTCAATCTGTTTAAAAATACGATCCTTTTCTGATGTATCATCCTGATCTATTCTAGCAATATATTTACCACCCGCTAAACTAAGCCCCTTATTAAGCGTTTGAGTAAGTCCTATATTTCGTTTATTTATACTAAAATTTATGCGGGAGTCATGGTAATTATTAATTATATCCTTAGAATTATCGGTACTACAATCATCAATTATTAAAAATTCATAATTTTTGTATGATTGGTTAAGTATGCTATCTATACATTTGTTTAAAAACGTCTGCCCATTATAAACCGGCAGAATTATCGTAAGAATAGTTTTCATATGAATACTACTTGTTTTTTATTTATACCCTTTTTAAACCAAACCGCATAAGTATAAAAAATTACAGGAATTAAATAATAATTATATTCTTGGTTCCCATTAGAAATAAAACACAATATTATGGCAATCCAACTATAAGATGCTACATTACACCATGAGTATTTAATTGAGATTGTTTTACTTAACATTACTAAAATAAATACAGACGTAATTAACGCTATTAGAATCCCAAAATCAAAAATCTCTGTAAAAATAAAATTTATTTCGGGCCACTCTTGAAACTGAAACAGATCTGTATCATGCCTGCCAACAAAACCATATCCAATTATTGGTACTTCTTTGATTTGATTAAACAATAAGAGTTGTACAATTAAGCGCCTTGACATATTTAGTCCTCCAGAAGAAGAGATATTTAATGAATCATATATATATTGACCATATGGTGAAAAAAGAAATATCAAAAAAAATATAAGACCAAAAATAATATTCATTATTCTTCTGTTATTACTAGAGTCTAAAAGGAAAAAAAGTGCTGAAGTAATAATTGCACAAATAATAGCAGATCTTGCGCCAATAATGAATATCGTAAATAAAAAAATCCCTATTATCATAATACCCTTAAAATTTAGTTTTGTTTTATAATGATAAAATATCACTGAAAAGTTAGATACAACGAAAGTTGCAGTTGAGACCCAATGTACGTTAGGACCATGAACTAAACTTAATCCTTCCCTTTGACTAAAATTGGATCCACTAAATTTTGCTCCAAAAACGGTATTATATAAATCATTGTAATTAATACCAAAAAAATATTCTAAGTATATAAATCCGCAGTAAATAGTAAGATTAATTAGTAATGCTTTATTTAATAATCTAAAATCATTAACATATCCAAGAAATCCAATAATTAGTAAATATAAAATATAAAGTTTTAAATAGAATCCAACAATATCAGATGTTGTTTGAACAAATGACATATCAGGGTAAGAATTTATTTGAATCACTCTTATAACTATGTGAGAAATAACCCATAATAATAAAAATTTTGATGATTTAATTACCTCAGCAATATTTATATAATTAGAAAATCTATATAACAATATTATTATTATTATTAGATCAAGTGTTTGTGGTGATAATAAACGTGGAAAATTTTGAAAATTGTAAAGCCTTGTTGTTAACGTTGAGAAATATAATAATAACCCTTTTTGAGGATTAGATATAGAAATAAAAATTATATATAATGCTAAAAGATAGGTTGTAAATTGAAATATAGTAGTAATCAAATAATCACTTTTTATTTAAATAGTTACAAATAATTATTATAATAAAATTCCAAATACTCTTTTAATGAAACTCTCCAATCTCGCATGATGTCTAAATTTTTCTCATGTAACCTCTTATTTATCAATCTTTCACATTTAGGACGATCTGCAAAATATTCATTTTTAAAATGATTTGAGTCTACCTGGATAATATCTATTTTATCTTTTATTTTAAGTAATCTCAATAATTCTTCAGCAACTTCTAAGCGGTCAGTAAAACCTTGACATACCATATTAAATAATCCGCGTTCATTATTATTGATAAGTAATTCTACATTTGCTGCAAAATCATGAGTGTATGTTGGAGTCCCAAGTTTATCATTTACAATTGATAACTTTTTTGCACCATTTTTTATTTGATACATTAACTTTTGAATGAATTTCTTATCTTTTTTGGGGCCACCTCCCATCATCCAACCTGCTCGACAAATCAAATAATCATTAGCACTATTTATAACATATTTTTCACCTAAATATTTTGACTTTGCATAATGGCCTAAAGGATTTGGCTTATCTGATTCATCATACATTTCTTTGTTCCCATCAAATATTCCTGCAGTACTAATATAAAGAATTGGAATTGATAATTTATTTGCTATATCAACAGCGTGTTTTACGGAATTAGTATTTGTAACATATGTATCTTCTTCATTTAGCTCACAAAATTCTAAATCAGTATATGCTCCAAGATGAAATAACCAATCAGGATTGAAACTCTCCACATCATTTAAGTAATCATTATAGTTACGAAAATCCAAGCCGGTTAACCAATCTTCATTCACATCGATATCTGTACATTTTAAATTGAAGTTTATATTAAAATTTTTATTAAAAGCTTCTCCAAGCATTCCACCACATCCAGCGATATATATTTTATTATTTCTCAGAATTTATAGTCCTTATAAAATTACTAAATTTTTAATATGTTTTGCCAAAGATGGAGGTTTGAATCAGTAGAAAAAAAGATATTTTTCTTTTTATTAATTTCTCTATAGTTTGAGTTAATTAATGCGGATTTTAGACCATTAAATGTACTAATAAAATGAACATCTTTCACATTACGTAAGGGGCTTGAGTTAAAATTATTATCCAAAATAGTTATTATTGGTATTCCTACTAAATATGCTTCTAAAGCAGCTGTTGTATAAATTGATGAAATTACTAAATTATAAAAAGACAAAAGCTTAGATAAGGGTTTATTAGTTAAAGATAAATTTAATATTGGATAATTTTTAATATTTATAGGATTTGCAGGATGTGATTTAAGTGTAAGGTTCCAATTTTTTAATAAGCTTGAAGAATTACTTAATAAAGTAAGCATTGTTTTTGTTGTAACAACATCTAGGTCACCTAATATTAAGATATTCTTATTTTTAGATTTATTTATTTTGATACCTTCAAGGTGAAGAAACCGTAAAGCTTCAACTTTTACCATTTTTTCCATAGGTTGTGACGCTTGCTCAAGTGCGTCCCAAGCCAATTGACTATTTATTGCAAATTTATCTGGCAATGGTAATTGAAACTTATCTTTATTATTCAATGTATAAGGATGATTAAAATAACGTAAATCCCAATATCTTATAGATGAATGTGGAACTCCAATAATTTCACCATGTCCATATTTTTTCCAAAAATGAATAAAAGCTTTCTCCCAACCTTGATTTTCACATAAATATAATCCGGTTTTCATTTTCGGCAGGGTTGATATAAAATTTTCTATCAATTTTACATATAGAATATTTTCGATTGCATTTACACCGCATGTTGAATTCTTCCAATCTTGTTCAATAAATGGCCACAGATAATTATATTTTTTAGTATTAAACTTTCTTTGAAGTGAAATATTAAAGAAAAAAGATCTAAAAGATAAACTAAACCAATTGATTATTGTTTTAAATAAAGTTTTAGTTGTTAAAAAGCTTTCTAAAAAATTATGAACTTCTAGATTATTTGAAGAATCATATATTTTATTTACTATTCTATTCGCTGATTTTGGATTTGGAGTTAAGGGATTTGGAATAAAATGATGAATCCAATTAGTTTTTATCCCTTTTTTATTTAGTAATAAGGGCAATTTTTCCCATTGTCTTGAATAAAAATTACCATCTTTAATTGATTCTTTATCAAGATGAACGAAATAGGAAAAAAAGAATATAGAATTGTTGCCTCCTAACCAAACTTTATTTAGTGATTTTCTTAGAGGCCATTTTTTAAAAGCATATATAATTAGAAATATTGGAGCGCGTACTAAGTTAGGTAGGATCTTCCCTAATTTTTTTATTCGAAATTGTTTAATTTTGAATTTACTGTATTTACATCTATATTTTATATTATGTGTTAAACATAGTTTCTTAATAGAGTTTGAGAGCTTTTTACTTTTTGTAAATAGCTCTAAGGAAGAAGGTTTCCTCCTCAATAATATTTTATTTAATGCTAATAATCGTAAAGAATCAAAAGGAACCTTTGTTCTTTCAATACTTTTTCCTGCAACTAGAGTCATCCACCAAAGACTGAAATCCAAGTCAATTTTAAAATGTTCAATTATTTCTTTACCAAAGACTTCTATCTTAGCCAGTTCATATATAATTCTAAGATACTCGGAACGTAAGTCGTCTGATTCTTCTTCTACTTCATTTAAAATAGATAATTGATTTTCTTTTACGTTATATCCATTCCACAATAAAACCAATTTATCTTTTGGTGGTTCTTCAGGACTATCCCAAATAATTAAAAATTTATCAATAATATCGTTTGAGTTCATTCTTTTTTTATTCGGATTAACATTAATTATAAAATAGAGATTTGACTCCTTAGAGTTTGCTACCTACGATCATCATGTGAGAGCTTCTACCTGAATCGGTGATTAATTTCTGCCATTTTTGTTTTTCATCTTCACTAGCAGTCTTTAAAAAGTTTTTCCAAAACCTATCATTAACATCTTTTATATTATTATTTAAAATATCTATATCAAGTTTTCCAGGAGTTTTAAGTGAAACACATTCAAATCCAGTTCTTTCAAAAATAATTTTTATTGAATTTGGATTAAAAAAATTAAGATGGTGTGGTGGCGAAACTGAAGGAGATTTTTCTCTAAGTATCTGTATATCTAAACCTACTCCTGATAATGTAGTGAAAATAAATATATCATTTGGTTTCATTAAGCTGTTTAATTTTAATAGAAAGTCTTTTGGATTATGTAAATGTTCAAATAATTCAAAGCTTACGAAACATTTTGGATCATCCGGTAAATCGTTATGTTCTATATCCTCAAGAAATTTTTCTACAACTTTAAAACCTTTTGTTCTACATACTTTTGCTAAATGAGGTGAAGGCTCAATTACAATTGGTTCTTTAATGAGGTATTTTTTTATTTCTTCAGCAAAAATACCATACCCGCCGCCAATATCAATTAACTGAATATTATTAATATTAATTTTTTCAATAACCTCCGAAATCATTTTTGCCTTTGGCTTCCATATTTTTTTTCTTCTAGCTTCTGAAGTTGCTTTATAAAAAGTACTTGCCCAATATTTTGTAGAAGGTGAAGTAGTATAATATTCGTTAAAGGATTTTTTTTCAGGACGTGGATTAACATAAAGTGTATTACAATGGCTACATTCACTATAATCAAAATTATTTTTTTTAAATGCGTGCTCTCCTTTATAACCACAAGCTGGACAATTTATATCTTCGCTTTTAGAATTAGTGAAATAAGTATCCGTATCAATTTTGGCAAGACGCAAAAACTCATCAAAAATTTTCTTAGGCCTAATTTCAGATTCTCTCATCATTTAATTTATAAACCTAAACCATTAAATAAGTTATTAATTGATCTTTTATCAACTTCATTAAAAACCTTCGGACTAGCATTAGAGTTATGTGGACTTAATAATACATTTTTCATTTTTCTAAGTTCGCTATTTTTTGGTAAGGGCTCAACTTCAAACACATCTAAAGCTGCTCCATAAATTTGATTATTTTTTAATGCATCTTCTAAGTCAGATTCATTTATTACTTCACCCCGACTAGTATTAATTATAAAAGAGTTAGGCCTCATTAATTTTAGTGTACTTTTATTAATCATATGATACGAAGTCTTATTTAAATCTGTATGAAGAGTTACAAAATCGCTCCGCTTCAATAAATCATTAAAACTAACTAAATTTATTTTCGATTTAAATTGTTTACTATAAGGTTTATTAACAATATCATATCCAAAGACTTCCATGCCCAAAGAATATGCTTTTTTAGCAATAACTTTTCCAATATGACCAAGGCCAATAACGCCTATTGATTTTTCTTTAAGAGTATAAGATTCGGTTTTCTCCCACTTTAAGCTTTTAACCAAATTATTTTTTTCAATAATATTTCTCGAAAAAAGTAATATATAAGCTAATACTGTATCAGAAACAGGTTCAGAAAAAACATCTTTAACCCTCAAAACTTGAATCCCCAGTTTTTCAGCGTTAGTTTTATCGATTGAATCAATACCTGTACCCCACTTAGATACGACTTTTAGTTTTTTAGCGCTTTGAAGTACTTTCTTTGTTATTTGATCATCACCACATAGAATTCCATCAATATCTGGTAACAATGAAATCAGTTGATCTTCATTTAATGACTCAACAACATTAAAAGGTGGGATAATAATCTCTGCAGAATTTTTTTCAAAAATATTCTTGTAGTTCATTATTTTTGGTAAAATAGGAGGTGCTGTAATAAGGGTCTTATACTTATAAATCATTTTCCCCTGTTGTTATATAATTATTTTTTAGTTTATCAATTTTCATTAAAGCTCTTACTTCATCAAGATCTTCTTGTGTATCTACACTTATTTTAGCACCATTAACCTCAACTCCTTTAATTTTAACACCATGTTCAATTAATCTCAGAAAATGATTATCTTCAATTAATTCAAGTGGAGTTTGATCCCAAACTAAGTATTTTTGAACCCATTTCTTTCTATGTGGAACAATGAATACCAACTTCCAAAAATTATCAATGTTAATTTTATTTTTGTAATTAAGGGGTATATCATTTCTTGAAAAGAATAAAATATCATTATTCAAATCAATAACTGTTTTTATATCGCTAGGGCTATTATTTTTTGAAAAAGGAGTAATACCAATTGAAACCTGAACAGAGCTATCGGTTAACATTGGTGAAATAATTTGATCTATGTGCTCTGGGTACAATAACGGCTCATCGCCTTGAATATTTACAATAATATCACAATCTAATTTTTTGCAAGCTTCAGCTATTCTTTCTGTGCTATTTTTATGCTCTTTTCTCGTCATTATTACATTGATATTATTTTCTTTAGCAATTTCGGCAACTTTATAACTATCTGTTGCAAGAAATACTTCATCTATTGTTTTTGCCAACATTGCTCTTTTGCATGTATGAACAAACATTGGCAATCCACAAATATCAAGGATCGCTTTATTTGGCAATCTACTTGATTCAAGTCTCACCGGTATTATTCCAACAGCATTCATTTTATAAAATTATCTTTTATGATATGCATTCCGAGACTGCTTCCAAGATTCTATTTGAAATATCTTCAACATCATAATCAGAATAGTTTTCATTGAATGGAATCAAAAAAGATCTCTTTAGTAAATCTTCTGCATTTGGACAAGTGCCTTCAGGGTATCTGCAATTACTAAAATAAAGACCTTTACCATACTTTTTTGGATCTATGAGAGGATTTACACACTGATATAGAGGAACGGGATTTGCGTAACCCTTTGCGCAATACATATTAAATTTTTCATCTAGTAAAGATACTAGTCTATTTCTAAAATTATTATCAGAAACAAATAAAGGAAAAGAATAATACGAACTTTGGGCTTTAGAGTAAATTTTCTGTGGGTTTATATAATCTGATAAATGCTCAATATTTTTTCGATATTTCTTAGCTATTAATCTTTTTCTATTAATTAGGCTATCTAATCGAGATAACTGCGGTTTTAAAATAGCCGCCTGTAAAGCATTAAAACGTACGTTTGGAGCCAAAAACTCATAGAACCTTTTTTCTAGAGGAAGATGTCTTTGCCATGCTTTATCAACACCAATGAAAGCTCTATCATATAGTTTTTTATCATTAGTAACTATAATTCCACCTTCACCACAAGTTATTTGTTTGCTTTGCTGAAAACTGCCATAAGAAATATGTCCGAAGCTACCAATTTTTTTATTATCCCACTTTGCACCATGGGCTTGAGAAAAATCTTCTATTAGTAAAATATTGTGTTTTTTGCATAAATCCAATAAACTTTCTAAATCACATGGGTTACCAGCAAGATGAACTGCTATGACAGCTTTTGTTTTATTAGTAATTTTTTTTTCTACATTATCAGCAGTTATATTATAAGTCTTTGGATCTATATCTGCAAATACAGGAATAAGATTTTCATAAATTATTGGAATAACAATCCCAATATCAGCAACAGAAGTTGTGATAACTTCACTCCCTGGTGGAAAATCTAAGGAAACAAGGCATCCATGCAATGCTGCTGTTCCAGAAGTACAGGTAATTGCAAACTCAGTTTCATAATATTTAGCAAGTTTTAACTCTAAATCATTAACATAGTCGCTTGTATATCTTGAAAACAATCCAGATTTTGATATTTCAATTAGATCATCTAACTCACCTTCTAATAATGGTTTAGGATATTGAAGATTAAATTCAAATCTTTTTTTCATTATTTTACTTTATAATTGAGTTAAGTATTTTCCACCACTGACTTCTAGAGTGGCGCCTGTAATATAGCTAGCTAAATCTGAGCAAAGAAATAGAACCGCATTTGAAACTTCTTTGCATTCACCTATTCTACCTAGACTTATAGGTTTAATAAGAAAATCATAATTTTTATCAATATAGTCTGAGGTCATTGGTGTTTTTATTAAACCAGGAATTATACAATTTACACGTATGCTTTGCTTACCTAATTCTGCAGCACTTGATTTTGTAAATGTGTTTATTGCACTTTTAAGTAAAGAATAAATACTCCCATTTCTTATGGGAATTATACCTGCGAATGAACCAATATTTATTATGGCTCCTTGCTCACTTAAATAATTAGAAGCAAATTTAGTACTAAGAATAGTTGTTTTAAGTACATTATTAAAATGTTTTGTAATATGATCATCATCAAGTTTATTTATTTTAGTTAATGACCAGTCACCACAATTATTAATAAGTATATCTATTCTTCCATTTATTTTTTTTACATTTTTAAAAAGTTTACTGACCAAGTTCTCATTCGACATATCACACTTATAAAAAGAAATATTGGCTTTTGATTCTGGATATTCTTTTGATATGTGCTTTACAGTTTTCTCAAGAATATTTGATCTTCTTCCAGTAATTGTTACTGAGGCTCCATGTTCAAAAAAAGATTTGGCTATTTCCTTTCCAATTCCAGTGCCTCCTCCACTTACTATTACTGATTTATTATTAAAATTAAAAGAAATCATAAATTTTTAAATTGGTGAAGTGAATTGACCACCATCAATTCTAATAACCTGACCTGAAATATATTTTGCTTCTTCAGAAAGAAGGAAATTTACAACTGAAGAAATATATTCAGGCAATGCAGGTTTATTCAAAATTGAAGAACTAGTATCATTCAATTTTTCTATATCTTCTTTAGAACGGTTATTTAGTGTATTTTTAAATCTCCCCGTTAATGTTGCCCCAGGAGCTATACAGTTAACATTAATATTAAATGGTCTCATCTCAACTGCAACACTTCTTGTTAATTGGACTAAGGCTGCTTTTGCTATAGAATAAGCAGTTTCTTTAACGACGCCATAATTAGCTGAAACAGATGAAGTTGTAATAATTTTACCATATTCATTTTTTTTAAAATGAGGTATTATAGACTTAATTGAGTTTAATGTGGTTTTATAATTTCTATCAAAAACTGCATCATGGTCTTCTTCACTTATTTCATAATTATTTATATTGGCTTTACCACCTGATGCGTTTTTATCATTTCCAACTATATCGCCACCAACACTTAAAACACAGCCCCGAATAGTTGAAAAGTCATTAATAATTTTCTTAAAGATAGTATTTGTATCATTTAATTTTGTAAGGTCACACTTGTAAAATTTATGTTGAGTACCATTAATTGATAATTTATTAATTAATTCATCAATGTCTTTAATTTCATTATATACTTTACAAGCATTTTTGCTTATATCAATTAGAGCAAGATTATATCCTTTATCTGCAAGATAAAATGCATGTGAAAGGCCTAACCCTCGAGTCCCTCCCGTTATTATAATGTTTTTATTATTTTTCATTACAATAATTTTCTAAAGTTATCTATTGATTCACCATCAAAATTAGATGATAATTTATTATTATGTTGATTTTCTATTAAAATAAAATTGATGTTAGCATCTTTAGCCGCATAAAAATCAGAATAACTATCACCATAAAATTTTAACTCATTTGAAGTTAGTTTGTATTTTAACTGGATTTTATTAATATGCGTAATCTTAGTTTCGGGTGACCCATAAACATTTGTAAAATATTTATTAATTTTTCGAAGCTTTAATATTTTTTTCATTTCATCAGTAGGGGTACCTGTTGAAATAAAGAGCTTGTACTTTTCATATGATTTTTTAATATAGTCAAGTACTCCAGGAACGTAAGGTGACGCTACAACTTTTTTTACAACTATTTTTGAAAATTCATCCGCTAATTTAGAAATATCATTTATAGATATTGGAATATTTAAAAAATTTTTATGGTAAAATTTTATTTTTTCAAATCTTGATACACCACCATTTTCAATATGATGGTTTATAACTTTTTTTACAATATCTTCACCATAAGGTTTATAAATAAATGAAAATGCATCGGTTTTTACCTGAACTGAATCAGCAATAACACCATCAAAATCAAAAATTATTCCTTTAAGCATAAATTATTTATGTTTTAGACATGATACAGCTCTAACTGGAGAAGCTTCCAACATTTTAAAGGATATTGGAAAACCATAAAATTGAAAATTTTCTAACAATGGTAACTTGTCTAGATTAGTTAATGATTCATAAATAATTATATTTTTTTGCAAAAGTGCATTATGAATTGGCTTTTCTTTTGAACCACTAATATCAACACTTGGTAAATCACAACCAAAAAAGTTGATTTTCATATTTATTAACTCATCAATTAACTCATTTGGTATTATTGGGCGATTAGGTCCATAAAATGTTTTTGGATCATTAAAATTTTTATACCAGCCAGAATCATACAATACACCATTTATATCACCGCTTGCTAACTCTAATTTTTTATAACTATTTTTATTTACTTTAATTGCTGTTCCTGCAAACTTACTTAAAGGAAATAAATCAACAGTTTTCCCATCAGGTATAATATGGGCAGGTGCATCTAAATGAGTTCCTGTATGAGTCCCCATTTTAAAACTGTGTAAAAGCGTATTATCTCTCTCTATACTTTTTTCTTTAACAATCAAAACATTAGGATCAGTTGGGTAAGTTGACATTAAATTAGAAATTGGATGGCTTAAATCAACAAATCTCATTTTTACGATTCCGCAATCCAATGCTCTTTCCACCATTTCCTTTATTCATCTCCATTTCCAAATCATAAAGAAGATCTAAAATTCCCTGACCAAGGTCATAAAATGTGTCCGATGTAATTTTTTGGGCAACCTGCGGTTTATAATTGTACGGTGTTATTTCATAATGATGAAATTCCTCTTCCAAATCAAATTTAATTTCAATTTCGCCATTAAATATTTCACGGATCATTTTCAGCAAATCTTTGATTTTAATTTGCTGGTTTCCCGTAATAATTAAATGCTTATTTTTATGTTTTTCATCTAAAGCAACAACAGATAAACGAGCAGCATCTTTCACATGAATATATTCCCGTAATTCTTCACCATCACCGCGTCTAATAATTTTCTTTTCTTTGATTGCATGGATTAAGAAATTACGAATTGCATTAAAATCATTTGCCCGCGGTCCATATAGTGAACCAAATCGTAAAATAGTATAATCAAGACCCAATTCTCTTTGATATTCTTCAATGATTTTTTCACAAGCTTGTTTTGAGACACGATAAAAACTACCAAGTTGACTATATACATATATAGTACTTGCAAAAATAAATCTATTAATTTTACAATTTTTAGCAGCTTCTAATACATTTAGAGTCCCAATAATATTTGAATTAATTGTTTCAGATGGTATTTGACTAGATGAGCCAATATCTGCTTGAGCTGCAAAATGATAAACAGCACAACAACCCTTCATTGCTTTTTCAATATCGGAATAGTTCAATATATTACCAACAAATTCTTTGTGATTTTTAGATTTATATTTTGATGGAATTGAATCAAAAAGGACTACTTGATATCCCTTTTCTTCTAATGCGTCTGCTACATGACTTCCAATAAAGCCTGAACTGCCAGTAACTAATATTTTATTATTTTTCATTTAGTCCATTAATCAAATTATTAACAACTTCTATTTCCATTTTAGTTCTTATTTCTTTTGAATATGCACCAATATGTGGTGTTAAAACTACATTATCAAGTTTGGTTAGATGACCAGAATATGGTTCTTCATCAAATACATCCAAACCTGCACCTAATATTTTTTTCTCCTTTAAAACTTTTACTAAAGCTTTTTCATCTACAATCTCTCCTCTGGATGTATTTATAAGTATTGAATCTGATTTCATCTTTTTCAACTTATTTTCATCAATAAATTTATTTGTTTTATTTGAAAGATTTAAATGTATAGATACTATATCTGATTGAGAAAGAAGATCTTCAATATTACAATATTTAATTTTATGCTTATTAGCAAATTCCACATCTTCAACTAAATCATAAGCTAAGATATTGAGGTTAAACCCTTTAACCAGTTTTATAAATGTTTTGCCTATTACACCCAATCCGATTATACCTATAGTTTTCCCAGAAAGAAGAAAACCCATATTTTTTTGCCAAATACCATTTTTTATTTCTTGATCTTTTTTAGATATTTTCCTAATGATATTCAACATTAACCCTAGAGCTAATTCTGAAACTGAAAGTGCAGGTGTAGTTTTAGTCTTTAATACAATTATGCCAAGTTCTTTTGCTACCTGCAAATCAATATTATCTATACCCACACCTAATCTAGATATTACTTTCAGTTTTTTTGCATTCTGTAATAAATCTGACTCATACTTTTCTGTACCAGCAATAACCCCATCGCAATCTCTTAGCTGAGCAATCATTTCTAACGAAGAAAGCTTTCTTCCTTTTTTATTCAATACTATATCAAATAAATTATTTTCTAGAATTTTTATTGGTGTTTTATCCAAGGATGCAAAAGAGCTTGTGGCAATAAATATTTTTTTCATTTTCTTAAATAAATTAAAGTTTAGTTCTTAATATGTTTTAAAAAGGAGCTTTTACCTGGCACAGTTTTATCCCATATATAACTATTTAGTTCCTTGTCAATTAAAGGATATTTATGAACATCTAATATAGTATCTAACATATTTGTAAGATTATCTTTATTTAAATGATATATAGCTGACCTTGATTTGATCGATGGTAAGGTTGAAGATCCCTCTAAATGCCTATACCTATTAGTTCCACCAAATAAACCAACTGGCTTTCTTGCGTATAAAGCTTCTTCTATTGTTGTTGAAGAAAAGCTTACAAGAAGTCTAACTTTAGCTAAGTAATTTAAAAAATTACCATGTGATATTATCTCACAGTTATCTGTTTTAGGAATTAATTTTTTTATCCCCATTAAGCTGCATTCTATACTTGGCCTAACTTTGATTATTAAATGAGTATTTTTTAGTTCAGATATTGATTCAACTAAAAGTTGTAATCCATAAATATATTCATTTGAAGTTTCATAAATCCATGGTCTCATTCCAAGCTCTTTAAATGTACCGGCATGTAATATTATACGTGGTTTATTACCCAAAGATTCATCCTTATAGTTATTTCCCCACATTAAAGGTCTTGATTTTATCTTTTCTATATTTGATATAACATCATTTGAAAAAGATATTGTTTTAGGAGATTGAACAAATGTTTTAGTGGCAAAAGGACTAAATAATAAACCTCTAGCATTTTCTTTATGTTCAAAACTACTAAAAATATCTTTATGAGACGGGTGTGATCCATGTGAAATCAAAATTGTTTGAATGTTTTTTCCCATTGCTATTTCACCAAGAACCGCACCGTCTAACCAGCGTAATTGATGACTAATATAAGATTTAATTTTTACTTCATTAAATACCGTTTTTATATACTCTTCTATAGAATTAGTATAAACTATAGCATTAAAAATTATTTTTTCTATAACTTCTAATAGATTCGTTAAGATTGGGTCGTTTATTTTTGATAAAATTTCTTTAACAATATAATTACTTGATTCATTTATATTTGGAATCGTTGTAATAAAAATCTCATTATTATTATGAAAAATATTTAATAGGGTTTTTAATTGAGATTTTATTCCAGGACTTAATATATTCAAGATAATATTATTTTTTTCTGATAACACTATTTTCTTAATACGTGGAAATCCATAGTCAAAACCACTAAAAAGGAATACCCTTTTATTTTTTAATCTTTTTATTTGAATTTTATTTATTAATGAGCTAAGTCTTGGAAAAAAAGGTTTACTTTTTAGATTAAAATTAAACATACTATCTTTGGATGATAAAATTTGATTAACTATAATTTTCTCAGCAAAGTTTATAGAATAACATTCTTCCCAACTATCACCATTAAATACTAACCAAGGTCCAAGACTTCTAATATTATAATGAATATAGAAAATTGCACTTGCTAAAAGATGAAAAAGACCACGAAATGTTTCTTTTGATGCTTCAGTTAATTTACTTTTTTCTTCTAAAAATGGAATTAAATGCTTTTCGATAGTTGATAATCTTGAAATAACCCTTTTATGACTAAAATCATTAAAATAATCAAGGGGACTAATTATCTCACAATTTATTTTTCCTAATAGAAATGCTTTGGCATTGGGTGTTATAGGGAAAACTTGATAGACATTAGGTTTATATTTAACAAAACTTTTTGCCTCATCTAATGAATAGATGATTGCTGTAAATTTATTTTCTATGATTTTTTATTTAATTGAATAATAATGATTGAGTAAGTTTTCAGCCAAAGATATAGATTCCTTACCGCGTATCTCTATCCCAGAAAATAATTCATCAACTTCGTATAGGCCAATTTTTTTACCAAGGATTTTCCCTTCACGGACAAACTCTGGATGTGTAACACAACAAAGTCCCTGTAAACCTAATAATGATTTTTCTTTATACTCTCTAGGTACGTCACCACTATCAACTCTTACAAAATCACCTTTATCATCTTCTTGCCAAAGCCATCCAGATTCTTTTTTTGCAGCTACAACTGAATCATAACCATTATTTAGTAAAGTGATAATCATATCATCAATTAATCTATCAGGTCGAAAAGGATATGTTTCTTCCATATGAACTATGAGATCTGGATAGATTCCTATTTTTTCTATTTGTTCAAGAGAATATTTTTGCACGTCTTCTAAGTTTACATATGAAGCTGAAAGTTTTGAAGGTCTAAGGAATGGAGAACTAACTGAATATTCATTTGCAATTTCTTGAGTATTTTTTGAATCAGTAGAAATAAATATTTCTTTAAGATATTTAGATTTTTTTGCAGCCTCAATTGTATATCCAAGTTGATGTTTACCATTTATTAAATTTGATTCACCTTTAATTGGTATTATAGCTACAATATTTAGTTTTTCTACTTCTAATATCCCTTGTTTATAATTTTTGTGTTTTTTCTCAATAATTTCAACTACGTTTTTTAACCTTTCAAAATTTCCATCTTGATGTATACCATGATAATGATATACACTTGCTTCAGGCTCATACATCAACTTGTAACCTAAATCTATCATTTCTTGAGCCCACAAACGGTCTTCTATATTTGTCGTTTCACTATCAAAAGGGATTTTTTTCCAAAGTTTTTTACGAATAATTGAATTTGCATTGTGAAAAAAACTATCGTACTTCTGTATTTTCCTATCAAGTCCAAAGACTATTAGTAAATCTCTTTTATCAGATAAAGATGAAAAAGACATGGGCTCTTGTCTACCATAAACACCAGCATAATTTTTATCTTCTTCTATAGCGCTTACAAGTTTTTCTAACCATTGGTCGTTTTTAGCAACGCAGTGAGCAGAAATGCAAACAAAATACTCACCAACAGATTTTTCTATCCCAAGATTAAGTGCTTCTCCTGGTAAATAATTTTCTATATTTATAATTTTACTTATTGGAAAGCCTTTAGCTTTTTCTAATGTTTTATCATTACTGTTATTATCAACAATTATTATTTCATAATCTTTATATGTTTGCTCAATTATTGCTCTTAGACATGAGCTTATCCATCTTTCCTCATTTTTTGTTCTAATAATTATTGAAACTTTAGGGGTTTTCATTTTGTTATTAGTGCTATATTATATTTTTTTGACAGTTTCATTAATGATATAAATAATTCATCGGCAATAGGAATTCCATTTATTAATCTTTCTTTAGATGAAATTATTTCTGGGTCATTCGCCATCATTATTTTTTCATTATCATAAGGAGGCTCACTTCTTATTTCATCCGTTAATTGCTGCATAGAGATAATAAAATCTTCATATTCAATACAACCATCTGCTCGAATGGTTATATAGAACTGGCCTAAATGTCTTTGCTTATCCATTGGTGTTTTATACATAGATGGGATGTTCCTACCAAATGCCATACCGGTGAACACACTGCATAAAATCTCTACCATAGTGGCTAAGGCAAAACCTTTATATGAGCCTGCGGGGAATAATGAATATGCCTCATTTGGGTTCAAAGTCATATCTCCATTTTTATCTGCAGCAACATTTCGATCTAAATCTACATTAGCTATTTTATGATTAAGTAATTTATTCCAAGAAATCATGCTAGTTGCCATGTCAACGCAAAATGGTTCTTCTTCTTTTCTTGGAACAGCAAAACAAATTGGATTTGTACCTAGATAAGGTCTTGTTCCGTTTTGAGTAAGCATTAAAGAATCTGCATGTGTAAAACCAAATCCGATATAACCTTTTCTTGCAGCATTAAGAACCATACTTGCGAGAGCCCCGGGATGACTAGAGTTTTTTACTGCCACTGACCCAATTCCATATTCATCTGATATTTGAATTGAATGTTTAATTGCTTGCATTCCCGCAGCATGTCCAAAAGCATTGTCAGCATCTAAGATTCCTATTGTTGGAAATTTTTTTGAAAAAGAAAATTTTGGACTAGGATTTTTTCTACCTGAAATCGCAGAGTTAACATAATGTGGTAGCAAGCAAATGCCATGTGAGTCAACTCCTCGTAATGAACTTTCACATAAACCGTTAGAGACAGCTTTCATTGAAAAAAGATCTAATCCTACTTTAGAAAGTATCTTTTCAGTAAAAGATTTAATATCTGAATATGAAATAAAATGTTTCACAAAATTAATTTCTCTTTATTGAAAAACAGTTACGAATCATTAGGAGTTAAAATAGCATAATAATATTTCCATATTGACCTATCTAATATATTCCACTTTTTATCATTACATTGATCCCCTTTATGTAAAAATAACTTCATATCTAATTTTGCTTTTTTCATAAAATTAATAATTTCTTTCTTGGTCCTCCAATGTTCTGAATTGAATTCATCTGGTTTTCGCCAATTTCCAAAAGTATTTATTTCATTATTTTTATCCTTCATAAAACGACCTTTGATAAAGTAGGCAATTATTTTTTTAATTGTCCACATTATAGTTACATAATGCTCGCTAGCTAATAAAATTTTACTCCTATAAATAGTATTTATTTCTCTATTTAAATAATCTTTATATCTATAATTAATATCATCATGGAGTATATCTTTTAAATTTTCAAGTAGAGTAGGCATATCTTTATCCCAACAATGATGAAAAGAAGAGCTTAAGCATGCTAAATGAACCTTCTCTGGTAAATTCAATTTTTGAAAAGTTCCTTCAACTGGTATAATTTTCCCTTCTGGTACGCCAAAGTGTTTTGCTACTTTTAAAACTTTAGATAATCTCATTTGACTGGGCTCAATCGCATAAACTCTTTTTACTTCTGGCTTTAAAGCTAACAATGAAGAAGCCCAACCAACACCTGCGCCAATATCTGCAACAACCATTCCATCTAGTATAGGAGTAAAAAGTCCATCATGAGCAATTTCTTTTTCAAAGAATGTTTTAAAATTTGTTGAAGAAGAAATATGATTAAGTAATCTTTGAAAACTTTCTGGACTTTTATCAATATCCCAGTGAGCTCCAAGTTTTTCATCTATATATCTATTAGCTAAATCCATAATTAAATTATTCCTTTATTCTTAAATAAATCATATGTGTAATCACTTATTGCAAGACTTGCAGTTAATGCAGGCGATTCCATCCCCCAAAGATCAAGCCAGCCAATATTTGGCGCCCAAGAAAAAGTGAAGTCTGGGTTACTAATACCATCTATTTTAATTTTAGGTCTAATTCCAGCTTGATCAAGGTGTAGCTTTGATTTATTAACATCAGGAAAATACCTTTTTATAGATGGATAAAATCTATCAATAAGTTCTTCTGAAACATTAAAATCATTTACCCCATTAGTTTTTTCAATGCTTGGTCCAAAACGTAAGCTATGCATTAAATCTGGAGTAGCATCTACTCTTTCTGCTATTTGACCAGGTATCATTGCTGGGTAAATAATATGATTAAATGGAGACCTGCCCGTAAGTCTTAAATAGCCTCCTTTAACTGGATCTAATTTTGGAGTTTTTCTTTCAGGAAAAATACTTTTACTAAGATTAATCGCATATAATCCAGCGGCATTAATTACCATTTTGCTTTTTATCCATATAGGGTCTTTACCACCAATATTAATTTTCCAACCATTATTTATCGGCTCCGCATTTAAAACAGGAGAAAAATATGCAAAGGTTACATCATAATCTTCACTTAATTGAATTAATGAATGCATTAACCCGTGTGAATCAATAATGCCTGTTGATGGAGAATAAAGAGCAAGACAACAATTTATTGAAGGTTCCAATTTTTTTATTTCTGATTTATTTAGATAAACTAAATCCATTAATCCATTTGCTTCAGCTTGTGCTTTTAATTTTTCAAGACTACCAATTTCTTGCTCTTCGACCGCTATAAATAATTTGCCAATTTTTTTATGATTTATATTATATTTTTGACAATGATGGTATAATAAATCTTTTCCTCTAAGACATAAAGATCCTTTTAACGAGCCAGTTTCATAATAAACACCAGCATGAATCACTTCTGAACTTCTTGAAGATACACCAGTGCCAAACTGACTTTCTTTATCAAGAGAAATAACAGAGTAACCCTCTTTCGAAAATTTATAGGTTATAGCGAGACCAACTACTCCACAACCGATTACAACTAAATCCGTATCCACTTTTAATTCTCTAACTTTTTAGAATAAATCTCATAAAAATTATCATAAAATAATTTCATTATATTTTTTGGTGCACCAGTGACAGAAAATCCAATATCATAGGGTTCAGGCCACCCCCCTCTAACAAAAAAATTTTTGTTAGATAACTCTTGGACAATTTGAGTAGATAAATTTTTACTTTTCAAATTTATATAAATATAATTACCAGTTTCACCACCATTAAATTCAATGTTTAACTTCCTAAGCTCTATTTTCAAAAAATCCATACCAACTTTTACTTCCGATACATAGTCAAGTATTAAATTATAGTTATCTATAAAATAAAGTGCAACCTCCATTGATAAGGAGTTCGTCTCGTAACCTGTTCTTGTTTTTGAAACATACTTTATATTTTCTTTTGAGCCCAGTAAATAACCCACTCTTATACTAGCTAGTCCAAAAGCTTTTGATAAAGATCTCATTACAAATAAATTGGAAAATCTTTCAATTAAATCAATAGCTGTTGGTCCTCCAAAAGGATAATAAACCTCATCCATAGCTAAGATTGTATTATTATTATGGCAATATTCTGCAAGCTCTATCATCTCATCTTTATTAAGAGTACCTTCAATTGGCATATTTGGATTTGGAAGAAACACAATGGCAGTATTTTTATCAATTGACTGAATTAACTTTTCATAATCTAATTTATAATTATTTGAATAGCCTATTTGTCTTGATTCAAGATTGAACATTTTAGAATAAACAGGATACATAGCAAATGTTGGGAATGGAAAAATAATATTACTTACTCCTGGAATTGTCAACGTTTCAATTAGTGATTTAATAGCTCCTGACACACCTTCAGTTATATATATTTGATCTTCACTAATACCAAGCCAATTCGAAAATTTTCTGTAGAGAGGATTTAAATCTGGGTATAAACCTAGATGTATATTCTTTAATCTTTTATGTAGTGATTTAATTATTTCATCACTGTAAGGGATAGATCGTTCATTTCTATCCAAGAAAATTCCTGAATTATCTTGCCTGTATGATCCAGCTCTTAATCGGTTTAATTTTTTTAAATATTCTTTTTTATTATACACGTTAAATCACTATTAATGAAAATTTTATTCAGGAGAAATTTTATCATATTTTATATTATTATAATCACTATTATTAATTTTCATAATAGAATCAACAATTAATAAATCATCCTGATTTTTTACTATAACTGATCTAAGTTTATTAATTGGATAATAACTAACCTTTCCATGCAATATTGCAGAACCATCTTTTTTCATCGATTGGGCAAAAGAAGAAGTTTTCCACATCATAATTGAGTAAACCATTTCCTGTAAAGGTATTAAATCTTGAGTTTGCTCAAATTTTCCTTCAACATCAAAGTTTAAGGGTTGTTGTTTGTATATGCAATGTGCTTGTCTTTCAACAACAGTAATTAAGCTATTACATTTATTTTCTATAAAATATTGGACTGTTTTTTTTATATCATTAGATGTTTGGAGTGGTGAAATAGAATTGACCCAAACTATAATATCTGAATTATAATTTTTAATGAAATCAAGAACAACATCATCAGATTTGATTTCTGAATCACCTAATTCTTTAGGTCTCAAATAAAATTCTACTCCATACCTATCAGCAATTTTTTTAAAAATTTCACTGTCTGAATTAATTATGATTTTATCAAAAATATTTGTGTCTTTTGCTGCTTGAATTGCATAAGAAATCATTGGTTTCCCATTTATTAATGCCAAATTTTTCATCTTTAGTCTAGTGCTACCAATTCTAGCCGGTATCATTGCAATAATTTTACTATTCATAAATTTTTATTTAAAGTTTAATTGAAACCCAACTGCTATTATCATTAATACTAATATTTGCAGCTTCAACAATACTCGTTGAAATAAGAGCTTCTTTAAAAGTAGGTCTAATATTTTCTAAATCTTTTGGGGTTTTTTTATTTAGGTTGATTTTATTAACATCGATAAGAAATGTTTTAATACTATCAATACCATACCCTTTCCATATTAACTTGCCATTATTTATATAAGATCTGCAAAAATCAGGGTTTGGGTTTTCCATTTGTATACTATCTCCAAAAATAGTAATACCTCTATTTTTTTGGTTAGCTTCAAAACGTCCTTCTGTCCCAATAACCTTAATTTTTTGATCTGACATTGCACTAGATGTTTCAGGATCTATCCAATTAGTAATTATTAATTGGTTGAATTTGGTCCCATCTTTGATTTCCCATTCTATATTAACCTGCATTGCATCATAAATATTAAGGCCTTTTCTTTTTAACCAGTTTTTTTGACCAGTTGCCATGACGCGATTTGGTTTAGCATTGGTCACGAAATACATTATATCCACATAATGAACACCAAGGTATTGAAAAATATTTGTTTTCTCAACCCAAGCTTTAAATGCTTTTGTTGGAATTGATTTGCGTTGACTATACTCAACTACTGAATATAATGGTACACCAATATCCATATTAGATATGGTATCACGTAACATAATATTTTGCTTGTCAAACCTCTTATGAAACTCAACTGCACCATATAAATTATTTTTATCTGCAAATAGTTGCAACTTTTTTGCTTCTTCTAAAGTTGATGTTAAGGGTTTTACAACCAATGTATGTAATCCGTTTTTTAGACATTCCATTGTTACTTCAGTATGGAGATGATCTGGTACAGCAACTATTGCGCAAGCCGGTTTTTCTACCTTTTTAAGTACTTTAGCATATTGGCTTTTATCAATCTCGTTACCTTTAGGATAAATCTCAACCTTACAAGAAATATCTGTATTTTTCTTAAGAGTATTTATTTTTTCTAAAATTGCATCGTTGTTTTTCCCGTTAGAACCAACTATAGAAATTGTATTTACATTTTCACCTGATCTAATATATTCAAATATTGCAGGCATTATGGTACCATAGCCATTGGTGCCTCTTCCGCAAACATACATTCCACTACCTATAGTCACAATATTCATATAATTTTATATTAGTTTATTAAAATAATAATTATGTACAAATCTTTATTACTTTATCTTCACCCCATTTTTCTGAATAATTAATAGACGCACTTTCCATAATTTTTTGTGAAGACATGCCACTATTAAGACCCTCATGAATAAATTGTACGTAAGAGGTCATTCTATCCCCTGCTTTACCATCTCTAAAAGGATCAATATTATTAATTATTTTATTCCATCCTCCGAGATTTTTTCCTGGACTAGTATTCCAATTTTTAACAATAGATTTCCACATAGTACTCCAATCATTAAATACAATTTCATTACTTCCATTTTGATAAAACTGACTTCTTTTCAATCCATATCTGTCATACATTAGAGTTGCAACTCCAGATAATGCGGCTTCAACACCAGCAGATCCAGCATCTAATCTTTCATGGATAGCGATATCACTAGCCATTGCTGCTATTGCGGGTCTACTTTTAAGATCTTTATCTATATAGTTAGCTTCTCCAATTAAATGGCATCTACCAGTTAGCAACGCTTTGTTAAGTAAATCAGAAATGTTTTCTAATCTTCTTGGCAAACTTCCCGGCTTTTTTGACTTAATAATTAACCCCAACCAATTCGTCGTTAATAGTTTTTCTAACCAAAATTTATAATCTTCTTGAAGAGAATGATTGCTAAACCCCCATCGTTCATCCCAGTATGATCCGCCATCAAAAAAAGATATTATTTTACGTACACCTTTTTTATGCAACTTATTCCTTAATGCGATAGCTTTTGGTTTTAATACTTTATAATGATTATCAAAAATATATCCAACAGATACTAAATATTTTATATTGGAACCACTTTTAATTTCAGTTGAAATCAAACTTGGAGAAAAACAAAAATATATATCGCTAAATACTGAAGCTGTTGGTGTTGGGAATTCATAATACGATGTTTGCCAAAGAAAAGATACACCGCCTATTTCATTTACCGCTGCAAAGGCTGGGATAACTTTGGAACTCCATTTATCATGTGTTCCATACATCGTTGAATTTGTATCCTTAAAAAATGATTTCCAGAACCTCTTTTCTTTTACAAAGTCATTTGCCAACTTCGAAATGCTTGAATCTTGATAAAAAGATATATTTTTATTCCAGTTATGTTTATTCTCTAAGTATAAAGAGATGTCCAACCCATTAGAAACAGCTTTTGATAAAGATACAAAATGCATGCCGGAAACATTAATATCATCTAATTGGTCTCTTTCAATTTTGTGAGTTTTGCTAACAAATATAATTTGATTTGCAATTTTATTCATTAATGACCAAAAAAAACTTGCATTGAAAAATTGCATTACCTGATCGATAATGATGTTGTTTGAATCAGAAAATAAACTATTGTTATATAACTTTGTTTGTTTAAACATCAAAAGACTGTGAAATATATTATAAATAAATAACACTAAAAGATTATTTTTAAAGTACAAAATGGATTTTATTTTAAGTGATATTATTGGCCTTTTAACTCCAATTAATTGAACACCAGATTTGTTACCATATTCATTTAAAATATCAAAAAACTCTCTATTGTTTATAAAAAATATTATGTTTTTATTTTTCGTATATTTTTTTGCCCTCATCACAGCAACATGCAACATTATCAATAGATTCCTTATGGGGTTTTCTGAAGCCTCACCTGGCCAGGTATGACTCAAAAGGGTTTTTTTTATATAATTAATAAAATATTTTTCATTATTTATTTTTTGATTGTTAGTGTTGTTAAATAAATTTTCTAGTTTGGACCAAAGAAACTGATAATCCTTTTGTGCAATTTTATATATGATATTTGTTCCATTTTCATCCTTTAATTCCTCAAATGAAAAATTAATCCTCTCAATATTTAACTTAAACATGGTCGCAAATCGCCGTAAAGTCCATTCAATAAAGTTAGATGAATCAAAATAATAAATATTTAAAATCTTTTTACTTTTAACCGTTTTGTTTAAAAGAAGACAAAAGATACTGGAGATTGAAAGATATTCTATGAAAATTATCAAAATATACTACTAATCTTAATTATGACAGTTGTAATTATTAATGTGCAAAATACACATATTTGTTAAGTGAAAGATTTTATTTTAAGTATTATCAAATTGATTTATTGAGTATTAAATGATTATGATCTATGGCTTTTTGCGGATACTATAAAATTTGATTTTGCTGCAATAGTGTGCTTGAATAAAGCATTAATTGCTAAATATATATTTAATATAAAATATATTAATAAACATAATTCCCAATAATAGTGATAGTAATAGCATACGGGCCATAGAAAAAGTAATATTTTCTGAATATTATCTGATATATAAAAACTCCAACTCATATTTGATCTTATATATGGTTTTGTTTTTATTATGTGCCCTTCTTCTTTAATCCATCTTACAAATGTTGAATATCGATCATAAAACAAATGGTGCATTGGAGTAAACACAGCAGTTAATACGCCCATCCATTGAAGTGTTGCATATTCACTGTTTTTCATAGAAAAAATGGCAAAAGAAATCTGAATTGCCGTTGTGATGACTATCCCATAGAAGCCATCAATAAAACGACCATAATAAGTTGACTCTCCTTTGTACCTTGCTAAATTACCATCCACATGATCTAGCAAAACTGCGATAAAATAAAACACATAACCCAAAACCAAATGATTCATACTTATTAAAATTGCTGTAATTAAACCAAAGACAAGACTTAATGTTGTTACACTATTCGCTGAAATATTGATTATAACAAAAATAGGGGTAACATAAAATGACAGCCAACGGAAAAATAGTATGATAATTGAATCTCGATTCAATTTTGTTTCTTGTCCACTTGATTTTTTTATATCATTAATTATTTGGTTAATTAACATTATTATTTTTCTGCTTTTTATGAAGATTCATGATGATTACCAATAATGATAGCTTAATTGTAGGAACAAAGTTGTTATAAACAATATTTTATTGGAGAGGTGATTCTCTTGCATTTGAACTGTTTGTATCCGTTATTGATACCGGCTAAAAAATATTATTATGTAATTGGACAGATTGTTTCAGTTTTGCTTGTTACTTTTGAAATATGGTCGTTAAATAAATCCAACATGGGAATATGATATTTCATACATTCGTCATAAGATGTTAAATCAGATTTACCAGTATCAAGAATTTGATCTACAACAACTCCAGTTAATTCACTTTGTAATGGAAAATGAATTTCATCTTCCTGCGATTTAACATTCAATGAATGTTTAAATACCAATCCTCTACCTTCAACAATATCGTATTGTAAGCTATCGCTTGAAATAGATATTACCATATCACCGATATATTTATTGGTGTCAATTAATTCAAGAGTGTCACCTCGCTTTGTTTGTATTGTCAACGATCCCATTAATTCTTTATAACCGTTTCTTTTTGAATGAATAACAATATTTTCTAATCCACCATTATCATAGTCAAAATCTGTTTGCTCTGTTAAAAAAGCCATTAGGTCAATTATATGAATACTGTTACAAGCTAATCCCCAATTATTACCCTTTACCTTTATGGATATTTTCTCCATGGATATTTCATTTTTTAAATTTTTATAAAACGGATAAGATCTGCGCGCACAGTTCACCCATGATTTAACCCCTTTATCAAAAAATAGTTCTTGAATAAGAATAAAATCTTCTGATTTTTGAAAAACAACTTTTTCAAGGATTAGAAATTTCACAACACACCAATCCAACAAATTCTCAACAACTTTACGGCGAACATTTGCCGTAGTTGCAATAATTGCAAGATCAATTTCCGATGGTAAATCGCTGATATTTTGGTGATATGAAACATTGTTTTTTGCAAATCTTGAAACTTCGTTAAATCGTTGTTTTGCAACTATCAATGATTTTGCATTCGGATCTACAACAGAAATTTGAAATTGCTTTGATGATTTTGCTAAGCCTTGTAAATGACGGCTGCCGAGCTGACCTACGCCAATAATTGCGATATTATATATCACAAACTCCATCCATCATCAATAATAATATTTTGCCCTGAAATATATTTTGATTGATCAGATAATAAAAACATAAGAGCACCTGTAATATCGGTCGCATCTAACATTCCTTTTGACAAACAATCTTTCTTATAATTTGATAGAAAACTTTCTGGTTGACCTGATAGAATTCCACCGGGACTTATGCAATTAACACGGATATTTTGATTTTTGCAATATTTCGCCAAGTAACGAGTAATGGAGATAATCCCCGCTTTAATAGCACTATATTCGATGGGTGAGACCATGTCTGTGCCTTCATAATGTTCAAATTTAGGAGCTGAAATTCCCTGTATGGATGAAACATGTATAAGGTTGCCGTGCATTTGGCTCTGAAAGTGATGAATCATCTGTTGGGAAAAAAGGATAGCACCACCCAGTTGATTGAAAAGATCTTCCTTAATCCCCTCCGGTTTTAAATTTTCAAAGCCAGTTCCCCATTGTTCTGAAACAGGGTAAGCGCAATGTACGGCCGCATCAATTTCCCCAAATTTTTCAACTCCTTTTCGAATCATTAAATCAACAGCATTTGGATCTGTCAAATTTCCTTCAAAAAATAATGCATTTTCATAACCAAGATCCAAAACTAATTTGTTTCCCCGGTCACTATTTATATCGCCAATAATTACTTTGCCGCCATTTTCTACTACAGCTCGAGAAAAGGTAGAACCAATACGACCTGTACCACCGCTAATGGCAACAATTAGATTATTAACCATTTGTTATAACCCTATTTGACTTTATTACTTTGTTCATAAGAAATTCAGCGATTTCAAAATCAAGTTCCGTATCAATATCAAAGGCTCTTTCAGCGGGGATTTCAACCCCCTTGACTTTACCGTCAAAACCTCCGGTCGCTTTCATAATAAATTCCGGCCTGGTGACATATGCAATTGTGGTCATATCATAAATTATAGGCGTATCCTGCCGTCTAATATAAGTTTTTTCATCTCCCATAAGTACTTTAAGAAACCCATCACTATCTTGTTGAACCATATTGAACCAAGGACTGCGAGCCGCTTCAGTTACTCCAATCACCAGATCGGTCTCTTCATTCAAAGTTTTTATGCATTGGGTTATATCTTTTTTATTCCGCAAAGGCGATGTGGCCGGTAAGCTAATAAAAACATCAAAACTTTCTCCTTTTTCCTCCAGCCATTTTATTGCGTGCTGCCATGCCAACCATTCAGGTGAATCATCATGAGCCAAGTTGTTTGGTCGTGGGATTATATTCGCACCATATTCCTTCGCAACAGTAGCAATATTATCATCTTCCGTAGAAATGAATATTTTATCTATACTTTTAATTTCTTGAGCTATTTCTATTGAGTAAGCAATTAATGGTTTTCCACATATTTCTTTAATGTTTTTACCGGGAACACCCTTAGAGCCGCCGCGAGCAAATATAAAAGCAAATTTTCTCACGTTAAAACAATCCTTTTGCCTGTTTGATGAGACTTTTTAGCAGATTCAATCATGCGCAACACGGCTACGCCATTATCAATAGAAACTAAAGGCCGTTTTTTATTTTCAATAAAATCAAAAAAATGTTTCAACTGCTCTTTGTAAACATAATTGCGATCATTTTCATACATTTCCACTTCTTCAAGACCATCTGCGGGTTGCCATAATACTTTATTTGCAACAACATTCCAGATTAGATCACCTTTAGAACATCTTGCAATACACTTGCGGCAAATATTTCTGCTATTAAAATCTAAATGAACAGAAACTGGGAAACCCTGTTCGGACTCAAATATCATGTCAACAGAATCTTCTACATCTATACCTAAAGTGCCACTGTTTTGAATATTTGCG
>Ga0315336_1000913_pt1 | contig 66343 bp, 66 predicted proteins | sample ASW5metaG_FD_204512 | JGI IMG/M metagenome (GOLD analysis project Ga0315336, IMG submission 204512) | Ammonia-oxidizing marine archaeal communities from Monterey Bay, California, United States - ASW #5 | ecosystem: Environmental > Aquatic > Marine > Intertidal zone | place: USA: California... | reverse complement strand
CTTGACGATGCAGCACAATATTTTTCAGGTTTGGCGCGTACTCTGCGAGTGTGTCAATAACACAGTCGCCAAAATGTTCCCGCTCACTGTCCCAATCTCCGTGCTTTAGGTGGTATGGCGCGTACTGTACGAAACATGACATTACGTGTTTACCGGGTGGAGCGACAGTCGGATCTGTAAGGCTTGGAATAACGATATCTATATAAGGTCGTTCAGAGTATCGTCCATATTTCGCATCGTCGTATGCGCGTTCGATGTAATCGATGCTCGGAGAAATCGAGATTGCACCTCGTAGGTGAGAGCCAGCACCAGGTAGACAGGTAAAATCCGGTAGTGCGTCTAATGCAAGATTGACTTTACCTGATGATCCACGAAACTTATATCGACGTATGTCATCAGAAAACTCGTCTGGTAGATGTTCGCTTCCTACCATCTTTAGAAAAGTCAAATGTGGGTCAACACTTGACGCTATAACATCGGCATACACGCAGTCACCGTTCTCAAGCACGACGCCAGTGGCACGTCCGCGCTTGACCAAAATTTTTGAAACGCGAGCCTCTGTTTGAATTTCCGCACCGGCCTCCCTTGCGGCTTTAGCGATTGCATTGGAGATTGCCCCTGTGCCACCACGTGGTAATCCCCAAGACCGGAAAGCTCCATCAATTTCTCCCATATAGTGATGTAGCAGCACAAACGCGGTGCCTGGGGAACGCACGCCCAGAAACGTACCTATAATTCCTGACGCTGCCATTGTTGCCTTCAGTACATCAGTTTCAAACCACTGATTCAGGAGATCAACTGCGCTCATCGTCATGAGTTGAATCTGCTTGTGCTGGTTGTCAGATGACAAATTCCTAAAGCGCTTGCCAATTGACATAAGTTGCATAAGGGCACGCGGGTTGAAAGACATTGGATCAGGTGGTGTCATGCTCAGCAGCGGCTTAACGAACCGACCCATCTCGATCATCGTTCTGCCGTAGTCCTCATAGGCCTCGGCATCAAGTCGGGAATGTCTAGCGATTTCCCGTCGAGTTGTTGCATGGTCGTTCACCCGCCAGAGATAGTCACCGTCAGGCATCGGTGTAAAGGTGCCGTCCAGCGGCAAAATTTCGAGACCATGCTTTGGGAGGTTAAGATCGCGAATAATTTCAGGTCGAAGGAGAGACACGACGTAAGAACAGACAGAGAAGGTGAAGCCAGGGAAGACCTCTTCACTAACGGCGGCGCCGCCCAATACGTGACGACGTTCGAGCACCAATGTTTTCTTGCCGGCGCGCGCAAGGTACGCCGCTGTTACTAAACCATTGTGTCCACCACCAATGATGACAGCATCATACTTACCAGTCGTCATGTTGCTATTTGTCCAATGATTGCAAGAGTTAATGTTTAAATGTGAAGTTCGACCTGTTTCGTTCCATGTTCCAGCCTGACATTGTATGCGATCGACTGGCCTTGTCGGAATCACCTTCCACTCTCTATAATCCGACATGGACGTCAGAACAAGACTTCGGCGATAGGAGTAATAGTGCCCATTGGATCAGCTGTGCACGCGCGAACCTTGCAGTTATGCGAAAGTCTCAATTATCGTGACTGGTCTGGATATTATGCAGTTAGTGCGTATGAGAGCCACCACGACTACGAGTACAGTGCTATTCGTACAAGCGCTGCTTTAATCGACATCTCTCCACTGTACAAATATCTCATCAAGGGACCTGATGCGGAGCGCTTGGTTAACCGCGTGATTACGCGAGATGTGACGAAATTAAAAGTTGGCCAGGTTACTTACACGACTTGGTGTGACGAATTTGGAAAAGTCATTGATGATGGCACGGTGTCGAAGTTGGCAGAAGATCGCTATCGGTGGACTGCGGCTGACCCAAACCTACTCTGGTTTCAGCGTAATGCCCGTGGTTTAAACGTGTCTATCGAAGATATATCACAAGAAATGGCGGCTTTGGCTATCCAAGGCCCCATGTCGGCTAAAGTGCTTGGTCGACTTTCTGATTGCGATCTACAGAACCTGAAGTACTTTCGGGTTTTGAGTACTACTTTAGCCAATATCTCGGTAGACGTGTCACGCACTGGGTACACAGGTGATCTCGGTTATGAAATCTGGATGAAATGGCAGGATGCGGTCAAAGTGTGGGATGCGCTTATCGGTCTTAGTTCGTCATTTGGTGTGCGTCCGGTGGGCATGTTGGCGCTAGATGTTGCTCGTATCGAAGCTGGTTTGCTACTAACCGACGTGGATTTTGTTAGTAGCCGTAAGGCGTTAACTTCGTCACAATCCTATACGCCGTTCGAAATGGGATTAGGGCGACTGGTTAGTTTCGACAAAGAATGTTTTGTCGGCCAAACGGCTCTTCGGAATGAGTATCGTAGAGGATCGACTCGTCAAATTGTTGGGCTTGAGGTTGACTGGGCTCAAATCGAACGTTTGTATGATCGAGCGCAACTTCCCGCTGAACCTCCAATGGTTGCGTCCCGAGAAGCTGTACCGATTTACAACAATAATGTTCAGATTGGCAAGGTAACATCAATGACTTGGTCGCCCGCACTGAAGAAGTTAATTGCCCTTGGTACTTTAGCGAAAAATAGTTGCGAACAGGGCAATCACGTCCAAGTGGAGTACACCATCGACGCAGTCCGATACAAAGTAAATGCCACGGTGGCTAAGACGCCATTCTTTAATCCTCCGCGTAAGATTTCGACCTCGCCAATTGAAGATCCAAATTAGCAATCCCGATTTTTTCGAATTTTCTACAGTGCGTAACTAGGTCCAAGAGTCTCGTATATGTATATAATGTGATGTTCATCTAGTTACAGCCTTGTCTTCAAGGAGTACTCCAATGTCGCAAGCACAACCACAAAATTACGGTAACCACGGGCGTATGGTTGCACCATTCCATTATGTTGCACTGCCACTTCTTCTAATAAATTTTGGTTGGTCAATTTATCGAGCCATTACGGCGATGTCCACGGAGACCATAATCGGGGCCTTAACTGCTCTTGCTCTGATCATTATTGGTTTATTTTCAAGAATACATGCTCTTTGGGCGCAGGACCGTGTCATTAGACTCGAAATGCGCTTAAAACTAATTGACATTCTTCCAGATGACCTTAAATCGCGTATTGACGATCTTTCAACGGCCCACCTTGTAGCCTTGCGTTTTGCTAGTGATGCTGAGCTTCCTGGACTAGTTCGTAGGGTGCTCGATGGCAGTTTGACCGATCAGAAGGCGATTAAACAGGCGATTGTGAATTGGCAGGCAGACTATCAGCGTGTCTGAATCCGATGGCGCACACGAAGGAGTGGCGTAAATGGTTCAGGTGAGTATCCCGGTCCCAGCCCGCCGGTTCGGGGAGACTTTTAGGAGTGATGCCTGGTGGCTACAACCTTTGGTAGTCGCTTTCGGGCTCGGCCTGTTTATTGTTTATTCGACTTGGGCGGCGTTTCAGGGCGAGTACTATCACGCTGGGCCTTACCTGTCGCCGTTCTACTCGCCTGAGCTATTCGGAGAATCGTCACACGCTTGGCTCGGTGTAAAACCAACGGCATGGCCTGTTTGGTTACCGTGGTCACCGGCGTTTCTTATTCTTGGTATCCCAGTTGGTTTTCGATTGACCTGCTACTACTACCGGGGCGCTTACTACAAGGCTTTCTGGGCAGATCCTCCTAATTGTGCCGTTGGCGAGCTTCGGGAGTCTTACCTCGGTGAGCGCTCGTTTCCACTTATTATCCAGAATGTACACCGGTATTTTCTCTATCTCGCCTTGATGTTCATTATGATCCTTGCCTACGATGCTTGGAAGGGATTGTGGTTTACTGATCCAATCACGGGTGTTACAAGTTTTGGAATCGGAGTGGGCAGCCTTGTACTAGTCCTTAACGTTACCCTCCTCGGTGGTTATACCTTCGGTTGTCACTCGTTGCGTCATCTGGTAGGTGGTCGCGTCGATAAACTCTCACACATGAATCGATTTCGCCAGTCGACATATGACTGCGTGAGTTGTCTCAACCAACGACATATGCTCTGGGCGTGGATGAGCTTGGTGTGGGTTGGCTTCACTGATTTTTATATTCGGATGTGTGCAATGGGCGCTTGGACAGATTTTCGATTGTTGTGACGAGTATTTGAAGCATTGACGACGACTTACGAGTTATGGACTATCAAATCTACGAACACGATGTGTTAGTTATCGGTGCGGGCGGGGCCGGACTTCGAGCCGCGATCGAAGCGTCGGCTTCCGGGGTCTCTGTTGGCCTGGTTTGTAAATCACTTTTAGGTAAAGCTCACACCGTCATGGCAGAGGGTGGTGTGGCTGCAGCTCTGGGCAACGTGGATGACCGCGATGCGTGGAGTGTGCATTTTGCCGATACGATGCGTGGCGGTCAGTACATGAACAATGCTCGGATGGCTGAACTTCATGCCAAGGAGGCCCCGGAACGAGTACGTGAACTTGAAGGTTGGGGCGCACTGTTTGATCGCACGACTGATGGACGGATCTTGCAACGTAATTTCGGTGGGCACAAATATGCTCGACTTGCCCATGTCGGTGACCGAACTGGGCTCGAAATGATTCGCACACTGCAGGATCACGGGATACATCAAGGACTTGACGTGCATATGGAGTGCACGATTCTAGAATTGCTTAAGGATGGAAATCGCGTGGTTGGCGCCTTTGGTTACGACCGCGAGCGCGGACGCTTCCGTGTATTCCGTGCGCGTTCTGTAGTGCTGGCCACCGGTGGTATTGGTAAGGCCTATAGGATTACGAGTAATTCTTGGGAATATACCGGCGATGGACATGCACTCGGGTACGAAGCTGGTGCGGACCTCGTTGACATGGAATTCGTTCAGTTTCATCCAACTGGTATGGTCTGGCCACCAAGTGTGCGGGGGATTCTTGTTACTGAGGGTGTACGTGGTGAGGGTGGGCTCCTAAAGAACAAGGACGGCCACCGGTTTATGTTCGATGATATTCCTGATCTTTATAAGCATCAGACTGCCGACAACGTGGAGGAGGGTTGGCGATATACCCAAGGTGATAAAGATGCGCGCCGACCGCCAGAATTATTAACCCGCGATCACGTTGCACGATGTATCGTCCGTGAGATCAAGGAAGGTCGAGGTTCCGAACACGGCGGTGTCTATCTCGACATCGCTTGGATTAAAGAACGACTGTCGAACGGATCTGAGCATATCAAGAAGAAACTACCAAGTATGTACCACCAATTTAAGCAACTTGCTGGAATCGATATCACTAAGGAGTCTATGGAGGTTGGTCCGACGACACACTATGTAATGGGTGGTGTTCGGGTTGATCCTGACACTCAGATGTCCCGTGTTCCTGGATTGTTTGCAGCTGGAGAGTGCGCAGGCGGTCTGCATGGAGCAAACAGACTCGGTGGTAACTCGCTGTCGGACCTACTGGTGTTTGGTAAACGTGCAGGCGAACATGCAGCAGCATTCGCGAAGGAGCACGATGCCGGGGTGGTGAACACTGACCAGGTCGGCGAAATTGCACAACGGGCACTTCAGCCTTTTTCTCGCGACGGCGAAGGGCCTTACGCTATTCAGCAAGATCTTCAAGTCATGATGCAAGGATTAGTTGGTATCGTGCGGCAGGATACGGAAATACAAAAGGCCTTGGATGGACTTGTGCAGCTAAACGATCGAACTAATCAGGTAAGTGTTGTTGGACATCGTGAATACAATACTGGTTGGCATACGGCACTTGATCTACGGAATCTGTTAACCGTGTCTGAGGCAGTTGCTCGAGCAGCGATTATGCGTCAAGAAAGCCGAGGAGCTCACTTCCGTGAAGATTACCTTGCCAAGGATGATGCATGGGGAAAACAAAACATCGTCATTCGAAAAGCGCCTGACGGCGTGATGCAAGTGGTTTGCGAGCCAATCCCTCAGTTGCGAACTGATCTAGTTCAGATTATTGAAGATAATAGGTAGGTTAAGGAGTGAGCGGAGAAAATATGAGCACAGCGACACTCAAGATCTGGCGTGGTAATAGAGACAGTGGCGCGTTTCAAGAATATTCCACTGAGATTGATGAAGGCATGGTTGTGCTCGATGCCGTGTTGGGAATTCAAGCAGAGCAGGCCAACGACTTGGCTGTTCGCTGGAACTGTAAAGCGGGGAAATGCGGATCATGTTCAGCAGAGATCAATGGTAATCCTAGATTGATGTGTATGACACGGATGGACACAATTCCAATTGATCGCCCCATAACGGTTGAGCCGATGCAGGCGTTTCCGTTGATTAGGGACCTGGTAACGGATGTGTCGTGGAATTTTAAGGTGAAACAGGAGATAACGCCATTTACGCCGAAACCAGCCGATGGTGACGATGGTACCTGGCGGATGCAGCAGCGTGATGTCAACCGAGTTCAAGAATTCCGTAAGTGCATTGAGTGTTATCTATGTCAGGATGTCTGCCATGTTCTCCGAGACCATCGGAAGCACGACGAGTTTATAGGGCCACGTTTTCTGGTCTACGCGGCCGCTCTTGAGATGCACCCACTCGACATTGCCGATCGGGTCGATGAGCTTTCTACAACTGATGGTATTGGCTACTGCAACATTACGAAATGTTGCACGAAAGTGTGTCCCGAAGAGATCACTATCACTGACAATGCAATTATTCCGCTAAAGGAACGTGTCGTCGATAAGTTCTACGATCCACTGACTAAGCTGTTTAGGATTTTCCAGTAAGTTGAGTGTTTGTTAAATGTATCTTGTTGCAATCTTCTGGAGTTAATTAGTGTATCCATGGGTTGCGATCTTTTTCCCATGTTGCGGCTTCCTCTTCATCCCAGTATCGACGCTGGGCTTTCCTCTTCTGACGATGTCGCCAGATGGCGATAAGCGCAAGTAATGTTACAACCGACCAAAGAGTAGATGGGCTTGAGACAAATCCAACCCATAATTCCCAAGCCGCTGGCCGTTGCCAATAAACGGTTTCGGTATGCTGTGCCAACGAATCTACTGTAGCGAAGAGCATAAACACGTCAACTCTCGAAAACCTTCGCAATTTCGTCTCGGTCTGGAGGAATCAGAGGTAACGTAGCACCACCACTCTCGATTTGCATTCCATCATTGGCAGGCACAACTTCTGCAATTTCTCCGACTGGAATTCCCTCTCTCTTCAGAGCTGCTGCGACTTTTTCTACCGTTTGGGCTGATGCACCTATTAATAAAGCACCCGACGCAATTAAACGCAGTGGATCAATTTGCAAGCAGCGACATATCGCATGTGTTTCGGGAAAGATTGGCACGCGATCAGCGAAGACTCGTAATCCTTTACCGGAAGCTACGGCCAATTCGTGCAAACCAGCGACCAAGCCACCCTCTGTTGGGTCGTGCATGCTGTGAATATCACCACTACTAGTAGCTATTCGTGCCGCTTTCACAACGCTGATTCCAGGATTGAAAAGAAATTGTTCAGCTTGATCGATTTGTTCTGCTGACAGGTGGCTCTGTAGCAGCTCACGTTTTTCACGAGCTAACAGAGCTGTTCCTTCGATAGCAAGGCCTTGTGTAAGAAGAATCTTGTCGCCGACTTGTAAACTTGTTTTTCTAATCAAATCCTTTTTGTCGACCTCACCGATCATTTGTCCAACGATAATAGGTCGTTGGAGTCCAGTTGTTATCTCGGTGTGGCCACCAGAGACAGAAATTCCAAACTCATCACAGGTTTGCCGAATCTCCGTCATTATGGAATCAACCATCGCAAAAGTGGTTCCCTGCTCAGGCAAGAGCAGGGTTGTAAAAAACCAACGCGGGGTAGCACCCATAACAGCGATGTCGTTTGCGTTAACGTGTACGACGTACCAACCGATTCGATCGGTAGCAAACGTGACAGGGTCAGTGGTGACAACAAGGTATTTACTGCCAAAATCGAGGACAGTCGCATCTTCGCCTAACTGTGGACCTATGATGACACGCGGGTCGACTCGTTGCAGCGGCGTAAGAAGTTCACGTAGTTGTTCCGCCGAAAGTTTTCCGGCTTGCAGCAAATCTAGTTTCTGCTCTTGTGACACTGAAGTCTAAACCTCCAGGAGGGCCAGTTAAGCCCGCGATCTACATTCATATTAAAGTGGCGCGAGCGTACCATGGCAATCCAAGGACGGTCAATTACGTTCAATCCCAGTTTATGTTGATCTCTCGTATAATTAAGTTTGGCTACAAATCTGTGAAAATGATCATGATTCGAAGAGCGGTTACATCACGTCTACCGACTGATTACGGGGAATTTCAACTGCATGCTTATCTTGAGGAGCGGGATAACAATCAGGACCGTGTGCATCTGGCCCTTGTGAAAGGTGTTGTTGAAACAGGCCCACCTCCACTTGTCCGCGTTCATTCTGAGTGTCTTACGGGTGAGGTGCTGTTCTCAAGTCGATGTGACTGTGGTAAGCAGCTAGACAGGGCACTCTCAGCCATTGGTAGATCATCGTCAGGAATTTTAATTTACCTTCGTCAAGAAGGGCGCGGGATAGGCCTACTGAACAAATTAGAGGCTTACAACCTTCAAGACAAGGGTTTCGATACCGTTGACGCCAATCTTCATCTGGGTTTTGAGCCTGATCAGCGAGAATATTCAGTTGCTGTGAATGTTTTGGAAGACCTTCAAGTGCGTGAGGTCCGCTTGCTGACTAACAACCCCGATAAAGTAACGGCTTTCAACCAGTCGAACGTAAAAGTCATCGAAAGAATCCCACTTGTGATTAATTCGACTAGTGAAAACGCTGGATACCTTGAAACCAAACGTAAACGTCTTGGTCACTTCTGATCACTAAGATGCCATCGTCTCGCTATTTTATTAGCCTTGGAAGTCAAAGAACGACAACTCGGCCGGTTGTAATTAATCCAGAAGAGTTTGATCGTGTAGCGGCTTTCTATCGTCGACAACCCCAAAACGATCCCACGCCGCTTTATCGATTGCCAGGATTGGCTTCAGTGACTGGCCTAGGAGAAATCTGGTTAAAGGATGAGTCGCAGCGTTTCGACTTGCCCGCTTTCAAGATTCTGGGAGTGCTCTACGCTTTCGAACGCATTCTTGAGGCACAGCCGAAAAACTCTCACCTGGTAGTTGCCTGTGCGTCAGCTGGCAACCATGGCCGGGCTGTTGCACGCGCAGCTCGAATGCACGGATTATCGGCCAAAATTTACCTGCCGGTTGGAGTCGCACCAGCTCGGATTGATGCCATTATTGGTGAAGGAGCTGAGGTGGTGGTGACTGATCAGGGTTACGAAGGCTCTATCCGTCTAGTTAACGCCGAGGCCAAACGCAGGGGTTGGCAGGTGGTGTCGGATACTGCATGGGACGGCTACGAAACAATTCCACGTTGGATCATGGCTGGCTACAGTTGGTTGATGGAGGAGGCATCTCTGCAGTGGGCATCGGACAAACCACCTGATGCGGTGTTCGTTCAGGCTGGCGTCGGTGGCCTCGCCTGTGCAGTTCTGACTTGGTTGGATTGGAAATATGGTTCTGGGCGTCCGCCTGTCATCGCTTGCGAGCCAAGTGCAGCACCCTGCTTGTTGGAATCAGCTCGTGCCGGTCAACCTGTGGCCGTCGCCGACCGGGATACGATGATGGCCTGTCTCCGATGTGCTGAGATTTCGCCGGTGGTTTGGCCAGTGATTGAGAATGGATTTGACGCGTTTGTCGCAGTTGACGATAAGTGTGTCGCTGACACTATCCGTCAGCTTGCATATCCGAATGCCGGCGATCCAACGGTTGTTGCAGGTGCATGTGGGGCATGTGGTCTTGCTGCGCTTTTGGCGGTCATGAATGACTCTACACTAAGATCTGTGCGTGAGACTGCTAAGATCGGTCCTGATTCACGGGTGCTTGTTATTAACAGTGAAGGCGCAACTGATCCGGAGATCTATCGCTCAATCGTCCATTAACAATACGACCGGTGACTTTCGGCTATAAGGAAACCACATGGAAACGGGTTTTTCGAAGTTATCATCAAAGGTCACCCTCAGAAGAATTTTGGGTCGTTGGGATTTGACCGCAGTAGGTATTAATCAAGTCATTGGCAGTGGAATCTTTTTACTGCCGTCATTGGTTACAGCGCAGGTCGGAGCTTGGAGCGTTATGGCATTTGTTATGGCTGGACTGGCTTCCATGCTTGTGGCCCTTTGCTTCGCTGAAGTCGGTAGCCGATTTAAGGAAACTGGTGGTCCGTATTTGTACACCCGCGCAGCCTTTGGTCGATTTGTCGGATTCGAAGTTGGCTGGATGCAATGGATTACACGGGTGACGAGTTGGGCAAGTGTTGCCAATGGAATTCCACTAGCGCTTGGCTTCTATGTCCCAGCAGTGACTACTGGCGTATCTCGAACAGTATTCATTGTTGTGCTGTTCTTAATACTGGCCGCCATCAACTATCGAGGAATCCAACAAGCCGCCTGGACAGTTAATCTTTTCACTATTAGCAAATTAGTACCGCTGATCATCTTTATTGCCGTCGGGGTCTTTTTTATTCAAGCCGAACCATTTACAAGGCTCACGCCGATATCCTGGTCGCAGGGCTCTACTGCCGCCCTATTACTGATCTTCGCATTTGGTGGATTCGATGTAATTCCGGTTCCAAGTGGTGAGTCTTCCAATCCACGCGACCAAGTGCCTTTTGCGATGATATCAGCTGTCTCTGGTGTCACTTTGGTAATGTTATTAGCTCACGTTGTTGCTCTGGGTACTCTTCCAGGGCTCGCACAATCGGCGACTCCACTAGCTGATTCGGCGTTCTTATTTATGGGCACGTCGGGCGCGATCATTATCGGTGTTGGGGCAGTGATTTCGATGATTGGCAACAATGCAGGACAAGTACTGACAGGGTCCCGCATGCTATTTGCACTTTCGGAGAACGGCGACTTACCGCATGTGTTGGCACGCATACACCCTCGTTTTCAAACTCCGTCGACGTCAATTCTCGTTACGACGGGACTGTCTTTAGGGCTTGCTCTATCCGGCTCTTTTGTCGTCCTTGCAACGGCTAGCGCTGTGGCCCGTTTAGTGGTCTACGCAGGAGTGGGTGCTGCGACGTTGCGGCTTCGTAAATCCAGATTCGTAGGCGTCCTGCCGACTGCGAAATTTCGTACACCGTTTGGTGCCATTGTGCCAATCTTAGCAATTGGGGTTTCAATGATTATTCTTTTTGGGGCATCCCGTGAACAGCTCATTGCTGGCTTTGGTGCGTTGTTGATTGGTGCCGTGGTATTTGTGTTAAATAATCGGCTACCCATTCGCGCATCTCGCTAGCAGAAATTGGCTTCCGATTGTGATAACTGCTTGGAATAAAAGGAAAAGGTTCTAATGACGAGACATCGTCTTACTTGCAGAATAGGCCATTACCTTGGAGTGATGTTTTTTCTCGGACTGATGACTGTGCCAATTGAGGCACAAAAAACCATTATTATTGTGAGGCACGCCGAGAAAGTCGATGACTCACATAATCCCCAACTATCTCCAAAAGGCAAGATGCGGGCCCAGGCACTAGCACGTCATCTCCAAGATGTCGGAGTTAGTGCTGTGTACTCGACTGGGTATATTAGAACGATTGATACAGTCTCACCGCTTGCGAATTCTTTGGGGCTCAACGTATCGTTGGAACCCATTCACGATATCAATGCCTTCTCAGATAATGCGATCACCCGCTATCACGAAGCGCTTGTGACACAACTGCAGCGTATGCACCAGGATGACGTTGTTTTAATTGTGGGACATTCGAACTCATTACCGGGTTTACTTCAAACACTTGGCCACCCCGAATCGATTGCTATTGCTAGCGAAGAGTATGACAACCTGTTTGTCGTGATTCCAAGACTTGGAGAGCCACCAAGTGTCTTAAGGTTTCGGTTCTAGCGTTTTATTTAGTTTTTAATTGCGAAAACTTCATTGGACGGCACAGATCCGACTACGTCGATCACGTAAAAGTAACGAAATCATCGAGCGGTTTCTTGGTGATGGTTGGAACTGTCGTGCCTTCGGCAGGATAACCTACCACAAGCAAGAGGAACGGACGTTCATGTATTGGTCGTTTCAAAATCTTGTTCAGAAACTTCATTGGACTTGGTGTGTGTGTTAGTGAGACCAGACCCGCATGATGAATAGCAGTGATCAGCAGGCCTGTGGCAATACCTACAGATTCTTGCACGTAGTAATGTTTTACCTTCCGTCCGTCTGGCAGTAGACCGTGGGTTTCTGCGAAAATCGCGATTAAGCAGGGAGCTGTTTCTAGGAAAGGCTTATGTTCGTTGGTTCCAAGTGGTGCGAGTGCATCGAGCCACTCACGAGGTGCTCGACCACTGTAGAATGTTCGCTCCTCTTCCTCTGCACCCTCACGAATCTGTGCCTTCATAGTGGGGTCTGTCACAACAACAAAATGCCATGGTTGGAGATTTGCACCGCTCGGTGCGGTGCCTGCGGCTCGAAGACAATGCTCAATAACACTGAGCGGTATTGGCTGGCTTGAGAAGTCACGCACAGTTCGGCGCCCGCTGATTTCTTCATAGAAATTTTTAGCACGACGGCGCATTATGTGTTCCGGGTACTGTTTGTAATTAGCAAGAGGAAGGAATTGATGTGTCGACATGTAAAGGGCCTCCAAAGTTACATTGTTGTTTTGATAGCGGGCCCACTAATTTTCCTAGCAGGCCAGTTGGCGATCAATGCCTCACAACCTCAAAATTAATCCCTACCATTACTTTTCTTCACAGTTGCAGACCACAACTTTTATCGTCAGTGCTTGAAATTAAGAGACTAGAGTAATCGGTGAGAAATTGGAAATGTGAGGATATCTTACGGTTAGGCATGTGAGGACGTAATCGCTCCTTTATTCGATATTTCTGACCCATGTTTGTGGGAGCTCGACGTTATGATAAGTAGCTATTAATCAACTAGTTACGAGTTTTTTTCGATTTCTTGATTGTGGAGAGTGAACATGTTTGATCAAGTGTGGGTTGTCATTAATTTTTGGATTTCACTTTTAAAGTATGTCTTACTGCAGCACTATCGAACTCTTGGATTGCGCACCGCGAATGTTGGAGAGTGCTTGAAAAACAAGAACGACTTAGGTTGTTGCTTGCTCTAGACTGGAATCAAGCGTAGACGAAATATCGTAATGGCATCTTTAAGTATTGCAATTTTAGGTTCCGGTGCAGTTGGTGGTTATTACGGAGCAAAACTAGCAAACGCAGGCCACAAAGTAACGTTTCTGGCTAGAGGGCCGCACTTGCAGGCTATTCGTGATAACGGATTAATGATCCGGAGTGTGCTCGGCGACTTGACTGTCAGAGCTGATGCGACTGATGACGCCTCTGAGGTTGGGCACGTTGACGTTGTCTTAGTCGCTGTTAAGACCTATGACAACAAGAGTGCGTTACCAATGTTAAAGGCAATGGTCGGATCGAATACAGTTGTTTTAACTCTGCAGAACGGAGTCGATAGTGTAGATGAGATTGCTGATGTTATTGGTGAGGCACCAGTCCTTGGGGGCGCAACGTACATTGCAACAGCGGTAGTAAGCCCTGGTCTAATTGAACAGACTGGAACCCATCGGCAGATTGTCTTCGGTGAAGTCTTCGGAGAACGTAACAATTTATCTAAGCGGGTTGAAAGTCTTTGCAAACTTCTTATAGAAGCGGAAATAGAAGTGGAAGCAGTCAGAGATGCGCGTGTACAACTGTGGGAAAAGCTGATTTACCTCTCGCCGTTTGCAGGTTTTACCGGGGCGAGCAGGTTGCCCACCGGACCAGTGTGGACTGACTCGGAAATCCGAGGGCTTTTCATGGACGCTGTCGGGGAGGTAGAGCAAGTTGCCCGCGCTCATGACATACCAGTCAGCGACATAATTCGGCAGAAGATTGTTGATTACATGGATAGTATTCCTAGTGCGACCCGTTCTTCACTCCTTATTGACCTTTCACAAGGCAAGCGTCTTGAAGTTGATGCGTTGCTCGGTTCAGTGATGCGTCGTGGCCGCAAGGTTGGCGTAGCGACTCCCGTCACGTCGGCCCTGTACGCTGTACTCAAGCCGCACGCTGGAGGTCGGGACTAGGGTAACTTCTTGTTCGATTTCAATATTCTCATCATTACAGCTACCGGAGCGATGGCTGGCTGCCTCGGCTCGTTGTTGGGGATCAGTGGCGGGATCTTCCTCGTGCCCTTCTTGATCCTTGCTCTTGAACTTCCAGTAAGGACAGCTGTTGCTATAAGTTTGATGACCGTCATTGCTACGTCTAGCGTGGCGTCATCAAATGAAGGTAGTCAGCGTCTACTGAATCTCCGACTTGGTATGTTGCTTCAACTGACTTCCACGGTTGGTGTTTTAACAGGTGGTCTGACCGCGATGGTGATATCAGAGCAGACAGTGCTCAGGTTGTTCGCCATCATTTCTGTTGTCAGTGCCATCATTATTTTTAGTAGGCTTGGTCGGCGTAATGTCACACTCGATCCGGATGCGGATCCTGGACGCCTTGGGGGTCGGTTCTTTGAACAAGAAAGCGGTGGAGTGGTTACCTATCGGGTGCGACGTGTTTGGCTTGGATTAGGGGTGTCTTTTATCGCAGGGAATTTAGCAAGCGTACTTGGTATTGGGGGTGGAATTATTACAGTGCCAGTTCTCAATGTTTGGTGCGGAGTGCCGATGCGCGTTGCGGCGGCAACGAGTGCTTTCCTCATTGGTATTACGGCGGTTGCTGCGATTCCAGCCTACTACGTAAGCGGCGACATTGTAGTGTATTTATCGGCAGCTGCCGTCTTAGGAGTTCTCTTTGGTGCGCGAGTAGGTTTCTGGGTGGGCTCATGGAGCCGAGCTAAGTGGCTCAAGTTACTGTTGGGAGTCACATTACTCGCGGTATCAGCGTTCTTATTTGCAAGGCTGTGATGTCCAAGATTAACGATACAAATCGGTTTGAAACCATTGTTAGTGCTGTTCTTCGGAACGGCATGAGCGTGGCCACGGCGTCCCTAGTGACCGGCCTTTTGTTTTGGATGTTCGGACTGTTCAGCGTGGTGAGTGCAGGCCTGTTGCAAGCTGGGCTGATCATTGTGGTGGGAATGCCGACCCTTCGAGCCTTATTGGCGTTCAGTCGGTTCCTGCGGGCCGGCGAATGGTCGTTTGTTGCCATTACTGCCGGTGTTTTTGCGATGCTCGTAACGTCGCTAGTGCTTGCGTTTTGAGATTGGAAGCCTACTCTGTGCCAGATGGGTACAAAATGACGACAGTCGCACCCAGATGTGATTCAGGGGCGTCATGGAAGGATCGGACGGAGGAGTTACGATCCAATACGGATTGGACAATTCCTCGTTGTACTCCAATGCCGCGACCATGGATGAGACGAATCTCGACAAAACCCGCTGCTTGAGCCTCTTTTAGGTACTCTCTGACGACGGAACGAATATCACTTGGAGCAAACATATGCAAATCCAAGGTCTCTTCAATTGGCACCTGATGAGGCAGCGCTTTCCTTGTTTCTGTATCTGCCATCTGTGTTCCTAAGGGCAATTATCGGTTCGCAGGATGTCGGTACTAGCCGTCCAGCCCACTTTGGGCTACATATCGCGCACTTACCGACGTGGTCAGACCGCCACGGACTGAGAACTCACCGATAACAACCATGCGGCGAGGCTGGCAGGCTGCCACAAGATCGTCCAAGATTTGGTTCGTGGCGGCTTCATAAAAAATTCCACGGTTCCGGTACTCGATGAGGTAGTATTTCAACGCCTTCAGTTCTATGCAGCGTTGGTCAGGGCTGTAGGTAATGGTAATTTCGCCGAAATCCGGAAGTCCGGTCTTTGGACAGACGGATGTAAACTCAGGGCACCGGATAACAATTTCATAATCACGCTCCGGTCTGGGGTTGGGGAAGGTCTCAATAGGTGGATCCGGCATAATAGAGATTTTATCATTGTCTTGGGATAACGTATGTAGAGCTCGGATGCGTATTGTTGACAGACGAACGTCTGCGATCTAGCATACGGGCGTTTTTGATTGGTTCCGCAACTGCCGCCGGCGCGCGCGGTGGTGACCGGATGTAACAGGCGCGCTTGAAGTCAGGGAGGATGCCGATGGCCGAAGGCAAGAGAATGAGCAAGTCTGAACTGTTCTCACATTTTGCTGAGAAGTTTGATATGAAACGTTCTCAAGCGCGAGATTTTTTTGACGAGTTAAACGACTTGGCAGAGAAGGAACTGAAGCGCGCGGGTGAGTTTGTTTTGCCCGGAATGGGAAAATTTGTTAAACAGAATCGTAAAGCTCGCCAGGGTCGTAATCCGGCCACCGGTGAGACAATTCAGATTCCAGCGAAGACCGTTGTGAAGGCGAGGATTGCTAAGGCGTTGAAGGACGCGGTTCTACCTAAGTAAATTAGGGTAAACCGGTATTTCAAAGAGTTTCACTGCACAGACGCCTTGAGGCGTCTGTGCTGTGGCTGGAAAAATGACTTCCGGTGGCGGTCGGCTGGGGGTGAGTGCCTGGCGCTTTGAGGTTCTTATTGGCAGGCATCTGGATTCGCTAGCCTGATTTGTTCGCCTTGTAGTTCGAGTCATTTGCTCAGGCCTTCGAAGAATTGTTGAGTGTGTCTGGCTGCGAGTTACCTGCTCGGCAGCCAGCGCATTTACTCTCGCATCCAGTCGGTTAGCCTTGGTTATTTTCAAGGGACTAAACGTCGGACTATCTAACCACCAACACGCTCCAGTCTAATCGTGCCATTACAATTAAAACTGTGTTCCAGATTTTCTGGTGAGGATTCTGTGTGACGTCTGAATATGATGTTGTGATCGTCGGGGCCGGAACTGGCGGTTATGTTGCGGCCATTCGGGCCGCACAGCTGGGTCAGCGGACCGCTGTCGTCGAGCAACAGGGTGCTTTAGGTGGCACTTGTTTGCATCGGGGATGCATTCCTACCAAAGCGCTTCTCGAGCATGCTCATGCCTTTAAGATTGTGCAAGATGCTAAGACGTGGGGTATTACCTTGGGAGAAGCGGTCGTCAGCATCGACATGAAACAGGTTCAGGCGAGGAAAAACCGAATTATTAAGAATTTAAGTAAAGGGCTGGAATTCTTGTTCAAGAAGAACAAAATCGAGTGGATTCGAGGTTGTGGTCGACTTCTCGCGCCAGGTCGATTGGAAGTAAATGACAACGGACAATCTAAGATCATCTCTGCTCGTGAAATTGTGCTTGCCACGGGTTCAACTCCACGTACGGTTCCTGGCATTGAGATTGATCACCAGCGGATTATCACAAGTGATCAAGCGATGATGCTCGACCATGCGCCACCATCAATGATTATTCTTGGTAGTGGGGCTGTCGGTGTGGAATTCGCTTCAATTTTTCGACGGTTTGGAGTCGACGTGACGTTAATCGAGGTTATGGATCGCCTCGTGCCACTCGAAGACGTGGCGGTCTCAAAGGAATTAGAGCGATCGTTTCGTAAGCAGGGTATTCGCATTCTTACTGATACCAAAGTGACAGCAGCTATGTCTGAGGCTGACCACGTTAGAGTGGAAGCTACTGGACCAAAGGGGCAAGTTGAGCACTTTGAGGCCGCTTATTTACTCGTGGCCACCGGTCGTGGGCCTGTAACAAACAACCTTGTGGCCGATGATGTCGATCTAAAGCTTGAGCACGGTTTCATTCGTGTAGACGAATTGTACCGAACATCCGTGCAGGGTGTGTCTGCTGTGGGAGATGTGATCACTCTCGGTTGGCCTGGCCATCCGCAACTGGCACATCTGTCGTCAGCGGAGGGTATCTTAGTGGCGGAACGGATTGCTGGTCGCAAGGTCACTCCGTTGAACTACGGTCACGTACCGTCTTGTGTCTATTGCGAGCCAGAAATCGGTAGCGTAGGGTTAACAGAAGAAGCGGCCATCCAACGTGGTCACCGTGTTCGGGTTGGTACCTTCCCATTCGGAGTGCTAGGACGAGCCAAGATCTCAGGCGATACAGATGGGTTTGTAAAAATTGTGTCGGATGAGCAAGACGATAAGATTTTAGGTCTCCACTTGATCGGTCCCCGTGCCACCGAACTAATCGCAGAGGCAGCACTGGCGTTACGTATGGAGTGCACGAGTTTAGACCTTGGCCGTACAATTCACGCGCATCCAACGTTATCAGAAGCAATTGCTGAAGCAGCACACGCGACCCACGGCGACGCAATTCATGCTTAGCAGCATCAATTTAGTTGCCTGTATTAATGATCAAGGTTTGAGTATTTGGGTCAATATAGTGATACCGCAGATGGGTGAATCAATTGTCTAAGAGCCCGCATGCAGTATTGGTAGAGGGAACTGGGACAATCGAGGTACGTCGACTTGGTTGTGTTTCCTACAACGAGGCGCTTCTTTTGCAGCAACAGTTTGTGAAAGCTCGCCGTGCTGGAGAAGTTCCAGACCTGCTTCTTCTTTTGCAGCATCCTCATGTGCTTACGCTTGGTGCTGGTGCCCGTCACAATCACGGAAATATTGTGGCGGACTCGGCTGCCTTGCGGGCAAAGGGTATAGAAGTGGTCGAAGTGGGCCGAGGAGGCGATGTTACTTATCATGGGCCAGGGCAGTTAGTCGGTTACCCAATCGTTGACCTTCGGCCAGACCGATGCGACGTGCGTCGATACATGCGAGATCTTGAGGAAGTTATGATTCGGACAGCTGGAACCTTTGGGGTTATAGCCGAACGAGTTAGTGGTCTTACTGGTGTGTGGGTCGGCAATGCGAAACTAGGAGCTATAGGAGTTCGGATCTCAAGATGGATTACCAGTCATGGGTTTGCCTTCAACGTTATGACAGATCTTGAGTATTTCAATTTAATCGTGCCATGTGGCATCAAAGATCGTCCAGCGACGTCCTTGTCGGCATTACTTGGACGCATGGTTTCCGTAACCGAGGTTGAACAGGTTCTAACGGAACATTTTTCTGCTGTTTTCGACCGAACAGTTATCTAACCGCTACTGCATGAGTTTTGTTCTGGTTAAGCCTAGCTTCCCTTACGGTGCAATTTAAGGGATAACGGTATCCGCTACGTTTCGTTTAAGGCAGTTTCCAGTTGGACTTGCTCGATAGGAGACAGCACTGGTTTCACTATCTCGCGAATACCGCTTTGCCCCAAACGGACCGTAGCGGTGACAACACCAGCTTGACCTGTCCTGTCTGCGGCAGCAAAGCATGTGAGTGCGAGCCTGCAACAATCAGTGGCGATTGCTTCGCAGACTAAACTGCCTGCAGAAGCTAATGCGTACGGTCCGAGTGGCCAAAGGTTGGCGATACGTGCACGTACACGGACTAAGGCTGGCGGGTTGAATACGTTTTCTATCGGGCGACCGTCAATGGTTGCAGCACTCCAGGCCACCACTACGTGTTCCGGTGGCACGCCATGAATTGAGAGGCTTACGTTGCTTGGAGAGCACCCAGCTTCCGCCGCTATGATGATACGGAGCGCCGAAACGAGAGCCCCGGGAGCAGACCCAAGCAGTTTCTCGCGTGCGACACCAGCTTCGTTGAAGCCTCGTGCAATCAAAATTCTGTGATCAGCTTCGGCACAAACGATCGTCGCATGCGGGTTGTATTTCACAAGCTGGCATACGGTTGCCAACTCCTCGTCACAGATTACCTGTTTTTCTGATGGTTTGACTGGGTGGGTTAAAACCATGACGTCTGCGTCGACTACTTCCGACAAATTACCAGCAGCTTTGATGGTCGTGCGGAACCCTTCGATGGGACCAGCTTGACTGATATCGAGCGCCTGCCCGGCAGCGATTCCTTCGCTCGAATCAATCAACTTGATTGCATCGATTTGGTTGCGCCGTGCAAGTGTGAAAGCTAACGTGCTGCCCAACTCACCAGCTCCGATAATTGCTATTGTTGACATACGATTGGTTACAGATATCTAGGCCGGATGATACTGGATCTGTTTTGCCAAAAACCTTACAGGACACGTTATTCTAATAACATGACTAACATACCTCAACTCGAAGGCAAAGTTGCCATTGTCACTGGTGGTTCAAGTGGAATTGGCTTGGCCATTGCGAAACGGCTGCTTGCTTGTGGCGCCAATGTGACTATCAGCGGACGCGACGCAGTGCGTTTAGAACATGCTGCTCAGCAACTACCAAACGATAATGGACGTCTTTGTCCTGTCAGGGCAGATGTTCGCGACCCGATGCAAGTTAAGACGCTCTTCGACCGCACTGTAAAACAGTTCGGCGCAGTAGATATTCTGATTAACAACGCGGGGATAGGAGCATTTGCCAAAGTGGCTGACCTTACACTTGACCAGTGGCATGCAATCATTGAAACGAACTTGAACGCGGTTTTCTATTGCTGTCGAGAAGCGATCCCATATCTGCGACAACGTAATGGAGGTTGGCTGATCAATATAAGTAGTCTCGCAGGAAAAAACTCGTTTCCTGGCGGCGGCGCGTACTGCGCATCAAAAGCTGCCCTAAATGCTTTCAGTGAGGTGCTTATGCAGGAAGTTCGACATGAAGATATTCGGGTCAATTACATCATGCCGGGCTCGGTCGCGACATCGTTTAATGATGGTAAGTCTCAGGAGGGTGCTGACTGGAAAATAGCAGCAGACGATGTCGCCCAGGTAGTACTGGATGTGCTGTCGCTGAACCAGCGTTCTCTAGTTAGCCGCGTAGAGGTGAGACCTTCCAAGCCGAAAAAAAATAGTGGCACCTAACTGTTATCTCACACATTGGTGGCGCGTTTAACGTGCGTTTTACGTCGAGGGTAAGACTTCTATTAGACGCTCAAAATCAATGTTTGCACCCGACACGACAGGAACGATGTTACGTCCCGAAGCCTTTATGGCACCATTGAGCACAGCGGCAACTGCTGCTGCACCGGCTCCCTCAACTATGAGTTTTTCGTTAGCAGCTAAGCCGCGGATTGCGTTGCGCACCGCAGTTTCATCGACGACTATCATGTCGTCAACAAGTTCTTTAACGATATCAAACGTAATGGACTGAGGATCAAGATTGCCCGTTAATCCATCAGCGATCGTGTCACCGACCTCGACCTGAGTAATGCGACCTGCCGCGAGACTTTTTTGGAATGCTTGCGAGGCGTTAACTTCCACACCAATGATGGTAGTTTGTGGTGCAGCGGTTTTGACCGCGATGGCGATACCACTCAAAAGCCCGCCTCCACCGACTGGTACCACCAAAAGATCCGTGTTAGGCGATTCTTCGAGAATCTCAAGTCCTATTGTGCCAGCTCCTGCGATGACATCGTGATCGTTATAGGCTGAAATAAACGTTGCCGGTGTTTCTAAGGCGAACGCTTTTGCCTGTCGCTCGGCTTCATCGTAGTCGATAGCAGAGTCGCGCAGGTCGGCGCCGTGATACCGAATCGCATCTCGTTTGGTTCGTGGAGCATTCTTTGAAGTAAAAACAGTCAAGCGCGTTTCAAGCCGTTCGGCAGCCCACGCCATGGCACGACCATGATTTCCGGCAGAAGCTGTAACGACATGTGGGACGGCATTCGCCGAACGCTCAACGAGTGCGCTGATGGCATTTACTGCTCCCCGCAACTTAAAGGAATTTGTAATTTGCAGGGATTCGAGTTTTAGTTGAATATTGCTGCCACTAATCTCGGACAGCCAGGATGAAGGCGCTAGCGGTGTTCGCCTGACGTAATCCGATATGCGTGTATGAGCGGTGATGACATCCTCGTGGGTGATCGACATAACTAGTTAGGCATTTTATACTTGTACCACCCCTTGTGAGGAGATCTACATGTTTCTTAAATCTTATGCTGTCGAACCCTTCTTTAAGAACGGGTTTGTTCTTGGCTGCGAAAAGAGTTTGGAAGGTGTGGTCATCGATCCGGGTGACGAAGTTAGCGATTTGTTAACTGTGATTGAACGAGAGCACCTAACGATTAGATACATCTTGCTGACGCATGCTCATGTCGACCATGTAACTGGTGTAGCCAAGGCGAAGGATGCTTTAGGGGCGCCGATCTTATTGCATTCCGACGACCATTTTCTTTATAAAGATGCTGTACAGCATGGCGCACTCTTTGGTTTGCATGTGGATGAGCTACCACCCGTCGATCGTTTCTATGGCTCTCCTGAATCACTAAACTTCGGTGAGTACGAAGTGGTCGTTCACCATACACCTGGACATTGTCCTGGTGGTGTGTGTCTACAAGTCGGAAAGACGGACACGCCCGACTGCATGCTGTTTGTGGGGGATACACTTTTTGCAGGTTCGATTGGGCGCACTGATCTCCCAGGCGGTGACCACGCGACACTCATTAACTCGATTAAAGAAGTGCTGTTTGCTTTCGAAGACGAGGTTGAAGTTTATCCCGGACACGGTCCGAAGACTACGATAGGCCACGAACGTCAAACAAATCCTTTTTTAACCTAAATTTTATACGTGACGATTTCTGCTGGTGGGTGAACGTGCAGTAGAGGCTGTTAGTCTGCGATCGGTTCGTTTGACACGACGAGTTCAACATGGCCGATACGGAGTTTGTCACCGGCAGCTAGTCGTGCACGTTGAATCTTCTGGTTGTTGACATAAGTACCGTTAGCGCTGTCGAGATCTTCGACTTCTAAGTGCCCGTCTTGATTGATAAGGCGACAGTGGATGCGGGACACAAGCGTGTGTTCTATCACAAAATCCGCATTGCGCATCCGGCCGATAGTCTTCATGCTACCTGGCATGATGCGGAAGGTCAGTGGTTGGCAGGCTTTCTCGACATCAACGCTCTCTTCACGTAACACCCACATGCCTTACATGTCCTTGATTGCAGCAATAAGATCGAGAATGGCTTTCTTGCCGTCTGAAAACAGCATTAACGTGTTGTCGGCAGCGAATAGAGGGTTCGGAATCCCTGCAAAGCCTGGACTGAGACTACGCTTGATGACAACCACCGTACGTGCGTTATTGACTTCGAGAATCGGCATGCCAGCGATCGGACTGGATGGATCCGTTTGAGCGACTGGATTGACCACGTCGTTCGCACCAATGACGATCGCTACATCAGTTTGCGGAAATGTCGGATTGATGTCGTCCATCTCACGTAGTTTGTCGTAGCTAACATCCGCTTCAGCTAGTAACACATTCATGTGCCCAGGCATTCGTCCTGCAACCGGATGAATCGCAAAATCGACTTCAGTGTTTTTTGATTCCAGTAAGGTGGCTAGGTCGCGAACAGCGTGTTGCGCCTGAGAGACAGCAAGTCCATAGCCGGGCACAATGACAACACGTCGCGCGGCATCAAAGAGCATTGCCACCTCTTCAGCTCCCGCTGATTTGACTCGGCCGGCGTATACCTCATCAGCCGAGAACTCTCCAGCCACGTTCGGATTGATCGCACCTGTGAGTACGTTTCCTAATGATCGGTTCATAGCCTTACACATGATCCGCGTGAGAATCAGACCAGATGCTCCGACCAAAGATCCGGTAATGATCAAAACGTTGTTTTCAAGAACAAATCCTGTAGAGGCAGCGGCAAGGCCAGAATAGGAGTTCAGCAACGCGATTGCGACAGGCATATCGGCGCCACCGATTGGAATCGTAAGTAGCACACCGCTAACTGAAGCGATAATGACCAACACCCAGTAAAGATGCGTCGCTGTTGGATCCATAACGATCATCGCGCCTACTCCGACAGCTGTTACGGCCAATAAAAGGTTGATAATTTGTTGACCTGGAAAATGAATCGGCCTACCTGGGAGTATCAATTCCTGCAATTTGTCAAATGCGATGAGGCTGCCGAAAAAAGTAACACCACCAATCATGCCAGACATGACAGCGGCAATAGTCATTTGTGCGGTTGGTTGACTGGCATCAAATAGTGCCGCTCCGGCGACTAATGTCGACGCACCGCCACCGAAGCCGTTAAGGAGCGCGACCATTTGAGGCATCGCGGTCATCTGAATTTTCAGTGCTAGCGTTGTGCCAAGGCTGGCGCCTATCAGTACGCCAACCAAGATGACTGTCAGGCCTTCAAGCCCAGCACCAAATACTTGCCGATCGGCCAACGTTGTAATCACCGCAAGCAACATGCCCGAGGCGCCAATCAAATTGCCTCGTGCTGCAGTTCGCGGGTTTGTTAAGCCTTTGATCCCGAGGATGAACAATATTGATGCGACAAGGTATGAAAAATTAATAAGAGCTGAATTCATCGATAAAGCTCAATCCTTCCTTTTAAACATACTGAGCATTCGATGAGTCACAAGAAAACCACCGATTACGTTTGTGGAGGCGAGCACCAACGCAAGAAAACCGAGCACAGTGGTTAGTGTATTTGGCGTGGTTGCCGCCAACATCGCTCCGATAATTGTGATGCCGGAAATCGCGTTCGATCCGGACATTAATGGCGTATGTAAGAGTGGTGGTACTTTTGTAATGATCTCAAAACCTACAAAAACTGCGAGCATAAAAATTGTTAGTAGTGGAATGAATGTATCCATTAATTCGAGATCCTCTCTGTACCGCTTGGAGGCTGATTCAGAAGTTCGCAGACCCGGGTGTGAACGACTGCACCATCTTTTGAAACCAGTGTTTCGTTGGTGATTTGATCGTTCAGGTCGAATTCCGGTTGCCCTTCTTTAACGAGGTGTAGCAGGAACGTCGTGATGTTCTTGGCGTACATTTGGCTTGCGTGGTATGGAACGGTTGCTGGCAAATTGGTCGGGCCGAGCAGCGTCACTCCCTTGTAGTTTGTAGTTTGGTCGGGCTTCGTCAACTCACAGTTACCACCTTTTTCGGCTGCCATGTCGACGATTACTGATCCAGGCTCCATGCCATCGACCATGGTTTCGGTAATAAGGATTGGAGCTTTTTTACCCGGCACTAGTGCAGTGGTAATGACGACATTTGCATTGGCTACAACCTTTGCCATGGCTTCCTGCTGGCGCTGGTAAAATGAGTCATCCTGCGTCTTGGCATACCCTCCCTTGTCTTCAGCTCCTTCTGTTTCCAGCTGAAGATCAACAAATGTCGCGCCCAGACTTTCAACCTGTTGCTTAACAGCGGGTCGGACATCATAGGCATCAACCTTTGCACCAAGCCGGCGCGCTGTGGCAATCGCCTGCAGACCTGCTACACCAGCGCCAATAATGAGTACTCGCGCTGGAGTTACGGTTCCAGCCGCAGTCATTAACATTGGAAACATGCGGGGAAGAGTTCCTGCAGCCAGAAGGACGGCCTTGTAGCCAGCCACAGTAGCCATTGACGACAGCACGTCCATGCTTTGGGCTCGAGTGATTCGAGGCATTAATTCCAGTGAGCAGGCTGTGACACCGCATTCAGCAAGCTCAAGCGCCGCCTTTGGTTCACTGAGAGGTTCAGAGAGTCCAATGACAATCTGTTTGGGTCGCAGAAGTTCAAGGTCTGCACGTCCAGCTTCAACGTTGGCGCCGAATGTACGAACTTGCAAGATCACGTCCGCGCTACCGAAGATCTCCGCTCGAGACTCAGTGATCCGCGCTCCACTTTCAATATAGGTAGTATCCAGAAAACCAGCCGCTTCTCCAGCGCCTGCTTGTATTAAAACTTCAAGTCGAGCCTTTTTTAATGATTGGATTACCGAAGGCACGACCGCGACACGACGCTCGCTTGGAAAAGTTTCTGAAGGAATTCCGACGATCATGAGGTGACGTAACCAATCATAAAGACGATACTCTCCGTAAGTCCATTATATGCGAACCTGCTAGGCTGTGATGTCCGTTCATCATTGGAAAAATCCATGAAGTTCAGCAGCAAGAGCTAGAATCAGCTCTCGACTTATCGTTCGTTCTACCAAGTCATCATATTCTTCAATATGGCCAGTGATAGCTGGTAGCAGTAGATGGTTAACATTGTCGAGCCGAATCTGTTTGACTTGCGCACGTTGGCTCCGGGCAAGCGCGAGTTGCCTTAGTCGATCGGCATGTTCTGGGATAACTTGGTGGTCCAATGTACCGTGCGCGATGACGACAGGCTGGCGAGTTTCTTTGAGAACACTCCATGGGTCAAACGTTAAATAACTCCTGAACCAGGCAGTATCAGCTGATTGCCGCATCGCAAGTGGAATAGCATCCCAGCCACTGCCTGAAATAGCTGCGGCATGAATGTCTTGTTGTAATGCAATTTTCTCTTGCCGTTCGGCATCTGTAAGGGACATGCGCTGCAGCATTTGCTGTTGCTGCTCGAGTACGATCTCAGCACCAGATTTTGATGGAGCAGCAATTAATCCAAGTGCTGTTATACGTCTTTCTTTTGAGGCTGCCAGCATGGCGATCCATGCTCCGTCAGCATGCCCAACCACTGCGATATGTCGGTCATTGACATCATCTCTTCGACGAAGGTATTGGACCACGTCACGCACGTCTCCCGCGTAATCATTCAATGTGGCAGTTTCGCTTCGGCCGCCACTTTGCCCAAATCCGCGTTTATCGTACCGGACAACGAGAAACCCTGCATCGGCCAATCCGGCAGCGAGTTGACCGAGAATAGGCACGCCAGACACCATTCCATCCCTATCCATGGGCACGGACCCAGGAACCAGGATCACGGCCGGCCATTTCGAGTTGTTAGTTGGCTGGGTGTCCTTTGGATAGGTCAGCGTTGCGCCAAGATTAAACCCTGTCGCTGGAATGTGCAGATCCTCGTCGTTTTCATTGTCGACAGTCTGGGGGCGAGCCGTTACTGCCGCAATATCGGATCGAATGATTTCGAGACCCACCGTTGGCATACTGATGCGCAAAAGACGTTGGTGCCTGTCAGTCCAAATTTCAGCATCGAAAGGATTATTGGGATTCAGAATTGTCACATAATGGCGACGGGCCTCTAAGGTCTTGCTAGTCGTAGTAATCCGTTGGTCTGATACTCGATTAAGTGAGATGGTTATTTCAGCTTGTGGCGCGATGTAGGTTGGGATGATTGTGTTTGGACTTGACGTTGCCAAGCGAGCTGCAAGTGCTTCATACGCGCCGAAGATATTTGCAGGTAAAACGACCGTTTGTTCTGAAACAGGATCTTTTTTTGTTTCAGAGTTGCCATTCTCCATGACTTCACTCGTGGCCACGGTCTCGGTGAAAGAGGTTCGGACCATATACGGTTCCCCAGCCAATACTGAATCAATCATCATATCGACCGGTTTCCACAAACTGTCGTAGCGCATTTCAAATTGTCGAATAATGAGGTCTAACGCTCCGGAAACCCGCCCCGTTGAACTCACTATCCACTCGCCGTCAGTGCGTGAGAGCGACACATTCTCTGTGCCTACTGGTTGCGCATATACAAAGATGTTAAAGACAGCCTCACCTGCTTCAGGTGCTGGCATTGACTGGGTGGTCATGGAAAACAGAGGTGCTGGAGGTGCAAGCAGTGCGACGATACAATAGATCCAAAGACGCATCGGGTACCAGCATATCATTCCGCCTTCGGAAATCGGGAGCTCCAATGCGGATATCAGTTCCGAGTGAATTTTTCTAATGACGAAGACTGACGATTACGATCTCTTGCATTGTTCCGCTGGCCATTTCGTTCGTTCGACGCGTGGCACCGTGGGCGTTTCTGGTAACGACCGAGCGTCGTTTTTGCAGGGACTGCTCACCAATGATATTGAGGCCTTGTCATCAGGTCGAGGATGTTACGCGACCTATCTCACGCCTCAGGGCCGAATAATTACAGATATGAATGTACTCGAAACTGGAAATAGCATTCTTCTAGATGTTGATATTGGGACTACCCACCACCTAGTTGAGCGCTTTAATAAGCTTATCTTCAGCGAAGATGTACAGATATCGGATCTGTCGAATACTTGGACGCAAATTGGCGTTCGTGGTCCGCATGCGGCGACAGCACTGGCGACAGTGCTAGCTGAGACGGATTTAGAGGCAGTGTCACTTCACGCCAGTAAATTTCTTGAATATGACGACTTTCAAACAGGGCGGGTATCGTATCTCGATGAGCACGTACTGATTTCGAGAAATGATGATGTAGGTGTTGTGGGTTTTGATGTTAGGGCACCTACTACGCTTGATACTGAACTGCGAGAGCGATTGGCTGCGACTGGTGCGGTTTCTGTAGATGAAAGGGTGCTTGAGATTCTCCGCGTTGAAGCGGGTCGGCCACTGTTTCCCGTGGATTTGGATGAGGGAACAATACCTCTTGAAGCCGGCATTGAAGGCCGCGCCATCAGCTTGACGAAAGGATGTTACGTTGGGCAAGAGGTCATCATCAGGATTCTTCACCGAGGACAAGGAAAGGTCGCTAGAAAACTCGTCGGTTTAACGGTTATGGAAGCTGCGTCAACAGTGCCGATGCGGAACGCGAAATTATTTGATAATGAAAAAGAAGTTGGGCATATTACCAGCGCTGTCCAATCACCCGCGCTCGGTTGTCCAATCGCGCTTGGTTATGTTCATCGTGACTATGCAGCGCCTGGCATGCAGGTGCAAATTCAGGACCAATCGCACGGGCAAACGGGAACAGTTACGAAACTGCCATTCATAACCCCTTAGTCCCTAAGATCTCAATGAGTTTGACGTCCGCGGGTGGAAAAGTTAAGTCTTTCAGTTCTTCCTGTGTGACCCATTGGATCGCCTGACCGAGACATGGACGTGGAGTTCCATGAATTTGACACTGGTAGAAATGCAAGACGAGTCTACTGTCAGGATAGTCATGCTGGACCATGTGAATCTTTTTACCTACAGAAATATCAACGTCAAGTTCTTCACGAAGTTCACGACGTAGCGCGTTCCGAAGTGTTTCCCCGGGTTTACATTTGCCGCCCGGAAACTCCCAGCACCAGGCTAGGGGTCCCTCACCTTGACGTTGTGTTACAAGAAATTTGCCATCACGTTGAACAACAGCAGCTACGACAGGTATTGGTTTAGACATTCGAAATTTGAGATTCACCGGACTTGCATTATGAGGTTAATTTCACGACGGTTTAACCCTTGATGTTAATCGCGGAGCCGAGACGCAGAAAAGTTTCATGGGGCATTGGAGGCAACGCGGATTACGAGCCGTACAGACTGTAGCTCCTAGATCCATGAGACTCTGGTTGAAGTCGTAGACATGACGCCGTGGCAACAGGGTTTCAGACAGTTGCCATAAATACCGACGCAGTGCGCTGCTCCGGTAATCACCACGACCCACGAAGACTCTAAACAATACTCGGGCAACATTGGTATCGAGAATTGCTGCACGCTGTCCGAAAGCGAAACTTAGGATTGCTCCAACAGTGTAAGCGCCGATACCCTTAAATGACCTTAGTGTAACTTCATCCGAGGGCAGTTGACCGCCGTGCGATGAGACAACCTTACGTGCAATAGCAAGCAGCCGTTTTGGTCTAATGTTGTAGCCCAAAGGGTACCAGGCGCGGAGGACGTCTCGAAGTCGAGCCTTGGACAGCGTTTCGAACGTTGGATAGCGTTTGATCCAAAATTCATACTTAGGAATTACGCGATCGACTTGAGTCTGTTGGAGCATAATTTCAGAGACTAGAACGCGGTACGGATCAACAGTATGGCGCCAAGGGAGATCCCGTCCGTAACGGCGATACCAACTAAGTAACCGTCGTCGAAAGCGTTGACGCTGCGCTGGATCAGGCAGTTTGTGTCGGTAGCGGTACTTTTTGGTTTTACGTTTAGCCATTCATCTCCAAGGAAGGGTACTATAGATGTGCCATGAAGCTTTATACACGCACGGGCGATACAGGTGAAACGGGGTTTCTCGACGGATCTCGGGTAGCAAAATCCGACCCCCGAGTTGAGGCCTACGGCGCTCTTGACGAACTTAACGCGATCCTCGGAGTTGCGTGCGCGCAGACACAGGAAGCGGACATCCTCGAAATTTTTATTGCAGTGCAAAAAGATTTAATGGCCTTAGGCACCCAGCTCGCCGATCCAAACACCCACACTGCCAGTGGCATTGAGAAGGCACTATTAGATGATACTGATGTGCAACGTCTTGAATCTTGGATCGATGTGTTGACAGCTGAGACGCCACCTCTTCGTCGATTTATTGTACCCGGTGGTTCATCATCTGCAGCCGCATTGCATCTAGCTAGAACGGTTTGTCGGAGAGCTGAACGACGGATGGTTGCACTTGGGGCAGGTCAAGTGAAAGGCCCGTTGCTGCGTTACATTAATCGGCTGTCTGATTTGTTGTTTGCTGCCGCCCGAGTTCTGAATCTCCGGGCTGGTGTCTCAGAACCTGAATGGTGAACCTTAAGTTGTTGTGATTTATCATGAAACATCTCGACAAGCCTATTTTTGCTTGTCGCGTGTTCTGATATTGCTCTTTATGGCGTCGAATATTTTCTTTGCCAACTCCTGAGAAACTCGTTCCCGAATTGAGCCACATTCAATCAGTATTACGTCCGAAGTTGTCTCGACAACCACGTCCCACCGATCGTGCGCGATACCTTCAGGATGGTCTTTCACGCTTGCAGGTATTGCGTTGGTGTCTGTTAGAAACTCCTTCGAGGTATGTGCGGCGATGGTTGAACCATTGATTAGTAATTTCACAGCTTTTATTGACGCCTTGTCTATCGATTGATTGCCGCGCAAAAAATGGGTGACGTTTTCACTGAACAACGTCATGTTCGAGCCCATTGGTATTTCTGCAATTACGGAATGTCCTCGTGCGACCAATTGGTCACGCTTTGACTTCCAACGCTTGCGATAGAACGCCAGGGTAGTGATTAAGCTACCTGCGAACAACAGTAGAAAAAGCGCCACGACACCCGCTATGACATCTCGCATTTTGTGATGCTATCAGTATTAATCAGTAACGCTACAAGGGTCTCAATTCGGAAGTTTACGAAAACTTGCTGAGTGTTCCCAGAGCAACATCACGCGCTAGAGATTCCTTCTCGGTAGTTGTCAAGCGATGTTGTTCGGTCATGAGGTCGTAAGAGCAGGCAATAATCTTTGCGATTGTTTCTGAATAAATACGGATGATTAACTCCAATACGAACAAGCGATCAGGGCTCAGTCGATTCTGAAGTGTACCAGCAACAACTTTGCCCTCTTCTAACATTATCTGTGCGCGATCCACGAGGTCACGTACCAAATCTTTGAGGGGTTGACTTGCGCGACCGGCTGCCAAATCGGTTGCGAGCAACTGTTCGTTTACACCACGGTGCGCCATATCGTCACCTGCTAGGTACAGCAAGCCGGTTTTACCAGTCTTGAGGTCTCGCCGCAGGTCTCGCAAAACGTGCACAATATAGGCGAATAAACCTAGTTTCTGACCGCAAGAGTCGAGCATGAAGTCAGATGCCACCCGAAATACCTCATCGTTGTCACTCCGTTCAGAAGCAATGAGATATAGATAGACTGTGGTTGGTGCAACTGTTGCGCCTTGCGCATACCGTACGAAGTCGCTGTATGTTTCAAATCTTGTTCTTCGAAGATCTTCTCCCATGGCATCGAAGAAGTTGTCCCACAGTTGGCGCTTTACAGGAAATTGTTTATAAGCCCGTGAGAATGCATCAAATAATTCTGGAGCACGGGGATCGCGACACATCTCTAGATCGTGCGGGCTAGGACTTTTCTCACTAAGTGTCGCTTCAACAAGGCGCTGCCATGCATCCAAAACCGTGCGTTCAAGGATGGCTTCTTCTTTGGGACACCCTTGGGCGAGGACTTCATCAACACGGTCATCGACTACACGCATGATTGCGTAAAGCGCACAGAACGCTCGATAACGTTCCGGATCAACAAAATAGCAACTTGTTCGATAGAGGTTGTTAAAATCTTTCGCTGCGATAGCCTCAGCGGTACCATCAGGACCAGAAAGCGATCCTGGCTGCCAGATTGGGCCAAAATTGAGGTTCATGCTGCGGGTCCACTCATACGTTGTTGGTCCGCACCGCGATTACTTAATTGACTTCGGATGATTCTACTGAAAAGACTAGGCCGCATAACGCTACTGCGAGGTAAGGCATGTCCAATGATGCTCATCACCTCGTCCGCCCAAAGATGATTATGAGCTGCATGAAGCATGATTTTATCCAACAGCCTTTGGTCGTGATGTAATCGCTGAAATAACCGCCCCAACACGAAATCTACTCCAAAAGCTTTCCGCCAAGCCTTCTCATAGCTCCGGAGTGGCATCTGGTGATGAAGAAACATGCCTGATAGCAGTGCATGGTGACTCGCGGTACTAGCCAGAAGGCCACTACTGACAGCTGTATGTATTCCATGACCAGTAAATGGGTCTACGAAGCCGGCGGCATCACCCACCAATAAAAGGCCGTCCGTCACGGTTCGCCGAGTTAGGCATGGACCGGGCAGCAACCAACCTGCCATTGGGGCACAACCATCCAGATTGACACGTTGTCCGATTCTCTTACGAAATATACTTTCGAGGTTGGTTCGTGTCGGTCTGTTCGGTGAATCAAAAGTACCAATACCGACATTTGCCATTCCATGCGGGCCAGGCACCAGCCAGCAGCAACCCCTTTTTAGATCAGCATCTGCGAATACCTCAAAAATTCGTTCTTGTTGGGGATATTGCACATAAGTCCGAAGTGCAACGCTATAGCCTCGATTAGAATTTCTCGGTTGGTGAAGTCCGCTGCGTTGTCCAAAACGGCTAAATGCGCCGTTGGCCGCGATGACCAAGGGTGCATGGTAGTTGTTTACGCTCGACCTATTTCGAACTGTGACGATATTAACTTGCTTCTGTTGATCCCAAGTGACTTCCTCAACGGAGTGGCGTACACGCAAGTCGGCACCACATCTCTCAGCATGGCGTGCCAGACGTTCATCGAATAATACTCGAGGTAAGATTCGCCACGGTTGATGGTTACCTTGTCGGTCGCGGAATGTTCCGGTTGCATGAATATTTGTTGCCGTAGTGAATCCGCACCCATGAATCGTAGCCGCATCGCCGGCCAGAATATCGAGGCTGGTTCCAATAGCACTTAAGGGTTTCTGGAGAGATGGTAAAAGTACGTCACCACAAACCTTATCGCGTGGAAAACTTTCGCGTTCGAGCAGTAAGACACGATGACCGCGCCGGGCAAGGTCGGCAGCCGCTGAGCTGCCGGCCGGACCCGCCCCGACGACAATAACATCGGCATCCCAAGATTGTCGTAACATGTGAGCAGGTAGGAGTCTCCCACGGATCCTGCGGGAATAGCAATGATCGCTAGAGCTACGATCTGTTGCTTCACGTCGTTTGACAGGCATACTTCTAGTTCATTGATTGTGTGTCCAGCCTTGGTTGATAAACTATGACCGAGGTTATACCGAAGGGATATTAATCAGCGATGCAGTCGATTGTCGTTCACTACCAAGAACTTGCACTGAAGGGCAAAAACAGGCCTTGGTTTATCGCTCGCCTTGTCAGAAATCTCAAAGAAGCGACGGCTGATCTGAATGTGATTTCAGTTCGGGCACTCCCGGGTCGTATTGAAATGGTGTTGGGTGTTGAGACTAAGTGGCCGCTTGTTCGAGAACGGGTCACTAGGATTTTTGGTGTGGCTAATTTTGGGTTGGCTCGACGCGTAACTGGTGACCTTGATGCTGTTGCGAGTTCTATTTTGGACGATCTTGGCGATACTCAAACTAGTAGTTTTCGCGTCAAAACACGTCGCACTGACAAACGATATCCATTGACTTCGCCTCAAATTGATCGAGAGATAGGCGGACGTATCAAGACGGTAAAGGGATGGCCTGTAAATCTCTCACTTCCGGACCTGACTATTTATGTTGAGATGCTTACCGATAGCACATTCTATTATTTCGACAAGATTCCGGGGTCAGGTGGACTACCTAGCGGAGTGAGTGGTCGAGTGCTGTGCCTCCAATCGGGCGGCATTGATTCACCTGTTGCGGCCTACCGGATGATGAAGCGTGGATGCCGCGTACAATTCATTCATTTTCATAGCTATCCAATCCTTTCAAAAGCTTCTCAGGACAAAGTTCGGGAAATCGTGATGCTGCTGACAAAGCACCAGTTGCACTCTCGTCTGTTTATGGTGGCGTTTGGAGACATTCAGCGACAGGTCGTCTTGCGAGTGCCGCCTCCTCTGCGCGTCGTTGTGTACCGACGTCTAATGCTGCGCATAGCCGACCACTTTGCGCGTCAACAGAAGGCGAAAGCCCTCGTTACCGGAGAGGCGCTGGGGCAGGTTGCGTCGCAAACTCTCGACAATATTTCGACCATTAATGCCGTTACTAACCTGCCCATTTTTCGACCTTTAATCGGTCTTGACAAGGAAGAGATCACAGTCGAGGCGCGTAAGATCGAAACATACCCTATTTCGATTATTCCCGACCAGGATTGTTGCCAACTCTTTATACCTAAGCATCCTTCAACCAAGGCCAAATTGCAGGCAGTACAAGAAGCCGAGAGTGGATTACCGGTTGACGATTTGGTCCATCAAGCTGTAAGTGAAGTAGTTCGTGAAGACATGACCTTTCCAGGTCAGAGTCAAGTTGCGGATTAGTCAGAACTACTGCTTACGCTGTAATTGGGTGTTACCTATTTAACGGATGGAGGATGCCATCCAAATAGTCATGCAGAGCATCTTGAGTGCTACGAAAAGCCAGGTCTTCCCAGGGAATCGCACTGACTTCAAATAGCTTGATTTCCAGAGATTCGTCGTCGGTGCAGAGTTCACCACCTGTTGCGGTTGCAGCGTACACCACAATGATGGGCGTCCGTCCGCGATAGGAATAGATGTTAATCAGGCCGTCAATCCGAACTTGAAGACCTGATTCTTCAAGTGCTTCTCTTTGAGCGGCACCCACGATCTCTTCGCCTCGGTCAACGTAACCCCCAGGAAACACCCACTTGCCGTATCCGGGTTCGATCCCGCGTCGGACAAACACAATCCGTCCGTCAGTTGCTTTAATAATTGTTCCCACGGCAAGTTTAGGATCAAGATAGAAGATATAGCCGCACAAGCTGCAAAGAAGTCTTTTGGGCTCCCCTTCTTTTAACAGCCGGTGTTCGAGTTTAGCGCTGCAGACTGGGCAGAAGCGGTATTCTGGAGAATGCTGGCTATCTATCATCTGGTGCCAGAGTAGTGTCAGATGTGCCGATAAAAGCGTGGCCAACGTACCGTATAATCGCGAAGATGTCTATTCTGAAGATTGCACGCATGGGTCATCCCATCTTGCGGCGTCGAGCACGCCCAGTTGATTTACTAGAGCTGACCACTGCCCCGATACAAAAGCTGATCGACGACATGATTGCAACCATGAAAGAGTATCAGGGAATTGGTCTAGCTGGCCCTCAGGTGCACGAAGATCTTCGGTTGTTCGTGGCAGGTGTTGAGAACGGTGACGATCCAATGCCGCTTACGGTCATTGTCAATCCCGCGCTGACTCTCCAGGGAGATACATCAGTCGATGATTGGGAAGGATGCTTGAGTATTCCAGACGTACGGGGTCGTGTGCCACGGGCGCCAGAAATTGATGTCCGCGGTTTTGATCGTCAGGGAAAGCCTCTCCAATTCACTGCACGTGGTATGGCTGCTCGCGTGATTCAGCATGAAACTGACCATCTTGATGGCATTCTTTTTCTAGATCGGATGAAAACATTCGAATCACTTGCCTTTATTGAGGAGTACAGTCGTTTCTTGGCTGAATAACCTTTTACGACTTATGTAGCTTGACGCCGTTTTTCACTAGCGCGTTCCGCCTTCAATCGTTCCAAATCAATCTCGCTATGATCGGCGAATTTCATAGCCGCAGCGACTGCCTGATGTCCAGCTTGCTCTCCAATGAGTTTATGCATTTTTTGGCTCACGCGTCGATAGGCAGGATGCCCTTGGGGAGCGCTACGAAGTTCGATAAGGTGCATAGCCTCGCGCGCATTCATCTGCATATAGAAACGAACTCGATAGGCCATTGAAACGGCATACGATGCAATTCGTTCCAGGCCGCGAGTAATTAAGGTGTCGTGAAGATCGGCTGTTGTTGTCATAACCTTCTGCCAGTCGTTGAGCGCACCCACTTCTTCAATTGTGGCGGGTTCCGTGTAGCCATGGGCAGGTGTGAGGTTTTGCCACTCAAGAGTCAGGAGGCGATGTCGCTGCAAATCTCTGAAAGCCCCGTAGTCAGACAGCACATCGAATCGGTACGTCGCTCGTTCAAAGGCGCGTCCAGGCTTGTGGCGGCGATTGGTTCTGTTACCCACATAGGCCTGAAGGACAGATACACGTTCCTCTGTTGACATCGACCGAGCTATCGAGAGTAGCTGATCGTCTGGCAGTCGTGACACGGCGTAGAGGGCCCCAGCCACAATTTTAATTTCACCATCGGGGTCGTAATCAGTCAGCACAACTTCGTCTTGAGGTTCCGGCTTGACTTGTTCGAGGACGGTCGCTGACAAGCGTTGCATATCGCTTTGGTTTTCCGCTAGGTACTTACTCCAGCGTTCACCGCGACCTGGTCGGTCGACTCGGGTTAAGAATGCGGGAATCACCTTACGTAGTTCTGTGAGCATGGCGGCAGCGTATTGCTGAGCCTCAGCCAGCGGGTTTGCACGCATCTGTAGAAGCAAGGCCTCGTACGCCTGTCCCGAGCCGTAGATACCAACGTTCGACTGGGTTGCTGCCGGTAACAGGCCACGAAGTGTATCGAGTGCTTTAGCTCTGATTGCTGCTCGGTAAACACCATCAGAATCGCTTGTCGCCTTCGGAAATTGTTTTCGATAATGAGCCTGCATAGGTTCTAGCCAGTGTGCATAGGTTGCGAAAGCAGCATCGAGCGTTTCGGTATAGTGCTTCCAGAGCACTGGATCTTTAATTTCCTCAGGAATCAGGTATTTCCAGCGACCGTTCGACTGATCAGTGTATGGCACGTAACGTGTCGATTGCTCTAGGTACGACATGAGTCGCCCGCGTTCGAGAATCTTAGTTAAAATATTAGAAGCACCTTCACAGGCGATGTGGGCACCACCCAGTTGTGCCACTGAATCATCCCCGTAATCAGAGAACACTCGCGTATAGAGTTTCTCAGCACGTTCGACACCAACTTCTGAAGTTGTTACGGCAGCCGCTGCCATGTCGCTAGAGAACTCGTCTAAAAAAAGACGGCGCAGGGATTTTGCGGACCGTGAATATCGCGCGAAAAGGGCACCCTTTACTACCTCAGGTAGATTCGTGATAGCAAAGACTGGGCTATCGAGATTGGTGAAATATGGCGTTAGAGTTAGGCGTTCATTGGCCGTAAATTCTTCGTGGCCAGAAAGTACATTAGGCACAGAGATATAATAAACTCGGTACCCCGCGTATGGTCAATTGTTCTGCTTCAATCGTGCTAACCTACGCTCGATTACAGTGTGTCCGGATACATCGACCGAATGTCCTATGAGTGTTACTTTTTGTTACAAGATCGAGGTGCGTTTTCGCGATTGCGATGAATTTGGTCATGTGAATAACGCCGTATATTTCACATATCTTGAAGAAACCCGCCATGCCTACCTCAGATATCTAGCTGGTCAAGGTGTATCCAGTAACGCCGCTGATGAAAAACTGCCGCACGGGTTTGTGCTCGTCCGGACCGAATGCGATTTTCTCTCCGAGGCATTACCAGGCGACTGGCTTGAGATTCAGTTGCGTGTATCGAAAATCGGTCGGTCAAGCTTCGGATATGAATACGAGATAATGAATACCTCCAAGAGTCAGTTGGTAGCACGGGCGAAATCAGTTCACGTAGCTTACGATCGCATAAAGAAGCGGTCGAAACCGATCCCCGAAGAGTTCCGTGCGGTCCTTGAACGTGCGATGCAAGGATTATCTGAAACATCGATTGATGTTGTTTCGGACTGACAAATTTCCATTGCACAAGGAGACAGCAGGCATGGTTTACATATTTGGCAAGGATACGTGACCGTACACAGTAGCTGCCCGTGAAAATTACGAAAGGCAGCAGATTGCTGTTGATTACATTAACGTAAAGCAGGATCCTGCGGGTCTAGAACGTATGCTCAAGTATAGCAATGGTTGCCGCGATGTTCCTGTAATTGTAGACGACGGCACGGTGACGATTGGATACGGTGGAACCTGAAAGGTTTAATTGTGACCTGCCGGTCGGCAGAACTAGTCAAGTTGGTAAAGTGGTTTCATGAGTGCATTGTTTCGTAAGTCAAGGCGTCGAAAGTCTTGCCCTCATTTGACTGAATTGCGGTCGTGTTATTCGGTAGACATGGTTGGCGATGCGGCATGAGTTAATTTTCGTCGGCAATCCGGGGCCGCTTACAGGAGCTGGTAACAATACTTATTTGCTGCCAGGTCTGGAACCAACCCTGATTGATGCCGGAACAGGGCAAGACACGCATCTTCTTGCGCTTGCAGCCAAGTTAGACGAGTCGAATGCGGGATTATCCCAAAAAAAAGACTTACTCGCCAAGGTCCTGGTTACCCATTGCCATTCTGACCACGTATCTGGGGTTCCCGCAATTGCGGAACGATGGCCATTAGCTGTTTTTGCCAAAATGCCATGGAAGGATCGGGATGATCAGTACCGTGTTTCTTGGAAGGCTTTGGAAGACGGCGATCTTGTTCCAGCTGGTGATTCCACACTTCAGGTTGTCCACACGCCAGGTCACTCACCGGATCACCTATGTTTCTTTGATCGCGAATCAGGGACGTTGTTTTCAGGCGATCTCGTTATCGCGGGAAGTAGTGTAGTGATTCCAGCTAGCGCTGGTGGAGATCTGGTGGCGTACCTGAATTCCTTGCGCTTAGTTTTATCGATGAAACCAGCTTGTCTCCTTCCAGCACATGGTTGCTCCATCGACGAACCAAATACGGTCATTCAAGCGTATCTAGATCATCGTCAGCAACGTGAAGATCAAGTTATTGCAGCACTTCGACAAGGCGCGAAAACGATCGATGACATTGTCAGTAATGTGTACGAACCATTGGACTTTGGATTAATCCGTGCAGCTCAGGAGAATGTGCTGGCTCATTTAACGAAGCTCGTGTCTGAAGGTCGAGCTGCACATGATGGTACGGTATGGTGGATGTCATGAGAGGGTTTTGCTTGGATTCAAGTCTTCTGTCCTCACTGACTTTAGTAAAGACGCTAGGTAGGTTCACAAATGAATGATGTGATTGATTTCATCAACATGAATCGTGACCGTTTCGTTGATGAATTGAAAGAATATCTGGCCATTCCCAGTATCAGTGCACTGCCGGCACATGTTGAGGATGTTCGGCGATGTGCTGAGTGGACTGCTGACGAGATGCGTCGAATCGGGGTTCCAGAGGTAGAACTGATCGAGACGCCTGGGCATCCGATCGTCTATGGTCAGTGGCTTGGTGCGGAAGGCGCTCCGACGGTTCTCTTTTATGGCCATTATGATGTTCAACCTGTGGATCCACTGGACTTATGGGAATCGCCGCCGTTCGAAGCCACAATCCGGAACGGAGAGATCTACGCACGTGGTGCAGCCGATGATAAAGGGCAAGTGTTTATGCACCTGAAAGCCATGGAAGCCTGTCTGTCGCGAGGCGAGCGTTTACCTGTGAATATTAAAGTTGTCCTTGAAGGAGAAGAAGAGATCGGCAGCGTTCATTTAGATAGTTTCATTCGTGAACAGAAGGAACGACTTGCAGCTGATGTGCTTGTGATTTCTGATTCACCGATGTTTGACCGAGGCGTTCCATCAATCTGCTACGCGCTGCGCGGGTTGACATACTACCAAATCGATTTACGAGGTACGACTCAAGATCTGCATTCGGGTTCGTTTGGTGGCGCAGTTGCAAACCCAGCATTCGTTCTTGCACAGGTTCTGTCACAGATGAAAGACCGGAGCGGGCGTATCAAAGTACCAGGCTTTTATGATGATGTTCGTGTGCTTAGCAATGACGAACGAGTTGAATTTGAAAAATTGCCTTTCAATGAAAAACACTATCGTCAGGAAATTGGCGCACCTCGTTTGTTTGGCGAAAAAGGTTACTCGACACTTGAACGTGTTTCAGCACGCCCTACGTTTGAGGTCAACGGACTGTCGTCTGGGTTTATCGGTGAAGGCGCGAAAACCGTGATACCTGCTCTAGCAATGGCGAAGGTCAGCATGCGGTTGGTTCCAGATCAACGGCCTGACAAAATTACGAAGTTGTTTGAGGATTACCTTAAGAAGGTTACTCCCAAGACTGTTGCACTAAAGATTACAAGGATGAGTGGAGGGTTACCCTGGATCACGGAATTTAGCCATCCCTTTGTTCAGGCGACGGCCCGTGCGATTGAACGCGGATTCGGTCGGCGACCAATCTTTACTCGAGAAGGCGGTTCGATTCCGGTCGTCTCAACATTTCAAGAAGTACTCGGCCTTCCAGCGGTACTGTTTGGTGTTGGACTGCCTGATGAGAACGCTCATGCTCCGAATGAACGACTTGATTTAGGTAATTTTCACAACGGGGTTATTTCAGCGGCTTGTTTGTATGACGAGATCTCACGGGTGGGACGACTACGCTGACTATGTGGTGGAGTTAAGCGTCTGCCAAGGTTCGAGTTTTTCTTGAAGGGTGTTTAGCTGATTAATACCAGTTCTTAATTCCTCGGAAGTCGTTCTCCAGCTCGAACGGGTGTGCTTAATTGGTTTTCAGGTGGTGGATATGGACAATCGTAACGTTCATCGTAATAACAGAACGGATGGTAGGCGAGATTAAAGTCCAAATCGTAAATCCCAGTTGAAGTGAGATTTAGATCTAAATAGCGGCCAGCCGGGTAAGTTTCAGTCCCATTTGTTAAATCTCCGAAGGGAACAAATAAGCTTTCTCGATCGTTGCTACTAGCTTCAACGAAAGCAGAAAGATTTAAAGGATTGCCCTTTAACGTAAACTCCAAAATGCCCACCCGACGCATAGTTCTTCTTTTACCTGTCGACGTCGGAATTTCAAATTCTACTTGGTTGTTATCGACTTGAAGTGATGCTGGCACGCGGTATCCTAACGCCGGAGGAAAGTAGCTCAAAGGGAGTAACGTCTCTCGACGCGATAACGGAACTGGTGAATCTGAGCTGTTCTGGAACTCCGCATCCTTAAATGCACGAGCAGCTGTTAATTGTTCTGGGTAGGAACCCTGAGATGGGGGTGCAGGCGCGCTGCATCCTCCCAAAAAAAGGATTAGAACCCCTATCACCTGCAGTAAAGCGTGCCGCTTTCGGCCAGGAGTGTTGCTGAAGAGAACTTTAATCATCTACAAAATAATAACCGGTTCTAGTCAATAACGTATCAATGAACTGTTTTGGGATTGAAGCAAGCCTGATTGACTTATCGAGACTTCCGCGGGAAAGTCTACCGGGAACAAAAAGAGCGAAACTCCTATTAATTTCTTGGCATAACCGGCCGTAATTTAGAAATCGTGGGCTGCAACGAATGGTTCGACTATTTCTGCGAAGTCTTCAGGACGGCTAATAAGCCCAATGTGTCCGGTTCTACCCAATGTCGCACTGACTGCATGAGGTATCACGTGAAGAAATTCTTTTGTGCTGCTAACTGGGACCATTCTATCCAGACGCGGTTCCCCAGTGATAACCAGTGTTGGCGCAGTCACCTTTAGGCAATCCGTTGCAAAATTAATTCCTTTGAGCAGTCGTATTCGTTCAGCCATCTGCGTTGGTGAACAGGGTGCAGTTACAACTCGAAAGGTGTGTTTAAGTGAGAAAGCGATGCAGGCGGGTAAGGTATCGTGCGCCCTTACGATTTCATGCCAAAGACGAGATGGACCTCGGGCCACAAAAGCCGGAGACAGTAAGCGCGGCAATTGTAGATATCTTTCGACCTGATAGTTAGGTTTCCAGCTCGGACCAGGAGTTGAAACTAGAATTAATGACGAAACGCGATTTGCGTGACGCGCCGCGTAGCGAAGTGCAATTAATCCACCGTATGAAACGCCGCAGATTGTAGCCTGTTCCAGTTCAGCGGTGTCTAATATTTGGTCCAGTTGTTCTACGAAGTGATCGAATCCATTACCATTACCGTCTGACTTGGTTCGACTGAGTGAGTAGGTAAGAACTCGGTGTCGGCGTGAAAGTGTGACGATCGCCGGATGCATCCACTCCCACCGCCCTTGGATTCCAGGGACTACGACGATCGGAGATCCGGTTCCAGTATCGACCATTCCAGGGTGAACTAATTACTCGAATACTTCAAAGTCCTATGGTGATTGCGTGACTTGCTCGAGAAGTAATTTCGCTTCGGTGCTTTCAGTCGAAGCGGGTTCAGAGGCAATGGCCATTTCTAGGTACATGCGAGCTGACGCATGATCTTCAGTAGCCAGTGCCACCCGTCCAAGTTTTAATAGCGGCTTGCTCCAGGCCAGGTCCGTATTATGAGCTTTCCAATACCAGCCCTGCGCTTCCTCGGTCATGCCAACAGCGAGACGAATGTCGCCAAAGTTGCAGTAGACTTCACGAGCAATTGATGAATCGAGATCGTTTCCAAGAATCATTTGGTACGCTATTTGTGCTTCTTCGTAACTTTCATTCTGGAAATATGCGTTTCCTAATTTCAGGTTGACCATTGTTAATGCAGGAGCTATTTCAATAATCTCTTGATAAAGGTGAATGGCATCTTCATAGCGATGCTCCACTTCTGCCGATTCTGCGGCCTGCAACTTTTCTTGCACGTCACCGATTTCTAGTCCCGTTAGGGCACCGATACCGAAGCCTACAGCACCACGGGCAAGCACGAATTTGAGTGGCCGGTTCCGAACGTATTCTCGAACCCGAACTAATTGCTGTGAAGGGGTAAAACCAGGCGCTCGAACCGTGAATGCCCACGGTCCACCGTTTAGTGTAATGAATCCGAAGAACCCTTTTTCGTCGGTTGTTGACGTGAAGGATCTAGCCGTGTTTTCGGCGCTAACCGTTGCGCCTTGAATTGGCTCCTCGGTTTCATTTAATACCGTTCCGACAATTCTTGCCTGAGCTAGCGTCGATATAGTGAGGGCGCTATACCAGAGCGTGATAACCAAGAATTTCAGCGGCACCCGTGATACTTGTTGCATAAAATTGCTAAAGATGGCGAATAGTTGCCTTAGTCGAGCACCTTACCAGTATGCAATGAACGATTATTCTGCAAGTATAATCCAGAAGCTTAGTGACGGCTTGTGGAACTAGTCGGAACGGACACGATATGCCTACGACATCAAATTACTCATTGCGCCGAAGACATACGTCACTGGTGCTACTCATTGGATTCATCTTTTTACTGACTGGCCGCTCGACGGTCTTGGCGCAGGAAGCGACACCGCCATTCGATACAGAAAAATTATCCAGTGTGGATCGATTAATCACGCAGGCGATTGATGACGGGGAATTGCCTGGTGCAGTCGTGGTAGTGGGTTACGGTGACCAGATTGTGTATCAAAAGGCTTTTGGAAGTCGTGTCGTGAGTCAAGGCCAAGGCCTTGAGGAGATGACAGTCGATACCATTTTTGACCTAGCGTCCTTAACCAAGGTGGTTGCAACTACTACAAGCATCATGATGCTGGTTGAGATGGGCGAGATCAGGCTCCGCGATAGGGTGGCTACTTTTATTCCAGAGTTTGCTCGATATGGAAAAGAAAACGTTACGATTCATCACCTGCTGACCCATATGTCTGGATTACGTCCCGACCTCGATTTAAATCGTTCGTGGCGGGGTTCCGATGTCGCCATTCAGTTGGCGACTGAAGAGATTCTTTTGGCATCACCGGGCACCAAATTTATTTATAGTGACATCAATTTTTTTTTACTAGGTGAGGTTGTACGGCGAGTCAGCGAGATGCCTCTCGATGAATTCGCACAAACGAAAGTGTTCGAACCGTTGGGGATGTCCGACACGATGTTTCGACCACCTCGGTCGATGCACCCACGTATTGCTCCCACGGAGTCTTGTACGATGTACGGCTGGCCGTGCGGTGGTGACGGAGCAACAATGTTACGCGGTATCGTACATGACCCAACTTCGCGGCGTATGGGCGGGGTGGCCGGACATGCTGGGTTGTTCAGCACGGTGTCGGACTTGGTGCGGTTTTGTCGCATGTTGCTCGCAGGTGGTTCAATCGAGGGGGTTCGTATTTTCTCGCCACTAACAGTTGCAACCATGACATCAGTTTCAACACCGGCGACTGAACCAAATCGACGTGGTCTCGGATGGGACATTGACTCAGTATTTTCGTCAAATCGAGGCGAATTCTTTTCGATTGGATCGTTTGGTCACACTGGATTTACTGGAACTTCGCTTTGGATTGATCCTCGGACCAAAACCTTCGTAGTGTTTCTGTCGAGCCGGCTCCATCCGGATGGTACAGGTAACGTCGTTGCTCTGAGAGCTAAGGTGGCGACCGCTGTAGCGGCTGCGATCACCGATATTCCTGAGCTTGACGTTAAAGTCACCGAATTGATTGGTGCGGATTTCGGTCCTGTTGGCGAAATTCCAAGATTTCCCCAGTCACCGGTACTAAATGGTGTTGATGTGCTTCGGGCGAGTGACTTTGACCAGTTAAAGGACAAGCGAGTCGGATTACTGACGAACCATACTGGCTTGGCTCTTGATGGAGCTGCCACAGCTGACCTGTTATGGCAAGCGGAAGGCGTTGAACTGGTGTCACTTTTTAGCCCCGAACACGGTATCCGAGGTGTGCAGGACTCCGCTGTACCTTCAAGTCGTGACGAAGCGACAGGTGTACCCATTTATTCACTCTACGGTGACACTCGACGGCCAACCTTAGCAATGCTTGAAGGTCTCGACGTACTGGTTGTTGATCTTCAGGATGTTGGTGCTCGCTTCTATACCTATATGTCAACGATGGCCTATGTAATGGAAGCTGGCGCAAAGCACGGTGTATCTGTCATGGTGCTTGATCGTCCAAATCCCATTAACGGCACACAAATTGAAGGCCCGATCCAAGATCCAGAGGCGCGTGGCTTTACCGGTTATTTTCCAATGCCGATTCGCCACGGTTTGACGCTTGGAGAACTTGCGCAATTGTTCAATGTCGAATTATCGATCGGTGCCGACCTAACAGTGGTAGCCATGGAAGGTTGGCTCAGAGATGCTTGGTTCGAGGCCACTACACAACGATGGGTTAACCCTTCACCTAATATGCGAAATCTCATTCAGGCATCGCTCTATGCTGGAATTGGTGCGATTGAAGGTACGAACATTTCTGTTGGACGTGGCACGGACACTCCCTTTGAACAGATCGGGGCACCCTGGATTGATGGGCTGGCGCTGGCCAAACGAATGAATGAACGTATGCTGCCTGGTGTTGGGTTTTATCCGGTGTCATTTGTTCCAAATAGCAGTAAATATGTCGGCGAGCGATGTGAAGGCGTCTTTATCTTAGTGCTTGATCGCCAGTTGCTTAGGCCAGTTCGGGTTGGGCTGGAATTGGCCTCTGCGCTGCAGGAGTTGTACGGCTCGCAATTTGATCTAGATGCTGCTGCACGTCTCTTCGGGTCCCGTGACGTACTTGCTCAAATTAAGGCGGGTGAGGATCCTGGCACCATTATCGCCCAGTGGGCGCCTGATGAGGATCGTTGGCGACTTCTCCGCGCTCCTTACCTACTCTATTACTAGTTTTAAAGTTGATAGAGCATCAGGTAAACAATGACCCCAGTGACTGATACATACAACCAGATAGGAAGCGTCCACCGCGCAATTGCTACATGACGTTCGTCCTGTTTTCGCAGTCCTCGGACCACAGTGATTAACGCCAGTGGGAGGACGGTGACTGCCAAAATGACGTGTGAAATAAGAATCGAAAAATACACAATGCGAAGAACGCCCACACCCTGAAACGGCTGTGAGCCTATGTTGAAGTGGTAGACGAGGTATGAAGTTAGGAACAGTGTGGAAGTAAAACACGCTAGTCCCATGCAAAACTTATGACGCGTGATCTGTCGTTGCCGAATCATGGCATAACCTGTGACCAGTAACATGGTGGAAAGACCGTTAAGTGATGCATTGACGGCTGGCAAGTCTGAAATTTCAAGCATGCGAATACCCTCACCGATTAAAAACACTGCTGATTAGAAGTCGTGTGTCCTAATTTAATTTCTTAGTCTGCACTGAAACTGCACCAGCTATAAGCATCGCAATGCCAAAAGCTGTGAGTACCAATAGTGACGTTGCTAGTGATGGCCCTGTTCCGCTGGCGCCCTCAGCTAACACGGACCGGACTGCTGAGACGCCATAGGTCATTGGATTGACCAACATAATATTCTGAATCCACTTGGAGGCGCCGGATGCTGGAAACACCGCGCCGGATAGAAGCCACATTGGGACGAGTAGTAAATTCATGACAGCGTGAAAACCTTGCGTCGAATCTAGCCACCATGCCAGCACGAAGCCTAGGCCAGTCAGCCCAAAGGCAAGCACGCTGAGCACCAGGACAAGTGTCGGTAGTGTGTTCCAGTCCGGACTTGCATTGGCTAATGGTGCCAGCAGTAGAAACAGGCCTGCTTGCCCACACGCGAGTGTTGTTCCACCCAGAGTCTTACCAATCACAATCGAGATACGAGGTATCGGAGCGACTAGGACTCCTTGTAAAAAACCTGTCTGCCGATCCTCGATAACGGAAATAGTCGAGAAGATAGCCGTGAACAAGAGGATAAGCACAAGCGTGCCAGGATAGAAGTACTCTAGATAATCTACCTGTGCGTTTGTGTCAGCGCGGAACGATGATCGGAGTCCTGATCCTAGCAATATCCAGAAAACAACCGGCGTTCCCAACGCTCCAATGATGCGGCTGCGCTGGCGGTAAAAGCGCACAATATCACGGATCCAAAGTGTATAGATTGCGCTTAGCATTTAGTGCAACGCCTGTCCGGTGTGATGCATAAAGACGTCTTCGAGCGTTGGTTTTCCGAACGTGATAGCGTCAATTTCACCAGGAAACGCCTCAACCAGCCCGGGGATAAATTCATGAGCGCGAGGCTGCTGTAGTCGAAGACGGTTTTCGACAATATCTACGTGTGTGTCGAAGCGGGCCTTGATACGGGATGCTAGCACTTCCAAATTTTGAGAGGACACGAAGATGATGTCATCTCCAAGATTAGCCGTAAGTGATGCTGGCGGCCCACAAGCGACCAGGCGACCTTTATGTAAGATGCCAACCACGTCGCATTCCGAGGCTTCTTCCATTAAATGAGTATTTACGACGATTGTGGTGCCTTTCGTTCGACGAAGCATCTGCAGGTGTTTCCAGACATCCCGACGCGCACCCGGGTCGATTCCTGTGCTCGGTTCATCTAGTAACAAAACGGTTGGTGCTGGGAGTAGCGCTTTGGCGAGTTCTACGCGTCGTTGCAGTCCACCCGACAACGTGCCGACCAACGCATTAGCGCGATCGTCGACATGGATGAGATGTAGTAATTCGGCGATTCGTGTTGACAGAGTGTGTCCTGAGATTCCGTACAGACGACCGTGATGCTGGAGATTCTCTTTCACTGAGAGGCGGCTGTCGAGCGCTGGAGACTGAAACATTACACCGAGGTTACGGCGAACACGGTTGGCGCTACCTTGAACATCTTCTCCACACACACGCACTGTACCGCTAGTTGGCCGAAGCAATGTTGAGGCTATTCGAAACAATGTTGTCTTCCCACTGCCATTCGGACCCAGTAATGCAAAAGAGGCACCCATATCCACACGAAAGCTGACTGACTTAAGTGCTTCGTTTTCACCGTAGCGATGTACAAGTTCTGAGACGTCGAGTGCTGAAACGTCTAGGTGACGCCCGGTCGATGACGTTTCTGAAAGTTTAGGCATTGTTAACTTGAGTAAGTATTAAGAGTCCAAACAGTAATGGGAGATAGATGATTGAGCCGATGAATAACCACCGCGCGTTGGTCACCGTACGGGCGATTGCAAAACGGATCGCCAGCATTAAAAAGCCGATTCCCAGTATTACTGAGCCAGTGACATACGAAAAGTCTGCCAGTCCAATCCATGTGGGGGTGACGCTGACCGGTATCAAAAGTGCAATAAACGCGATCATGTGCCGGGTCGTGCGATCACCTAAAGGGTCGAGAACCGGTAGAAACAAAAATTTTGCACGCTTAAAATCCTCACGATACATCCAGGCAATCGCGAGGAAGTGAGGAATTTGCCACAGAAATACGATTCCGAACAATATCCAACCTTCAATACTGACTGTGCCGCGAGCGGCCGCCCATCCTAACGCTGCAGGTAGAGCGCCTGGTATTGCCCCGATGGCAATTGCCCAGGAAGTGCGTTGTTTGAGCGGTGTGTAAATCGCCACATAGATCACTAGGGTGGCCAAGGCTAGAACGGTGGCCACTAAGGGCGTACCAATAAGCAGGACCAGCAACCCAGCTCCCGCAAGGCCTACACCTAATAAACGACCTTCCCGCGATTCTAAACGCTTATCAGGTATTGGTCGCAAACGCGTTCGTTCCATCAGGCCGTCTGGCTCCCATTCGGCGACTTGATTGAGGGCCGCTGCACCACCGGCTACTAGGGCCGTTCCTAGTAGAGTATTAACAAAGCCAATCAATTCAAATGTTCCACGAGAACCTAGATAGTAGGCTACCCCCGTCGTCATAATAACGAGCGAATTGAGCCGAGGTTTTGTCAGCGCAATGTAGTCCATGAAACGACTGCGTGGCGCTGCTAGTATGACCACGCCAGTCTTCATCGATTAGCCCCTAGTGACGAGTGGGATGACGCCGTCGTTGAGGTGGCAGCGAACCCGCCAGTTTCCGGTGTCGAAGTCATGGTTAGCCGAGTATGGTTGACGCGTAGTGTTAAGACTACGCTCGTAACGAATAGTAGCGCTCCGACACCCAGGTGGCTCGTGTTGATCCCCACGTGTTTTCCGCTCAATACAGTGAGAGCCCCTAACGTGAACTGTACAATAACTAAGAGAATGAGGAATCCTGCTGGTTGGATCAACTCCTTCTTGTTTCGATGATGCACCAAGACATGCAAAGCGGTAGCCATCACTGCGAAGACTACGAAGAGAGCACCTACGCGATGAGTGAAATGAACCCCAATCTCCCAACTCCAGCTCGGTGGAATTAGTTGTCCGAAGGCCAGTGGAAAATCTGGGATAGCGAGTCCTGCGCCGGTATGACGCATTGCAGCTCCGATAAGAATTTGCAGATAGATGAGTGCCGTCGTGATCACCGTAAGGCGACCTAAGGCCAGATCTTTATGTACCGGCGAGTGTTGACGACCAGGGTCTGAGTACCCAGTAAGCCACCCTGAGGAGGTGAACAGCGCTATGGATACTGTTAGACAGAAGAAGATTTCGGCAAGTCCAGCGTGGGCGATCGAGATTGGCGCGGGAAGATAATAGAGCACTGTAATACCGCCAAGAGTTCCCTGCACAATAACTGTGACCAGCGCGATGACTCCGAGCCGACGCATCCATCGACGTGGGTCCACGAACCAGATCCAGCCGGCCAAAATAATTGTCAGGAAACCGACCATACTGGCGATAAGACGATGTCCATGCTCGTAGAAAATTCCTCCTACCATTTGTGAGAGAGGGAAGCTAAACATGAAGTATCCGTATGTGTTTGGCCAGTCAGGCACGGCCAAGCCTGATTCCGTGCTTGTAACTAAACCGCCGACCACTAGCAGGAGTAGTGTTGAACTAGCGAGAATGATGGTAAAGCGATGAAGCCAGATCATGCGGCCGGATGAATTGTGATGCTGCGGATGGGCAGGCATACTGGCCGCCCATCCGCAATAATTGTGCTGTTGCTAGCTGACCGTGAAAGTGAAACTAATTTCTGCTGTTTCACCTTCGGCAATTGTTATGTTCTGTGTTTGCGCGCCCAGCATTTCATGCCAGGCTTCGATCACGTAGTCTCCAGGTGGAAGCGTATTAAGACTGAATGCGCCACCATCTCCACTCACTGAGTAGTAGGGGTGATCGAGTACGCCGACATAGGAGTTCATCCAGCCATGCACGTCACACTTGAAAGGTACCATCACCTCGACTTCGGTAAATTCAGTTTCGTAGGTCATACCCTCGATCGGTTGACCGGTGTTGAATTCATCATTCAAACTGGGTGTGGCGTGAATATTGTGCAATGTTGGATCGCTGTTTATGACTTGCAAAGGCTGATCCACTTGGATACCAAACACGTGCGGCAGGTATGTGCAGCCGTCTTGGTTTAAGATGACTGGTTCGCTCGGAGTTGGAAACGAATGACCTTCCAGTCCCGCCTTCACATACACAAACACGTTGTGTAGTGAACCATCATCACCGACCACATAGTACTCTGTCATCGGGTTGTCCGGTCGTTCGCTCGCGCACACGGGGTCCGAGTTCATGCGGATGACTTCCGCTTCAGGAGCCGTGCCTTCGAGATTGATAATACCTGTGATATTGCCAGCCGTGGCCGGATCGACAGCCATAGCAGCTGGTGCTTCGGCTTCCGTTGCAGGCGCTACATCCGTGTCTCCACCATTGCCACCACATGCTCCTGCCAGAACTATTACCATCATCGAGGCAATCGTCCACATCTTTCGTGCTTCCATCGATATCTCCTGCTGCGAGTAAAGGAAAGTAAAGTTATTACAACTAATCAATTGATCTATTGGGGGCTGCCCAGATTGTTAAAAATATCACAGCAGACAGAACTCGTAAACACTGGTTCATGTGACAACCGAAATTTAGACGTTCTCGGGTGAGAAGTTTGTTGTTTTCCTTATTCATTTGTCGTCTATTAGGATTTATTATTATCTAAAGGAGTGGCGGTATCGTCTAGGGGTTAGGATACGTGGTTCTCAGCCACGGGACCGGGGTTCGAATCCCCGTACCGCTACCAGGCTTTAATTAACTGATATGCAAGCACTCGCTCTGGCCGCTCTCATCGCTATTCTTCCGAGCTCACATCTCGACACTATTCTAGAGCGGGGTGAAATTCTCGTTGGCACTACCGGCGACTACCGCCCGTTTAGCTATCGGCGCCCGGATGGAAAATTCGAAGGGTTTGACATCGACGCTGCGCGTCAATTGGGTCTGTCTTTGGGAGTTGAAGTTCGCTTCGTCCAAACGAGTTGGCCTGGACTTGAGCAAGGGCTTCTTGACGGACGCTATGACATCGCTATGTCGGGAATCACACGCACCCTAGACCGCCAGAAAGTCGCCTCTTTATCTGACCCCTATCTTTCGATCGGAAAGTGTCCTCTTATCAGGAGGGCAGACAGAGAACGTTTTACTGACCTCGATGCCATCGATCGCGCTGGCGTTCGTGTAGGGGTCAACCCCGGTGGAACGAATGAAAGTTTTGTAAGAGGTCATATTCACGCAGCTGAGATCGTGGTTATTGAAGACAATCTGTCCATTCCCGATGCCGTCGCTACAGGACGAGTCGACGTGATGCTCACCGACAATGTTGAAGCTGTGCTAGTTGCGAACCAAGACTCACGGCTTTTTGCTGTTTTACCAGACTCTCCGTTGAGTCATGACGAGCTCAGTTACATGCTTCCGGCACATGACGCTACCTTTTTGAATTGGGTAAACCTTTGGCTCCATCAGATGAGGCTCACCGGTGAGCTTGATCGTCTCCGAGAACGGTGGATTAGCGGCGCTGCTTCTTCTCAAAGCGATTACCACCACGGTTCTTTAGAGCTTTCCGTTCCGCAGCTTCTCCGGTCCTTAACGGCGATACCAGTTGTTACTCAGGGAGTCTTTAAAGGCCTTCAGAAGTGATGGCTTAGGACCGAGGGAAAGCTTCAGACGAGGACCTTCTGACCGCTACCGTCAAGCAGAGCTCGGCTATAGGCTAGTTGTGCTGCGGCCATGTCCTCAGCTGCCATACCGAGCGACTTGAAGATCGTGATCTGGGTTTCGGATGTTCGTCCTGGTAAGTGTCCCGCTATGACCTCTCCAATTTCGCCAGCTACATGAGATTCATCGAATTTTCCCTCAGCAAGTCCGAGCACGATGTCGCCAGACTCGGCGAATGCCCCAGCACGTGAATCGACAATTAATCGGCCTCGCGTTACAAGGGCAGGGTCCATTTCTCGAAGATGTGGTTCCGGTGCTCCAACCGAAGTCACGTGAGCACCCGCCGTGACCCAAGAATCTTGAATTACTGGTTCGGTCGATGAAGTTGCGAGAACCACTAAATCGGCTTCTCGGACGGCAGTCTCTGCGTCCGCCACGGCCTGCACGGGTTGTTTCGTTTGTAAGGTCATCTGAGATGCGAATTGCTCACGGTGTGCTGTGGAGGGACTCCAGATGTGCACCTTGCCAATCGAAAGCGTTTCAGTGAAGGCAGTGAGGTGACTCCGGGCCTGTGCGCCGGATCCAATAATGGCCAGTTTCGATGGCTCACCATTCCTTCGTGCTAAGTGTCGTGCAGCGACTGCTGAGACAGCTGCCGTTCGTGCCTCTGTAATGTATCGACCATCCAGAATTGCAGTTAAAGCTCCTGTTTCAGGATCGAGTAACACAATCGTGGCGAGGTGTGATGGCAGGTTACGCGCTTGGTTGGAACTGTAGTTTGTAACTAGTTTGACTCCTAAAGCAGGCGGGTCTGTGAGCGAAGCCGGCATAACCCCGTAGTACGCTTGCTCTGCACCAACAGACAGTACTGATCTCAGCGGTTGCACTATTCCCTGACCAGTTGAGAACTGCTTCAGTACACGTTCCATGGCAGACACAAGGTCGCCCATTGGCAATAGTTGTCGGACTTCGGCTTCATTTAAAATAAGAGTCATCGGTACGTAACTTACCTCCTGACCTTATAATCGTTGAGTCATGAACTCAAGTAATGCGATTCACCAGATTCGCACGATCGACGCGCATGCTGCTGGCGAACCACTTCGTCTTATCGTCGATGGTTTTCCGCGACCCCAAGGCCGTACCATGCTCGACAAACGTGCGTGGGTCAAGAAGCATCACGACTGGATTCGTCGAGGCTTAATGTTTGAACCGCGGGGTCATATCAACATGTACGGTGCCGTTCTCACCGAACCAGTTGAGACTGACTCGCATACAGGCATCCTCTTTATGCATAACGAGGGGTACAGCACCATGTGCGGGCACGGTATCGTTGCCGTGACCACCATCGCGATCGAGCGCGAGTTGCTATTTGTGGCTGAGGATCAAACGACGGTTGTTTTTGATTCTCCTGCAGGACAGGTTCGGGCCAGAGCGACACTGGGCAGTAATAGTTCGACACGCCGTGTCGAAAGTGTCTCATTTATAAATGTGCCATCTTTCGTCTTGCATCCTGGCGTCACTGTTAAGATTGCAGGGCGCGAGGTGTCGGTGGACGTTGCTTTTGGCGGCGCCTTTTATGCGATTGTTGATACCGAAGCGGCAGGTTTACCACTCAACATTTCCGAGTTGTCGCAGTTGCGTCAGACGGGTATGGAAATTAAGTACGCGGTTGAAGCAGCTGTTCGTGTAGCGCACCCATTTCAATCATCTCTTGAAGGGATTTATGGAACTATTTTTACGGGTGTAGCCGAGTCGCCCGATGCTGATCTCCGCAATGTCACCATTTTCGCCGACGCTCAGGTTGATCGGTCGCCCTGTGGTACTGGCACAGGCGCGGTGATGGCAGTCCTAGACGCAATGGGATTAATCGATGATGATAGGCCATTTGTGAACGAAAGCTTGCTCGGCACTGCGTTTCGGGGTCGGGTCGTCGAACGCGTCAAGGTTGGAGAGTATTCAGCCATAGTGCCTGAGATTGAAGGCTCAGCTTGGATAACGGGAGAACACACGTTCATCATTGACGAAAATGATCCACTCCGCAGCGGATTTATTCTCTAGGTTCTCAAAATCCGATCGCCAGGCCGTCCTTTCTAGGATCCGAACCACCCATCAGTACGCCGGTAGTGGGATCGATCAAGATTCCTTGGAATCCACCAAAAGCACCGATGCTGTTTCGTAGTCGGTGACCGCGCTGTTGCAATCCCCAACGAGCCTCGGCCGTAATAGCGGATTCAAGGAGAACTCCCAAGGGGGAGTGCCTAATTCTGGCGGCTTCTCCTGCCTCTTGAATATTCATTCCGAAGTCGATGAGATTTAATAGGACCTGCACATGTCCTTGGGGTTGCATGTCACCACCCATGACGCCGAATGAGAGCCAGGGACGATCATTGCTAAAGACCATCGCCGGCACCAGTGTGTGAAATGGGCGTTTGTGGGGTGAGAGAAGATTGGGATGGTCTTTCTTCAGTGAAAACAGGCTTCCTCTGTTCTGCAAGACAATTCCAGTATCACCTGCAACGACGCCTGAGCCGAAGTTACCAAACAGGCTCTGAATCAGTGAAATAACGTTACCGTCTCCGTCGGCAGCAGTCATGTAGATAGTGTCGCCGAGGTCACGGCCAGATAGATCTTGACGTCCTTCCGCTGCTGCAATTTGGTCACTGGGATTACCAGGTTTGTACGAGTCGGCTCGGTAGTCGAGATTTATTTCTTTCCGGCGTAATGCTGCATAGTTTTTGGACAACAAGGTGCTGAGTACAGCTTGTGGCACTGAGTCGGGATCGGCAATGAAAGCATTGCGATCCGCAAAGGCGATTCGCTTGGCTTCTACGACAAGATGCAGATATTCTGCAGAGTTGTGACCGAGTGTTTGTAAATCGTAGTCTTCCAGAAGATTTAACATCTGAAGTGCCGTGATGCCTTGGGTATTTGGTGGCATTTCGTACACTTCGTACCCGCGATAGTTCGTGCTGATTGGATCGACCCAATCTGAACGATGATCCAGGAAGTCCTTCATTGCAAAGAGGCCATTTTGCTGTCTTGATGTTTCGACAATGGCTTCCGCGAGCGGGCCGCCATAGAATGCATCCCGGCCTTCGGTTGCGATCAGTTCGAGTGATCTCGCCAGGGTTGGGTTTGAAAATACCTCGCCGGTTCTCGGTGCACGTCCGTTGTGTAAGAAAGTACTGGCTGCTACAGGGTCACGCATGAGTTTCTGCGTGGAATCTTCCCACTGGTGCGCAACTACTTCCGATACCGGAAAACCATTCCTTGCGTAATTAATGGCCGGTGTTAATGCCCGTTCAAGGGAAATGGTTCCATGATGTTTAAGGAGTTCAACCCAGCCATCAACAACGCCTGGTACCGAGACTGAGAGGATGCCTGAGTCGGGAATACTTTCAAGGCTTTTGGATGCAAACACGTCTGGTGAAGCTGCATAGGGTGAGCGGCCACTTGCGTTGAGGGCACGCAACTGGCGTGTTTCGCCATCGTGAACAATTGCGAATAAGTCGCCGCCGATGCCATTCATCGTCGGTTCAACGACGGCTAGGACTGCTGCGGCAGTTATGGCAGCGTCGATCGCGTTTCCACCCTCCTGCATTACTTGTAGGCCAGCGGCGGAAGCTAAGGGTTGGCTGGTTGCGATCATTCCATTCCGGGCGATGACAACCGAGCGTGTCGAATGTGGGTTTGGAGCTGGTCGATCTCCTGGTAGTTGAGCCATCGCAGGTGAGGACATTAGTAACAGGACTCCGATCTTTACACGAATACGCATCTAGACCTCCTAGCAGTCATTCCACTGTACCTCCTATTCTTCCGTTAGAGGCCCTCATCTGCAAGAAATTCTCAAGTCTGAAAAGCGAATTTCATATCAGAAAATGTGGTACCGTTTTCGATATGGCACTTCAAGATCGCGTTGCCAAGCTGATTGCCGAGTTACCCAAGGTGGAGCAGTTTCCGACGCAAGGAGCGACGCTGTTTATTGACCTTGAACGACAAGAGGTCAAGCGGGCCTACACTCCTCGAGCCGTCATCCAGACTTTATTGGCGGGCCGCGGGGCGAATATGTTCTACCTGTATCGGTTACTCGACGAGCAACTTGAGCCACTGGATCCAGACATACCCTTAATTTTTGGTTCGGGCGTTCTGACCGGCATCGTGCCTAGTGCTGCACGAGGTAATGCCACATCCTGGTCGCCTGAGTCTGGTGTTTTGATGGACGGTAGTGCTGGTGATTATTTTCCGTCTTTCCTCAAAATGAATGGGATCGACCACCTCGTGCTTTACGGACGTCCGGTGGAGTGGACAGTGATTCGTGTCGCCGGTGGACAGATAGAGTTTCTCGATGGTAGACCGTACTTGGGTCTCGACAATGATGATCTCCGTACTCGTATTGCAGTGGACATGCACGGGACGTGGGCTCGCGATCTGGCTATGGCCAGCATCACGACGGCTGGAGAGAACCTTGTCTTGACCAGTGCCATCATGACTGGACCAAAAGCGTGCTTTGCGAGGGGTGGCCCAGGGGCAAAGATGGGGTCACTGCGTCTCAAAGCTGTTGTGCTTCAGGGACAGACACATGATTTTGATACGGCTCAGCCGTACAAGGGCTACAACAAGACGATTGCGACCAAGTTGTTAGGCACATCGGTCGTCAAGAATGCCTTACGTACGATGGGTACCCCATTTCTTTATCGGCCCAGCCGGATCCTTGGAGCGATGGGTACCAAGAATAATCAAGAGACTACTTGGACCGATCGCCTGGATGCAGAAAATATAACCCCGTATCGACCTGGGATGGCCGGATGTTTTCGGTGTCCAGTAAATTGTCGACCCCTTAATGATCTGCATGGTGATCCAGACGACAAATATGGGCGTGGTGATGGACCAGAATACGTGACACTTGGCAAGTTTGGTCCGAACCTCGGCATCGATCGGCTTGAATCCGTCATCCGCCTCAACAATATTTGTAATGATTTAGGACTCGACACGGCGTCGGCTGGCTCCATGATCGCGTGGTCGATGGAATTGTTTCAGCGTGGCATCATTACGATAAAGGACACAGGAGGGATAGATCTCACCTGGGGCCAAGCTGATGTAGTGGAACAGCTTCTCTTTATGATGGCCAGGCGAGAAGGCTTTGGTAATGTTTTGGCCGATAGCACTCGGGCTGTTGAACGCGGACACTTTCCCCCTGAAGCTTTACAGTATCGGATGGCAGTGAAGGGTTTGATGCAGAGTGACCCGCACGATGCACGTATTCTGAAGGCATTTGCGCTCGGTCTCGCGGTTTCTACGCGTGGAATGGACCATCTCCGAAATCGGGCCACGCTTGAGATAAACGCACGTATCAACGATGACCCAGCTTTTAAGGCCGAACTCTACGGAGGTCCAGTTAGCGCTGCTCCGAATCACTACGAGAATAAGGAGCGGGCTGTCCGGGCGTGTGAGAATGTCTACGCGGTCGGTGATGCGGTCGGTATGTGTCGATTCACCACGAAACTCTTTAACAGCCCGTCATTACCAGGGCTCGAGGAATTTTCTGGACAGATTGCTAATGTGACTGGACTCAATTTCGACGTAGAAGGGCTCGATCAGGTGGGTTTAAACATCATGGGGGTCGAGCGCATGATCAATGCACGATTAGGTGTGCGGAGATGTGATGATACGCTGCCGGATCGCTGGTTCAACGAGGAAATTGGCGTCGGTGCGTACAAGACAGAGAAAATTGACAGACATGAGTTCGATCAATTGCTGAGTCGTTTTTATGAAATCTCCCATTTGAATACCGACGGTGTACCGATTGATGAATGGCGGCGCGAACTCGAAAGTGTTCTGGGAGCTTAGTGATTTATGCCGATAGTGGTTAGGCTGCCGGTCTTGCTACAGAACGACCAGTCGGACACATTGACTATTACTGAATCTGTATTGACCGTTGCTGATCTCATTGACGTCCTCGACCAGCGACTGCCAGGCTTTCGAACACAATATGATGATGCGATGATCAATGTTGCGGTAAACAACGAGATGTTACTTCATCGAGCTGGTGATCGAACTCTGACCGACGGGGATATTGTTGAGATCGTGCCGACTATTGCTGGGGGAGAGAGGCCTTCTTTTTACCGGGTTAGCTAGAGCGCTGACAATCGCGTTAAATGATACCTTGGCTTCTTGTGCCTTCATAGAGCAACTAAAATCAGTTCGGTACGGAACTAAGTCGTTCGGCTGAAGCGATATAGCTGCGTCGAGCACGAGCCGTCATATTTTGATTGCGCACGCGAACCGATAGTTCGTGCACTTTTCCGTCGAGTTCTGTTGGAGAAAATCCGATTAAGTACTGACTATGAAGTTCCTGGGCCACACGAGTAAAGGTTGAACCGAGTTCGTCATTCTCCCGCAGTTCGAAGTAGCCTCCTCCAGTTTCTTGAGCAAATCGCCTGAGGTTACGATCAGGCCTGCTTCTAACTGTGCGTCTTCCGTTAAAGAATTCAGCCCTGAGTCCGATCGCATAGATCATCACCTCTTCGTTTCTGGCAACTTCAAGAACTTCCTTCCAGTCCGACTGACTACTTGTATCGTCACCATCGGTGAAGATCAGCACAACACGACGACCGTCGATGCCGAGAAGTTCATTTACACCTGCAGCGATGGCATCGTAAAGACGCGTAGGGTTGCCAAAATCAAGGAGTTGAAGTTCGTTGATCAGGTCATCTCGGTCACTCGTAAACTCTGCGCTAATCTGGATCTTGTCGTTAAAGGCACCAACGCGACCGCGATCGGCTGGAAGCATGCGAATCAGAAACTGTTCAGCGCCCGCCTTTAGCAGGTTTAATTTACCGGCCATGCTGAAACTCGTATCAAGCATAACGACGACTGTGATCGGCTGCACTTCGTTTAAGAAAAGCACGATGTCTTGCTTTGCTTCATCGTCGTATACTTCGAAATCTTCCTTTGACAAGTTGGCCACGAGGCGGTCGTTTCGGTCGGTGACCGTTACGTACAGCGGGACGATGTCCGTGGTTGACCGAAAAAGTGGGACCTGTTGCTGCCCATAAAGAATTCCAGCGTGTAGACAAACGCCCGTGATGAGGAATGCAAGGAACAGATTAGCCCGCATTTAGTGAGGTTAACAAGCAACAGGGTGCCTCGTAAACACCTCAAAAGGATGCAGTGTTTCTAGTGGTGACAGTCTAGGTCTTTTTGAAATCTTTCGTGTAGTAAGGATTCAGCGGTTTTCTACGATATGCTGTCTTTTTATCCCTATTGTGCCCAATAAGTCCAATACACAACTGAGCGTTGTGAGACACATAGATGCGGTTGAAGCTGAGCGCTTGATCCGTATTGAGCCGGTGCAAATCTTAGATGTTCGAACGCCGAAAGAATTTACGACGTTAGGACATATTCCAGACGCGAAACTAACACCGCTGGATTTCATCGCCTCAGCGCCAGCTGTCTTGGATTTTGATAAGCCAGTCCTAGTCTATTGTGAGCACGGAATTAGAAGCAAAGTCGCCGCAGAATTTCTTTTGCAAGCCGGTTTCAACAACGTAGTAAATCTGATCGGTGGTATGTCGTGCTGGCGTTATGATCGTTCGTATGAACCGCAGATGATTGCTGGCCCTGCGCCGTGGTTGCTCGATTATGTAGAGATTGATTGCCATGGTAGGGCGCTGGACGTAGCAAGTGGCCGTGGTCGACACGCGCTTCTGTTAGCGGCTCTGGGATGGCATGTTCGTGCTGTAGACCGTGACGAACGAGCAATCAACGAACTTCAAACAATTGCAAATCGGCTAGCTCTAAACTTGGTGACGACGGTGGTGGATTTGGAATCGGGCCGAGTTAATCTTGGCCGTGAGTGTTACGATCTTATTGTTGTAACTCGATATCTACATCGACCTCTTTTTGAAATATTAATCGACGCTCTTTCTCTAGGTGGTGTACTTTTTTATGAAACATTCATGAGCGGACAGGAGCGTTTCGGCAAGCCAACCAATCCTGACTTTCTGCTTATGCCTGGCGAACTAAGGACGTTAGTTGCACCCCTTGAGATAATAAAGCAACGGGAAGGTTTATTCGATGGTCAGATGATTTCAAGTGTGATTGCGCGGAAGACCATAAGATAGACTAAATGAAGTATTGTTATGAAGCTTTTATGATTAAGAATCCTTTGTCCGTTACCGATGGTGAGCGCGTCGTTCAAACGCTGTCGCATGTCGAGAGTCGCTGTCGACGAAATTCGTTGACTCGCGAGTGGTTAACTGGCTTCACTTTATCCCTTGTCGTGCCAATTGTATTAAGTGCTTGGTACAAGTTGTCACCGGTACCATGGGTGGCTGTCGTTACGGTGTTGTCGCTCTGGTTCGCCACGCTGGTTGCCTATGCGAGTTGGATGTTTCTGCGACGTAAATCGCTGTCTAGTATTGCAGTAGCCGTAGACGAGAAGGCTGCTTTGGATGGTGAGTTAACCACCGCATATTGGTTCTATCGGAAGGGTTTCAGTTCTGCTTGGATCGATTTGCAACGTGGGAGGGCCGCACGTAGCGCCGAAATGCTGGATCTAACTCAACTCTTTCCTTATTCGGTACCTAAAAGTTCTCGGCTTACAGTTGCTCTTTTGGCTTTGTGTTTCATTTTAAACCTGATTCCCCTTTCTTGGACCCGTGGGTGGTTACAGGCTGATCCTTTAGTGTCTGATGTAGTCGCTCAGAACTTGGTGAATCTTGATGAAGCACGGCAAATTCTATCGCAGGCAGAATTCATTGATGGCCTAGAAGCGGTTCAGTTAAGCGAGGATTTCCGCGAACAACTTATCCAAAGGCAGTTGTCGGTTCATGATGAAGTCGAATTTCGTGAAATGCGGCTTACAGAGGAGAACTGGTCACTGGATTCCGATCTGATGGAAGCGTTAATGAAAGGTATGGCCGAGTCACTTGATGGGATTGGCTCAGATGCACTCGTCGAGGCGTTGCAGCGCAAGGATTTTGAAATGGCAGCTCGCGAACTACGCGACCTCGCTCAGGAACTTGATTTTACGGAGGCAGAGCTTGAATCGCTTAAGCAAACCTTGAACGAACTTGCTGAGATGTCGAGTGACGAGCTTGAAGCTTTGGCTGAAGAGCTAACAGAAGCCGCTGGGCAGTTGAGTGAGGGCAACGATGCAGCGATGCAGCACGCCTTTGAACAGCTTGCCGAAGATCTTGAACAGATGATCAGGGAGCAGCAGCGTGATGAGTTACGGGAAGCGGCGGCTCAACGTCTTGATCAACTTGAGCAAGCAGCACAGAGCGGACAAGGATCTAACGATGAGCAACAACTGGCTAGTGGAGAGCCGTCAACTGAAGACCAGATGACCGCAACACCTCAAGAAGGTGATACGACTGGGAGTCAGACTGGTGCCCCGATGGAGACCGGCGGTCCTGGCGTCCCGACCGACGAGCAAGGTCAGGGCGACTTATCTGCGCCGGGCGCTGGAGACATTATCGAATACGGCTCACCAACATCACTTGAAGTTGAGTTGCTGCCAGAAATCCTAGAAGTGCAACCGCAGCCATCTGATCAGTCCGACGATAGGTTGGTTGATCAACCCAGTCAGGCGTCTCATTCAAAGTTGCAGTATGAAGAAATCGGATCGATGATTTCCTATCAAGACTCCGAGATGCTGGATGCCGACAGCATTCCTTGGCTGTATCGTGACCTCGTTAAACAGTACTTTCAGGCCGTTGGGCCACGCTAGAAATATGATTACTGACATCGACAAACAAATCGAAACATTCCAACGTCAATTCGCGCTCGTCGCTAATGAGATGGCGAAGCGGATTGTTGGCTATCAGGACATAGTTGAAGGAGTGCTGATTAGCTTACTGGCGGATGGGCACGTCTTACTTGAAGGGATACCAGGTCTTGGAAAAACCAAGCTAGTTCATACCTTGAGCGATGTTTTACATTTGAAGTTCGCACGGATCCAATTTACTCCAGATTTGATGCCTGCGGACATTACTGGCACTAACGTCGTTCAGGAAACCAAGCAGGGCGAAAAGCATTTTGAATTTCAGCCAGGTCCATTGTTTTCAAACATCGTGTTAGCTGATGAAATTAACCGCGCTACACCGAAGACGCAGTCGGCGTTGCTTGAGGCCATGCAGGAAAAAAGTGTATCGATTGGCACGCGCACCTACCAACTGGACCACCCATTCTTTGTGCTAGCCACCCAGAACCCACTCGAAATGGAAGGGACGTACCCTCTACCAGAAGCTCAGCTTGACCGGTTTTTCCTAAAGCTGAAGGTCGCCTATCCCGATATGGAGAGTTTGCATCAGATTCTTGACCGGACGACACAGCTAGGAGAGCCTGAGGTCGAGCGAGTACTTACTGGTGAGCAGTTGGCCGACATGCGCAAGACGGCTTTAGCGGTACCGATTGCTAAACCGATTCAGGAATATGCAATCCGTCTGACTTTGGCAACGCATCCTGATTCTCCTTACGCTGAGCCTCTTGTTCGCAAGTACGTCCGTTATGGTGCGAGCCCGCGGGGTGCGCAAGCCTTAGTTCTAGGCGGCAAGATACGGGCTCTACTTGCTAATCGCCTCCATGTGTCATGCGAGGATATTCGGCAGCTAACATTGCCTGCATTACGACACCGGGTGCTCTTGAACTTCGAAGGCGAGGCTGAGCAAATTAATACGGACATGCTTCTCGAAGCAGTGTTGGCAAATACGCCGGAGTCGCTGACCTGATTCTCAAACTAAAATTGTTGATTCCTAAACCTTAATCTTCTGTCACTCATGGCCGTCACGCAGGATGCGCTATTCGATGGCGAATTTCTAAAAAAACTGGAATATCTCCGGATCGTTTCCAAGCGAATGTTCGGTGGGCATTCCAAAGCCGACCGACGTACGCGGCAACTTGGAGCTGGCCTTGAGTTCGCCGACCATAGGGCCTACGCCCCTGGCGATGATTTTCGCAGAGTTGATTGGCGAGCTTATCAGCGACTTGAAAAACTATTACTAAGGTTATTCGAGGAAGAGCAAGATCTTCCAGTGTATCTCTTTGTGGATTGTAGCCAGTCTATGACAGGCGGAGATCCTTCGAAGTTGACTTATGCCAGACAAGTGGCGGCGGCCCTCAGTTATATCGCGTTGGCTCACCTCGACCGTGTGACTCTTACGCCGTACACTGACCATCTTGGACGGGAGATGGCATCGCAACGAGGAAAAGGACAAATTTTTAAGGTTTTTAAGTTCCTTGAACAATTGACCGCGGGTGGTGAAACGAATGCTAAAAGATCGTTTGAAAAATTTTGTCGAAGTAAGCGCCCACGAGGTGTTGCAGTTGTGATTTCAGATTTTTTGGATCCTTATGGGTTTGAGGCTTCGTTGAATCTATTGCGATACTCACATCATGACATATTCGCTGTGCATGTCGTGCATCGATCAGATGCGAAACCTGAGCTCCGAGGTGATCTAGAATTAGTTGATACAGAACTTGGCACCACCCTCGACATCGCAGCCTCTCCCGCCCTCTTGTCAGCCTATGAGAAGGCTTTTGATGAATTTTGCGAACACCTTGCGGCTTACTGTGCGCGGTACCGACTTGGTTACGTTCGTACAGATACTGATGTGCCGTTCGAGGATGTGATTCTCCAGGTGTTTAGACAAAAGAGGTTTCTGGCGTGACGTTTCTTGCATTAACAGGCTGGCAGGTTTTACTGCTGTGTGCAGCAACTTCCTTGCTAGTTATCTGGTTATTCTTTTTAAAACTTCGTTATCCGCGAGTGTCTGTGGCCTCGCTATTATTATGGCGGCGAGTACTGGAAGATACTCAACATCGATCGTTGTTAGAGCGCCTTCGTCGACTACTGTCTCTACTGCTCACGCTTACGATTGCACTCCTGATGGTTTTGGCATTCAGTCAGCCGAATAGCGATACTTTAACTGGTGCACCACGGAACGTTGTGCTTATTTTAGACACGGCGTTATCGATGGCAGGGGCAACAGCCGATGGAAAGACTCGCTGGCTTCATGCGCGCGCACGTGCGCAGCAGATCATCGAATCTGCTGGGGCAACAGACAAATTCTTGCTTGCCGACACAAGTGGGCGGATCTCCACCCGGATGACAGCTGATCGAGAAGAGTTACTGGCTGCCCTTGAAACGATGTCGCCGACCGCTGCGACGATGGCGCTTCCGGCTGTCAATCCCAAGGTAACTTGGGAAACAATTTTTATCTCAGATGGTGCTAACTGGGCTAGCCTGCCCGCTGGGATTCGGCTACTGTCTGTTTTCGAGCCGGCAAATAATATAGCTATTACAGGATTTAATATTGATTCGAGCGGCTCCGGGTCGAATACGCGCACTGCCCATGTCGAAATCACTAGCTATTCGAGTGAATCTGCAGACGTTGTGCTAACGCTCAGCAACGAATCTACTCCGATTATTCGGAGGGCATTAACAATAGATGTTGGCAAAACGTTGCTGGCCACCGTGAATCTATCTTCTGAATTGAGCGGTGGTATTCGTGCGCAGATTGAATCAATTGATGATGCACTGGCATTAGATGATGTTGCTGTGGACTATGTACCGCCCCAACGTGAAGTGCAAGTCACCTTAGTCACAAGCGGGAATGACTACCTTGAAACCCTTCTGAGTCTTGAGCCACGAGTTGAACTTCGTATAATTCAGCCTGAAATGTACCGCGACGAGTCGACAGTTGACATATACGTTTTTGATCGTTTTGCACCGAATACTGCACCAAGTCGACCGGCCTTGTTGTTTAAACCTCCTGGTCGAGCCTGGCTGGCCGGGTCCGATCGTAACCAAGCTCTACGTGCAGTGGTCTCTGGTGTAACAGCCTGGGATGAAAGTCATCCAATTTTACAATTTGTGTCCTTCATTGATGTTGATATTAGAAGTGCGAGACATCTGGATTTTGCTACCGAGGCAAACATCCAAATAGTTGCTGAGGCTGCTCAGACCCCATTGATTGTTACAGGGGAGAGTTCACCGCATTGGGTAATGGTAAATTTTGATTTTGAAGAGTCTGATTTTTCTGTGCGGCCAGGCTTTCCGATATTCATGAAAAACGTAATAGCTTGGTTCGTCGGTGAATCATTGACTTTGCGGCGCAGGGTCGGCATGGTCGAGGTGCCGCTGCAGCAAGCCTCGATTAAATCGTTGGACGGGGAATCTGTGGCAGCGAAGACCAATCTTAGGAGCACTTGGTTTGAGTGTTTGGAGCCAGGGCTATTTGTGGCTTCATCTGGCGATGCAAGTATTCACGTGGCGGTTAATTTGTCCAGCCACGGCATTTCTGATCTCAACCGATCAATGCTAGCTGAACAAAATAGCGACGCGACTTTGAATCGGCGTTTACTGCACCGTGAGCTTTGGGTGTACCTTTTACTAATAAGTATTGTCCTCATTACGCTTGAATGGTGGACGTATCATCGTCGGATCACGGTGTGAACAAGTGAGTATTTCCTTAGAACAGCTTTGGCCGTTACCACTCATCATCGTCCTACCATTTATTTGGTGGGTTCAACGTGATTCTTTTTCAGGTTTTGAATTCCGGCAGCGCATTCTACAGAGCGTCGTTCGCTCAATGGTCTTACTCCTTCTCATTGGCGCGTTGTTACAGCCAACGCTCTTAAGGTCTGGCAGTTGGCAATCGGTTGTGTACTTACTCGACCTCTCAGCGAGTGTCTCCTCGGCGAGTCGTTTGGCAGCAGCTGAATGGATAACTCAGGCACATGAGCGAGGTCAGCCCGATCATGTTCAGATAATGGCTTTTGCAGCTAATACGGTAAGTGTGGCTGATCCAGACGAGCTTCGGTTAATGGCTTCGGGTGTCCAATCCGGTGATGGGCCTCAAAGCCGAGAACTTCTCAATCAAGGGGAGACGAGCCTGGAGCAAGCCTTGCATGACGCACGGCGTGAATTCGTCCCCGAGCACATTAAACGTCTCGTGCTGTTGAGTGACGGTCACGAGACAACTGGAAGCACCTCTAACGCACTTGCTGGCTTGCAGCGTGACGGCATTCAAGTGTTCACTTTTCCTATCGATTCTCGTAACGTCGGCGATGCTTGGGTCGACTCGGTACTTGTTCCAGACGTAGTGGCGGCGAATGAACCATTTTCAATTGAAGTATCTATTTATAGCCAAGTTCAGCAATCAGCTTTACTAGAAGCGGCAGCGGCCGATGAATTTTATGAGACGCAATCAATAAAACTAGAGGAAGGTCTCTCGCGGTTCGTTTTAGAGGGTCGTTTAACTGATGTTGGCACAAAGACAATCGATATTAATCTTCGCATTGACGATGATCCAGTGTTCGAAAACAACCAATCGCGTCAGTCAATATGGGTCATCGAACAACCTCGGGTTATGTACGTTGAAGGATTTGAAGAGAGTCAGCGATTTCTGATGGGAGCTCTGGAGTCGGGTGGAATTTCTGTTGAATTAGTTAGACCAGAAGATCTTCCAAGCACCAAAGAAGAACTTGAACCGTACGACGCAATTGTGTTTAGCGATGTTCCGCCCTCTTCAGTAACTGAAACCCAATTAGGAGCTTTGTCGGCGTTTGTTAGTGAACTCGGTCGTGGTTTTGTGTTGGCTGGTGGCGATGCGATGTATGGTGAAGATGGCTATGCTGACAGTCCGATCGAGAAAATGCTGCCTATCACC
>Ga0315336_1000912_pt1 | contig 66402 bp, 59 predicted proteins | sample ASW5metaG_FD_204512 | JGI IMG/M metagenome (GOLD analysis project Ga0315336, IMG submission 204512) | Ammonia-oxidizing marine archaeal communities from Monterey Bay, California, United States - ASW #5 | ecosystem: Environmental > Aquatic > Marine > Intertidal zone | place: USA: California... | reverse complement strand
ACCAACGGCTCCGATGTCTCGAGGAGCCATTTAATATAAAAGAGTCCTTTCCTCGCTCCGCTAATCGAAAGGCAATGCCCTATCACGCGGAAGCTAAAGTAGTAGGCGATAATATTTGGACCAGGAATAATACTGAATAAGGCAGCGGTCATCAAAGCTAACACGTCGATCGCAAGCCAGCGAAAATGACGCTTAACATCATACTGGAGTAAACCTCGCATGGTTTCGCGTGCAGTTTGGGCTTCAAGATCTTTTGGATAAACCAGAATTACTTCCGTCTGGCGTCGTAAGTTCCAGAGGAGTCGTTGTTCAGCAATCGACGCAGCAATCCACCGAACTAAATGACTGCGAAGATTTCGAATCCATCGACTGAAACCCGTGAGGGACTCGGAGGGATCAACGACCTCGGCCTCTGGTTGATCTGGTTCAGCCGCTCGAACCATTTCGACGAAATCTTTTCGCCATCGAGCAAACACTGAAGGAGACGCATCGGTATCAACTAGATTCGTAGGCTCTTTCATTTCACAATACAGATCGTAACGATTGTCCCCAAGGGGTAATAGGTATACATGCATCATTAGTCAGTGTGCTCGCCAACGCTCAAACACGACCCTAGAAGCAGCAGAAGCAGGCCACACGGCAGTATACTATCTGATGCGGAACACCCTGTGACCGCAACCTGCTTATGGCCAATAGACTCATGCCTCGTCTCGGCTCACATATGTCGATTGCGGGTGGTTTGCCGCTGGCAATCGATCGTGCTCATGCGGCAGACTGCGAAACGCTGCAAATTTTCACTAAGTCGGCTCGGCAATGGCGACCAAATGCCTTACCAGCAAAAGAAATTACAGCCTTTAAAAAACGTGCCAACGACCTTAACATCTGGCCTATCGTCGCGCACGCGAGTTACTTGATTAACATTGCTTCCCCAGATCCAGAACTGAGACAACGCTCCCTACAAGCATTAACAGTAGAAATGGACCGTGCTGAAGCACTCGGATTGTTGGGTCTAGTTCTACACCCTGGTTCGTTCACAACCGGGACGGAAGCTGGCGGACTCAAGCTTGTTAGTGAAGCAATCACGGAACTCATGGCTGACCGACCTACCGGCAAAGCCATGCTCCTACTTGAACATACCGCTGGACAGGGCACTAACCTTGGTCACCGCTTCGAGCATCTGTCGACGATCATTGAGGGAGCGAAGGAATCGTCACTCCTTGGCGTGTGCCTCGACACATGCCACCTGTTGGCCGCTGGTTATGACATCTCGACGGAGGAAGGTTACGATTCGACTTTTAAACAGTTCGAGGACACGATTGGTTGGTCACGCCTTAAAGTGCTTCACATGAACGATTCGAAACATCCGGCTGGCAGTCGACGCGATCGACATGACCATATTGGTAAGGGTTTTGTTGGCCTTGAAGCGTTTGGCCGGTTATTACGTGATCCTCGTTTAGACGGCCTCCCAATGATCCTTGAAACGCCAAAGTCTACCGAAAAATCAACTGACCCAAACACCGTAGATTCGGACGACAAACGAAATTTGCAGGCACTTAGGAAATTATTAAATGAGGGTTCCTAGTTTTCAAGTGACAACGTACGAACCAAAATAGCTCGAAATTATCTTGCGAATTTTAAAGATCACACACTAGCATCAGCAATGCCTTCTATCCTGACTAAAGAGGACGTCGACCGGGTCGCTGAACTGGCTCGATTAGAGTTAACCGAATCCGAACGCGAAATGTTCATTCGTCAACTCACTGACATTCTTGTTTATGCACAACAGGTCTGTGAACTTGATACCACTGGCGTGGTACCAACTACTCACGTACTTACGAATCAAGGAACACTTCGACCAGATGAAACACGGCCGTCATTATCTAGAAAGGATGCATTGGCTAGTGCTCCTGACCCGGATACTGAAAAAGGGTTTTTTAAAGTACCAAAGGTGATTGAATGACAGGACTGCCGCAAGGTGTCTGCAACATTCGTGATGCAGTGGCGACCGGCGAGGCATCAGCAGTTGAGATATGTCAAGCCTACCTGAACCGCATAGACACCGTCGACAAAGCCCTTAACGCCTTTAATCAAATCGAGTATGACACCGCACTGGAGCGGGCTGCTGCAATCGACCGCGAGCGTGTACCAAACGACAGTCGCCTCCTACTTGGTGTGCCAATAGCAATTAAAGACAATATCTGTACGCGTGGCATCCGTACAACTGGTTCATCCCGAATCCTTGAATCGTGGGTACCTCCATATGACGCGACGGTTATCGAACGGCTTCAGAATGCCGGTGCAATTGTCATCGGCAAAACGAATTGCGATGAATTCGCGATGGGCTCATCGAACGAGAACTCGGCATTCGGTCCAGTGCGAAATCCATGGAATCTCGAACGGGCACCTGGAGGCTCGAGTGGAGGGTCAGCCGTCGCGGTGGCAACTGAAATGGCCGCCGCATCACTTGGTTCAGACACCGGCGGTTCGGTGCGACAGCCAGCTGCTCTGTGCGGAGTGGTAGGTCTTAAACCCACGTACGGCCGGGTTTCACGTTATGGCCTACTTGCCTTTGCTTCATCACTCGATCAAATTGGTCCTCTTACTCGGACAGTGACTGACGCAGCTCGAATGCTGGCTGTAATCGCTGGACCAGATCCAAGCGATTCCACCACCAGTGACGAACCAATTCCTAATTACCTTAAGAGCCTCACAGGTAAACTCGACGACCTCAGAATTGGCGTGCCAAGAAATATTCTAGGAGAAGGCGTCGACGATAAGGTGCTACAGGCATTTGACGAGGCCCTTGAAACTTTAAGTTCGTTGGGAGTAAAAATTCGTGAAATCGAGCTTCCGCACGCACAGTATGCGATTCCCACGTACTATCTGATTGCAACTGCGGAAGCTAGCTCCAACTTGGCGCGTTACGATGGTGTTCGTTATACAAGTAGAGTTGACCTTGATCCAAAGGTCGCCTCCCTATCTCTGATGTACGAAAAAACCCGTGCGCAAGGATTTGGAGCCGAAGTAAAACGCCGGATTATGCTTGGCACCTACGCGTTGAGTGCCGGTTATTATGATGCTTACTACCTCAAAGCCCAACAAGTACGTACTCTCATTAAGAGTGACTACGATACAGCGTTCACAGAAGTCGACAGTATTTTGATGCCGACTAGCCCAACAGCTGCGTTTCCACTCGGGAAACGTGCTCATGATCCACTAGAGATGTACCTCGCTGATGTCTTCACGGTGAGTGCGAACCTAGCAGGACTACCTGCCATTAGCGTACCTTGCGGCTTCACCTCGGACCGCCTACCAATCGGATTACAGTGTATTGGACGACCCTTTGACGAAGAATCGTTATTACGATTAGCTCATGGTTACGAACAAGCTACTACATGGTGGACTGAAACACCGCCCATCTGAGACATGAGCGGGTTCCCCGATTTTTTCTAGTTCACTTATTGCTTGCGATTTGCTTGTTCAAGAAGTTCGGGGCTGGCAAGTTGGTCGACAGGGCCTCGTGGAGTTGTTGGCGGAAAGTAGTTAACTTGACCATCCAAATCATCAAGACTCCTGACCACCAGCGTCTTACGACCTGTGGATCTCAACTTCGGAATTCCAATCAACACAGTGAAACCAATAAAGAGCGCCAGTAAGAATCCAGTTGATGCGCCCAGACCCGTAAGCGCGCCTATAACAATTTCAATAATTTCTGGTACCGTCACTTCTTTTCCTTAGGTCCACTCGCGTCAGGCAATTCGTATTCAATCAAGCCTGCCTTAACCTCATCCATCGCAACACGCTCAAGCTTTGGAGGCATGTCAGGGCGAAGGCCAGTCTCCGGGTGGGCTTGCAAATGGGACAGCCGAGGTATGGAACCACGCCTCAGTTGCTTGGCTCGCTGGGCCGCAACATCAACATACAAAAAGCGACTTTGAATTTCAGCAGCCTGTTGGTGCTTTGGCTCGTCTGCCGAAACCTCTTCAGGCTTGTCTTGGGAGTTAAGCGGTGTTGTAGAGTCATTCATAACCTATCAGGTTACCCCAAAACCAGCCTCAAGTGCTACATAAGTACTAAGGCTGGTAAACGCGCGTAACACCCTGCAACCTATTAATCCTTCTCAGGAAGCACTGCCAATCGGAATTTGTTTCGGCTTTGCATCTTCACGAAGTGGGACTGCTACGGTTAAAGTCCCATCAGCATAAACAGCCTGAACCTGGCTAGATTCCACCGTTGTCGGCAGCCTGAACGAACGCTGGAAGGCTCCATAGCTTCGCTCAAGTCGATGCACCTTATCATCAGACACATCACTCTCAAGCTTCCGTTCACCACTAATCGACAGCTTGTTGTCCTCGACCATGACCTTAATGTCATCTCGATTCAAGCCGGGAAGCTCTGTCTTGATAATGAGGTTCTTTTCTCCATCTTCGTAGATGTCAACAGCTGGAATCCAAGTGCCATAGCTGCCTTGGGCTGTCTCGTTTCGATTGGAACTCAAACCCCAATACATGTCATCGAAGAGTCCTTCGATATTTGATAATCCACGAAAAGGTTCATATCGCACTAATGTCATTTCCTTCCTCTCTTTCACTTTGACCAAATCACTTAATCCTCAACTTGAATCATTTTGTCTAGGAATTATACACAAAGAATTAGCAATATCAAAGCATATTTTATGAGTGTATCTTACTCATATTATGAAAAAGAAGGAAACAACATAAAAACTTATAAAAAAATGTTTATGTCTTGCTGAGTAAAACGAGTGAATCACTTCTTCAAAACACGTGACATACCTGTTTCAAAAAGTCTATTTCGTGCCACCTATCTAGATTCACTCCTCTTTCTGTTGGCTATGCGGTCAAGACAAACAGCCTGAAGACTATAATGCTATTACCTTGTCCAGAACCATTCGACTACTCTTTATCGGCGATATTGTCGGAAAACCAGGCCGCGAACTGACTCGACGTGCGATTCCGCCATTAATCGATCGTTACTCAATTGACCTCGTTGTAGCTAACGTCGAAAACGCGGCGGGTGGTTTCGGAGTTACCCGGGAGATTGGAGAATCAATTCGAGAATATGGCGTTGATGTCATGACATCAGGTAACCATATTTGGGACAAAAAAGAGGTCATCGATTACATTCCTACGCAACCCCGCCTCATACGACCCGCCAATTATCCAGAAGGGGCCCCAGGACATGGTCACTATGAGGCGACTACCGCCCTCGGCGATATGGTCACTGTAATCAACATTATGGGCCAGGTATTTATGGCAAACCTTGATAATCCCTTCAGGATTGTGCTTGAGGCCATCGAGAAACTTAGTAATCGAACTCCAATCATCCTGGTTGATTTTCACGCAGAGACTACATCGGAAAAGATGGCAATGGGTTGGCACCTGAATGGTAAGGTCACGGCCGTTGTTGGAACCCACACCCATGTCCAAACGGCCGACAACCGAGTCCTGTCTGATGGAACAGCCTACATTACTGACGTTGGAATGACAGGACCACACGATTCAGTTATCGGTGTCAAAAAACAAGCAGCATTAACTCGATTTCTTACCGGAATGCCTGCACGTTTTGAAACAGCAACCGATGACCCTCGTCTCAATGGGGTCGTTATTACAGCGGATAGCACTACGGGGCGAGCTACCGATATTGAACGTATTAGTCTTTCGGTTCAGGACATCGAAAACTTGACCTCTTTAAACTTGAGTGTGTCGTGATCGATTCCTTCGCTCTTCCGCTTGGCGAACCGTCTGAAGCCACCAAGACCAAGCAAGCTTCACCTGCCAGAGCGAGTTCACAGCCACGGCGCATTATGACCGTGTCTGAATTAACTAGTGAAATCCGGGGACTACTTGAATCTTCTTACAGTGAAATCCTGGTGGATGGTGAAATATCAAATTGTCGGCTATGGAACACCGGCCATTTGTACTTCACACTCAAGGATGATCGTTCCCAGTTGAAGGTCGTCATGTTCAGAACAACAGTTCGATATCTGAAATTTCAACCGGAGAATGGTTTAAGAGTAATCGCTCGTGGCCGGATTAGTGTATATGAACCAAAAGGAGAGTACCAGATCGTCTGCAGGCATCTAGAGCCTTACGGTATTGGCACCCTACAACTCGCCTTCGAACAATTAAAGGAGAAATTAAAAAAAGAAGGCTTGTTCAATGACGAACGAAAAAAACCACTACCTGCATTACCTCGGAAGATTGGTATCGTGACATCGCTTGACAGTGCGGCACTGAGAGACATTATCAAAGTGCTGAGACGTCGGTACCCCAATGCCCATCTACTCATAAGACCGGCACGAGTCCAAGGTGTTGGTGCGGCCGATGATATTGCACAAGCCGTGACACAAATTAGTGCTGTGCCGGGTGTTGACGTAATCATCTCCGGTCGCGGCGGTGGTTCAATGGAAGACCTGTGGGCCTTTAATGAAGAATCCGTGGCCAGAGCTATTTCAGCGTCCAGCGTTCCAATCATTTCAGCAGTCGGTCACGAAACGGATTTCACAATTGCAGATTTTGTAGCCGACCTTAGAGCAGCGACGCCATCCGCTGCAGCGGAACTGGTGATAACGCGCAAAGACGAATACCACGATCGAATCAACAGACTTAGTGAGCAGCTGCGCGCAAGGACTCTTATGCAAATCCATGAGTACCGGACAGACATAAGGGAACTTGAGCAACGTCCGGGTTTATCCGGACTACCTGGCCGCGTAGCAATTCTGCGTCGACAGATCACCGAACTTGCTCACAATTTAGCGCGGGGTAGTCGAGGTATACACGCTATTGTCGAACGCCGCTATCATGCACTGGAACTACGACTCGAAGGGCAAAACCTCCGGCGAACATTCTCAAAACTACTGACTCAACTTGTGAGTTCAGAAGGAAAACTGCATGAAGCCATGCAGCAAGTCGCCATGAAACGGCGCGCAACGCTGGTGGAGCTGTCTGGCCGCCTAGAATCGTTGAGTCCTCTGGCAGTCTTAGCTCGTGGTTACGCGGTTTGCTGGGATGCCAAACGCTTGTCCGTTCTAACCAACTCTAACAAAATAACGCCTGGAGACTCAGTACGGATTACGCTCCATCGAGGTGAGCTCGGCTGTGTAGTGAAGGACACAAAATAATGACAACTAAAATTAAGGATTTCGAGTCGGCCATCAAGGAACTCGAGACTATCGTGAAGAAGCTTGAGACAGGTGACCTGTCATTGGAAAAATCGCTCGAATTCTTCGAGCGCGGGGTTTCGTTATCTCGCTTCTGCCACGAGCGGCTAGAAGAAGCCGAGCGTCGTATTGAGGTGCTCGACGAACGTGGGGAGCTCAAGCCAGCTCCTGACGATCTTGCTTTTGCCGACGAAGGCCATCTCGATCCTGAGAACAAACGTTGACTCATACTCCGAAACTCGCGACCTACCTACAAACTTGTCGAGCTGAAGTGGATGAAGCACTTGAACGCTTTCTTCCAACCGCAGAGACGTGCCCAGAAGTGCTTGCCGAGGCTATGCGATACAGCGTGCTCGCTGGCGGAAAACGATTTCGTCCCGTGCTCACTTTAATGACCGCGGATGCGATCGACGAGGTGCAGGATACCGCATCTTCTCGGGCGTCCGTTATGCCGACAGCTTGTGCGATCGAACTTATCCATACGTACTCGCTAGTGCACGACGATCTTCCCGCCATGGACAACGATACATTACGCCGTGGCCGAGCAACGACACATATGGCCTATGGAGAAGGTCTCGCAATCCTTGCTGGTGACGGCCTCCTAACACAGGCGTTTCATCTATTGACGAACGAATTAGTCAACGCTGATCGTTCATTGATAAATCGTCAACTCAAAACGATACGCATCATTGCAGAAGCGGCTGGTGCTGTGGGAATGGTCGGTGGGCAAGCAATCGATCTGGAGGCCAGCGGCATAACTCCTGAGTCGACAGACTCAATGCCACTCGATAGCAATCAGTTACGCAGTATGCATGCGTGTAAGACCGGCGCACTCATTCGTGCGGCAGCAGTAGCAGGTTCCACCATGGCCGGAGCAACTGACTCACTTACCGATACAGTTGATCAGTACGCCACACATCTTGGACTCGCATTTCAGATTGTAGATGATATTCTCGATGTTGAAGGTGCGGTTGAAGTGCTGGGTAAAACAGTGGGGAAAGATGCTTCAGCGGGTAAGACAACCTATCCGTCACTCTATGGTGTAGCTGAGTCACGTCGACTCGCGAACGAATCAGTGGAACGAGCTCACGAAGTACTTCGCAATGCTGATCTTAAAGGGTATCTCCCGGACATCGCCACTTGGGTCGTTACAAGATCCAACTGACAAGTTCTCAGTTAAAGCGATTAAGACACTTGATCGTCCTTACGTAATTTCGTGACTTGAGGAATAGCCCATGAAAAAAGTCCGGCTCGACACATTGCTGGTCGAGCGGCACCTCGCCCACTCCCGTGAGCGAGCTCGGGCTTTAATCCTAGGCGGAAAAGTGCGTCTTGTGGATCAGTCTTCCCCGTCTAAACCAGGCACACTCGTCTCCCCGGAAACTGAGCTCACTCTCGTCGAACCCGACCATCCCTACGTTGGACGTGGGGGCATCAAGTTGAAACATGCCCTACAAAAATTCTCGATTGATGTTGCAGGCCGTGATGCTCTTGACATTGGAGCTTCCACGGGTGGATTCACCGATGTTTTACTGCGTTGCGGAGCTCGACAGGTCGTGGCCCTCGATGTCGGTCATGGACAACTTGACTGGGAGCTTCGTCAGAATCCACGAGTTATTGTACTGGAACGCGTTAATGCCCGCGCACTCGAACGTGCGCCACTGCCCGACGACCTATCACGATTCGACATCGTGACTATCGACGTCTCGTTCATTTCACTCACCCTAATTTTACCGGGCCTCCCTGCACGTCTGAATCATAGAGCGGATCTAGTTGCACTGGTAAAACCCCAGTTTGAGGCTGGACGTGCAGAGATTGGCCGAGGAGGGATTGTTCGAGACCCTACGGTTCACGCGAGAGTGATCGAACAGGTCGTATCGGCAGGAGATCGGTTAGGATTATCAAGAGTGAACACAGTCGAATCGCCAATAACAGGAGCGGAAGGAAATCGAGAGTTTTTCTTGCACTTTAAGCGTGCCGAAGACATTGCCGCAGACAGTGAGCCAACATGAAGCAGTCCGAACCTAGTGCACAACAGCCCATCCGCCGCGTAGGCATTGTCGCAAAGTCTCAACTGGACGAAGCCGCTGGCCTTTTAACTGATCTCCAGACTTGGTTGACAGCACATAAAGTCACACCCGTCTTTGAAACTTCCACAGCCGCACTAGCAGGTCTGGATGCTGAGACTCTCGACCGTGACGACCTGCCTTCTGATGTTGACATGGTGTTAGTACTCGGTGGCGATGGAACGCTACTCAGTATGGCGGGTCGGATTGCTGAAACTGGCGCCAATATCCCTATGCTTGCCGTCAATTTCGGTGGACTGGGTTTCCTTACAGAAATCACCCTTGACGAACTTTATCCATCCCTGGAATTAGCCCTGAATGGCACTGCGAAACTTGACCAACGTCATATGCTCCGTGCGATTGTTAAGCGTAACAAACAGACCGTGGTTGAACGACTCGTCTTAAATGAGGTGACGATCATGCGTGGCGCAAGTTCGCCGATCATGGACCTGGCAGTATCAGTAGGTTCGCAATTTGTAGCCAACTTTAAGGCTGATGGTCTCATTGTCGCGAGTCCAACCGGCTCAACAGCCTACAACCTTGCTGTTGGCGGACCGATCGTCCATCCGCTCGTCGAAGCATTGATTCTCACACCGATCGCTCCACACACCTTAACCAATCGTCCAATCGTTTTACCAAAAGCCTCCGAAGTTCGCGTCCAACCAGTGTTCGGTTGTGATAATGACGAAGTCGTGACCACCTTCGATGGTCAGTTCGGCGTAAAATTGCAATGCGATGATATTGTCTGTGTCTCCGCTGCTTCGGGATCACTCAAACTATTTCGGGCCCCCACACGAAACTATTTCGCGGTACTCAGGGAAAAACTGAAGTGGGCAGAACGCTAGGCTTGTTCACTGCTTCACTTAGAACACTTGGCGGACTCGGCGCAAGCTATTTTCCTGAACTCCGACGTTGTTGAAAATAACGAACCTGAAATTCACGCACATTCCGATTGTGTTCCCTTAGTGTTGTGGCGAACACATGCGAGCCATCGTTGCGGCTCACAAAGTACAGATACTGAACATCGTCTGGTTGAACAGCTGCCTTCAACGATCCTAAGCCAGGCGAAGCGATGGGACCGGGAGGTAATCCTGCGTACACGTAAGTGTTATAAGGAGAATCAAATCGTAAGTTCGCTCGTGTCAGGTTGTTCTTATAAAGGCCAGCTCGTTGCAGAGCATAGATTACGGTTGGATCAGATTGCAGCAACATACCGAGTTCAAGGCGATTCGTGAATACCCCAGACACCACAGTCCGTTCATCTGCCCGCGCCGTCTCGCGCTCAATGATAGATGCTAAGGTGACCACCTCTCTCAGAGTGAAGTCTCTTACCTGACTTTCACGTCGCAATTCATCATCGAATTTCTGTTCAAAACTCGCCACCATGGCTGACACCAGCTGGTCCGCCGTAGCATTACGGGGCAAAGCATAGGTGTCCGGGAAAAGGTATCCCTCAAGGTCGGTTGCTTCTTTGTCAAAATGGACAACGAGTTCAGTATTTTGCGCCGAAGCATAAAATTCCTCGCGGGTTCCAAAGTCACTGGCACCAAAAATTTCAGCCATTTGCGCCACGGTTAACCCTTCTGGAAAAGTGATTGTACGCAGGTGTACGCGGCCCTGCATAATCTTTTCGAGCACTTGAACAGCTGTCATGGGAGAGTCAAATTTGTACTCTCCAGCCTGCAAGCGACTGGCACTCTTGGTCTTCCAAGCCGCATAGCGAAAAACCCATCGATCACGGACGACATCAGCCGCAATGAGTTGGCGAGCGATCGTAACAGCATCTGATCCAGGTGTTATATCAACAAACCGTTCCTCACCTACGTAACCACGATAAGGCTCGGTGAATTGCGAATAGATGCGTAATCCAGAAAAAGTACAGAACCCTATGAGAAAAAAGACAGTGAACCAGATCCAGAACCGTCGACCGGTAAAAATCTCAACCATTACTACACTTTCGTGGTATCGAGATAATCCTGAAGAATTACAGTGGCCGCTGCAGCATCCAAGCGAGATTTACGCTTGCGCCAGTCGGTTTCACGTATCGCAAGAAGTCTTTCGGCTTCGTAACTGCTCAAGCGTTCATCTTGAAAAGTTACCGGAAGCTCTGTCCGTTTACGTAACGCGTCAACAAATGCCTGCACGTGAACAGTTTGTTCGTTCGGTGTGCCGTCAAGGTGCGTCGGGAGACCAACCACAACGCAACCGAGACCATCTTCTTCAGATTGCAATTGGCGAACACTCTTTAGCACCTGGTCAACGGCCTCATGATTCGCCGAATGTTGTCGCTCAAGGACCTTCCAGGGACGCGCGAGTGTTCCAGAAAAATCACTTAGCGCAAGCCCGATTCGCCGATTGCCATAATCCAATCCAAGTAATCTCACCTCGATAGCGTAACGGTCGTAGTCGACCCTGTCTAGCCAAGTCAGGACATTTAATGTTAATGATAAACTCTTTCTCAATGACCTCTGGTTCGACCGTAGCATCAATAATCCGGTAGAATGCAAACAACCTTGACTCGAAACTCTCGCCTAGTCGTTCTGTTCGTATCAGTGCCGATCCTGACCTTCGCGTTACTTGGTGGTTATCTCAGGAACACACTCGCACAGGAAGACGTCTATCGCCATCTACAAATCTTTGAAGATGTCGTGACACTGATTTCAGAAAATTACGTTGAGGTTGTTGAGTATGACGAATTAATGCAAGGAGCCATGAGAGGTTTATCGGATGGCCTCGACGGGAAAAGCTCTTATCTAACGAGACAGGAAGTAACGCTTCTCGAGCAAGACATTCCACTTCCTGAAGGTCAAACTGGCTTAACACTCACAAATGAATACTATCCCAGAATTGTTGCGGCGAGAGATGGCACCCCTGCTGAAATAGCCGGTTTAATGCCAGGAGACTACGTGCGTAACATCAATGGAGAGTCCACGCGGAACATAAGTCTACTCTCCGCTACGCGCCTTTTGAGAGGTGAGCCGGGGTCGAAGGTGTCGCTGACCATCTTACGTGGCAATGCCATGGAACCACATACCGCGGAACTCACCTTCACGATTGCTGAAGCCTCAGAAATATTGACGAAAATGGTATCACCAGGAGTCGGGTATCTTCGTATACCGACTTTCGAACAGATCAATCCGAGTGAGGTTGCGTCGGCAATAGATACTTTGATGATGACGGACACTGAGAGTCTAATAATCGACCTCCGGGAAACGGCCGAGGGCGCTCTTAAGACCGGACACGATTTCGCTGAACTTTTTGTGCCAGCTGGCATAATGAGTATCCGAGAGTCTCGGGGTGAATCTCGTGAAGTTATTAGTATTGATAAGGATGGTAGATATCTGACTCTCCGCCTCGTTATCTTAATCAATAGCGGAACATCTGGCCCAGCCGAATTGTTTGCAGCAGCACTCGCGACCAACCAACGTGCGACTCTTATAGGCACACAGAGTCAGGGTCAAACAGCAGACCAGCGACTCGTAAAATTACCGGATGGAAGTGGCCTTTGGCTGTCATGGACTCATTACCTAACACCAGACGGAGAACCAATACATGGCCATGGACTTGAACCGTCTATCATCGCCGAAGAACCGTTCGTCGAATTCGGTGGCAACCCTCCGGATGACGATCAAGGACTCGCAAAAGCTCTCGATTACTTGGAAAATGGACCTGCTTCCTAGCAAGCGTCTCATTGACTCTCACCTGAACGGATTGTTATACTTGGCGTTTCCGCAGGACCATTGTTCTCAAGATATAGGCGCGTAGCTCAGTTGGTTAGAGCGCCTGCTTGACATGCAGGAGGTCAGCGGTTCGAGTCCGCTCGTGCCTACCACGATCTTAGAACACAGTTCGCGACAAGGCGTGGGGTCGTGCGGCCTGTGAGGAAGGATCTTGCGAGAGTCACCGAAATTAGTGCGCTGCTCGTTAGCCAGTCGCCGTAACTAATTCGTCATCACATGGAACAGGTAACCGTCACTCTTCCGGACGGCTCACATCGTAACGTGCCTACCGGAGCCGTCGTGCGCGATATCGCGAACACCATTTCGCCGAGACTAGCGAAGTCGGCACTAGCGGCAGTAGTGAACGACGAGCTCGTCGACCTTTCTTATCCAGTTGAAACTAACATTTCACTACGATTAGTCACGAAAGACAGCGAAGAAGCGCTGGAGCTCTGCCGACATAGCACGGCTCATCTTCTCGCAGCGGCAGTCACCGCTCTATTCCCAGGCACACAGTGTGGTATTGGTCCAGCTACTGACGACGGTTTTTTCTATGACTTTGTTGTCGATCGCCCTTTCGTTACTGAAGACTTGCAAGCTATTGAAAAAAAAATGCGCGAGTTGGCAAGTCAAGACCTGCGATATGAGCGGAAAATGCTTTCAAAGGAAGATGCCAAGTCTTTTTTTGCCGAACGTGGTGAGCCTCTCAAAGTGCAACTCATCGAAGAAAAAGGTGGACCGGTCGTTTCCTGCTACACGATTCAAGATGTATTTATCGATTTTTGTACCGGGCCGCACGTACCATCAACCCGAAATCTAAAAACATTCAAACTGCTCTCTACTTCTAATGCGTACTGGAAGGGAGACGCTACTAATCAGCCGATGCAACGAGTCTACGGCACGGCGTTTTTGAAGGATGCTGAATTAAAGTTGCATCTTGAACGCCTGGAAGAAGCCAAGAAACGCGATCATCGTAGACTCGGGAAAGAACTCGGACTATTCACTTTCCATCACTGGGCGCCCGGTGTGCCATTTTGGCTAGCCAAAGGGACGGTCCTCTACAACCTTCTGTCTACCTATATGCGAGAGATGTTGTCGCCGGAAGGATACCTGGAGGTCAAGACCCCGATTATTTACAACAAGGCGTTGTGGGAGACCTCCGGACATTGGGAACATTACCGAGAAAACATGTTTCTTGTTAACTCGACCGATGGTGATCCAATGGGTGTCAAAGCGATGAATTGCCCTGGCCACATGCTGCTCTTCAAGAATGAACTTCGAAGCTACCGGGACCTTCCTCTTCGGCTGCACGAACAGACACCGTTACACCGTAACGAAACATCGGGCGTCCTAACAGGGCTCACTCGTGTGCGACAATTTGCTCAAGACGACGCCCATTGTTTTGTTACGGAAGATCAAATCGGAGAAGAAGTCGAACGTTTACTACGACTGACTCAACGGGTGTTTAACCACTTCAATCTCAAACCAGTAATGCGTCTTTCCACGCGTCCAGACGAGTACCTAGGTCAACGTGAACAATGGGACCATGCAGAAGCCCAGTTAAAGGGTGCCCTTGAAGCTGTCGATGCCCATTACACAGTCAACGACGGTGATGGGGCCTTTTATGGACCAAAAATCGACTTCGACGTCACTGACGCTATCGGGCGAAAGTGGCAATGCACTACCATTCAATTAGACTACCAACTCCCGGCAAGATTTGGACTAAAGTACATTGGTGCCGACAACGCTGAACATGTGCCGGTTGTCATTCACAGGGCCATTTTTGGAAGCTTTGAACGATTCATCGCGCTTTTGATTGAACACTACGCGGGAGCATTTCCACTATGGCTCGCTCCCATCCAAACAATTGTGCTTCCGATTGCCGATCGGCACGTCAGTTATGCGAACTCAATACGAACCACACTGAAGGCTGCCGGACTTCGGGTTGAGCTTGACAAACGTCAGGAAAAGATTGGATATAAAATTCGTGAGGCACAATTACAGAAGATTCCGTATATGCTGGTTACTGGCGACCGAGAAGTCTCCGAAAAGACAGTCGCAGTGAGGAGTCGGGAGGGTGGCGACCAAGGAACTCGCACCCTAGACGAGTTCTTAACCACAATGCTTGAGGAAATTCATGTGCGAAACGAAGGCTAGGCCACGTGCGCTGAACACGCTCTGAAGGAGGAACTTATCGCAATCTATCGAGGACCAAGACGCAACGAACCGAGAACACGTACTAATGAACGTATTCGTGTAAAAGAAGTCCGTGTTATTGATGATGAAGGTGAACAACTTGGTATTATGCCGCCACAGCAAGCTGTGGTGATTGCCAAGCAGAAGGGCCTTGATCTAGTTGAGGTTTCGCCAACCGCAACACCACCAGTTTGTCGTATCCTTGATTTTGGGCGCTATCAATATCAAGAACAGAAACGTGCCCGAGAGGCTAAGAAGCACCAGAAAACATCCGACGTGAAGGAAATCAAGTTTCGCCCGAAAGTCGACGAACACGATTATCAGTTCAAGAAGAAACACATCGAGCGATTTTTGGGTGACGGTGACAAGGTCAAAGCCACGATATTCTTTCGGGGTCGCGAAATGGCACACCCGGAAATTGGGCGACGTATTCTTCAGCGTCTCATTGATGAACTCGGTGAACTCGCAACGCAAGAAACGGTACCGCGCATGGAAGGCAACACGATGCACACAATTCTTTCGAGAAGGACTGCAGGAAGGAAAAGCTGATGCTTGGCCGAGCGCCTATCGCTCTGGAGATTACTAAATGCCGAAACTAAAGACACACCGAGGCGCTGCGAAGCGGTTCAAAAGAACGGGAACCGGAAAATTCATTCGTAGCAAGGCGTTCAAGCAACATATTATGACTAGTAAAACCACAAAGCAGAAGCGTGGCATGCGCGGCACCACGACGGTTGATGCCAGCGATACAGCTAAACTGCAGCAGATGCTGCCATATAAATAAATAGGACGGCCTCTAGAGGAGAGTTTGCAATGCCAAGGGTTAAGCGGGGAACAATTCGACGCGCGAAACGAAGGAAGTTACTAGCACGCGCCAAAGGATTTTATCAAACCAAAAGTAAATTGTACCGTGCAGCTAAAGAATCTGTAGATACGGCGTTAAGCTATGCTTATGTTGGTCGCCGCCGAAAGAAGCGCGACTTCAGAAGGCTGTGGGTAATTCGTATCAACGCTGCGGCACGACTCCACGGTCTAAGCTATAGCCAGTTCATACACGGCTTGAAGACAGTTGGAATCGAGTTAGACCGAAAGAACCTTGCCGATCTTGCTGTCACGGAACCGTCCGCGTTCGCCCAGTTAGCGTCACAGGTAAAGCATGTAAGCGCCACCTAACTGCCAACTTTATCGACAAAACATGACTAACCCGCGCGCTGTAGACGAATTGCGCACGAGGTTCCATACCGATCTCGAAAACGCCAATACCCCGCAGGCAATACAGGCACTTCGTGATCAGTATCTGGGACGTAAGAATGGCGCAATTGCAGCACTAATGAAACAAGTTGTTTCAGCGTCACCAGATATTAGACCAACGCTCGGTCGACTTGCCAACGAACTCAAACGCGATATCGAAGCTGCAATCGCTCAACGCCAAAATTCGACAACGGTAACCACTGATACTCAGGACGGTGTAGATATCAGCTTACCCGGACGCGATCCTATTCTGGGACGACGTCATCCCATAACCATCTTACGTGAACGAATTGAAGATATTTTCAACCGTATGGGGTTCGCGATTATAGAGGGGCCGGAAATAGAGGATGAATACCATAATTTCGAGGCTCTTAACATGCCTGCCGACCACCCAGCTCGTGACATGCAGGACACTCTCTATCTGAACGAACCTTTCAACGACACTCAGAGGCAAGCTCAAGATCAAGCGAAGGTGCTGCTACGAACGCACACCTCAGGCATGCAAATCCGATACATGGAGAATCATGAACCGCCAATCCGCATCATCGCGCCGGGTCGTGTTTATCGGCGGGACAATCTCGATGTCACCCATACGCCAATGTTTCATCAAGTGGAAGGGTTGCTGGTCGGTGAAGGTGTAACGATGGCTGACCTGAAGGGCACCCTTGAAATCTTTCTGCAAGAGTTATTTGATGCTGACACTAAAGTTATGTTTCGGCCTAGCTTTTTCCCTTACACAGAACCGAGTGCTGAAGTATTCATAGGCTGCCTGTTTTGCGATGGTGACGGCTGTAACGTGTGTAAAAAAACAGGTTGGCTAGAGATTCTTGGCAGTGGCATGGTACATGCTGCAGTTTTTGAAGCTGTCGGTTACGATCCAGAACGCTATACCGGCTGGGCATTTGGACTCGGAATTGAGCGAGTAGCTATGCTCAAATACCGAGTTGACGACATTAGACTCTTCTACGAAAACGATCTTAGATTCTTGGAGCAATTCCCGCGGTGAAAATTCTTCTTTCCTGGTTACGCGATTTCGTCGACATACCTGTCGATGGCCATACATTGGCACGCGATTTAACAATGCGAGGATTCGAAGTTGCTTCCATAGACCGGGTGCCTGCAAGCAGTGACGACAATGAATTGTTGCTTGATCTCGAAATCACCGCAAATCGACCGGACTGTCTCAGCGTCGTCGGTATTGCCCGCGAGGTTGCAACGATGTACCAGTCTCCTCTGAACTTACCCAGTCAGAAGGACGCTCTGTCCGCACCTGAAAAAGATGAACCCAGCATATCAGTCACAGTGAACGACCCGGATCTCTGTCCGAGATATGCGGTACGCATGGCAAAAATTAAAGTTCAGGATTCCCCATCCTGGCTTACCTATAGGCTAGAGGCATGCGGCATAAGACCGATTAACAACATTGTCGATGTAACCAATTATGTTTTACTCGAACTAGGACAACCTATGCACGCCTTTGACTTCGACTGCCTGCAAGGTGGTGCACTACGGGTCCGACGAGCGCAAGCGACCGAGCAGATAATGACGCTAGATGGACAGCAACGAAAACTAACCGAACAAATGCTGATCATCGCGGACGAGAAGAAACCACAAGGCATCGCTGGCATCATGGGAGGCGCAACATCTGAGGTCAGTGAGTCGACACAATTTGTGGCATTAGAGAGTGCTCATTTTCATCCGGTATCCGTGCGACGTACCAGTAAGAAACTCGCACTTAATACGGATGCCGCTTACAGATTCGAAAGGGGCGCTGATATCTCTGCCCCAATCGTTGCACTTGAACGTGCTTGTAATCTGCTTGAACAAATTAATGCTGGACATTGTATTGGACCACCCATCGACCATTACCCGAATCCACAAAATCCAACACAGGTACGGTTACGTCATAAACGTGTCGAGCATGTCCTCGGCCAGTCGATTGACAAGAATTTTATTGACGATGCACTAAAACGACTGGGTTTTACCCTGAATTCAGTTAATAGCCACACTTGGGACGTCACAGTCCCACACCGCCGCGTCGATGTTACTCGTGAAGTCGATCTCATAGAGGAAGTAGCCCGACATCACGGATACGACCAATTGCCCTCGACCTTCCCTCCTCTCACCACTGCATCGCTCAAACAAGAACCACACATTGAAGACGATCGCCGAGTCCGACGCCTAGCGACAGCGGCTGGATTTTCTGAAGCAGTCACTTTTGCATTCATCAAGTCTGATATAGCTAAGCACTTTGTTGAAGACTCGTTCTCAACAGCGGTAATCAGTAACCCTCTTTCGGCTCAATTCGAAGTTCTGCGACCCTCACTGATTCCTGGTCTGATTAGTTCTCTGTCTTACAATCTTAGGCGTAACCGTCAAGATGTCAGACTATTCGAAGTCGCAACGTGTTTTAAACCTGTGGGAGAAAGACGAACGATCGCATTCGCCTGGACGGGCACCACTCACGTGCACTGGAGTGAACCGGCTCGCACAACAGACTTCTTCGACATGAAAGGTGTGGTGGAACATTTGTGTGCAGATCTGACTGCAGTTGAAGTTGCTTTCACTACAACAACTGCGCCGTTTCTCAAGAGAGGACAGGCAGCGTGCTTGTGCATTCCAGACGGCAAAAACTCAACCAAAGCAATAGGTGTGGTTGGACAACTAGCACCTGCCGTAGTAGTTCAGTTCGACCTTAGCGAAACAGACGTCATTTATGTTGCAGAGATTAATCTAGACGCCCTAGCGGAAATTGCGCCCGATGAACTCTGCGTCACTCCATTGCCGCGCCACCCATCAATCATTAGAGATCTGTCAATCGTAATTCCAGAAACCTTGCCTGCCTCAACAGTTCGTGGCACGATCATGGAATCTGCGCCAGACACCTTAGTATCCATAAGAGAATTCGATCGATACGTGGGTCCCGGTGTGGGGGCCGGCAATGTCAGCTTGTCCCTGCGCTTAAGCTTCCGCGCAGTCAACCGCACACTAACTGACGCTGAAGTTCAGCAATCAATCGATCGTGTCGTCACATCGCTAATCGATAAACATGGGGTGCAGTTGCGGTAGGTGTGTTTTACGAGGAGCTCAACCATGGCAAGAGGCTCAAAATTGGCCGACCTTGAACCACTCGATCGACTAGAGGAAAAAGTAAAGTTACTGGTAACCCAAGTTAATAAAACTCGTACTGAACAAGAAAAGAGTAAAAAGGAAAACACGCGTCTGCAGGCTGAATTAGAGAAGCTGAAGACGCTCGAAGCTGAGTCCTCTAGTAACGGCAACGAAATCAAAACGTTGCTCACCGAACGAGAAACAATTCGCTCAAGAGTAACCGATATCCTTGCTCGACTTGAAACACTTGACCTTTAACCCTGAGCGACTGACGACGATTTAGAAGTGAGCAACATAACGCGTCATCTTCCGGAGAAGTAATCGCATGGACAAAAAATCTTTTAGTGTAATCAACGTGGAAATCCATGGACAGCGTTACCCCATCCGAAGTCAGCTTACTTCCACATATGTCACAGAGTTGGCAAATTACGTCGATACAAAAATGACAGTAGCAGAAGAAGAAACAAAAACCGGTGATTCACACCGCGTGGCTGTCTTGGCCGCTCTTAACATCGCGGATGAGTACTTCAACTGCCGTCGGTCCGACAAGAACACAAACTACGAACTGGAAAAGCGCGTGGCCGCTATCGAGTCGATTCTTGACCGTGCTCTTTCGTAGGTAACATCACAACCCGCATAATCGCTGTGATAAAACAGGTGACTCTTGCCAGCCCCAACCATTCGTTCTAAGATCAAGCGCTTTTAAATTTTAGACAGATTAAATTCAGGCTCGTTTCGTTATCTATATAATTGTCAGTAATACGGTAATGTTATTTGGGTTCCCTGCTTTGTGCGTGATGGTTTGGAGGCTCGTTGAACCAACGCTATATAAAAGTGAGCTGCAGTACTGCGTGGTGTGCAAGCCTCTGGGTGAGGAAGCCTAAAGCGCAGTTCACGAGTGGTTCCACCTGCCTACGCAGGTTCATCTGACCTCCCCACACGGCAAAGCGGGGCTCTTTATTACCCTCTACGAGCTTGAAACTTGCACCCTTTCATAATTAATTAAGGCCGTATCGTGCCATTACCACCTAAAGACCCTACTGCCCTTCCTTCATCCCGCGGTGCAGCACTGACCACCCTCGGTGAACGTGAGCTTATCGAGCGCATTAAACAGCATTTGCCGCCGCCGCCAGACTGGGTCAAGCTCGGTGTGGGTGACGATGCAGCTGTTCTCGAACCAGAACGAGGCATGCTCGATGTAGTCACAACTGACGTGATGATTGAAGGAATTCACTTCGAACGCACATTTATGACTATGGAGGATATTGGGTACAAGGCCTTAGCCATCAACCTGAGTGATCTGGCCGCCATGGGTGCAAGGCCACGTGCTATCGTCCTATCACTTGCGCTACCAGCCCATGACATCCTCGTTTCGGAGGTGGACGAACTGCTAGCTGGAATCATTAGTCTGGCAAAAGAGCACGAGGTTGCCTTAATTGGTGGGAATATCGCCTGTTCGCCAGGCCCCCTCTTCGTTGATATCACGGCACTCGGTTCGGTCAAACGCCGTGCGGTACTCAGCCGAAGTGGAGCCAAGCCGGGAGACGGACTGTATGTGACAGGCACTGTAGGTTCAGCCAGTGCAGGTTTTCAATGGCTTACTAAATCTAACCAAGATAATGCACCAAATCAGAATGAGAGCATCACGCCGTGTGTTGCCCGCTTCAAACGCCCTGACCCTCGAGTCAAGGTCGGCATGTTAATGGGTAGAAATCGCGTTCCCAATGCGGTAATCGATTTAAGTGATGGTCTTGGTGACGCAATCCACAACCTGACAGGACACGGCCCCTTCGGTGCAATCATAGATGCAACATCTATACCGATTCATCCAGGAGCAAGAACGTGGTTCGAACAGCAGGGGCTGGATCCTGTAAACGCTGCCATCCAAGGGGGAGAAGACTACGAATTACTCTTAGCAATTTCCCCTACGCCACGTTCACGAGTGACGCTAGCACGTCGCTTTGCTGAAAAAGTTACGCTGACACACATTGGCACCGTAACAAATGAACCCGACCTGATCCTACGCCAGTCTGACGGCGACGCACCTCTTCCAACTGGGTTTAGACATTTTTGATAGGCTAGACGAAGAGATTGCTAACAGGTTAACGGAGATTTGCATGAAACTAATGTCCGATGTACGTGGGCGTATCATCATCACCTTAATGCTGACAGCCTGCAGTGTGGCAGTGTACTTTACAGCTCGTGTTGATTCACATCTTGTCGACTCGCAGCAAATTTCCAGTTCTGTGCCCACCAGTCAATCTGAATCTCGGGCGACCTTACGTTTCACTGCGACAGCCTATTGCAAAGGCACCACTACCAAATCTGGTGTGAGGGTGAGAGCGGGTATTGCAGCTGCCGATCCCAAATTGTTACCTGTTGGATCCGTCATCGAGGTTAGTTCAGCAGGACCATACGATGGTATCTACACAGTTCTTGATACCGGCCCAGCAGTTCAGGGACGGCTGATCGATATTTACATGTGGAGCTGTTACGAAGCGCTTGATTTTGGACGGCGACACCTGGAACTCCGTATTCTTCGACTCGGCTGGAACCCTGCAGATAGCACGCCAGGGCGAGTCAATGAACTATTTATTCAATTTGAAGAGGCGTTTCGTTCGTCGCCGGTTCCCTTACAACCACAGTCGCCGTCTGAAAAGAAATAGCCGGAAGGAACACATCCTTACTCCTGGCCAGCAGTCAACTCCTGATCTTTGTACTGTAACTGATACAGACGATGGTAGATACCTCGTTGGGTAAGCAAGTTCTGATGGGTGCCTCTTTCACGAATCTGGCCTTTGTGTAGAACGAGGATCTTATCCATATTTTGAATTGTCGACAAACGGTGTGCTATCGCAATCGTCGTCCTACCAGCCATCAAAACTTGCAAACCATCCTGAATAAGCAATTCTGTTTCCGTATCGACACTTGACGTTGCTTCGTCAAGCACGAGAATACGAGGATCAAAAGCCAGTGCCCTAGCGAAAGACAGGATTTGCTTCTGGCCAACAGAAAAGTTGGCGCCTCGTTCCGCAACCACACTAGAAAAGCCACCTGGTAATGGAGTAATGAATCTGTCGGCGTGTACACTAGCGGCGGCCTGTTCGACTGCCGCGTCAGAAATGCCCGGTTCCCCAAGTCGGATATTCGAAGCTATCGACCCTGAAAACAAATGAACGTCCTGCAATACCAGACTGAAGAGACGCCGAAGCCCACGTAGGTCCAGTTCTCGAATATCCACTCCATCAAGACAAATGCGGCCACGAGTCACGTCATAAAATCGCATCAACAAGTTGATAATCGTCGTTTTCCCAGCACCAGTTGCACCAACAATGCCGATGCGTTCTCCTGGCGCTACCTCAAAAGACACATCGCGAAGTACAAAATCTTTTTCATTATAGGCAAACCAAACGCGATCAAATTCAATGCGTCCAGGTGCCTGCCCACTTCGACTCACTGGATTCCTTGGATTTTTCAGGAGCACTGGAGTATCGAGTAGGGTAAAAATACGTTCGGAAGATGCCATCGCTGCCTGTAACACATTGAACTTTTCTGACATATCACTGATTGGCCTGAAAAATCGCTGCGCATACAGAAGGAAGGCCACCAACACACCCAGTGTGAGAGAGTCCTGGAGGACCCACGCACCACCGTACCAAATAATTAGTGAGGCCGCGAGCGCGCCAATGATTTCGATCGTGGGATAGAAAACCGCGTAGTACACAATTCCCGCAATATTTGAATCTCGATGGGTGCGGTTGATATCTTCAAATCGCGCATAACTAAGTGCTTCGCGACGGAACAACTGTACGGTAGCCATACCACTAATGTGTTCCTGTAAAAATGCGTTAATCCTCGCTATCCACAATCGAACCGTGCGGTAGGTTTCACGTACGTTTCGGCGAAACCATTGCGTCATAAAAATAATCAATGGTAAAACCGAAAACGCAATAAGCGCCAGCCGCCAGTCCATTGATACAAGAACGGTCATTATGCCGACCAACATGAAGATGTCACCAAACACCGTTACGATTCCTGAAGCGAACATGTCGTTGAGCACATCGACATCGGTCGTTACACGAGTCATGAGTCGACCAACGGGATTACGATCATAGAATCGCATATCAAGCCGCTGCAGATGACTGTAGATTTCCATCCGCAAATCAAGCATGATCCGCTGTCCAGTCAGTTGCAGCGTGTAGGTGCGCACGTACTCCAGAATGAATGCACCGATTAGAACGAACAGAAAGATCAGAGCGACTCGATTCAGTCCAGCCATGTCTCCTGCGGCAATGTACTCATCAATCGCCAGTTTCATGAGATAAGGCTGTGCGAGCTGTAAAACCGAATGGCCAATGATCGCGAACAGCGCTATGACGACGCTCCCCCGATACGGCTTCAGATAGGTCAGCAGTCGCCGCATCAAACGTGCGTCGTAGGCCTTACCGAGTACTTCTTCATCGTGTATGGTCATCACGAAGTTGCCAACTCATCCTCGAGTAACTGTTTGCGATGCAAATCGGCGTAAACGCCTCCGTAGGCAAGCAATTGATCATGAGAACCGCGTTCAACAACAGAACCATCTTGAAGGACGACTATGAGGTCAGCCTGACGTACGGTGGAAATTCGATGAGAAACGATGAGTGCTGTTCGGTCCTGTAATTCCGTATTTAATTGCGACAGTATTCGCTCTTCCGTATACGTATCCACAGCTGACAGGGCATCATCGAGAATGATGATGCGTGGATTAACCATGAGTGCTCGCGCAATCGCTGTACGCTGTTTCTGTCCGCCCGATAAGGTGATCCCACGCTCCCCCACAATCGTTTGGTACTCATTTGAAAATTCTTTAATGTCGGTATCTAAGTTTGCAACCGCAGCCATGCGTTCGACTGCAATTTGATCAAGGGCCTTATCAGCAGTTTTATCGAACGATCCAAACGCGATGTTCTCAGCGATCGTATCCGAAAACAAAAAAGGCTCTTGGGGCACAAAGCCTATGGCTCCACGCAAACTGGCAAGCGGTAACTCACGAACATCGACGTCATCAATGAACACAGTGCCTGGTGGTGGGTCATGTAATCGTGGGATGAGATTTAACAGAGTGGACTTTCCTGATCCCGTCGCACCCACAAGCGCCACTGTCTGGCCAGGATCAATACGTAGCGAAACATCGCGTAACACCGGTGAGCCGTCACCGTCACCGTAGGCAAACGTTAGATGGCGAAGTTCGAGGCGCCCTTGAATGCGCTCTACTTGTTCTGGATGGGTTGTCTGTGCCGTGTCAGTGATCTCCGGAACAGTATCAAGAATTGGTAACATGCGCTTCCATGACGCCATGCCGCGTTGCAGCATGTTTGTGATCCATCCAAATGCAATCACCGGCCATGACAGCATCACCAAATAAGCATTAAACGCAACAAATTCACCCACAGAGATACGCTCGAGAACTACCGATCGACTACCCAGCCAAAGAACAAGAAGCGCGCTTAGTCCAAGGAATAATGACAGGCTTGGCGAAAACAGACCCTGCAACACGATCAAACCACGATTGCGATTCAGGTATTCGTGATTGGCCTCAGCAAATCGACTCAATTCAGCTGGTTCCTGTCCATAAGCCCGTATAACTCGAACACCAGAAAGTGACTCCTGAACGACTGCACTAATCTCAGACAATTGAGCCTGAATGTGCTCGAATCGACGGTGTATGGCAGCACCAAAGAACTTAACCGACAATGTCACTAAAGGTAGAGGGATGAGCGCGATTAACGTCAAGCGCATGTCAATCGACAGCATCATGACAATTGCTACAACAAACACGATAAGCGTGCTCGCTGAGTACATGATGGCTGGTCCCACCATCATTCGAACAGCGCTAAGGTCATTCGTCGCGCGTGACATGATGTCGCCAGTTCGCACAGACTGAAAATACGACACTGACAATCGCTGTAGATGCGCGTAAAAGTCATTGCGCAGGTCGTACTCGATTTCACGACTGACACCCACAATCACCCGTCGACTCAAGAACCGAAAGCACCCTCCTACCACCGCAATTCCCAAGAGCGCACCCGCATACTGCGCAAGTTTGACGCGTGTCACCATGGTTGATAAATCGTCTATCGCGTATTTGAGCACCCACGGGGACAGTAATGAAACACTTGCAGTGCCGAAGACGCAGGCAAGACCAAGCGTCAAACGAAGACGGTATCGAAGCACGTAAGGGATAAGACGCTGAAGCGGTGACTGCATGTACCTTCTCGAAGAACCTACTGACTCACTCGTAGGATGGTCGAACTTACTCACTGCGGAATTTCACCGCAGTACACCCGAATTTCGTGACGTGGCAACCAAACAACGGCCGTTGAGGTGGTGACCTTAATGTCACTGGAGGGCGTGAACACTACTCTAACACAATCATATATCCGCCGAGATGACGGCTCACTCAGTCATATGTTGAACTGGTGTCAGTCACTCACGGCCCTATCCATCGAAAACTTCGCAAGACGATGATCCGCCTCTTGCATGGTCTCTTCTTTTTTGCAAAAGCAAAAACGTAGCTTTGTGCGACCAAGCTCAGCGTGACGATAGAAGCTACTGCCAGGAACCGCAGCGACACCGACCTCACGAACAAGGTAGCGCGCAAACTCAACATCGTCGCTACAGTCAAACGCTTGAAGATCCGTCATGATGTAATAAGCACCAGATGGTTTATAACAATGGAAGTGGTGGCGCTCCAGAATATCAAGGAGCAGGTCGCGACGATGCTGGTAGCCAGTGGCCAATTCCTGATAGTACGCGTCAGGAAGACTGAGAGCAGCCGCACCAGCGGCCTGGAGTGGCGCTGCCGCGCCAACCGTCAGAAAGTCGTGGACCTTGCGAATAGCACCGGTCAGCGCTGTTGGGGCGATTGCCCAACCAACCCTCCACCCTGTGACACTGAAGGTTTTCGATAGGCTGTTGATCGTAACTGTCCGCTCAGCCATCCCATCGAGAGTGGCCATCGGTACATGACGGTGCCCATCGTAGACAATGTGCTCATAAATTTCGTCAGTGATTGCTAGCACGTTCCATTGCTGGCACAGCCTGGCAATGACCGCCAGCTCATCTCGTGACAGAACCTTTCCGGTCGGATTGTTCGGAGTATTAATAATAATGGCGCGCGTTTTTTCGTTAAATGCCGCCGCAAGTTCGTCAGGATCGAATGTCCAGTCAGGCTCATGTAGAGTCACATATCGGGGCACCGCATCTGACAAGATCGCATCTGGCCCATAATTTTCGTAGAACGGTTCAAATGCAATCACCTCGTCACCAGGATCGACACAGGCGAGCAACGTCGTGATCATCGCTTCCGTCGAACCACAACAGACAGTCACCTGTTGGTCCGCGTCCACCGGTACGCCATAGCGCTTGCTGAATTCCCTAGCAATCGCGTCCCGCAGTGGTTTGGCTCCCCACGTGACGGCATACTGGTTGATGTCAGCACGGATCGCCTCGCAGGCCGCTTCCTTAACCATCTCTGGCGCAGGAAAATCAGGAAACCCCTGCGATAAATTGATACCGTTGTGTTCTTGCGACAGGCGAGTCATTTCCCGAATCACGGACTCGGAAAACTGGCTCGCTTTGTAAGAACACCGAATATTGCGCGAGTCATCTTGCATCTGACGAACCACCTATCCCCCACGACACACCGAATTGAACAGAAACAGGCAAGCGGCCATTATACGTGATGTGTTTAACGCGCGCGCTCATCTTGAAACGCTGCAAGTCTCACGCACTCAACCAATTGACCCGCAATTATCTCAAGACTACAATAGGACACAGGTGTGGTCATCTGGCCACGTACACTTTGAGGGTCCAATCGGGGGCGACACGGCTTCGACGGAGGTATGAGAGCGCGGGATGCATGTCGAGCACTATCGACTCGTAAATCCGATGGAAAAAACCATAATTGCAGATTCGCAATTAGCACTCGCTGCTTAAGAGCAGCGACGTTCACCCCGTCCTTGCCTGTGAGGCGGGACTGAATGTCATTTTAGCAGGCTGGTCGTGACGGGCGGCACCGACGCGTCACGACGAGATTTTATCGGGGCTAGTCAGTAACGGTTTGGGCGGCGCTTTAACGTTACCGGCGAACTTTCAAGGGCCGACACACATGTAGATTCTCTCGTATCTGTACTTTCGGACGTGGGTTCGACTCCCACCGCCTCCACCATTTCTCGCCTCTCCTCATTGTCGGATATAAAATTATCCGTCAACCCGCGATGTTCGCGGTACGCTAACGGGGCGCCATCAAGAATCGGGACAACAGCAAATGCGATCTTCAGCGGATGTGGTAATCATCGGAGGCGGATGCATGGGTGTGAGTGTCGCTTATCACCTCGCTCGTCTCGGCATGCAGAACATTGTCCTCCTGGAACGTGAACAACTGCTGGGGGCAGGATCAACCGGAAAGTGCGCTGGGGGAGCCCGTCTTCAATTTTCAAGTGAATCCAATATTCGCCTGTCTCTTGAGTCGATCGATATTCTGGAACGGTTTGAAGATGAACTCGGCCAGTCCATTGATTTCCGTCAAGACGGCTATATGTTCCTGCTTTCCGAAGCGAGCACGCTCGACACCTTCCGAAAAAACTTTGAACTACAACAGCGCCTCGGCGTACCCGTTGAGTGGCTGGATGTCGATGAAGCCTGTCGACGGGCACCAGGGATAACACGTGAGAATCTTCGCGCCGCCACTTTCTGTGGGCGCGATGGCATTGCCGATCCCAATAGCGTCACGATGGGATTTGCGAAGGCAGCCCAGCAGCTTGGCGTCACGATTGAGCGTGAAGTCGAAGTGACAGGTATTGGACTCGACGCTGACAGGATTACAGAGATTCAAACGAGCGCTGGACCAATCGAGACGCGGATTGTGGTCAATGCGGCAGGTCCCTGGTCTCATCAGATTGGCCAGATGGTGGCGACCAACATTCCTGTGCAACCATTCCGACGTCATATCTTTATTGCTGACGTCCCGCCCGACCCCAAAGGCCTAGCCCTTGAAGCACGCACGTCACCTTCCACGCGCATTCTGACCATCGATTTTGATACCACGTTCTACTTTCACCGTGAAAGCACGGGCATCTTATTTGGTATGGGAGACCCTGACGAACCTTCAAGTTTCGAGCAAAGCGTGAACTGGGATCTTCTGGAGCGGATTGCGCCAGTCGCCGCACGACGCCTACCTGTGTTGGCCGACGCCGGCATCAGCACGGCTTGGGCAGGCCTCTACGAGATGACACCAGATGCAATGCCGATCATTGGGCCAGTTCCGGAACGCCCCGGGTTCTTCATCATCAGTGGATTCAGTGGACACGGCTTTCAGCATTCACCAGCTGCCGGGCGGATCCTGGCAGACATCATCACCGACCGGTCTCCTGGTGAGATTGACTTAGCACCGTTCGCGTTTGACCGATTCGCTCGAGGCAACGGGGTCCGGGAAGGGAATGTTGTTTAAGCTACTGCACCACAGCTGAACAACTCCGGCATCACTCAATAAACGAGTCCTCAGCAAAAGCGTCACGGAGTAGATCGCTGGAAGGTGGAGTCGACCACATACTCACGACCGGAATCACGAAGAATGGAACTACCATGGCGACCGAGGCAGCAATCGGCGTCAATTCCGGTCGTCCACTCACAAGAAGGTAGCCCCCTCCCACCACCGCAATCCCGAGCCCGGTGAGCATCCCGGAAAATGCGGCAGAGCCGGTCGCCGAACGCCAAAACAAGCCATACACGTAAGGAGCCAGGAATGCGCCCGCGACAGCTCCCCAACTGAGCGACATTAACGTCACGATGAAAGCAAAATCATTGTTCGCAATCACAAAAGAGATCGCAATGAAGACAGCTGCCATCCATCGCATGATTCGAAGCGACTGGGCGGGAGTCGCCTCGGGACCCGCTCGTCCGGCACGGAGGTCAATCGAAATCGCCGACGAAGAAACGAGAACGAGACTCGAGAGCGTGCTCATCGAAGCCGAGAGGACCAGCAGCAGAACGACCGCCATGAGAACCTCTGGCAACTGTGCAGTGAGTAGTTCTGGAACAAGGACGTCGTATTGCACACCCACCGTGCCTGATTGTTCTCCGATCAACGCACTAGCCGGCAGACCGTCGGCAAAGAACACGCGGGTTAAAGCACCGGTGAAATAAGCGGCAAACACCGTGACCGTGGCAAATACAGTGGTAACGATCGTGGCCGTCGTAATGTGTCGCTCGCTTTTGATGGCATAGAACTTATGGACCATCTGCGGCAAGCCCCACGGGCCGAAGCTACTCATGAAGACCACCGACCACAAGATCCACCACGAAGGTTCTGGCGACAGTGACCCATCCGCGAAAACGTTAACCCTCATGTCCTGAACGACCGCAGTAAGACCACCCCCTTGACCCACAAGTACGACGACCATGACGACGGCACCGGCCAACATGATTAAACCTTGAATCAGATCAGCGATAGCCACAGCAAAGTAACCACCGAGTGTCAGGTACAGGCCAGTGCTCACACACATAATGAATAGGGCGGTTTCATAGGACAGTAGATCCTGAAAGTTAATCTCAACCAAGTGGCTCAAACCCTTAAACACCGATGCGGAGTATGGGAGCAGGAAGAGAAAGATGATACCGGCCGCCACCACTCGCAAGACCGGTGCTTGATAGCGCTTCGCGAAAAACTCTGGCATCGTTAAAGCGTCCAAATTGCGCGTCATGCGTCGAGTGGGTTTCGCAAGAATTACCCATGCGGCCAAAACCCCGAAGACCGTATTGCCCGCTGCTATCCAGAGCGCATCCAGCCCGTAGTTCCAGCCAAATTGCCCTGCGAAGCCAATAAAAACCACAGCTGAAAAGTAACTCGTACCGTAGGCAAACGCGGAAGCCCAAGGACCGATTTGTCGTCCACCAAGAAAAAAGTCTGTCGGAGTTCGAGTCCGGCCCATGCCCCAAACCCCAAGGCCGATCATGGCGATTATGAAGGCTGCGACAAGAAATAGGGCAAGCATTGGTTACTTACAAAAGTACCGCGGGAGTGGTCGTCGTTGCACTCAGTGCCGTTGGCGAACCACCACCACCGCCACCTCTACAACTCACGGCAAATGCGGCACTGCACAGAGTGACGTCGACAGCCCTGAAAGAGCGACGTAAGGTGTGCTTACGATGGGCCGCCGACACCATTTACGGTAGTGCTAACGCGACGAGTGAACCCGTATAGCCACGACCACCAACAGCCTGAATAATGTACTGTTTTCCGTCGTGCATGTACGTCATCGGCGCCGTGTTCGATGGCGCTGGCAGTTCCACTGTACCAACCCGGGCACCCGTCTCCTTGTCGACGGCGTGAAAACGTGCCTGCGCGCCTCGACCTTCGCCGTACATTAACAATGTCTTGGTCAGTAGTACCGTGGCGTGCGCCCGTTGACCGGTATTGGGAATCTCCATCCCTTGCAGCGCCGGATGATTCTTGACCTGGTCCGGAGTATCCCCATTTGGAATCCACCAGAGCTGCTCACCTGTGTTCAAGTCAATCGCCGTGATCCGGCCGTATGGTGGCTTCAAAATAGGTAAACCCTCGGGTCCACGAGGCCCTCGCCCAGGTCCACTCACCCACTCCATAACAGTGCGTCCTACGGGATTGGGACGGCGTGCATCCATCTCGGCCCCTGGCACGATGAAAGGAGCCCCGCAGGTTTTAGTCGACGCAACGTACAAAATGCCGGTCTCCGGATCGACGTTAGCCCCACCTGGGATATTGGTGCCACCATTACCTCCAGGGCAAATTAGTGCAGCGCGCTTGTTAATATCGTTATCGCGATGCAACGGGGGATTAAACAAGGGGCCCATCTGAAAGTCGGCCACGAGTTCGATGGCCGCCGTACGGAGTTCTGGCGTAAAGTCGATCAGATCATCGACGGTGACACCTTGCATCTCGTACGCCGCTGGCCGTGTGGGAAAAGGCTGTGTCGGCGAGGTCTGCTCACCTGGAATCATGGATTCAGGAACTTCTCGCTCTTCAATCGGCCACACCGGTTCTCCTGTTTCACGATTCAGCACGTAGGCAAATGACTGCTTTGTGGTTTGCACCAGAAGCGGTACCTTCTTGCCGTCAATCATCACATCTACAAGATTCGGCGCTGTCGGATTGTCATAGTTCCAGATGTCGTGATGGACTGTCTGGAAATGCCAAGCTCGTTCACCAGTCTCTGCGTGTACGGCCACAATGCTCGTCGCAAACAAGTTGTCGCCTGGGTGAAAGCCGCCCCAAAAATCGTTTGAGGGAGGGTCCGTCACAAAATAGACGAGTCCGAGCTCGGGGTCGGCCGACAGGGGTGCCCAGGCGGACACGTTCCCCGTGTACGACCAGGCGTCACTTTCCCAAGTGTCATGACCAAATTCACCAGGCTGTGGAATCACATTAAATTTCCATTTGTGGTCACCGTCCTTGGCGTCATACGCCAAAATGTGGCCAGGCACATTTTCACGGCGCGTCTGGTTGTATCCCTGCTGATGGGCATTCCCTACGACGATGACGTCATTGACGACAATCGGAGGTGAAGAATTCGTAATGTAGCCAACTTCTCGCGGAATCCCTGCGTCTGGATCATAGTCATAGCCAAAGTCCGCCAGCAGATCGACGGTACCATTGGAACCAAAGGTTTCAATGGGATAGCCCGTATCAGGATCTAATGCGTGCAGGAAGAACGCTGGGGTGACCACATAGATACGACCTTTGCCTTCCACTTCGGCGTACGCAACACCCTTGCCATAATTTTTCCGCATCGAATCCTCCCACCGCTTAGTCGGTGGTTCGCGGAAAGTCCAAAGGGTTTCACCCGTAGACGGATCGATCGACACAACCGTACGACGCTGACCCGCTACACTGTAGAGCCTGCCATTGACATAGATCGGTGTGGCGCGGAGGATGTTATCCGCAGACGGGCCGAAGTTATCACCCTTCCAGACCCAAGCCACTTCAAGATCTTCGAAATTGTTCGCGTCAATCTGTGTTAGAGGCAAGTACCGTGAACTTGCTGCGTCACTTCCCCAGTAACGCCACTCTCCATTGTTTTCCTGTTGCGCCACGGCGGATGTCGTCACACACAATATGCAGCTGACCAACATGATGATTGGCATTTCCTGCCACCTTTGCTTCACCCATCTCATACTCACAGAATTCTCCCTTTTATTGCACCAGGTGATACAGTCTTACGCGAAAGTTTCTGGCGCCAAAATACGGGGCTGAACCTCACTGAGGGGTTCGACCAAGTCCTTCCATAATACCTCGATTGGCGCCAGATACGCTGAGGAATGACATGTGGGGAATCGACATCAACCCAAAAGCCGTGCAAATGACTCCGTTGGTGTTGCGCGACAAGCTAAGGTAGACTGAACAACAAATAACCACATGATATGGTAGCTATGCCCTTAGAGATCAACCTTGAAATCAGTCCACGTACACGGCTGGACCTCGTGGATGTGGACAAACAAATCGCAGACACGCATGGCGACGTGTTGGGGGAATTCCCTCGGGCCCTTTACTGTTCATACCACACCACCGCCGGCTATCTAGACCAAGGCATCGCCGGGCGTTTAAATCGTAAAGAGGACGGTGTCGCACCGTACCTCTCTTTCTTCAAGAAAATCTTTCCAGAAGGCGCTGGATACCAGCACGACGAATTGCACCTGCGGGAAGAGTTGACCGAAGAGCAACGCCGTGTCGAACCTTGTAACGCCGATTCTCATTTAGCATTCATCAGTGCCGGATTGCGAAGTTGTGTCACGTACCGACGCCGTAAAGGTGAGCCAGTCTATTTTATTGATCTCGACGGCGTCAACGAAGGTCGCCCACGAAAGCGCTGTACCACAGTGCTTGGTTTCAGCACCGAGGAAATTGTGGCACGTGATCGCCTGGCAGTGCCGATGTCAGCGCATCCTGTAGAATCCGTCAACCTCAAGGATCCTCGCTTGGGACTTTTTCAACAGTGTCAGGAAATGATTGATCGGTACGGAGTCACAAAAGGCCGTATCCATCTCACACTCTCACCCGGTGAACGCCAAGCTGGTCTCACGGTGAACGAGTACGAAACCTTGCTGATGCAGCATGATCTTGCCGAGGTGATTCGGGATCCGTTCCGCTTTATGGCCGAGAAAAGTCGTCACCTGCTAGCAGATCCTCGCGCCATTCCCAATAAAACCATGGGATATGCAAAGTATGACTTGGTGAGAATCTTTAACGAGCTAGTAGATGCATTGGGATTAAATGACTCGATGATAGAGCAGGTTGCTTCACGATTTTTTGGAGCGCCCGCCAGCCGCTTTCTTCGGATGAAACGCTCGGTCAATGTCTTAGTCACGAATGGAAACTCAGCACAGCGTGGGCACCTCGCTCAAGGACCATTCCAAAGTCCTATCCTTGTGCAGTGGCGTCAAGCAAAGAATCGCATGCGTCACATCGACATTACCCTTGTGCGTTTCAAGTAATCTCTGTCGAATACGCGCGATGGACTCAAGCTCAGTAAGTCGCTCCAGCCACTGGTCACCGCCTTCGGAATGTTAAGTCGGCGAACCCTCAAGCGATCGACCACATAAAAGACAAGGGCGCACCTGGAGACCCAGGTACGCCCTAATCGTCAACTGTCACTCACAGACGTGCGGTCAAACGATTCGAGTCGCTCAGTTAGTGAGTACTTGACGGAACACTTCTAACGCTCGCTGCATTTCTTCCATCGTGCCGAGCGAAATGCGCGCGTGGGTTTGCTCCATCGGTGGAAAGTCACGACCAACCGAGACACCAAGTGCTCGACAGGCTTCGCGGAACTCAGCAGCCGATCGACCGATGTCTACAAACAGAAAATTAGTTTGAGATTCAGCGGACTCAAAACCCATTTTCCCTAACTCGTTGATCGTAAAGTCACGCACCTTGCGATTCTCCTCTCGTTCCCACTCCATGTGACTAGGATCATTCAAGGACGCGATAGCAGCGCTGGCCGTAAGCAGGCTGACTTCGCCTAACCCCCACGCACGGCTGAGCTTATCTAAGGTCCCTGTCTGTCCGGCCGCATAACCGAGTCGAAGCCCAGCCATTCCGTATGCTTTCGAAAAGGTACGAGCAAGGAACACACCAGGATACGTAAGAGACTCGGCAATGGCCGACGCGACCGAGGGGTCAGTCGCGTAGTCGATATAAGCTTCATCGACCAAGATTCCAGTACCTGGAGAAGACGAGACGACGTGTTCAATAAATGCTGACACTTTCTCAGCCGGGTGCGTCGCGGATGTCGGATTATTCGGGTTGCACAGGAAGACCAATCCAGCGCCTTGGGCTGCATCAGCCATCCCATCCAGATCCAGCCTTAAGTTACTATCGACCGGAACCTCGCGCACTTCAGCACCCATTGCTCGAGTCGAACGAGCCGGGTTCCCGTAAGAAGGTGTTCCGGTCACTAGTGGCCGACCAACCGAGACATACGCCCGAACCCCTGCCTCCAAAATATGCGATGAACCGGTGGAGGTCAGAATATTTTCAGCTTGAGCGCCATGGCCTAAACTCTTCGCGATCGCTGCCGGAAGATCCTCCCTGGAAATATCACGCTGATAGCGACCGACCTTAAAATCGGCCCGACCGTTAAGAGCATCAAGCGCCGCCTTGCCAGGACCGCGGGCATTTTCGTTACTGCTAAGAATGATCATTACCGTATCGGGAGACGCTTGAAGCATTTCTTCAACCGGATCGGGTCCCCAGGCCAACGCTTCGCGGCCGCGACCAACGATCAACGCAGTAGAGAATGCGCCAGCCCCACCAATACCAAGGGTACGAACGAACGCACGACGTGACAGTGACATGCAAGCCTCCTCTTGACTTCAAACTCCCTAGATTATTACCAGCGCACCACCGGTGATGGCGCACTAAAATTGCAGTGTGGACATTGTGCGAGACAGTGTCAAGCAGAAACACCAAGTATTTGGTCTGATGATCGTAAAATACTGTTGGGCAATTGCTCAAACCCCTCGTCCGTTCACGGAGCGGTCGGATACAAGATAGATGTTTAGGAGGTTCAGATGACAATTATCTCAAATCTAACGCGTCGCGAGTGGTTGACCACCGTGGGCGCCACGGCGCTCTATCACGAGCGGACAACCAGTCAAAGTCCAAACAATACCGTGATCGCGGCATCACGCGATCCGCTGCGTGGCGTGCTCATGATCGTGGCCACTCCGTACACCAACGAGAAGGCGATCGACTATGAAGATCTCGCTGCTGAAGTCGAATTTCTAGATCAACGAGGGATCAATGGTCTGGTCTGGCCTCAATACTCAAGCGACCTACCCTATCTCACGCATGAGGAACGCCTGCACGGCATGGAAGTCCTAGCCGATGCCTCGCGTGACCGATTGGTATCGTTGATTCTTGGCGTACAAGGAACCAACACGGACCAAATGTTAGAGTACGCAAACCATGCAACTGCTGTCGGCTGCGACGCGATGATTGCCATGCCCCCCAGCGAAGCACATTCCATTGACGACTACCGTGAGTACTACACTGCGTTGTGTCACGCGACCGATAAACCAATTTTTATTCAGACTACCGGCGGCGCGGCTGATCGGGTCGAACCCACGGTCGAGTTCATTATCGAAATGAGTGAGCGTTTTCCGCACTTCGGATATGTGAAGGAAGAATACGGCGACACACTTGCCCGCATGAAGCAATTCAAAGTCCATCGTCCAAATACTATTAAGCGAATCTTTGGAGGAACTCGAGCGCGGGCTTGGACGTATGAAATGAGGCTCGGCATGGACGGCACAATGACTGGCGGCCCTCAATACCCTGAGGTCTATACACGATTATGGCAACTGCATCTCGAAAATCGGCAGTCCGAAGTCCGAGAACTGTTTAGTCAACTTCTGATGATTACGAATCTTGAGCAATACGTGCCTGGATTGCGCGCATACCTGATGCAACAACGTGGTGTCTTTAAGACTCACATAGGCAGGGATGCCAATTACACATTTTCGCCGGATGCCATCGATGAAATCGACTATGTCTTGCAACCCTTGAAGAGTCATTTTATTGCTTAAGGCATTCTGAGGCGATCGCCGTGCATGATATTATTTGTGAAGGTTGACCTTCACACGCTATCAGTTCGCACTTTGTGAAAAATCTGTTTGATGAAATTTTTGAGTAGCCTCGGCGCTAGCATGCTGACCTGCATGCTCTTTGCCACCCCAAGTCATGCGCAAACTTCCAGTTCTTGGTGGGAGCGTCTCTCCATTGGTATGGACTTTCGCCAACGCCTAGAAGAGTTACGCCAATTCGAAAACAGTTCACCTGATGTGTTTCAGAATGGTGTGACACAGCGGCGTTTAAAAATACGTGCACGACTGACTCTCAACAGTCAAGTGAATGATGACTTTCAAATAGGAGTCAGACTCGGCACTGGTAACATGGACGACCCCCTTTCATCGAACCAAACGCTTTCGGAGCTATTGACGCGCAAACCGATAAGCCTGGACCGCGCATTCATGACTTACAACCCAAAGGCTGCCCCCGTCCTCACAATTGGTGCAGGCAAATTTGACTTACCCGTCACTCGTACCGAAATGTCATGGGATATTGACGTCAACTGGGAGGGCCTCTACCAGCAAGTGCGTGGTACGGCAGGACCAGTGTCCTATCGGTTCGTTACATCACAAGTGTCAATTCACGAAGAGAAACAGCGTGATGATACGCTCATGTTCGCCACCTATGGTGATGTTAGTTTTAGGTTTGACTCCGGACACTCTGTTCAGTTCGTTGCAGCCGATTACTTATTTTCTGGAATAGATTCAGTGGCAATTTTCGTCGACACAGAGGGTATCGGCCGCAATACGAACCTCACTCAACGGGACAACACTGGAAAAATCATCGGATTCCAATCAGACTTTAATCTAATAGACCTCATCGCCAAAGCGACCCTGAACACTGGCCGACGTAACTATCCCCTACAGCTCACTGCTAACTGGATCACGAACACCCGAGCAGCAACTGAAGAAAATAATGGTTTCTGGTTCACTGCCACATACGGAGATGCTGGCAAAATTAAAACCTACCAACTCGAATACACTTACGCGCACATCGAACAAGATGCCGTGGTGTCAACATTCACGTATTCATACAGTGAGGGGACGAATGTTCGCCTGAATCGAGCAGCATTACGTTACAGGGTTCATCCTCGGCTTCGTCTTGACCTCATCACCATCTTCACGAAGAAACTCATATCCGCACCGAACGACAAGAACAACCTGTTACTCCGGAGCCAACTGGACGCGAGCTTCTCATTCTAAGCCTCCCTAAACTACAAAACACCGCATGGCTGAACTTATTCGTAAGACCAGGAAAGCTTTCTCGGCCGTACGTTATGATGGACGTCTCTCTATCTAGCAATCAAAGATTGCGGGTTTCTATGTCTTGCCAACGATTGTGCGTCGCGGTACTGGTTAGTCTATTCGTCACTTCGGTGACGACGTCGCATCAGACACCAACACAAGAGCTGACTCTGCTGTCCCGAGATGGAACCCAGACACTTCCAGTTACGACTATCAACGAACGGCAGATGGTACCTCTAGCTGACCTTGCAACTCTTTTTAATTTGACGGTTCGTGAAGATACTCTGGTCCATGGCGTTACGATCACCTATCAGGATAAGGTGGTGGTGCTCACTTCAACTCAGAGTCTGACGTCAATCGAAGGCCGTATCATCTCTCTGCCAACACCCCCTGTTCAAAACGAGAATGTGTGGTTCGTGCCAGTTGAATTTATCAATCAGGTGCTTTCGCTGTTACTCGATATGCCTCTTCAAGTGCGCGCAGATTCCAGGCTTGTGATTGTCGGTGACATCCACGTGCCACACATTGAAGTAGGCTACACGCAAATGGACGGTCAAGCTCAAGTGTCCTTCGAAATGTCACCGCCAACACTGCACACGGTTGTACAGGAGGCAGATCGCCTCATAGTCAAGTTCGAAGCCGATCTGCTTGATTTAGCATTACCTGAATCAGTCAGTGACTCGTTAATCGTTGGTATTAGCCGTACGGAGCAACCGAACTGGATTGCGGTTAATCTAGGCGCAGATTTTGCTTCGTATCAATCGTCATTAATTGGCATCGGTGCATCTACTCAACTCGTGGTGAACATCCTGTCCCAGACGGCAGCTGCACGCAGTGTCGCTGGCGCCTCTGACCGACGCTCAGAGGCTCAACCATCATCATCCGATACAAGAACCGACCTAAGTCCTGATCTTGATCTCTCACCAGCACCAGAATTACGGACCATTGTGATCGACGCTGGCCATGGTGGTAATGATACCGGTACTCAAGGCCAAGCTGGACTCCAAGAAAAGGACATCACGCTCCAAGTAGCAAGACGACTCCGAGAAGCAATTGAAAGTCGCCTAGGCCTTCGTGTTGTAATGACACGCGACAGCGATCGGACGGTCCGACTCGACGAACGCGCAGCCATCGCGAATAACAATAAAGCTGATTTATTCATTAGCCTGCATATAAATTCTTCAGTAAGTGAGGCGGCTAGTGGGGCTGTCGTGTACTCCCTATCGCTTAATGATTACGGTGAGGCAACTCTTAGTGAAAATCGACAGAGTCACACCGTGCCACTGTTAGGTGGTCGTACTCGCAACATCGAAATCGTTCTCTGGGATTTAGCGCAGGTTACTCATGTGCAGGATTCTGCACTCTTTGCCGGCTTTGTAGACGTCGAACTTCGGCGGCGAATTAATATGAATGCTCTCACATTGCAACAGGCTCCCTTCCGCGTTTTAGTAGGTGCCAACATGCCTGCTGTGCTAGTGGAAATGGGCTTTATCTCAAATGCACTCCAAGAGGAACAACTAGCATCACTCGCGTTTCAAGATCGAGTCGTTCAAGGATTATTGCAAAGCGTTGTGACCTATCGGGAATCGTTACGTGATCGTTGGCAGGCCGAGTCATCACAACGTTCGAACCGGCCACCAGCCGAGGAAGAGCCATGACCCGCTGGTCTATGACAGCGCTCATCGCGATTATCGTTACGGGTGCAATTGCAGCCTGGCTGTTATTCATCACGCTATCCGAGACGGGACAAGATCCCGTCGATACCACGTCGATTACTCCACTGGTCGACGATCCCGATGCATCACTACCTACCATCCCAGCTACGCTGTTTTATGTTGCCGAACACGGCACACGTTTAGTCGGACGGGAGCATGCCGTTCCCGAAGACGTGGCAACCACAAATCAAGCGAGATTGCTTATCGAACAGCAACTTTTACCCCCGGAGCTTCCATTAACGTCGGCGATGCCAGAAGGAACAACACTGTTAGGTGTTTACATTTCAGACCGAGGTGATGCTTTCGTCGACTTTAGTCGTGAAATTAACACCGAGCACTCGGGTGGTTCACTGGAAGAATTATTTACAATCTACACTATCGTAAACACTTTGACGGTAAATCTTCCCTCGATCTCTGGCGTACAAATTCTTATAGAAGGTCAAGAAGTTGATACCTTAGCCGGACATATAGATTTACGTCGTCCGTTGGCACAATCCCTTAAGTGGGTTGAACCATTATGATGGCAGCGATTATTGTGAAAGCTTGCAGCACTCAGAAACAGAAACCGCGCACGTTTTACATAGGAGTTTATTGATGGAGGAATCGATTCGTTCAGACGCCCGTAATGCTGAACAGCTTCGTCCAACCCGATTAACACCGCATTACTTACTCCATGCTGAGGGCTCGGTGTTAATTGAAGCAGGTCGGACACGCGTTATTTGCACTGCCAGCGTTGAAGATCGAGTACCACCATTTCTGCGCGGTTCCGGCAAGGGATGGATCACTGCGGAGTACGGAATGTTACCTCGGGCCACAACCACCCGTGTCACGCGCGAAGCGTCGAAAGGTAAGGTTAGTGGGCGAACGCAAGAAATTCAGCGCCTTATCGGTCGTTCGTTGCGGGCGGTTTCTCAGCTCGAGGCTCTCGGTGAACGGACTGTTTGGATTGACTGCGACGTGATACAAGCCGATGGTGGCACTCGAACGGCATCCATTACAGGTGGATTTGTAGCACTCGTCTTGGCTCTGCAGAAGATGCGTGAGGCAAGCATCATCGACTCAATGCCGGTGCAAGACTATGTAGCGGCCACGAGTGTCGGTATCGTTGGTGGCACACCCCTGCTAGACCTGGCGTACGAAGAGGATTCGAGTGCCGACGTTGACATGAATGTGGTCAAAACTGGTGATGGTCGCTTTATCGAAGTACAAGGTACGGCAGAAGCGGAACCATTCGGGCGCGACGCCTTGGACCGACTTTTAGAACTGGCTGACATCGGCACTCGACATCTAATTGAACTGCAACGTGACATCGTTGGATCGTTTCTCATTGATGCAACTACTGATCGCGACGACTAATCAGGGTAAGCTCGACGAGATTAGGATAATTCTCGATGGTTTACCGATAGAATTCTTCACTTTGCGCTCATTTCCTGCCGTCGGTGAAATTGAGGAAACGGGTCAGACGTTCACTGAAAATTCACGTATCAAAGCTGAACACTATGCCGCCAAGACAGGCATGCTCACAGTTGCTGAAGACTCTGGGCTTGCTATCGATGCACTAGACGGTCGGCCTGGGGTTCGATCAGCGAGATTTAACGGCGAAACCTACGAAGAAAAATTTTCTGAGATTTACAAGCAGCTCTCAAAATGTGGAGGCAAAGGAAGTCCAGCGAAATTTGTCTGCGCACTTACGTTAATAGACAAGGAAATTATTTTCGAAGCTAAGGGTACAGTTGAAGGGTTTATCGCAGCCGAACCTTGTGGGAAAGCTGGTTTTGGTTATGATCCCATCTTTTATTACCCGCCGCACTCATGCACCCTAGCCGAGCTTTCACGGGAGCAAAAGATTGCAATTAGTCATCGAGGGCAGGCATTCCGTCAACTACGAGCCTTCCTTGCAACTTGGCAGAACGAGACACACCCTCGTTAATACTCGTTCGTACAAGTAGATTCTCTGAGTTTCTTAAGAAGAAAATGAGACTTAAAAAAACATTCACTCTCAGAACGGGACACAGGTGTGACGGAAGGTGCTGAACCATCGTGCTTCGATTGGTATGCTTGGTATGATAGGTTGTAATGACCGTGTCCAAATCAATCGGGGCGTGGCGTAGCTTGGTATCGCGCCTGCTTTGGGAGCAGGAGGTCCCCGGTTCAAATCCGGGCGCCCCGACCAATTTCCGTCCTGCACAAGGTCTTGTTTCGAGGTGGTAACCGCAGTGGTACCACCAACTCCAGATCCAAGACCGACTGCATCAGGAAAGAAGACGATGGACCGCCTAAGAATCCAGCATTGGCTTTCAAAAACAGCCCTCGTCCTTATTGGTAGTATCAGTATATTTGGAACAAATGCCTCAGGGGCACAGGAATCCACGTTAGAAAATGTACTAAGCTTGGCTGCGGAGTACGTGGATCAATATCAACGAGAACTCGGCGTCGTTATCGCCGAGGAACACTACCTGCAAGTGACTGACGGTGTTAACAATCGTCGGCTGGTCTCCGATCTATTCGTCTTTAGCATGCCAGGTGAGCAGGAGCCGTGGCTCGCCTTCCGAGATGTTATCTCAGTCAATGGAACACCGGTAGAAGACCGACAACAACGCCTCGAAGACATGTTTCGAGAGTCACCAATCATTACTGGGCCTGTGCGTCGTCGTCTCATCATGGAAAGCGCACGCTACAACATTGGTGGGATTAGTCGAAACATGAACGTCCCTACTATGGCTTTGCAATTGCTCGCAGCGTCGGACCAGCATCGCTTCCTGTTTAAGAAAAAACGAGACCGAAAAGTTGATGAAATCTCTGTATGGGAACTTGAGTTTGAAGAACACACTGCTCCCGCATTAATTAAGAATGGTCGAGGCGGAAATCTGTTCAGTTATGGCACGGTGTGGATAGAACCGACAACAGGACGTGTGATACAGACTGATTTTCGAGCTAAAGATGAAGTGTCTGAATTGGAAATCCAAATGCGTGTGAAGTACCAAGCCGACGAACACTTAGGCATCCTCGTTCCAGAAACAATGGACGAGCGGTACAAAGTTCGATTTCGTCCACTGACTCAAAGCCCTTTTGCCAGACGAAGTCTTGAAGTCAACTGTGAAGCAAAGTACTCAAACTTCAGGCGTTTCGAAGTACAGGTCGATATGGGCGTTAATACACCCCCGAATCCATAAACCTCGACACTAAAACCTGATTTCTTGTCGACTACGAAGATACCCAGCGCGGACAATCAACACCGACACCACCAAGACCACAGTAACCGTGCGGGTTTTTGGCAAGATATTGTTGATGGTAATCCTCGGCATAATAGAACGATGGTGCATCGACAATTTCAGTCGTGATCGCGCGACGATGCCCAGCCTGCACTAACGCTTGTTCGTAAGTTGTTCGCGAGGTCCGCGCAACCGTTAACTGTGTATCTTCGTAGGTGTAGATACCTGATCGGTACTGGGTGCCAACATCATTGCCCTGACGCATTCCTTGTGTCGGATCGTGCGATTCCCAAAAAACCTTTAGTAAGTGTGCATAACTCACAGACTCGGGATCAAAGACGACCCGGACGACTTCATTGTGACCCGTCTGCCCTGTACAAACTTCTTGATAAGTCGCATTAGGCGTGTAACCACCTGCGTACCCGACTGCAGTGGTGTACACGCCCTCGATCTGCCAGAATGTTCGCTCGGCACCCCAAAAACAGCCCAAACCGAACAAAGCCATCGTTAATTCCTTCGGAAACGGTGGCTTAAGTGGATTACCGTTGACAAAGTGCGCGTCTGGCACCGGCATTGCCGTGGATCTTCCTGGTAACGCTTCAGATAATTTCGGCACAGCTAATGTTCCCTTGAGAATCAAGTGACCCGTGACTATCGCTCCAATCACTCGAGTGAAACTGACACACTTACAGGAAGTATTTTATACACTATCCATGTATGCTGAAACACGACACTGCAGGTGTTGGCATCAGCCACAGCCTTCTCACTTTCTGGATATTCTGCTCCAAGGACAATAATCTCGATGATTGGTGATCAACTACTTCTTTTCGGAGTGCTTCTGACAGTCTTCGCCCTACTCTTGTGGGGTCGAATCAGATACGACGTCGTTGCCTTTGGCGCCCTAATTGCTGCCTCCCTGGGTGGAGCGATACCTCAGGATGCACTGTTTGACGGGTTTGCACATCCTGCGACGGTGATCATCGCCCTGGTGCTGGTCATCAGCGAAGGACTGAAGAGTTCAGGGGCGATTGAGGTGTTAGCACGCCATTTGATTAGCGCCTCACGGAAACTGCGCCTACATATCGCCATCATGTCAACAGTCGCTGCTGCACTGAGTGCGGTCATGAACAACGTCGCAGCACTTGCATTATTGATGCCAGTAGATATGCAAGCAGCGAAGAAAGCTAAACGGAGTCCGGCGCTCAGTCTTATGCCGGTCTCTTTTGCATCAATTCTTGGCGGGATGGTCACCTTGATCGGCACGCCTCCAAACGTCGTCATTGCGACCTTCCGAGAGCAGTCCCTCGGAAGCCCTTACAGCATGTTCGATTTCGCGCCAGTCGGACTCATTGTAGCGACCGTGGGCGTCACTTATGTCACGATTATCGGTTGGAAATTCATTCCGATCGAACGAAGTAAACACAACAGTGCTGAAGACTTAATAAACCTAAACAAATACATTGCTGAAGGCAAAGTGAAGGACTCATCAATAGCGATCGATAAGACGCTGCAGGACCTGCGAAAGATCGCAAGAGATGAGCACGATGTGGAGGAACTTACCGGTCTTGTCCGCCAAGGCAAACGTCTTGCTGGTGAAATATATCTTGAGGTTATACGCAAGGGCGACGTAATCGTCATGAAGGGTCGCCCTGAGGCAATCGAACAATTCATCGGCTCGGCAGGTTTGGAATACGCGGGCGGTGAAAGGCACGAGGGAGTTGCAAGCGAAACACCTCAACTACTTGAAGTTGCTGTGCCGGAAGGTGCACGAATTGCTGGACGTTCCGCCTTCGACCTCGGACTCCTCTATCGGCGCGAGGTGACTCTACTCGGTGTCTCACGCAACGGGAAACGGTTTCACGATCGGGTTCGCAAGTTACGTATCAAGGCTGGTGACATGTTGTTGCTCATCGGTAACGAAGATATCTTGGACAAGGTTGTAGACTGGCTGGGCTGCCTCCCGCTAGCCGAACGGAAAGTCCAGCCACTCGAAGTAGTTCAGCGGAACAAGGCTTGGCTGGCAGTCCTAACTTTCGCCGCAGCAGTCCTCACAGCGAGTTTCGGCCTACTCTACTTACCAGTTGCGCTCGGAGCCGTCGCTGTCATCTATCTACTGTTCCGTATCGTGCCACCGTCCCAGGTATACGAGAAGGTACAATGGCCGGTCATCGTTTTACTTGGCTGTTTGATCCCAATAGGAACTGCCCTAGAAGAAAGCGGCGGGACGGCCTTGATCGCACAAGGAATTGTCGATTGGTCACAAGGATTGCCTGTAGTCGCCGTCCTTGCGATTCTCATGATCGTGACTATGACTCTGTCGGATGTACTAAACAATGTCGCGACCGCGTTGATCGCTGCACCGATCGGGCTCAACATTGCCCAACAGCTCGGAGTCAGTCCAGATCCATTCTTGATGGCTGTTGCAGTCGCTGCTTCGTGTGCTTTCCTGACACCCATCGGCCACAAGAACAACACGATCATCATGGGGCCAGGTGGCTACAAATTCGGTGACTATTGGAGGATGGGTTTACCATTGGAAATACTCGTGGTGGCCATCGGACTACCTGTTATTCTCCTAGTCTGGCCATTAGCGGGCAACCTGCAATGATGGGGCAACTTAAATTCTGCTGTGCGGTAGTTGTTGCGCTGGCAATTTACAGCAACACCGGAACACTCTTCGCTGAAGCGCCAAAATTGATCGTCGTTCTAGTGGTCGATCAAATGCGCGCCGATGCTATTGAACGATATCAACACAACTGGACTGCCGGCCTTCGACGTCTCGTAAACGAAGGAGCGTGGTTTCGGCAAGCTCGGTACTCCTACTTCGGAACACTGACCTGTGCGGGACACACCACAATCTCCACCGGTACGGTGCCGTCCACCCACGGGATGATGCTCGATGGTTGGTGGGACACAACTGTCGGACGACGTGTTCGTTGTACTGCGGATTCAGGAATCAATGTCGTACGTTATGGTAGTGGAGGCCGCGAGCAGCATGGCCCGTCAAACCTTAGTGTTCCCACACTGGCAGACGCTCTTCGAACCCAACGTGACCCCGACTCAAAAATTGTTTCGTTTTCCATTAAGTCAAGAGCAGCGATTCCATTATCAGGCCAACGGGCTGACGCGGTGGCATGGTTTGACGATGGCAATGCGTGGACAACCTCGACGGCCTTCACATCAGAGCCGGTGCCATTCATAGCAAATTGGGTAAAACAACATCCAGTTGAAAATGCTTTTGGTCATGTCTGGACCCCTTCACTCAGACCTGAGCAATTCCGCTTCACGACTGATGATAAAACGTCGTTCGCTCATCGGCTTGGAAGCTCGTCTAATGATCCAGATACGGCGTTTTATAATGAGTGGAAACGTAGTCCACTGGCCGACGAGTATGTCGTCAATCTAGGAATTGCCGCACTCGACGCCTTGGACCTGGAGACCCAAGGCGGAATAAATTATTTGGCCTTAGGCCTCTCGGCATCGGACTATGTCGGTCACGATTTCGGCCCACGCAGCCTGGAATTGCAAGATCTCTACTTTAGACTTGATGCCACAATTGGAAAACTCTTGAATCATCTGGATGAAACGGTTGGACGCAACAACTATGTGGTGACACTAACAGCCGACCACGGGTTAGGACCGTCATCCGACCGTGCAGTCGCGTTGGGATTTGACGCCGGTCGTATTAGCCGCCAAGACGTATTGGACCGGGTTAACCACGCTCTCGAACCCGTCTTGGGACCAGGGCAACACGCAACCGGCATGACCCATACGGACTTCTATTTCGACCCACAGGTGTACCAAACCTTGCTTGAAAATCCGAAGGCAATGCGCACTGCCATTGATGCTTTGAAGGCGGTTCCTGGAGTACGGCGAGTTTTCCAACCAGACGAACTGCTAAAAAGACCCTTTACAGATCCCCTAACGGAGCAGGTCGCGCGTAGCTATTATCCAGGTCGTAGTGGCGATCTCATCGTCATTCCAAAACCGTACTGGTACACCTGGATACGTCAAGCTGACCATGGGACCGGGTATGACTACGATGTTCGCGTTCCAATCATTTTTTATGGTGCTGGCATCGAGTCTGGACACTACTGGACATCGGCTGCTCCTTCGGACATTGCACCGACGCTTGCGCTATTGGCAGGCGTCACCTTGCCTCACCCTGATGGCCACGTGCTGACAGAAGCGCTTGCTGCCTCTCATTAACGTAAGCACCAATGATGACTGAGCGTACACCACCAACTGAACACTCAATTGCCGCGTCGACACAAGGTCGCTACCTAATATCGTGTCCAACTGGCCAAGGTCCTCATCCATTACTCGTCGGATTTCACGGATATGGAGAGCAAGCCGAAACCCACCTGGCTGAGTTGCAACGCCTTCCTGGTGCAGAGCACTGGCTCCTTGCATCCGTCCAAGGCCTGCACTGGTTCTACAGTTCAAAGCAACAAAGGGTTGTTGCAAGCTGGATGACTCGCCTCGGACGGGAGCAAGCCATTCTAGATAATATTCAGTACGTTGATGGTGTTGTCCGTAAACTCCAACAAGAGTTTAACGTGAACAATCATTTGGTCTATGTAGGGTTCTCCCAAGGAGCCGCCATGGCATATCGAGCGGCTGCCAAAGCGGGGCACGCGTGTTCCGGCTTGATTGTGCTTGGTGGCGATTTGCCAAATGATCTTAAGGAAGGTGGCCCACTTCGACTACCGAAGGTACTTATCGGTAGAGGGCAAGAAGATGACTGGTACACTCAAGAAAAATACACCTCCGACCTAATTACCCTCCGAGAGCGTGGTATCGAAGTGTCCACAACTGTCTTTAAAGGCGGACACGAATGGACCGCTGCATTCCGCAAAGAAGTCGGCCAATTCCTAACAGCGGTAAGCTCGTGAAAGTTGTTCCCTAATTCTTGCTCAGCACTCGCCCCGGCGCAGCTGCCGTGAATTTTCCATTTTCAATGACAACGCTCCCGTTCACAACCACGGCATACATGCCTTGCGCCACTTGGTGCGGATCGGTATAAGTCGCCGTTTCGTGGATATCTCCTGGTTCGAAGATGGCTAGGTCGGCCCAAGCTCCAGTTTGAATTACACCGCGATTCGTCAAACCGAACACTGTTGCTGGAAGACTTGTCATCGATCTCACGGCCGATTCAAGCGACACGACCTTTCGATTGCGTACGTAACGTTCCAACTTTCTGGCATGTGCACCATAGGAACGGGGATGTGGTTTCCCGTCACCCATTGGCACCAGTCCGCCATCGCTTGATGTCATGGTGTAGCTTTGACGCATGATGTGTTCGAGATCATCTTCCGACATATTGAAAGAGACGATCGAGGCTCCCCCTTCTGCCACCAGGTCTAGCGTCGTTTCTTCAGGAGCTTGCCTTCGCATTTCTGCTATATCGGCTAGAGAACGCCCCTCGAGGCTTCGATCGTGACGGGAGAAAGCTATGATCTGGGAGGCCGCACCACCACGCCGACGAAGATTTGTACGAACCTCTTCTATTAACCGACGTCGTGTTTCCGGCGCACCCATTCGACGTTGCAACTCAGCTTCTCCACCAACTTGCGCCCAGCGAGGAATGAAAGCCCCAGTCAAACTTGTCGACGAAGCTGTGTACGGGTACTGATCTGCAAATACTTCAACACCGCGACGCCGAGCCATATTAAGGCGCGTCGTCGCCGCCACCGACAACCCCCAGCTGTCGGGCCCCAGCACTTTCATATGACTGACAATTCCTGGGAGTTTGGCTTCCTCTGCAATCCGAATGACCTCATTCACAGCAGCAATTAATCCGACCGAGTAGTTCCCTTCATCGCGGATGTGGCTAGTGTAAAGTCCCCCAAATTCACTGGCTACTGAAGCCAGCGCAATCAATTCGTCTGTCGTGGCAAAGTTTCCTGGTGCATAGAACAAACCACTCGACAACCCGTACGCGCCATTCTTCATCCCACGACGAACTAAATTGACCATCTCCTCCATCTCGTCTTCGTCGGGAATCCGATCGTCCATGCCGAGGACTGCACGCCGAATACTCCCGTGGCCAATGAGTAAAGCCACGTTAAGACCCAGTTGGTTGACTTCGAGTTCAGCCCGTTGCGCCGCAAGATCGACGGGACCACCACCGTCTGGGTTGGCAACAATAGTCGTCACACCCTGCGCTAACAGTGGGCGTCCCTGACCCAAACCAGGCCGCGCTAAACCCACGCCAGCATGCGAATGAACATCGATGAAGCCCGGTGTCACAAGACGACCCTCAGCATCGATCTCGTTAGCAGACGGACCTTCAAGCCGACGCTCGATCGCAACAATCTGACCAGCGCGGACACCAATATCGACTCGGACCCAGGGGTTACCAGAACCGTCCATGACGCGACCATTGATAATAAGCAAGTCGTACGGCAGGTCCTGAAGAGTCTGGGCGCCCAGGGAAATAGCGCCCAGGAAAACAGCGAATAAGGTCGATCGAAAAAATCCCATTGGAGCCGCCAGTAACAATTAAGCCTTAATCGTTACAGCATCAAGAAATGGCATCATCTTGCGCAACTCGGCTCCAACACGCTCAATTTGCTGGTCCTGCTCTTCCTGGCGGGTTTTGTTGAACGAGGGGCGGCCAACCTCGTTCTCTCTAATCCAATTTTTCGCGTATGTGCCATCCTGAATCTCCGCCAACATCGCCCGCATTGCTTTTCGAGTTTCGTCTGTGACGATGCGCGGGCCGCCAGTGTAATCACCGTGCTCAGCTGTGTCGCTGACGGAATACCTCATGTAGTTCAAACCGCCCCGATACATCAAATCAACAATCAACTTGAGCTCGTGCATACATTCAAAATAGGCGATCTCGGGTTGATAGCCAGCTTCCACGAGCGTCCCGAAAGCCGCCTTGACCAACGCGCTCACACCGCCACACAACACGGCCTGCTCACCGAATAAATCTGTCTCTGTCTCTTCGGCAAATGTCGTTTCAATAACGCCGGCACGTGTAACCCCAAGCGCCTTGGCATACGACAGCGTCAGACCTCGTGCCTCGCCGGTCGCATCTTGATCAATAGCCAACAGTGCAGGCGTCCCGCCACCTTCCACATAGACTTCACGGACGCGATGACCAGGTGCCTTTGGCGCAATCATCGTAACGTCAACATTCTCTGGTGGCGAAATCGTCTTGAAACGAATATTAAATCCGTGCCCAAACATCAACATCTTTCCGGCAGTTAAGTTTGCCTCGATCGACTCTGCGTAAATCGCAGGTTGCTTGGTGTCAGGCGCCAAAATCATAATGACGTCCGCCCAGGCCGCCGCTTCGGCAACCGACGCCACATCAATGCCGGCAGCTTCTGCCGTCGCACGAGACTTGCTATCGGCGTGCAGACCGACCTTCACCCGCACTCCACTGTCTTTTAAATTAAGTGCGTGTGCATGACCTTGTGACCCGTATCCCACCACTGCCACTTTTTTGTCACAAATGAGTCCAAGATCCGCTGCGTCATCGTAATAAATCGTTTTCATGAATCGATCCTCGCCTGAAGGGAAATAGAAAAAATAGAGAAACAGCCGACTCAATTTCTCTATACAGAATATGAAACGTTTTCTTCGTCGGTCAGCGTGCCATCTCGCTTCGCGCCAGTTCTCACGCCTTGCACCACGCCACTCTTCGGTCCTCGTGACATCGCCACTCGTCCCGTACGCACCATTTCGATCACCCCATACTGCTTGAGCACTTCGACCAGTCCATCGATCTTATCTTCAGTGCCGGTCGTCTCAATAATGACAGAGTCTGAGCTTACGTCGACGACACGGGCGCGAAAAACATCCACAAGTTGCATGACATGGGCACGCGTCTCCGGCGTGGTCTCCACTTTAATCATTGCCAGATCGCGTTCCACCGACCCCTTAGTCGTAATGTCGTCAACCAGCAGTACGTTAACCAGTTTATACAGATTCGCCTCAAGACGACGGGCACCCGATTCGTCAGTATCAACGACGATTGTCATTCGAGAAACGCCGGACGTCTCGGTGTGTCCCACCGTAAGGGACTCGATATTAAAGGCTCGCCTCCTGAATAACGAGGCAACACGATTTAATACACCAGGTGTATCCTCGACGTACACTACGAAAGTGTGACACATAGCTCTTATCCTTCGCTAATTAGTCGTTCGTGCTCCCTCGCACTGTTACACATCCGATCCTGTTTCAGCGATAGGACTCGGACTTGGACGACGAATCATGTTGTCCAAATCGGCACCAGCAGGCACCATTGGAAAAACGGAGTCTTCTTGCTCAACCTGAAAATCCATAATGACCGCACCGTCATGATCGCGTGCTTTTTGCACGCTCGGCACGACCTCGGCACGCTCGGACACTCCAATCCCGAGTAGCCCATAGGCCTCTGCGAGCTTCACAAAGTCCGGACTTAGTAACGGTGTGGCTGCATAGCGTCGCTCATAAAAAAACTCCTGCCACTGCCGAACCATACCCAGATATCCATTATTAATGATGGCAACATTGACTTTGATCTGCTCTTGTTTGATAGTCGCCAGTTCAGCTTGCGTCATCTGGAATCCACCGTCACCGACAATCGCCCATACCTCCGCTTCCGGACACGCAAATTTTGCACCGATCGCCGCTGGGAGGGCAAAGCCCATCGTGCCGAGCCCGCCGGACGTAATCAATGTTCTGGGTGCGTCGTGCTTATAGTATTGGGCCTCCCACATTTGGTGCTGACCGACGTCAGTTACAACCACTGCCTTGCCATCAGTCATTCTCCATAAATCGTTAATCACATGTGCTGCATAGAGATGCCCGCTATCGGGTAAATTTTGGATGTCACGAACTGCACTATCGCCCTTCAATTCATCGACCTGCGCCAACCAATCCGAACGATCGTTAGATTGTATTTTTGGTAGCATCTCTTCCAACACAGTCCGCAAGTCACCAGTCAACTGAACATCAACCTTTACCGTCTTGTTGAATTCAGATGGATCGATGTCAATATGAACCTTCCGGGCATTTTTTGCGTAAGTTGCCAAGTTTCCAGTAACACGATCGTCAAACCGCATCCCAAACGCTAGTAACAAATCGGCTTCCTGAATCGCCGAATTCACCCAAACTTCGCCATGCATCCCCATCATGCCGAGATTCAATGAATTGTGTGCGGGAAACGAACCGATGCCCAACAATGTCGTCGCGACTGGAATCTGGGCACGCTCAGCAATCACCTTCACAACATCCATGGCGCCCGATAAAACAATGCCGTGGCCAGCAAGGATAACCGGTCGTTTAGCGCCATTAATAAGTTCTAGCGCACGCTGGTACTCTTCAGGTGCGGCATGCAAGTCAGGGCGGTAACCCGGCAACTGCACTTCCCCATCATCCCATTCGAAATCACAACTTGCCTGCTGCACATCCTTCGTCACGTCGATGAGCACCGGACCTGGTCGACCTGATTTAGCAACGTAGAACGCTTCGTGGATCGTCCCGGCTAAGTCCCGGACGTCAGTAACCTGATAATTATGCTTCGTGATAGGCAACGTCACACCAGTGATATCGGTCTCCTGAAACGCGTCGGAACCAATCAAGCGGCTGCCCACTTGACCAGTAATGCAAACAATCGGCGAAGAGTCCATCATGGCCGTAGCAATACCAGTTACCATATTGGTGGCGCCTGGTCCCGATGTTGCCACTGCCACACCCACCTCACCGCTGGCTCTGGCAAAACCATCAGCCATGTGAGTCGCCCCCTGTTCGTGGCGCACGAGAACATGCTTAATGGGATACTCAAGCATCGCATCGTAGGCTGGCAAGATGGCCCCGCCAGGATACCCAAAGACAGTTTTCACGTCCTCGTGTACCAGGCTTTCCCAGATGATTTGTGAACCAGTTCGTTTCATAATTGCCTCAATCCAAACGTCGGCAGTTTCGGCCGATTTCGATCGACACTCTAAATCGCTAGTGGGTCGGCACCATTTCGCAGGCGTAACTTGTATCTCATCCCGTCACCGCTCCCATCGCTGCTGATGTTACAAGCTTCGCGTACTTGGCCATCACGCCATTCTCGAACCGAGGTGCTGGTGGACACCATTCAGCGAGGCGCGCTTGAATTTCTTCATCGCTCACCTCCATCTGCAACTCACGCTTCTCAATATCAAACCGCACAACGTCACCATCGCGCACTGCTGCAATGGGTCCTCCTTGGGCCGCTTCAGGTGCAACATGACCAGCCATCAATCCATGTGTAGCTCCGGAAAAGCGCCCATCTGTCAGGAGCGCAACTGAGTCACCAAGTCCAGCGCCAACAATCGCTGCGGTGACCCCTAACATCTCTCGCATGCCCGGACCACCCTTTGGACCTTCGTAGCGAATGACGACCACATCACCTGCTCTGATTTTTCCTTGTTCCACCGCTGCAAATGCTTGCTCCTCACCATCAAACACGCGAGCTGGACCTCGGTGTTCAATCATTGTGTGACCGGCCACCTTAACCACTGCACCATCCGGTGCCAAATTACCCCGAAGCACAACCAAGCCACCTGTTGGTTTTATCGGGTGATCTAAGGGACGCACTACAGTCTGACCGGTCGTTTCTTGAGCCTGATCGGCCTCACTCCCAAGGGAACGCCCAGTAACGGTTTTCGCGTCGGTGTGTAACAAACCAGCATCGCACAGTCGTTTCGCCACCAGCGTAATCCCACCAGCCCGGTACAGGTCAGTCGCAACAAATTGTCCGCCAGGTTTGAGATCTGCCAGCAGGGGCACGCGTCGATTAATCCGATCGAAGTCATCGAGTTCCAGAGTCACATCAGCTTCGCGGGCTATCGCGAGAAGATGCAAGACGGCATTGGTGGAACCGCCTGTCGCGGCGACCGCAGCGATGGCGTTTTCAATCGCCTCTCGGGTGAGAATCGACCGCGCCCGATCTCCACGCTGTAACACATCCATAACTAGGCGACCTGCCTGCTCCGCGACGCCATCCTTGTCGGCATCCGTCGCTGGCACACTCGCCGATCCCATCGGGGAAATACCAAGAAACTCGCAGACGGTCGCCATAGTGTTCGCAGTAAATTGTCCACCACAGGCTCCAGCTCCAGGACAGGCCTGATTTTCAAGCGTCTGAAGTTGCCCATCTGTAATCCGCCCAGCAGCATGCGCACCAACCGCCTCAAAAACATCCTGTATGGTCACATCGTGACCTTCCCAGTTACCGGGCGCAATTGAACCACCGTAGAGAATTAGGCTTGGAAGATCCAGCCGGGCGAGCGCCATTACTCCGCCAGGAATTGTCTTGTCACAGCCAACCAAGACGATCAACGCATCAAACAAATTGCCACGCGCTACTAATTCGATTGAATCAGCAATAACCTCACGACTCACCAAAGAGGCACGCATACCCTCGCTCCCCATCGTAATTCCGTCGGAGATCGAGACCGTGTTGAATTCCATCGGTGTTCCACCAGCGGCCCTAATACCCTTCTTGACTTGTTCACCGAGCTGCCGGAGGTGAAAATTGCAGGGTCCGATTTCGATCCAGGTGTTTGCGACACCTATGAGTGGCCGCTTTAAATCCTCATCGTCAAAACCAACAGCTTTGAGCATCGCTCGGGCTGGTGCCCGACTGGGCCCTTCTGTCAGTGCCGCACTTCGGGATTTCAATGGCAGCCTGCTCATGATGCGTTCACCACTCCTTCAAGTTCGCGTCGAACCATCCAATAAGAAAAAAGGCCCTCACCCAGCTCTGGATGATGGCCCCTTGGGTTTTTCGTTCGTTGCACGCTCGGCTACATCATCCCGTTACTACCCTCCGGCATGACCATGCCGGTAATCTTAACGACGATGAGCAATTCGTTCGTGCACATCCTGTTTTCATTAGACAGCGAACCGCTTATGCAGTCAAATTTATAATGTTTACGATTCTATAAATATTACTAATGAACTACTCTGACCGATATCACAACTGCACAGAATGACTTGGTTGCGATTCCAAGGCGTCTCATCGAAATGCTCTCCCAGAATTTTCTATCTATTGAGACGGTCAATGAAAGCCAAGGTCTCGGTGACCACTTCAGCCGTAATCCGCATGTGCCCTCGATCCGCATAGTGCAAGAACCCACGCGTCACGCCGCTCGCCTTTAGCGCCGCTTCCATATCGATTGCCTGTTGGATAGGCACAGAACGATCGTCATCAGAATGGATGATTAAAATGGGTTTGGTCTCCACCGTAATCTGGTGGATTGGTGAAGCAAGCCGTCTAGCCTCCAGCGCATCTCCCTCGATAGGTGTCCACAGGTCACCCCAAGAGAGCGTATTGAGTTCATAAGGGCCGGCCACACTAATCGCTGCTCGTATATCAGACCGCGCTTCGTCCCAACCACCCGTGCGTTCAAAAGGTCCTTCTCCGAGCGTTGCGGCAAGTGCGACCAAGTGGCCACCTGACGAATCGCCGATCAAGTAAAGACTATTCGCATCAATGTTGTACTCAGCGGCGTGCGCATGCACCCAGCGCACAGCAGTGAGCAGATCCTGGTACGCCGCTGGCGCCGGTGTACTTCCAACAAGTCGATAATCGATCGTCATCGCGAAGTAACCGAGCTCGGCCCACTGGGCAACATCCAGACTCTCGCGATAGTCACGAGAGCCACCCCGCCAGCGTCCTCCATGGACATAGATAATCGCCGGTAGTTCATTACCCGTTGGGTAGCCAATATCGGCGAGCAGCGCCGAACCGTCGACCTGACCGTAGATCACATTCTTTTCGACAGTAACTTGGAGTTCTTTCTCGCTGGCGACACTGACAGATGTGACCGCCACGATGAACCCGAACGCACACAAGATCAGTCTTGGCATCGAAATCTCCATTCTTAACAACACGCTACTGGGAACGACCCGCGGTTACGCAACGACGGCAGTGTGGAATGCGTCGAGCCAAGCTTGAGCCATCAGATAGTTCCCAGCTGGCGCAGGATGTACACCATCTGGACACCAGTGTTCCACCGGAGCCCGCTTCAAGGCTTCATCGAAGATCAACTGATAAGCAATCCATGTCGCCCCGTAGTCTTCTGCGATACGCTTGGCGGCCTCGCGATAAGCGGCGTAAGCCGGATACCAGGCCTCACTAAGTGCCGTCCCACCCGTCACGGCAAAAGGTTCACCAATGATCAAAATGACGTCTGGCAAGGCCACGCGCGTCCGATCCAACAAGGCTCGGTAATCCTGCTCGTACGTCGCCACCGTACCATCGTAACCATGTGACAAGGTGTGCCAGAAATCGTTCACACCGATGAGAATACTCAGGACATCAGGTCTAAGGGCAAGGCAATCGTCCTGCCACCTATCTGCCAACTGAAAGACCTTGTGCCCGCTAACTCCACGGTTGTAACACTCCCAGTGGTTTTCTGGCGTCTGTCCCAGTAATTGACCAACCGCCATACCCGCATAGCCTCCCCCAAGACCAGCAGGATCATTCAACCCCTGCTGTTCGCGGTTCCGACTCGAGTCCGTCACTGAATCACCTTGAAAAACAATGATCCGAGAATCATTTGAAGTCGCTTGTGCTTGCATATGTGTACTCGGGGTTCGTGCGGACAGCCCCGACCAATTTGCCGTCAGACCAACGCCAAGGGCTACCCGCTCAAAAAAATGTCGCCGACCAATGTGAAAAGACTGACTACTCATCGCACCCATTGAAGAACACTGCAACCTGTCAACATTTTGGAAGATTATGACACATTCGCACAAAACTTTTTGTCATGAGAATCGTCAAATTGTCAGGACAGAAGAGTTACACTCTAATTGAGGTGTATTCAGCGAGACGCATCTGTCTCATCGCAGCAACCTCACTGCTGGGGTTGATATATTGCACACCGAGGAGGCCTTATGAAGGACGGGACATCGCATTCAATTACGCTGGAATCAGCCAAAGTGAAATTCTTGGAAGATATGGTTACACAGCACGGATTGCCCGACACGAATAAGGCGATCCGATGCCTGATCGACTATGCGCGTGCCAACCCTGATCGGCAAACAGAAATTTTTGCCGAATTCCGCTGCCACGATTGTGGATAGGAGATAGGCTAGTGCTCGTACCGCGGAACCATGTGCGCCCGTAGCTCAGTTGGATAGAGCATCGGCCTTCTAAGCCGAGGGTCCCAGGTTCGAATCCTGGCGGGCGCGCCATATTCACTACGAAGAATCACAAAACACTTGGGACAGGAATCACACTGAGAGGCTATGAGCTTAAATGATGCCGCGTAGCGTACACGTCATAGTGTTGGCACTCTTAATGGCTTCGCCTGGGCACACCCAGACCACCGACGATCCTTTTGCCGAATCAATTGGTGCCCGTCAAGTCGCGCTGGAGGTCAGCATTACCGAGTTCACCACAATCCCGGACAGTGACGGTAGTGCACCCCGCATGATGTTATTGGTTGACGAACCTGGGACTGGCCGACTGTTCGTGAACGACATGCGTGGCCCCCTCTACAGCGTGAGTTATGACGGCCAAACAGTGACCCCGTACCTCAACCTCAATGACCCCACATGGAATGTGAATGTCGAATTCTCGCGGAACGAACAAGGCTTCCAGAGTTTTGCCTTTCATCCGCAATTCGGTGAACCTGGCACCCGTGGTTATGGGAAATTCTACACACTGACTGACACCAAGAACATGGCACCGCCGCCAGATTTTCGATCTGGGAGTTCCGATAATACTCACGATACGGTCTTACTTGAATGGAGCACCAACGCTCCGCACGAAAGTCTTTATGCAGGGCAACCACCTCGCGAATTAGTCCGTTTCGAACAACCCTTTCGTAACCATAACGGTGGCCATCTCGGGTTTAATCCGCTAGCGGCACCTGGGAGTGCCGACTTCGGGTTGCTGTATATGGGCAACGCTGATGGTGGAAGTGGTGGCGACCCGCTTAATCTGTCTCAAAACCCCATGTCCGCCTTCGGAAAAATTTTTCGCCTTGACCCGATGGGGTCCAACAGTGCAAATGGCCAGTACGGGATTCCATCGGATAACCCCTTCGTCAATGACAGTCGAGGCGAAATACTCGGTGAGATTTATGCTTTTGGTCTTCGTAACCCTCAACGCTTTTCCTGGGATCCCCAGAACGGTAATATGTTCGTCGCCGACATCGGTCAGAACATCGTAGAAGAAATCAGTCTTGTCACTGCTGGAGCAAACCTTGGCTGGAACGTCTGGGAAGGCAGTTTTGAGTTTATTAGTCGGCGCGCCGTGAGCCTGCTCAACCAACGGGGCGACTCCAGGATGTCTTACCCTGTAGTCGAGTACGGACAGCTCGACCCGCTGCTGCAGCGCGGTTCAGCGGCGACCGGCGTTTATGCCTACCGTCAGAACGACATTCCCCAACTTACGAATCTCGTATTATTCGGTGACAATCCGAGCGGCGAGATATTCTCTTTTTCGGCGGATGACCTGCCTCACGGTGGACAGGAAGCGATTCGTCGGGTGCTGTTCAAGGATGGCCAAGAAGTCAGAACCTTGCTTCAATTAATCCAAGCCCGGAATATTTCTCAAGGAAAAGACCCGGCAACTCGCGCCGATATGCGTATGAGCCTTGGTCCTGACAGACAACTCTTCATCCTTAACAAGCGCGACGGCACCATTCGCCTACTCGTCCCAGACGAATCTTGAGCGTCTCTGATCCCTATGAACACACAAAACACACAACGCACCCAGATCCTTAAACTGTTGTTAGTGACAGGTCTGGTGCTTCTAAACACCACTGCCGGAAACGCGCAGGTTTCAAATACTGCAACAAAACCTAATATTCTGTTTATTGCAGTGGACGACCTGAACGACTGGGCTGGCTTTATGAACGGTCATCCGGACATGACGATCCAGACCCCCAACCTCGATCGCCTCGCCGCGTCATCCATGGTCTTCACGAACGCTCACACCCCAGCCCCGGCCTGTGCTCCCGCCAGAACCGCAATCCTCACCGGAGTCCATCACGCTCGGTCAGGAGCAGAGAATGTGTTCTGGGGAGATGAGCCGAAGTGGCGGGATTTCGAAACACTACGGAACGTGGAAACTCTTGAGCAGTTTTTCAAGAATCGTGGTTATAAAACCTTGGGAGCTGGAAAGATCTATCATAGCCAAGCCCCACCATGGGCTCCCACCAGTCAAGTCGAACCGGCCAATTGGGATTTTTATTACCCAAGTTCCTACATTTCCCACCCCTTCCAGATTCGAGCTCCGAATGAGGTGATTTACCCGCCAACGGTGAACAACACAACCCGGCCCGGAGGTGGTGAAGGCAGTTGGTGGACGTGGGGACCGGTGACGGTGCCCGACGAAAAAATGGCTGACTATCATGTCGTCGACTGGGCCCGTTACCAACTCGACCAAAACCACGATAGACCTTTTTTCTTGGCGATGGGGATTTGGAAACCACATGATCCGTGGGAGGTACCGCAGAAGTATTTTGACTTATACCCTTTGGAAGACATTGTCCTACCCGTAACCAAGAAAGATGATCTTGAGGATGCCTTTGACCACGGACGTCGTTGGATCCATCAATGGGTGGTGGATAACAAACAATGGAAGCAAGTGGTCCAATCCTATGCTGCGTCGATCACTTTTGCCGACGCCATGTTGGGTCGAGTGTTAGAGGCCTTTGAAAATTCAGAGCACGCCCAAAATACCATCTTGGTTGTATGGTCCGATCACGGCATGCATATGGGTGAAAAGGAAAATATCGAGAAGTTTACGCTGTGGGAACGGTCAACGCGAGTGCCACTCATCGTTTCAGCTCCTGGGATAACCGAAGCTGGGGCATCTAGCGACCAGCCCGTCAGCTTAATGGATCTCTATCCAACGCTGGTTGATCTCGCAGGATTTAATCCACCGTCACACCTCGACGGAGCCAGCCTGGTACCTCAGCTCACAGACCCCGATACAGAGACTCCACCAGTTGTGACCAGCTATCAGTTTAGTTGGACCGATGAACCGGTTGTGGGGCATGCCGTCAGAAGTAAACAGTACCGGTACATCTATTATCCTGATATCAATCTTGAGGAACTCTATGACCACGGAAATGATCCACATGAATGGGATAACGTGGCATATAAGATGACCAACAAGCAGATCATCCGTGACCATCGGCAGGTGCTCGAGGGCCTATTGCCAGATCTGACCTGGACGGATGAGCCTGAAGGATATTCGGTTGATCGAGACGGGAATGTGCGGAAGATTGGATTTGTTTCCTATTGAGCGTTTCTGGTTACGACCGAAAACTCTCGGGGTCCCAATCGAGACAAGGTGCCACCATGCCACAGTCGACTAATCATCGTACGTCGTCAACTTCGCAGTCTCCGGACGGACCAACCACCTTCAGTCGGCGACAAGTGCTCGCCGGTTCTGCGGCACTCCTGCTCGGGGAAAGGATTGTCCAGAGTCAGGCAAGTTTAAGCAAAACCGTCGTCTTTGCTCATACAACCGTAGTCGGCGTCGATGCGGTTCAAGACGATGTAGCCCTTGCAGTCGACGGCGACAAGATCGTTGCAATTGGCCCTACCGAGCAAGTCCTGGAGACCTATCCGACCGCCGATGTCTACGATGGACGGGGAAAGGCGCTACTGCCAGGCTTGATCAACTGTCATGCCCACATGGCGGCGGTTCTCGCTCGTGGCTTCAATGAAGACTTCGGATTCCCGAATTCTGCACAACTGGCTATCCGGCCCAATAGCCTCCTTGAGGGTGAGGAAGCTGCCCTGATGGTGACCGTTGCTGCGCTGGAAGCCATCAAGACCGGGACCACCACGATTGTGGAGAACACCGGAAACATCAGCCCAAACGCCGCGGCCTTGGCACAAACAGGTCTGCGCTGCGTCTTCGCAGAGTCAGTGCGCGATAGCGAGAATGTTGCCGGACCGATGTCCCCGGGAGGACTCGCAAATAGTGCACCCCCCAGGTTCTCCGCCAAACGACGGGACGAAGGATTGCAGCGCATCAGCGACTTGTTCAGTACGTGGCACGGCAAGGAGCAAGGCCGCATCACCGTGTTCCCGGCCGCCGCGCTCGCCGAGACCTCATCACCTGAACTGCTGCGGGCCATCCGGGCGTTCGCTGACAAACACGATCTCGGATACACCATCCATCTGTCGCAGAGCGTCCCCGAAGTCGAGTTCATGGTGCGCCATCATGGCCTTCGTCCTCCGGCGTTTCTTGATCAACATGGTTTCCTCGGTCCTCGGCTCTTCGCCGCACACTGCCGATATGTCAACGATGCCGATATCGCGTTACTTGGGCGCACCGGTACCATCGTTTCGCATCAGGCAAATATGGCCGCGAATCGAGGAGTGATTCCACCAATTGCAAAGCTCCGAGCGGCCGGCTGTCCCATCGCAAGCGGTACCGACAACAACACCAACGACATGTTCGGAGTAATGAAGATCGCTCTCCTCACGGAACGCATTTCGCGCAATGATGTAATTCCTGGCACTCGACCGCAGCCAGAAGACATTCTTGAAGACGCGACCCAAGGCGGTGCGCGCGCCGTGAATCAGGAACAGCTCCTCGGTTCACTTGAAATTGGGAAGAAGGCAGACCTGATTGTCCTTGATACCCAACAGGCCCACCTGGTGCCGGCGGGCCGTATTGTGTCCGCGTGGATCCATAACGGTCAACCGTCCGACATCGAGTCCGTTATGGTCGACGGCCAGTTCGTCATGCGCAGCCGCAAGGTCTTGACGATGGACGAGGACCGCATCATCGCAGAAGCAGACAAGGTGGGACGTCGGATTTGGAACCAGGTGGAGGCGGCGAGCCCCATTACGGTGCCACGCCTGCCTCGCCGGCAGTGATGATCAGAACCTCCTGCCTGTTACGCTTCACTGCTTGTCGTCGAAGTAACCCTCCGTGGGAATCATGAGATGCGCGTATTTCGTACCACGGAACATGTTATAGGGCGCGCCTGTCGTGAAGTCGCTGGTGAAGTTGTCCAGACTCGCAGGATCTTTAGGCATCAGCATCAGGTGAGGTCCTGATTCGATCCAGTTCGCTGGATCTTCTGCATCGGCCTGATTCCTGACGAACGGGGTGCTGTTGTCCTCACCCTTATCACCATGGAGCATCCACACATAGGTGTCGCGCTCAAGTTGCGGGGTCTCACCGGTCAGATAGGCGCCTATCCATTTGAAGCCTTCTTCGTCTCCGCACAAGGGCATTGCTTCGAGGGCATCGATCCAGCCGTTCTCCGGGTCGGACATTCCCCGTGGGTTGGCGGCAAGACAGGTCCAGCCATTCGTGCCTTCTCTCAACACATTATTGTCGCCATCCAAGATCGTCGCAGTCTCGCCAATAAACGAAGGGGCGGCAGTGGAATAGGCCCAGAGCTGCCACTCGGCTGAGGTGTGCGCACCGGCAGGCTCCCCCGTCTCGGCGACCGCCTCAGTCGTCTCCACCGCAGTTTCTTCGGCCACCGGTTCGACTTCCGATTCAGTGGCGCATGCTGAAAAGCCGAACCCAGCGAGTAAGGTAACGGCGAGCACAGCAACAGGTAACTTCGCGTTCATCGTGATCTCCTAGGATAAGGTCCCTTGCTTCTATGTTTGTTTCGAATTACAGCCTAACGCCCTCAATATCAAAGATCAAGGAGGCGGGGTTGCGCGATTCCTCATTACGCTCATCAGACGTAGTCGTGATGTGCGACCAGTTATTCCGGCAAGATATCAATCGTTTTTGGACCAGACTTGGCGTCGTCCAGTGGTTTGTTTTTCGGTTGGGTTACCTTTAGGTCCATGACTTTCTTTCCTGCTGGGACGATCCGATGAGTGAAGCTGCCCTTCGATTTATTAAAGGCCTTGACTGCTTTGGTTAAACCCTCGCCGACCTCTCCATAATGTTCCATCCATTTTTCAACCCGGTCATATAAGGTACGAGCTGCAGTTGCAATCTCTTGGGCATTACGATTTGTTTCCTCGTGCGTCCAATAAATTCGAACGGTTCGTAATAAGGCAACCAGCGTGACCGGACCGGTGATCAGAATTTGATGAGTGAGAGCTTCATCTTGGAGCCCTGGATGCTCATCCAAGGCGGCGGCCAATAAGTGATCACCAGGCATAAACATGACCGTGAAATCGGAGTCACCGTGAGTATTTTTCGAATAATCTCTTCGGATTAAATCGGTCACATGCCTTTTGACTGCGTCTCCATGAGCTTTCATCAATTCTTTCACTCGTCTAGGTTCAGTTTCCTCTATTGCCTCCGCATATTTTTTTAAGGGACATTTTGAGTCGACTGGAATCCCAGCTCCTCCTGGAAGAAGGATCACCATGTCTGGACGCCTACCATCGGAAAGCCCTTTCTGCGCCTCGAAGTGGACATGTTCTTTCATACCAGCGAACTCGACGATATTCTCCAGAAGGTATTCTCCCCAATTGCCACGTGCCTGGCTGGAATTCGTCAGTAAATTTTGCATGTTTACTGTACTCGTCTGCATTTCCTTGGCGGAGGAGACCATGCCTTTGATTTGCTCGCTTAGTTCGACGTAGGCGGTTACCCGTTTGATTTCCAATTCATTGGTTTTCTTATCAAGCGCCTTAAGGGCATCATCCAGAGGCTTCAGGACAATTTTAGCGGCCTCAATAAAATCTTCCCGATTGTCTTTAAGTGCGTCACGAGCCACATCCTTGACTATGGATTTCTTATCACTGTCGCTCTTTTGCGCAAAAAACCAGCCAATCAAGAGTCCGAGCGAAAAAGTCAGGAATGGGATTAGTAATTCCATGCCTTCTGTCCTGAAAGGTTCCGTCCTAGTGGATGCGCACCAGGAAGACGACGCAAGCGAGTGGTAGAGTTCCTAGTCAGAATGGCCTCCCTAAGGGGGTTTGAAGCCGACGCCGTGATGATTCAGGAGGAACGGAGTGACCGTTTGACGAGATTCTGCATGAGCGGAATCTTGTAGTGGTTCGAGTTTAACGGTCGTGCACCGTCGGCCGCCGCTGCCGCTGCCAGCTCTGCGGTTTCTTCATTCGGCGCTCGTCCCTTAACTAAATTTTCGACGTCAACAAGTCGACGTGGCGTACACTGCACGGCTCCGCAGACGATTCGCGCGTCCTCAATCATGCCGCTCGCGTCGAGTCGCATAGCGGTGGCCACACTCACTAAAGCGAAGTCCCATGCATTCCGATCCGCGACTTTCTCAAAATAAAACGCGGCATCGGTCCACGATGCAGGAATGCGAATGGCCGTCAGAATATCTCCAGGCTCTAACACCGTCATCCGCGTGATGTCCACGGCTTCGGGCATAAAGAACTCCCCAGCCGGCACGACGCGTTCGCCGCCAGAATTTCTGATGACCATCGACGCGTCGAGCGCAACGAGTGCTGTAGCCGTGTCTGACGGTGACACCGCTACGCAGCGGCTCCCCTCGAACAAACTGTGCTCCCTGTTCATGGCCACCGGCGTGTCCGCGTAACAAACATTACCTCCAGCACGATAGCAGTTAAGCCCGTACCGGTAATACCAACACCGCGTATCCTGACAGAGGTTGCCACCCAAAGTGCCCGTGTTTCGGATTTGAGGACTTGCGACGCGGCGGGCCGCATCGGCAAGCAACCCGCACCGCTGGCGTAACATCGGGTCTCGTTCTATATCCGTTAGCGTCGTCAAGGAGCCGATTTCTATGCCATCAGCGGTCTCTCGGATCCCGCGAAGTTCTGCGATGCCCTCAAGATCGATCAGGGCCTGGGGCTGCTTAATGCGCTCCTTAAACCACCCGAGACTGTCGTGTCCGCCAGCCAATTTCCAGCCGCGATCACCCCAACGGTCCAGGAGCTCAAATGCGGTCTCCAGATCGGTCGGCTGGAACAGCTCAAAATGCGACATCATGTCGTTCGCCATGAGATTCCTCAGTCGGTGTGCATATCCAACGGCTTATGTGACTGTGGTCGCCCTGAAGCCGCGTTGAGAATCATGTCTGGTAACACGGGAACTCGGTTGAAATAGTGTCCGCCGAGCGCATTCGAGATGGCACAGAGTAACGCGGCTGCCGCGCACCCCATCAAAGGCTCTCCAATCCCTTTCGCCCCAACCGGGTTCTGAGGATCCGCTTGATCGACGGCTTCCGAACCCATCCCCACCGCCACATCCAAGTAAGACGGTGGCTTGGCCTGATAAAACCCAACTGCCCCTGGCAAACCAAATTCTGGGTCGAAGACTTGGCGCTCGAGAGCGGCCTCCCCAAAGCCCATCACCGCACCACTCCGCACCTGGGCTTCGAGTCCTTGGGGATGTATCACGGTCCCGCAGTCAGCCACACCTAAGTAATCAAGAATTTCAAACTTCCCGGTTTCCAAATCCAGCTCAATCCGAACAAAACCCGCCGCCAGCGCCGGCACCATCCCGGTGCGTTCGAGACCATCCTTCGCAGCGCCAATCAAACCGGTACCCGCCAAACCTCGCACGGAAGCCTTCGTCATCGGATTCAGGTCTTCGGCCATCTCCTGCCCGGAGTACGCCCCGCCCAACTCGATGGCCCGCTGGGCCGCCCTTGCATAGGTCAGTCGCCGTGACGGATTACCCCGGCGATACACCGTCTCGTTCCCAATCTCATAGTTGTCAGGCGATCCACCAAGATCATTTGCAGCAATAGCCTTCAGCTTCGCAACTGCATCCATGGCGGCCGCGTAGTTAGTCCGCGTCATCGTGAACGACGTATTGCTGCCGAACTGCCCGAGGTTCCACGGTAACCCACGCCTTGAATCACCGCGCTCGATGACACAGTTGTCCCAATCAGCCTTTAGAACTTCCGCGGCCACCCGGCTCGTCGAGGCGTATGAGTATGTACCGAGGTTCCCAACACCAGTATGAATATGCAGTTTCCCATCAGGCGTCAGCCGTACTAACCCGTCAAACCCATTGGCTCCCGCCGAATGAAAGGCCTGCCCCACACCAACGCCGATCACTTTCGACCCTTGACGTTGCCCACTGGTAGCCCGTTTTTCGTCCCACTTGAAACTCGCCGCGCCCTGGTCTAATGCTTCGCGCATGTAGGCGCTCGTCACAGGACCTTGATCCCCTCCGTATTTGGAGTCGTGGTCCGGCGCATTGATTCGACGTATCGCTACCTGGTCAAGACCAAGCTGCTGCGCTGCCTTATCCAGTAATGGTTCAACGGCCGTCGCAATCTGGTTTTGTCCCGGCCCGCGTTGTGCGCCTTTCGGCGGTGTATTGCCCAAGACCGGTATGCCACGGAATCGCATCGCTTCCGGGGTGTAGACCAGTGAGACGGCGCTGGCGGCAGCGTTCCAATCACCGAACCCTGTATACGGACCGTTCTCCTGCACAATATAGAGGTCGCACGCCAGTAACCGTCCGTCCTCTCTGAATCCCAATTTGATACGGCCTTGAAACCCTGAGCGCGCGACACCAACAGCGTATTCTTCGGCGCGACTGATTCGCATCATGACTGGCCGCTTTGTTTTCTTGGACATTAACGCTGGCAAAGCTTGAATCGGATATGCCGCGCCTTTCGATCCAAACCCTCCTCCGCAGTTTTCGCCGATGAAAACCAGCTGGGCAGGTTCAAT
>Ga0315336_1000911_pt1 | contig 66430 bp, 66 predicted proteins | sample ASW5metaG_FD_204512 | JGI IMG/M metagenome (GOLD analysis project Ga0315336, IMG submission 204512) | Ammonia-oxidizing marine archaeal communities from Monterey Bay, California, United States - ASW #5 | ecosystem: Environmental > Aquatic > Marine > Intertidal zone | place: USA: California... | reverse complement strand
CAGCTATGCGACCGCCAGGTTGGCCGTCGGCTGGATCGAACGCGACATCGCAGCCGGGGGCGTTGTCTCGGGATTCCCCGACGGTCCCGCCCTATTCGTAAGCAAAGGTCTCGAAGAACGCCCGAGCCGCGACTTGGACAAGCCGCTGCTCCATATGACGACGGCGAGCGCGCTCGGAACAGCGCCCATCGACGTCGCACTCGGAAAGGACATTCCACTGCCCGGGCCGCAGCGCGGCGGACAAGCGAGAGTTCTCTATCGACTCGAGCGCGAGCAGCCTCAAGACAAGCACCTGACCTTGGTTCGCTACGAGTGGCGCCCGCCGAACTCGCTCGAGCGAGAGCACGCAGCCCGCGCCGAACTCGCGAGCGACATCGTTTCGGTACGGCTACGCTTCAGTCTGAACGGCAGCGAGTGGGTAGAGACCTGGGAGGCCGGGACGGGTCGCTCGAACGTACTTCCCAAAATCGTCGAAACGCGCCTGATTGTAGCCGATTCGAGCGGTCGACCGATCGAATTTGTTTCGGCGACGAGCATCGTCGCGGGAGGCCAGTAGCGTGTCGCGCGGGACCGCCCACCGGCCGCGCAAGCGAACGGACGAACGCGGCATCGCGCTTCTCATCGCGCTCGTAACCGTGTCCCTGGTCACGATCTCCGTCATACAGTTCACCCACAGCCGCCAGGTCGACTATCGGCGCGCGGCCCACTGGGTACAGGCCAGACAGGCGCAACTCTACGCCGACGACGCGACCGAGGTCGCACGCATTCTCCTCGCAGCCGACCGCGTGACAGACGCAGTCACAGGCGAAGGAGACGGCCTCACCGAGGATTGGGCGACAAGACTCTGCGCACCTCCACCCCCGCGGTCATGCCGCACCAACTTCGCCTATTGCCCGTTGCCGGCACTCGACGGCACTGACAACTCCATCGCAGTGCGCATCGAGGACATGTCTGGGCTCTACAACCTCAACCGACTGCGTCGCCGACACAACACCGATGTCGAGCGAGAGGTGCTCGAAGACCTGTTCACAATGAGCGACGTGTCGCCGGACCTTATCGGCCCGATTGTCGACTGGATAGATAGTGACGGCTCGCTGTACCGCTATGGCGCCGGTGCCGAGGCGCCGCAATACGGCGACACTCTGCCGCCCTACGCCCCGCGAAACGGCGAGCTCACGTCGTTTCGAGAGCTGGCGTTGATCAAGGGCGTGAAACACGATGACCTCGTGAAGTTGCACCCGCTGGTAAGCGTCCTGCCGTCAGACGCCGTAGAGTCCATCAACATCAATACGGCTCCAATCGCCGTACTCCGAGCTCTGCGCTCACTCGACTCGGTCATGGGCGACGAGAGTCTCATCAACGCGATCGTCGCAGAACGCTGCGTGAGCCCTTTCAAGAGCGCGGATGACCTCCGGGCCCGCATCCCGCAGTTCCCGACACGGGTCAATACCGAGCGCTGGATCCGTTTTGAGAGCAGTTACTTCCGCGTGCTGGCCACGGCACGCGTCGACGAGGTATACCAGTCGATCGAAGCGCTGCTCCATCGCACCGACCAAGGAATCCGTGTAGTGTACTATCTCGCTCGACGCGGTGCGGTGATCCCCGGCGTGGATCTGTCGTACGAAGAGACGGCGCACGGTTCCGACTTCCTCGGAGCGAGGCGCATAGGGGCTTTCTAGGCGTGGCCAATCATATCCTCGCCATACATCTGACCGCAGGACGACTGAGCGTAGCTGTCGCCGAATCGACGTTGCGTTCGCTGCGAGTAACTACACTCGCGGAGGTCTTGCCGGGCAGCGAACAGGCGGCCGCCATCATCGGCGACCGCAAGTGGGATCGCGTAATCGCTTCCCTACCCGCCGACTGCGCCGTCTTCCGCATGCTCGATCTCCCGTTTACCGATCGCCGCAGGCTCTCGCAGGCCGTTGGACCGGCACTCGAAGACTACGTGCCGTTTTCGCTCGAGGAATCGATCACGAGCTTCGACGCCACCTCTTCGGCGCCCGATCGGCCCGTGCTGGCGCTCATGGCCTCGCGTGCGGCTTTGAAGTCGCAGCGCGACGCTTTGGCGGCCTACGGCCTGTGGCCCGAAAGATACGTGTGGGCACCCACGGCAACACTGGGGGCTTATCGCGCGGCCGTTGGTGAGGGCACGCCGTTCACGGCCATCGACATCTCAGACGACTCGGCCGTCGTCGGCTGTTTTGACGAGGAAGGTCTCACCGCAATACGGGTCGTCGCCGCAACCGACGAACAGACGCTCATACGCAACCTGACCTGGTCGGTACGAACGCTCGACGCGTCGTCGGATCGAATCATAGTCGGCGGCTCGCGCGTTCAAGGAATTCATCTGGGCCTGGCCGAAACGCTTTCCGGCTTGCGCTTCGAAGCACTACCTACTGAGGCGCCCGTCGATCTACCGCACCACCTCGAGACGGGCTGGCGCAGTTCCGCCGTAGCCCTGGGGCTCGTGCTATCGGCCGCCGGCGAGTTGGCGAAACCCAACATCGAGTTCGCGCCCTCAGGGCAAGAATCGTCTGGCACGCGCACCGAGGTAGCCGATTCAGGCCGTTCGTTGCTGCCATGGGCCGCCATAGCAGTTGCCACGTTCACGCTGGCGGGGGGGCTCGAATACGCGCGGTTGTCGCAGTCTGCCGCGCAACTCGAAGCGCGTGCAGAGGCTATCTATCGCACGGCGATGCCTTCGGGCTCGGGCGGAATCGGCCATAAGCTCAAGCTCGAGCTGCGTGCCAGCGAACTCGAACGCGAACGCGCCGACTCCGCCAGCTCGCGCACGCATGCCGGACCGCTCTCGGTACTACTCGACATGTCGAAGCAGGTGCCGCGTGACATCGAGGTCCAGTTCGACAACTACATATACGACGCTCCAACAATTCGACTGAGCGGGCACGGTGCTTCGTTCGAAGCCGTGACACGGCTGCAGTTGCTGCTCGAGCAGCGCGAGAACTTCGCAAGCGTTGAGGTCAGCGACGTCCATTCCGCTGTCTCAGGCGACGGTGTCGAGTTCGAAATGACGATCACGCTCGGTGGAAAAGTGTGAATCGGTATCTCGACCAGCTCCGAGCTGCGTTCGGCGCTGCTCTAGGACGGCTCAACCCTCGCGAGCGCCGCCTGGTCGCGATTTTTGCGGTTTTGGCAATGGTGACTTTTTTGTATGTCGGGCTGATCGAACCGATCGTCGAGCAGCACACGCACATCGAACGCCGTATCGAGACGCTGTCTCGAGGGCTCGGCACACTCGAACAGTTGGCGGCGCGCATTCGCACGCTCGAGGGCGAGCTCGGGGCCAAGAAGAATCCGACAAACACCAGCGAGGACTTCTCGTTATTCTCTTTCATCGACCGCGCTACATCTGCAGCCATCGCTGCAGATGCGGTCTCTTCGATGAACCCCTCTCGCAGGAAACTACCCGGAGGACTGGAAGAAACTTCGGTCGAACTGCGCTTACAAGACATCGCACTGAGCGAACTCGTAGGCCTGTTACGCCAAATCGAACTCGCCAGCGAGCCGGTCTATATCAAGCGTCTGGATCTCCAACGCCGTTACGATGACCGGACACGCTTCGACGCCACGATCATCGCGGGGGCTGTTTCCGAAACATGAAACGCATCGGCGCGTTCGCCCTTCTCCTCGCCGCTTTCGTCGTATGGAACTTCCCCCATCGCATGATCGTTGAACGGGCGATCTCTAAGCGGTTGGCCGGTACCGACGTACGAATTTCTATCGACAACGTTTCCTGGGCATGGCCGGTAGGCTACTGGCTCGAGGGCGTCGATATCGGCACCGACACGTACTCGACAAACCTCGACGCCATACGCGTCGGACTGAGCATTTTCTCACAGGAGCTGGACTTCGAGGCCACCGGTTGCGGCGGCACACTCGAAGGCAGTATCACGCGCGACGATGAAGGCCGACACCTCTGGGTCGAGTTCACGGGTATCGATCCTTCATCGTGCGCAAAACTCGACGCTCTGATTGTCGGCGGCAGCATAGACGGCCGCCTCGATCTTCGCGACCTCGGTGCCGGACGACGCACCGGCGTCCTCGGGCGAACTGCCGCAAGGGGCACGCTCCAAGCACACGCCCGTGATGGAACCGTGTCAGGGCACCTTCCATCACGAAGCCCCGCGACCCAAGACGGCACACCATCGGGCCTGCCGATCGGCTCGTGGGAATTCAACGACGCCCGTCTCGAAGCCCACGTCGATGAGAACAAGGACGTCGTGGTGGATGCGTTCACCGCACGCGCGGAAGGCGTCGAATGGCGCGTCACGTCGGGATCACTCTTCGGCGGCCAGGCCGGTCGCGTAGGCATCAGTGTCTCTATGCAGGCTCGGCGCCTCGACGATACGAGCCGCTCGAAGGCCATTATCGGCCTTCTGCCCAAAGCCGGTGAGAACGACGAGGGCTGGCGACGCTACCGCATTTCCGGGTCGTTGGATTCGCCAAAGATGATCGGCCTCAGATAGTCCGGGCGGAACCCTAGAAGCCAAGCTCAGACCGGATCAGACGAACAAGGTCGACGTTCTGGCCGTGGCCGGTCTTGCGAGCGTGCACACGCGCACGCAACGGTCGACCAAGAAGGTAAAGGTCCCCGACCAGATCGAGTATCTTGTGGCGGGCGAGTTCTTCCGGAAACCGCAACTCGGTGTTCACGATCCCCTGCTCGCCGATGAGGATGAAGTTGCTCAGCTGGCCGCCCTGGCCCAGTCCGGCTGTTTCGAGCGCCCTGATCTCTTCTACAAAGCCGAAGGTGCGAGCAGGCGCGATCTCAGATCTAAACGCGTCGGGCCCGGTAAGCGCAAAAGTGTAGGTCTGCTCCCCAACAGGGTCGGGATACGACAACTCATACGTGATCTCGAGATGGTCGCAGGGGCTTACGCGAATAAAGCGATCGTCGTCGAGTTCAATTCCGAATTCGCGATCGGGTGCCGCGAGCGGCAGCGATGCGTCCTGGTCGACGACACCGACAGAGTCGATGAGCTCACAGAACTGCGCTGCTGAGCCGTCAAGAATCGGGACCTCTCCTTCGACCTTGACGAGCAAGTTCGTAATTCCATACGCGTGAAGCGCTGATAACAGATGCTCCACCGTACGTACCGACAATCCGTCCTTGTGCAGCGACGTTGCATAGCCGGTCGAGTCTACATTCTCGACGACCGCAGCGATCGAATCCTCGCTGCCTACGCGTCCGAATCGAACTCCGCTGCCTGGCGGCAGCGGAAGAAGAATAAGCCCAGTGCGCACACCGCTATGCAGACCAAGTCCACTCCCGACCACACTCTTGTCGATCGTCCGCTCGATGGTGCGCGGCGCATCGGGTAGCGAAACGTCGGCAGCCGGAGAGCCGGTAAGGGCGACGGCATCGGCATCGCTCGCCCCTCCCAGGTTGAGCGCGCGACCAACGCTGCTCAGAAGCCCGTCGATCGAGAACGGTTTCTCGATGAAATCGACGGCGCCGAGCCGGGTGGCCTTCACTGCCATCTCAACGTTGCCGTGCCCCGAAAGTACGATCACTGGAAGTTCGCAGTGTGTCTCTTTGATACGCGACAAAACCTCGACGCCGTCGAGTTCGGGCATCCAAACATCGAGCAGCACAAGGCGCGGATCGTAATCTGCGACGCAACGAAGTGCTTCGTTGCCGTCGCCGGCGGTGACCACATCGTAGCCTTCATCGCGTAGCACGCCGCCGATGGAATCGCGTACACGCGAATCGTCATCCACTACAAGTATGGTCTCGCTCATGCGTCCGGCTCCGGTCCCCCATCGGGGAACTCGATCGCGAAGCGGCTACCATGGGGCTCTACGTCGTGTAAGCGCAAGTAGGCGTGGTGGTCGGCGGCGACCGACGCGACGATGGCCAAGCCCAGTCCGGTACCGTCGGATTTCGTCGAGAAGTACGGCTCGAAGACCCGCGTGCGGTGCTCCGCAGGAATCCCCGTGCCTCGGTCACAGACTTCCAGCAACACGCGCGAGAGCGCCGGATCGTGGCGTGTCCGCACTGTCACGTGCGCATCCTTGCTGTCGAGATCGTCCGTGACGCTGATCGCCGCAACCGCGTTATCGAGCAGGTTCGCCAGCACACGCTTGATACTGTCTCGGTCCATCACCACTTTCGGAAGGATAGCCGCCAGATCGGTCTCGAGGCGTAGATCCGGCCGGGCTTGCCGATACAGCGGCATGGTCTCCTCGACCACTGCGTTGAGATCGTGGGGCCGCTTTTCGGAACTGGTCTGGCGTGCGAACGTCGAGAACTCGTTCACCAAGTTTTTGAGCGCATCGACTTCGTTCACGATCGTCTCGGTACAGTCGTCGAGCAGCGCTCCGTCATCTCCGTCGAGTCGATCCTTCAAACGACGTTGCATACGCTGAGCCGACAACTGGATCGGAGTCAATGGGTTCTTGATCTCGTGCGCGATACGCCGTGCAACCTCGCGCCAAGCTTCCATGCGCTGCACCTGAACGATCTGAGAAACATTCTCGAAGAACAGCACGAAGCCGGCACGACGCCCCTTCTCTCTCTCGAGGCTGGTCGCGGTTACCAATAAGGTGCGCGCTTCATCTTCGCGGTGCACGTTGAGGCGCGTACCCGACTGCACCTCTCCGCACTCGAGATCGCGCAATAGAGCGGCAACTTCCGGGTAGCCGGACTCCTCGAGCACAAGCGCAGCATCCTTGTCGACAAGCGCATCGGCGGTGACTCCAAGCAGCGAAGTAAGCGCTGCGTTGACGGTGGACACCGAGCCGCGTTCGTCGACCGATAGCACGCCGGCATCGATATTGTTGACAATGTTCTCGATATAGCGATGTCGCTCTTCGAGCGCCGCATGGCTGGTTTTCAGATCGGACGTCATCGAGTTAAACGAGCGCACCAGCGTGCCTATCTCATCGCCGCCAACCTCTTCCAGCTGAACGTTCCAGTCGCCTTCCGAGACTCGTTTGGTTGCTGCGACGACGTTCCCGAGCGGTTCCGTGATACTGCGGGCGAGGTAAAGCCCCAGCCACGTCGCCGAGAAGATCACCACCAGTGAGGCCAGCGCCATCGTCAAAACGTAGAGGTTTTTGAACGGACGCTTGTTGAGCTTGAGTGACCGGTAATCGCGAAACGATGCGAGGATCTCATCGCTCCACAAGCGGGGACTACGATCGACGAGGAGATCCACGACGACCATACCCGTGACCCGATCGCCGTCTGCAACGACCGGTGCCGCGCCACGCACGACATCGCTCTCACCCAGCGATTCGACACGTGTGGCGTCGTTGCCTTGGAGCACGAGACCGAGGAGTTCTTCATCGGCCCCCAGCGGCACACCCGTGGGGGTCGACTCGCTGAAGACGGTGATGACTTCGCTACCGTCGGCCCGAACCACCTGAACGGTCCCCAAGCCGTATGCCGCCTGATAGGCGGAGACTTTGTCGCGAAGCGAATCGCTCGCGCTGGCCGGAAGCGTGCCATCGTCACCGCCGAGCTGTTCGGCCAACGCGCGCGCATGGGTGAGCGAATCGTCACCGGCTTCTTGGTAGTAGGTTTGTGCAAGCTGCCAAGCTCCGCGCAGCGCATCTTCGACTTCGGTGTCGAACCAGCTGTCGATAGCGTTCGTACTGAACTCCAGCGACAGCAGCATCATCACGACCGCCGGAAACGACGCGATCGTTACGAACGCCATCACCATTCGGGTGCGCAGCTGCGAGCCGGGCACTTTCAGGCGCCACTCAAAGTACAGCTTGAGAACGTTGCGCACGACGAGAAAGACGAGCAGCAAAAGCAGAATGACATTCAGATTGACGATGAGGAAAGAGAATACGTTTCCCGCCGCACCGTCGGCCGCGCCCGGCCGGCGGATCTCCCACAACGCGAATACAAATACGGCCAGACCGGCCGCAACGATGAGCGCTGCTTCACGACGGCGCCGTGAGCGCTCTTCGACGGGAAGGGACTTGCTGCTCGCGTCGCTGCCTTGCATGGCCACGCGGCCTACGACTCGAACAGGCCTTGCTGCTCGCGATCGGTGCGTTTCGGCTTGATGCCGAAATGGGAGTACGCCCCCGCCGTGGCGACACGACCGCGTGGTGTACGTTGGATGAACCCGAGCCTCAGGAGATACGGCTCGTAGACTTCTTCAAGTGTACCCGCATCCTCGCCCAGCGACGCGGCGAGTGTATCGAGTCCAACCGGTCCACCGTCGAACTTTTCCAAGATCGCAAGCATCAGCTGGCGATCCATCGCGTCGAAGCCCAGCGAGTCTACGCCAAGCACCTCCAGACCTTCGGCAACGACGCTGGTAGTCACGCGCCCTGAGGCTTTTACCTGCGCGTAATCGCGCAGCCGCCGCAGCAAGCGGTTCGCGACGCGCGGCGTGCCACGCGAGCGGCGCGCGATATCGCCTGCAGCGTCGGTGTCGACGTCGACTTCGAGTAGCCCTGCCGAACGCGAAAGTATCGCGGCGAGTTCTTCTTCTTCGTAGAACTCCAAACGAAAGGTGTAGCCGAAACGAGAGCGAAGCGGCGCTGTAAGAAGCCCCGATCGCGTTGTCGCCGCGACCAAAGTGAAAGGGCTCAGCTCGAGCGAGATAGTGCGCGCCACCGCCCCCTCACCAACGACGAGATCGATGCGCCCGTCTTCCATCGCCGGGTAGAGGATTTCTTCGATCGCGCGGCCGAGGCGATGAACCTCATCGATGAACAAGACGTCGCCGTGTTCTAGTGATGTAAGTATGGCCGCCAAGTCGCCGGCCTTTTCGATCACCGGGCCACTGGTCTGATGAATTCGTACGCCCATCTCGGCGGCAATGATGTGCGCGAGCGACGTCTTGCCGAGCCCCGGAGGACCAGCGAGCAGCACGTGATCGAGCGTCTCGCCACGACCGCGGGCCGCTTGAATCGCAATTTCCAGGTTTTCTCGAACTCGGTTTTGGCCCACGTATTCGTCTAGGCAGGTCGGGCGAAGACTTACCTCGCCGGCGAGTTCCGTCTCGTCGGGAAGCGGGCTTACGGCATCATTTGTGCCAAGTGTTTCCATCACGATAACCGGCCCAGCGAGGTCTTTATCAGCGTCTCAATACTACCACCCGCATCTTCCATACTCGCGCTAACGGCCTTGCGGGCCTGTGGTTCTTTGTACCCCAGAGCGACGAGCGCTAACACCGCATCGCTCTCAACTTGGGTCGCAGCATGTCGGCTGGATCCCTCGACCGCAACAAAGTCGACGCGGTCTTTCAGTTCGACGATAATTCGCTCGGCCGTTTTACGCCCTACCCCGGGGATGGCAACGAGCCGGTCGATGTCACTTGAGCCCACGGCCTTGGCCAGTGCGTCGGGCTCGAGCCCGGACAGGACGGCCAGAGCGAGCCGTGGCCCGATCCCTGAAACGGTTCGCAAGAGGTTGAATAGCCCCCGCTCGCGCCGGTCATGAAACGCGAACAGTTCGAGCGCATTGTCGCGCAGATTCGTCACGACGAACAAACTCACCTCGCCGCCCTCGTCGGGAAGTCTGCAAAACGTCGTAACGGAAACGGCGGCATGGTAGCCCACCCCACCGACATCTACGACGACTTCGCCGGGTGCCTTCTCATCGAGAAGTCCTTTGAGCTTCGCAATCACGTTCAGGTTCTACCGCCGGGCCTCTTGGCGCGGCCTGCGGCCACCGCCGCCTTCGCTACTGCCGACAGCCCGCGCCCGCGACGACCGAGCGCCTCAGCGACTTTGCCATCATAGCCGCTACGCAGCGCGTAGCACGCCGCGGCTGCAAGCGCGTCGGCTTCGTCTTCTGTAGGCAGATCGGTGAGTTTGAGCAGACGGACCACGGCTTCCTGCACGTCGGCCTTGCCCGCTCGACCGTGACCGACCACGGCCTTCTTAATCGTGGCGGGCGTATACTCGGTAAGCGCCACCCCGCCGGCTGCCACCGCCGCCATGATGGCACCGCGCGCTTCGCCTAGGCGAAATGCACTCTGAATGTTGCGCGAAACGAAGTTGCGCTCGAGGCTCACCGCACCGGGTTGGTGTTCGGCCACTATTGCAGAGATTTGTTGGTGAATGAGCGCCAGACGCCCGGCCAAGTCACCGGCACCAAGCCGAAGAACACCAGAGGCAACGCGGCTCAAGCGTCTGCCTGACATATCGACGATGCCCCAGCCGGTAAGCCGGGTTCCGGGATCGACTCCGAGAACGCGCAACCATTTCCTCCTACCGCGCGAGGCGTTTCATCGGCCAGCCCGCGCAGGTGCCGGTCCCAACCGGCCCTCGCATGGATCGGTCGAGCCCGATCCCTCGCATGGATCGGTCGAGCCCGATCCTAGTCCACACCGCTCAATCGGGCTCCGCGCGGCTCATCCAAAGATTGCGCTGAGCTCTTCGTCATCAATGTCGAAGTTCGCCGACACCCGCTGCACGTCGTCGTGCTCTTCCAAAGCGTCGAGCAACTTGAGTGCGTTCGAGGCATCCGAGCCGGCGAGCGATACGGTGCTTTGCGGCTCGAGGACGATTTCTGCGCTCTCGATCTCGAGCCCGGCGCCCTCGCACGCGGCGCGGACCTCTTCCAAACACTCGGTCGGTGTCACCACCAACACGCCGTCGTCTTCAGCACGCACATCATCGGCACCCGCTTCGGCAGCGACTTCGAAGACGGCGTCCTCGCTGACATCTTCGCCGCCGATGCGCACGTGGCCGACGCGGTCGAACATGAACGCGACGCAGCCGTTCTCACCAAGGTTGCCATTGTGCTTAGAGAACAAGTGACGGACGTCGGCCACGGTTCGATTCTTATTGTCGGTCATTGCCTCGATAATAACCGCCATACCACCCGGGCCGTAGCCCTCGTAGGTGAACTCGAGAATCTCCGCGCCTTCGAGTTCTCCGGTCCCCTTCTTGATGGCCCGGTCGATGTTGTCGTTGGGCATACTCTGCGACTTCGCCGTGGTGACAGCGGTACGCAGTCTGGGGTTGGCATCGACATCACCGCCGCCCATTCGGGCTGCAACGCTGATTTCCTTAATCAGTTTGGTAAAGAGCTTACCGCGCTTGGCATCCTTCGCCGCCTTCTTGTGCTTGATCGATGACCACTTGGAATGTCCGGACATGAATGCTCGCGTTGGGCCGCCTTTTTGCGCTACTCTGTTCGTGGACTCACTGGGTGGGATGCGCTTGCTGCAGCACCGCAGGCCCCCGAGTACACACGCCGTTCACGCTCGGCCGAAAGTCTAAGTGGGATTGTTACCACAGGGCTGTCGGGAGGTAAACGGCGCTACGAATGCGGTTCGGAGGCGAGGATGTCGAGGCGGTGGACGAGGATTCCGAGAACGGTGGCGCTTGCAGCCTTGCTCAGCGTGGCCGCAGCGGCTTGCGCGGCGACCGCCCAGCCACCCCTCCCTCTCGAAGATCAAGCATATGGCCCATCGATTCTTACGCCTCGCGCCACCGAGATGGGGATCGCGTCGTGGTACGGACCCGGATTTCACGGCAAACTCACGGCAAACGGCGAGCGGTACGACCAGCATGGTCTAACGGCCGCCCACCGTACTCTGCCATTGGGCACCTGGGTTGAGGTACGCAATTTGCGCAGCGACCGCTCGGTAAAGGTTCGGGTGAACGACCGCGGGCCCTACAAGAAGGGGCGTTCAATCGATATGTCCTACGCCGCCGCCAAAGCGCTCGGCATGATCGATAAGGGAACCGCCCCGGTTGAGATCCGCCTACTTGACTCGGACTATACCAATTGGCCGACGATTCTTTACGCCGTTCAGATCGGCGCGTTTGGGCAGCGACTCGTAGCCGACCGTCTTGGCTACAGCGTCGCCGACCACGGCTACCACGCCTATCTCAAACTCGTAGGGACCGACTCACCGCTGTACGCCGTGCGGGTCGGACCGTTTCGCCAGCGCACCGAAGCGAAACGCGTGGCACGGGCTCTTGGCCGTGATGGCTTCGAGGTCCAGTTAGTCGACGAAGACCCACGCACGGCGAGCTACCTGATGCGCCAGGCCCGCACTGCCGAGCAAACCCACTAGAAGGCAGTCCGGCGACGGCTAGTCGGCCTTTGAGGCTTCCAACAGCCAGGCGAGATATGTGTCGGAGACCGCGCGCGGTTCGAATACGACGAACTCCGGCACGTCGTAGGAGTGCAACTCTTGCACACGCTTCTCGAGCGCATCGACTCGATCGTTACTGGTCTTGACGATGAGCAGACTCTCATCATCATCCTCAACCGCGCCCTGCCACCGGTAAGTGGACGCGATGGGAACTCGATTGACACACGCGGCCAGCCGCTCCTCGACGACCGTACGTGCAAGCAGCGCAGACTCCGCCGCCGACGCCGTGATCAGCACAAGTACTGGACGTCGTTCGGTGTCACTCACTCGGTCGCTCCTGTTTCCAAGTCGGGGGCCTCGCCGCTCGGCGTACCCGTGTCGTCGCCGCGAGCGGCCTCCTTGCGCCCACGGTAGGACCACTGCCGAGCCAAAGCCACGTAGTCGGGTAGATCCGATACACCGCCCAGTGGCTCGGTCGGTCGGCCGATAGAGCGCCGCGCGGTCGAAGCGCCGCGCGCGAACCAGCCTCCGCGCGCAACCGGCAACATCATCCCTGCCGACACCAGCCGATGCCGCGGCGAACCAACTCGACCGCGACCGACCATTCGATGCGCATCGGCAGCCGCAAAGCTTGCGGCCAGCTCCGATGGGGGCAAGCCGATATCGCGCGCAACGTCGACCACGCCGCCGACGTCGAGCAGGCCGGCACCATAGAGCCGTAGCGCGCATTGAAAATAGTCATCGAACCAAACCAAGCGCCGCCCAAAGGCGTTCAAGGACTGCGCGGGCAACGGTCGTTGCCGCAGAATGAAGACTCCCCCAATACGAAAACGCGGCAAAGGCTCCGCCAAGAGGTTCTTCACCGCGCGCGAGTGCTGGCGATGAACCCCGGCAGCGTCGAGTACTTCGAGCGCGAGCTGCGGACCAACACGCCGCGCAACGATGTCTGCGTAGAACGAATAGATGAAAGGGTCGGATTCCCAGTCGTCGCCGAAGAGATACTCGGTGGTACCGGGCCGAACATCGCGCGCGTGTTCGATAAGCTTCTGTGTTTTGTAACCGATCTGTTCGAGCAACGCGTTGAAACGACCGCGCACGAGATTGCGAAACTGGTTCTTGAACGTAATGCCGTCGTACTCGATGCCGTCCATCGCGAGCTTGTCGCGAATAGCATTGCCAATTTGCGGCGGAGACGCCGATAAGAAATGCAGTTCAATCGGGCTTCGTGACCTGCGCCCGGTGCGATGCAGCCCTTTGATCAACGCGATGGCGCCGGGCACCGCGATCTTGTCGGCTGCCGACTCGAACGGCACGCGCAACAAGCCTCGCAACGACTCGAAGTGTGAGACGAGGTAGGTCTTGTCGAGGTCCCACAGGTAGATAGATTTACGTTCGCGCGCCATACCGACTCCGGTCACCTCATACTAGCAGGCACGCGCGCTTAGCGCCGCTTATCGCGCCCAATCCAGACCAGCGAGTACGCTACGCGTGCGCACAAGGCTCTCGGCACGGTTGGCATCCAGCCTTTCAACCAAGCGCCGCAAGTCGTCGGGTTTGTCGACGTCGTCCCACCGAGCCAGCTCGACATGCACGAGGCCCGCATTCTCACAGCACCTCCGGGTGGCTTCGAGAACACCACCGGTTCCCCACGGTATGTCCGCGCCCAGTAGCGCCGTCGGCACCATACGCGCCGCGATCAGGTAGTAGCCCCCGTCACCGGCCGGCCCGAGACAGATCTCGGCATCTTGGAGTGCACCGACGGCCTCACCGATCCGACCGACGGGAAGGTCGGGCGAGTCTGCGCCGACCACGACGACCCGAGCGCTGAGCCGCAGCTGTTCGCCGAATGCCGCTTGCATTCGAGCACCGAGGTGCCCCTGCACTTGGCTATGCAGCTCGGCACCCGTCGCGCGGCAGATCTCGCCGAGCCGTCCCTCAGCTAGCGGGCGAGCGTCGCCGTCGGTACTGGTGCCATACACGCAGACAGGCACCCCGAGCTCACCTAAGCGATCGAGCGTATCGAACAGGAATGCGTCGTATAAGCAGCAAGCCTGATCCGGCGTGAGCGGGGGGCACAACCGCGTTTTCACACGGCCCACCTGCGGCTCCTTGGCCATTACGACGATACGAAAGCGATCCACACACGAACCTCGCCCCAACAATGCCCTAGCCCGCGCAACCGTGCGATGGCCGAGCGTGTCTGGTAACCGCTCGTGTTGACTTCCAATCCCGTGCGGGTCAAACTTCCCTGCTTTCTGGGAGCCGAATCATGCCATACGCAGTTATACGAACAGGCGGTAAGCAATATCGCGTAAGCGAAGGAATGACGCTGGCAGTCGAGAAACTCGACGGTAACCCCGGCGATTCGGTGGAATTCCCCGACGTCCTGCTGCGCAACAATGGCTCAGAGACGTCCGTGGGATCGCCCATTGTCGACGGCGCCTTGGTCACCGGCGTCATCGTTCGCCAGGACCGCGGCGCTCGCATCCTCGTTTACAAGAAGAAGCGCCGCAAGAACTATCGACGCCGCCAGGGTCATCGCCAGTACGAAACCACCGTCCGCGTGACCGCAATTAGCTAGCACGGCGCCCCGTTACCGAGGATTTAGACAATGGCACATAAGAAAGGCCAAGGCAGCAGTCGTAACGGACGCGACACCGAAGGTAAGCGTCGCGGTATAAAGATCTATGACGGCCAAGTCGTTTTGGCCGGCAACATCCTCGTGCGCCAGCTTGGCACCCGAATCCATCCCGGCACCAACGTAGGTATGGGTCGTGACTACACCCTTTTCGCCAAAATCAACGGCAAGGTGAAGTACGAACGTCTCGGCCGCAGCCGCAAGAAAGTCTCGATCTACCCGGCCTGACTCGGCCTAACCCTTTCTCGTGAAATTCATCGATGAAGCCCGCATCCGAGTGGCTGCGGGCGATGGCGGCGATGGCTGCGTGGCATTCCTGCGTGAGAAGTTTCGCCCTATGGGCGGTCCGTCCGGCGGCGACGGCGGCAAGGGCGGCAGCATCATTGCAGTAGCTCGTCGAGGCGAAAACACTCTCTACGCGTACCGCAATCGTCGGCTACTCAAGGCGGAGCGCGGCGAGAACGGCCGCGGAAAGAACCAACACGGGCGCGCGGGAGACGATCGCTACATCCCCGTCCCACCCGGCACGATCATCTCCGATCTCGAAAGCGGACATATCTTCGCCGACCTAACCAACGACGGCGATCAGGCCGTCATTGCGCAAGGCGGCTACGGTGGGCGAGGCAACGCGCGTTTCGCGTCTTCAACCCATCAGGCTCCCAGAAGGGCCGATGCAGGAACGACTGGAGCGCATCACGAGCTGAAGTTGGAGCTGCGGTTGCTCGCCGATGCCGGCCTGGTGGGACTGCCCAACGCCGGCAAGTCGAGCCTACTGGCCCGTGTCTCGGCCGCGCGCCCAAAGATCGCAGACTATCCGTTCACGACCTTACAGCCGATACTCGGCGTGGTCTCCGTGGGATTCGAAGCAACCTTCGTCATCGCCGACATTCCGGGCCTGATCGAAGGCGCCCACCTGGGAAAAGGCTTGGGCACAACGTTCTTGCGCCATGTAGAGAGAACCTCGGTGCTGCTGCACCTGGTCGATGCCAGCGATCGTGACGACGAGACCGTTCTCAGAGACTTTGACCTCATAAACGGAGAACTCGCGTCACATTCGGCCGAACTTGCCCAGCGCCCCCAGCTGGTCGTGGTGACGAAAACCGACCTTCCCGACACCCAAGAACGGCTCGACGCCTTGCGCCGTGTATTCGGCGAGCGCAACATCGAACTACATACGTTGTCGTCGGCCACCGGAGAGGGCTGCGATACGCTCATGGCGGCGGCCCTCGGCGCCGTACGAGAGGCGCGCCGCGACGACGAAGACGACACCGACTGAAGATTCGAGAGTTATCGGCCCCATGCACAGCACACTTAAGAAGACGATCATCCCCACCGTAGGCCGTGTGGTAGTGAAGCTGGGGAGCTCCGTGGTGACGACCTCTTCGGGGATGAACCGAGAGCGGGTCGGTGCATTGGTTGCGCAGATGACGCGCCTGCGTCGCGACGGCCTCGAGGTCGTGATTGTGACTTCGGGGGCACGCGCCGCCGGCCTCGCCCGACTCGGTCTGGATCAGATCCCGACGTCGATTCCCGAGCAGCAGGCTGCGGCCGCCATCGGCCAGATTCGGCTGATGCATCTCTACGAACAGTTATTTACGGACATGGACCTCCACGTGGGCCAAGTGCTTCTCACCGCGTCGGATCTCGCCGACCGAGCGCGCTACCTCAATGCCAAACGCACGATCGAGCATCTTATAGAACACGGCATCATCCCGATCGTAAACGAGAACGATTCCGTGGCCGTTGAAGAACTGAAATTCGGGGACAACGACCGCCTTTCGGCCTTGGTCGCCGGATTGGTCGAAGCCGACTTGCTTGTCCTGCTTACCGATGTGGCCGGCGTGTTCTCGAGCGACCCACGCGCGGGAGCTTCCGACCTGATCACGACGATCGACAATGTCGACGAACAAATACTCAGCGCCGCCGGCGCCTCCGGCTCTCTCGGCACCGGTGGAATGGCCAGCAAGCTCGAAGCGGCCCGCACAGCGGCCCATCGCGGTATCCCGACCATTATCGCCAACGGCACACACGAAGGCGTACTAGCGTCGGTGATGGACGCTGACGTCACGTGCGGCACGCTCGTAGCCGCATCCCAATCCCCGATCTCCAACCGCAAACACTGGATCGCCTTCGGTATGCCGGCGCGCGGAACGCTCATCCTGGACGCCGGCGCCGTCAAGGCGTTGTCCGAGCGCGGCGGCAGCCTATTGCCGACCGGACTGCGCGATGTGCAGGGTAAGTTCGGCACCGGCGACTGTGTGCGACTTGCCGGTCCGGATCAGACCGTGTTCGCACGTGGCTTGGTCGCTTACGACTCATCCGACTGCACCCGGATCAAGGGGCGGCCGAGTTCCGATATCAAATCCGCCCTCGGTTACCACATGGGCGACGAGGTGGTACACCGAAACGATCTGGTATTGCTCGCCGACCTCGAACCGGCTGCAAACTAGAACAAGTACGTCCAGCTTGGAGAAACAGCGCATCATGAACTCCGTCGGCCCGGAAGCACTACAGTACGCGCAAGAGATCTGTCGCGCGGCACGCGAGGCATCGCGCACCCTAGCCGTGCTCGACGCCGCGAGCCGCGCCGCGGCGCTGCGGCGCGGCGCGGCGCGGCTGCGCAGAGAACAATCCCGTATAGAAGAAGAGAACGCCAAGGATCTGGCCGCCGGGCGCCAGGCCGGGCTGACCGCCGCCCTACTCGATCGCCTCACCCTTACGCCCGAGCGCATCGAAGGCATGGCCGAGGGGTTGGAGATTGTGGCCGGCCTACCCGATCCGCTGGCCGACTCAATCGCAGATTGGGAAGCGCCGTCGGGAATACACATCGAGCAGGTCCGCATACCGATCGGCGTCATCGCGATCATTTATGAGTCGCGACCGAATGTGACGGCCGATGTCGCCGCCCTATGCATCAAGGCCGGCAACGCCGCGATTCTCAAAGGCGGTAAAGAAGCGATCCACTCTAACTCGATCATCGCAGATTTGCTCGGCGAGGAGTTCGCTCTGGCCGGCGTACCGGCCGCGGCACTGTCTCTAGTGCGCCGAACCGACCGCGAGGTAACCACCGCGTTGCTCGCGCAAGAAGACGGATTGGATGTGATAGTGCCGCGCGGCGGCCCCAGTCTTGTACGAGCGATCGCGGAGCACTCCCGCGTACCCGTAATCAAGCACTACGAAGGCGTGTGCAATACCTACGTCGACGCGGAGGCGGATCTCACGATCGCATCCGACATTGCGATGAACGCGAAGGTTCAGCGGCCTGGGGTGTGCAACGCCATGGAGAACCTGGTCGTCCATTCGAGCATCGCCCCTACGTTCCTGCCCGAGATCGGGAAACGACTATCCGAGGCCGGCGTTGAGCTACGTGCCGACGAGCGCGCGCTACCGCTGCTTGGCGGCAGCGTGCCGGCAAGCGACGAGGATTGGTCGACCGAGTACCTCGATCTCGTGCTGGCGGTGAAGGTCGTAGACTCGGTCGACGACGCCATCGGCTTTATCAACACACACGGCTCGGGTCATTCCGACGCGATCGTCACGCGTAACCGGCAGGCGGCCGATGCATTTCTCACGGGAGTCGACTCGGCTGTCGTATACGCAAACGCTTCGACCCGCTTCACCGACGGATTCGCCTTCGGTTTCGGCGCAGAGGTGGGAATCTCGACCAACCGCCTGCACGCGCGCGGCCCGATGGGGCTGCGCGAGCTAACCACTTACAAGTACGTCGTGCGCGGCGAGGGCCAGATCCGCTGACGCGATGACTGAGCGCCTCGGCATTCTTGGCGGAACCTTCGACCCTGTTCATCTGGGCCACCTTCAGGCAGCGCGCGATACGGCGGCGGCTTGCGCACTGGATCGGGTGCTCCTCGTCCTCTCGGCGCGTCCGCCTCACAAGCCCCAAGCCGCGCCCGCTTCCGTCAACGACCGGCTTGCGATGCTCGAGCTGGCCGCCGCCGACGATCCACTATTTGTGGTTTCCGACATCGAAGCCCGGCGCGACGGTCCCTCCTACATGGTGGATACACTTGCCGAGCTGGCGCGCGAGTCTCCCCAGACCACGCTCGCGCTCATCATGGGCTACGACGCCTATCGCGACATCGACACGTGGCACCGAGCGGGAGACCTCCTGGAACTCGCCGACCTCATCGTGACATCGCGACCGGAGGTGCCCCTGACTGAGGCTGTAGAGCCTCCAATTGCCGCGCGAAAAGCTTGTTGTTATGATCCCGGTATCGGCTGTCACGTACACAGCAGCGGACATTCCCTCCGCTTTCATCAATTGTCGACAGGACTATCCGTATCGGCATCCGCCGTACGGGCATTTCGCCAACGAGGCGACGATATTCGCCCGCTGGTCGGCGCGCCGGTCGCGGCGTACATCGAGCGTCTTGGACTCTACCTGCCAACCACATGACCAAAGTCACAGATCTTCCCAGAACAATCACGAAGAACGTTCCCACGCCGACACTCGACGAGATGAGCACCGAGACGTCCGCCGGAGCGCTGGCGAAAATGGTCGCACTTCTCGTGTCAGACCGTAAAGGCTCCGACATCTTGATCCTCGATCTGAGCGAACGGTCCTCGATCACGGATTACTTCGTTTTATGCACAGGACGCTCAGACGTGCAGGTGCAGGCAATTTGCCATCGGGTCGCCGAAGGGCTGAGCGAAGACGGTGTCCGACCGCTGTCATCCGAAGGTCTGGAGAACGGCCAATGGGCGCTGCTCGACTATGGAGATGTCGTCGTCCACGTGTTCCAAGAAGCCACACGCGAACTGTATGACCTCGAGAAGCTATGGATAGAAGCTCCACGCTGGACCTATAATGCGGGCTCTGCAATATCGGTCGAGCCCGGCTGAGCCACTACGACCAGCATAGAAATAGAAAACGGTACCGAAAATGTTTCGCAGAATCGCAACAGTCATCGCCGCAGTCGCCCTTATCGGTGCGGTCTGCACGCAGGTCTACTTCAACGCCGAAGAAGCAACGTTCCGCCTCACGCCTGAGCTTGCGTTCACGTTGCCGCTCGGTGTGCTCATGCTTGCCGCGGCGGTCGCGGGCGCGGTCTTCATGTTCCTGATCACTCTGGCCCGAGAAAGTCGCCACGCCCTGAGCGACTGGCAAGGAGCCCGCGAGAAGCGCGTCGAGGAACGCAACGTCGCACACCGCCGTCAGGCACGCTCACTGTCGCTTGCCGGCGACTACCAACGCGCGCGCACACTGTTCGCCAAGGCCGCCAAGCGTCGCGCCCCTGACGTCATCGACGTCATCGACTACGCCGGCACCTACCTCGTCGAAGGACGGGCGGGTGAAGCACGGACCATGCTCGAGGAAGGCCAGAAAGACTTTGGAAACGACCCTCTCTTGCTCGCCGCTCTTGCGCGTGCGTGCTCGGGCTGTGGAGACTCCGCCGCAGCGATCAGTGCCCTGGAACGCTCGCTGGCCGTTTATCCGTCGAGCATCGAGATCCTCAAAAGCCTACGCGACCTACTGTTCGGTTCCGAAGCGTGGGCTCGGGCAGTCGAAATCCAGCAACGCATCGTCGAGCTTGCCAGCCAAGACGAGACTGAACGCCGTCGCTTGGCGGGCGCCAAGTTCGAAGCGGCCATGAGCGAAAACGGGAGTGCACGAGAGGCTGCGCTGCGCGCGCTTACCAGTATCGAGCCCGACTTTGTTCCGGCGACGGTAGAGCGAGCGCGCTGTTTGCTGGAAATCGACGACGCGAAGCAGGCCTACAAGATCCTCGAAAGATCGGCCAAGCGTCGACCGCATCCGGCGATACTCGCACAACTCGAAGCGATGACCGCCCCGGAGCAGTCGCAACGGCTGGCCAAGCTCTACGCTAAACTCACTTCGGCCTTCCCCGCAGACGAAGGCCTGCGACTACACTCGGCGGCATACCTTCTAGCCAACGATCGCCCCGAAGAAGCCGCTAAGGCATTGGAAGCCGCACACGCCGACGATTCGCGGACCTATGCGCGCTACGCGCTGATGGCGGGAGTGCATTCGGCACGCGCGGAATCCGACATGGCCCACTTGGCCTATCGCGATGCAGTGGTCTCGAACCCTCCCGGTAGCGACGAACTTCGCTGCAGCGACTGTGGCCGACGCTCGCCCGACTGGCAGCCACGCTGCGGGCACTGCGGCAGCTGGAATTCAATCGACACCGCCGCCTAGCGACTTGCCTTCGCATCCTTCACCCACACGATAAAAGTTCAGCGATTTTCGCAAGATCGACCAGCTCATGAACGTCTTGCCCGAACTCGGGTATCGCAACACGCGCCACCTCGTTCGGCAGTCCGCCCTCGAAAGACTCTCGCCGTAGCTCCTCGGCACGCGCGATGCACACCGCTTCGCCGTGGGTCGTGACGAGCCACTCGGCAAGCTGCGGCGTAGCGCCGACGGCCGACACCGCATCTGCGACGACAACCTCGTCGGCAGCGTCATCGTCGGCCGCCCACGGATGAACGCGGTTCATCACGACCCCCTTGAGCGATACATCGAGTTCTCCCATGCGCTGAGCGAAGTCCTCGGATTCACCGAGAATCTGCTCGTCGGGACCAGCAACAAGAACAAACGCCGTTTGCGGTCCAGCCAGCAGCTCTCGCACCCGCTTGCCGCGCTCGTTGATCCCCTCGAACAGATCCTCCATGGCGACGAAGAAATCAGAAATCTGTGCCAGCGTCTGCAGCCCGGTGGCCTGCTCGATGCGATCGAAGAGAAAACGCACCGTCCGGCTCGCGGTCTTCCAAGCACTCCAGCCCACCGACGCATACGGTCGGACAAACCAACCGAGCACACTACGATCGAGAAAATCTTCCAGCCGGCGCGGCGCTTCCAGGAACTCCAGGGCGTGGCGCGTGGGCGGTGTGTCGAGCACGATGAGATCATAGCGATCCGCTTCATGAATGCGGCACAGCTCTTCGATCGCCATGTATTCGGCCGAACCGGCGAACGACTGCGAGAGGTGCTGATAGAATTCATTACGAAGAATCGCGTCTCGAGTCGCGTCGTTCGGTGCGTGGCGAGCGATGAACTCGTCCCATGCACTCTTCTGGTCGAGCATGCCGGCGCTCAGAGTACCCAGTGCGGCGGAGCGAGAGTGAGCGGCCGACAGAGCGTCGGTATTGATCTCCTGGGCCCCACTCGCGAGCGACGCGAGGCCGAGCGATTGGGCCAGCCTCTTGGCCGGATCGATGGTCAGAACCATCGAACGGCGGCCGGCCAACGCCCCGTGGACGGCGATCGCCGCGGCGGTTGTCGTCTTGCCCACGCCGCCACTGCCCACGCAGACGACGAGGCGATGATTGGTTATGACCTCCTGAAGGCTCACGCTCGCTCTCCTTCGTAGGCCGTCACCAGCGATGACAAGCGAACGACTTCGCGGCGACCAAACTCTTCGACCGCGAGCAGCGGGAGTCGGTCCGGCTCAATACCACTGCCACGAACGAAATCGGCAATCGCGCGCTCCTGAATGCCGTACCAACCCAACTCGCGACCACCAGCGGAAACCACACCGGAAATGCGTTCGTCCCCCGCATCGGCGAGGCACTCGAGCGCGTCGGCGGCACCGTCGGGTGGGGCTTTGCGGCAGCGGTTCACATAAACGCGCCCCACCGGCAGATCGAGGTCGCCTCGCAACTGTGCGACGATCTCAGCCGCCTCGACCATCGGCATGGATTCGGGCGTCGAGACGACATGCACGGCGGTTTTGTCTCGGTCGCGCAGCAGTTCAAGAATTCGCTGTGATTCTCGATGAACGAGACCGGACGAAAACGTTTTGACCGCCGCGGCCGGCATACACAGGTACTGCAGGCTGTGTCCCGATGCTCCGGCATCAATCACGATTCGATCCCATACCTTGGCGCCGTCGATCTCGCGCTCGTGCTCGTACCAGAGCTTACCTACCGTCATCAGCTCTTTGAGTCCCGGCGCCGCCGCGACGAAGTAACGATAGACACGGCTGTCGAGAACGGTCGCGAGGACGCGGCGCACAGGAAGGATCAACGCTAAATACTCCGCCAGTGCGCTCTCACCGTCGATCCACGCGTACGACAATCCTGGCCCTATGGAGCGCGGCTCGGCGCCCGCAACGCCTGGAACGCCAAGTGCCTGTGCAAGACCCGCCGGCGCTGCCAGCTCCACTGCCAGCGTGCGGTGCCCCGCCGCCGCGTACCGCGTCGCCAGCGCCGCCGCAACGGTGGATTTACCCACGCCGCCCTTGCCGACAACAATTTCAAATGCCTTGCCTGTCACTGGTTGGGTGCTTACGCCGGGATACCGAGCGGTTCAACCGGCCCTGCGTTTTCGCGCAGCCGAGTATAGCCCGGCGCGCGCCAGCGCAACTGAGTGATGGACGCCGAACCGGGTCGCCGCTACATTGTGGGCCATGCTCGCGTCTGGCACCGGTCCAGCGCACGCCTGCAAACGGCAAACATCGAATGACACGCCCCGCGTACAGGACTCTTCTTGACGGCTTCGCCACAGCCATCCTCGCCGCGACGTTCGCGCTAGCCGGCTGCGGAGCGCCGCCGGTGCTGGGCGAGGTGGAACTGTTCGAAGAGGCCAACCGCGAGTTCGAGCGCGAGCAATTCTCGCTATCCTCGCAGCACTACGAGGAACTGCTCGAACAGCACCCATTCTCAGATCTGGCTGAAATAGCGCGACTGCGAATCGCCCACTCCTACTATCTCAACGGCGAGTTCGAGAAGGCGGTGGCGGCTTTCGGCGATTTCGAACGGCTGCACCCGGCCAGCCCATTGATGGGCTTCGTCGAGTACACGGTGGGTATGAGCTATCTCGATCAGATCGGCCCGGCCGACCGCGACAAGTCGTCGGCCGTCAACGCAATCCGACAGTTCGAACGTGTGCGTGATCGCTATCAAGGCACCCTGTACGGACGGCTCGCCGCGTTTCGAATCAGCGAGTGTCTCGAGATTCTGGCGAGCCACGAGCTCGTGATCGGAGACTACTATCGTCGCGTGGGGAAAACCGCGGCAAGCATGCGACGCTACACCTACCTCGTCGAGCAGTACCCGGACACCGACGCAGCAGTCCTCGGGCGCCGACGATTGGCCGACACCGGGACCCTAGGCGAGATCCTGGACAAAGTTACGCCTTAGCTGCTCGCGGTCAGTGGGTCCGAACCCGATCGCATCGAGATACTCTACGACCCCTCCCCAACGCTCCCTGAGACGCGCAAGCGTGTAATGCATGCGCTCGGGCGGACTGGAGATGAGATAAGCGATCGCGTTGTCGTCGAGTCCAGCGTCTTTCATCTGCTCCCGATAGCCCTCGATCACGTGGGCTATGTTCCCCTGCGAGACTCGGTAGTCGGCCGCGATGGCATCGTCGTCGACGCCAACCGCGCTGAGAAGGATCGCGGTCAGCACACCGGTTCGATCCTTGCCGGCGCTGCAGTGAAAAAGCACCGGCCCGGGTGCGGGATCGGCAACCGCCGCGAGTACCGAGCGAATTGCGGTTTCACCTTCTTCGAGCATGGCAACGTAGCGCTCTTCGAGATTGATGCCGCGCCAATCGATCGTGTCGTCGTACGGGTTGAGTGTTACCGCCATCATCGGAGCGTGGTAGTGCGGCACCCGCCGCCCCACGAAGTTGCCCAAGCCATCGCTATCGAGTTCGCTCGGACTGCGCAGGTCGTACACCGCGCGAAGAGCGAGACCACTGAGAACCGCCTCATCTCGGCCGTCGACGCGATGGAGCGCATCGGAGCGAACGGCACGGCCAAAGCGGGTGCTCCCCCCTCCCGCAGTCGGGAACCCCCCCAAATCACGGACATTGAAGGCTGTGGACAGGTCGATTTGGCGGCCGAACATGGGCAGTTTAATAGCCGGGCCCGTCTGAGCGCGCGAGCGCTGACGATTTCTTTGACTGGCCCAACGCGCTTCGGTACTCTGATTAGAGCTTTATCGAGAGTGGTGGAGGGAGTAGGCCCTGCGAAACCACAGCAACCGGCCCGTCGTACCTGGGGCGCTGGTGCTAAATCCTACGCCCGAGGCAGAAAGCGGGCGAGAGATGAGGCAAGGTACAGAGACGCATTTTGGCCTCTTCCTTGTCCATCTTGGACTACGCAGGAAGAGGTTGTTTTGTATCCACCGTCACCAGACCGAGACTGCGGAACGCACCTAATCGAGCGCGCGCGTGTGCTTGTAGTTGGTGTCGGTGCGCTCGGCTGCCCGGCAGCACGCATCGTTGCCGACTCGCTGGGCCGTTGGAGTCTCGTCACACTCGTCGACCCCGATCGGGTGGAGCTATCCAACCTGCAACGCCAGCCGCTTTTCGACGACGCCGACATTGGCTCGTTCAAAGTTGAGGTCGCCGCGCGCAATCTTCGAAGCCACGCGGAATGTCGCTTCGAGACCGTGCGTGAACGTCTCGATGAAACGAATGCACAGCGACTGATTGCCGGCCACGACTATGTGATCGATGCGACGGACTCCCCCGAGACGAAATTCCTGATCAACGATGTCGCGGTCCGTTTGGCAGTGCCCTTTACGTATGCCGGTGTCGTTCGCACTGGAGGCCAGGCAATGGCGGTCGTTCCGGGCAAGAGCGCGTGTCTACGATGCGTCTTCCCCGAAGAACCCGGTGATGACGAGGCAGGCGCCTGCAGCAACATGGGCATCCTCGCGCCCGTCGCCGGCGTCGTGGGCTCACTGGCCGCCGCAAACGCACTCGGCCATCTCAGCGGCAATGACTTCGAAGCGGGCACCATGACTATCTATGAACTTCGAGGCACACGCTTACGGCGTGTGGCCTTTGGCAGGCGTAGCGACTGCACAGTCTGCGCGTCCACGGACAAATCACCCAGCCGGCAGGCACCCCAAGCCACGCGCGAGGCGGGCGAACATCGAGAGAACTCCCTCCAAGCATCGGACGGCACTGCGCCCGATGCAGAGAGTGCAGACCCGAGGAGACAGTAAACATGTCATTCGTAACCGGTCTAAAATGCCGCGAGTGCGGCGAATCCTACGAAATCGCAGCCATCAATGTATGCGAATACTGCTTCGGGCCGCTTGAGGTCCAGTACGACTACGAAGCCATCAAAGGCACGATGACCCGCGAGTTAGTCGAATCGCGCCCGCAGAACCTGTGGCGCTACCGCGAGCTCCTCCCTATCGAAACGGAGCCGACCATAGGGCTGTATTCCGGCTATACGCCGTTGGTCAAAGCCGACCGTTTGGCGGCTGAGCTCGGCGTAGAAGAACTCTACGTGAAGGACGACTCGGTCAATCACCCCAGCTTCTCATACAAAGACCGCGTGGTCTCGGTGGCCATCACGAAGGCGATAGAGCTCGGCTTCGAGACCGTGTCGTGCGCATCGACCGGCAACCTTGCCAACTCGGTATCGGCACATGCGGCCCGTGCCGGTCTGCGATGCTTCATCTTCATTCCTGACAACCTCGAACAAGGGAAAGTGATCGGTTCAGGAATCTACAAGCCCACGACGGTAGCAATCTCCGGTAACTACGACGACGTAAACCGGCTCTGCACCGAGATCGCCGACAAGTACAAATGGGCATTCGTCAACATCAATTTGCGGCCATTCTACACCGAGGGAGCCAAGACCTACGGATTCGAGGTCGCCGAACAACTAGGTTGGAAATTGCCACAACATATCGTCGTCCCGACCGCGGGCGGGACCATCCTGCCCAAAGTCGCCAAAGCATTCGAAGAGCTGGTCGACGTAGGTCTCGTCGAAGACACACCGTCGAAAATCTACTCGGCGCAGGCGGGCGGCTGCGCGCCGGTGGTAAATGCCATTCATCGCAAAAGCGACCTGATTGAGCCCGTGAAGCCGCACACGATCGCCAAGTCAATCGCAATTGGAAATCCGGCCGACGGCTACTACGTAGTCAAAGCAGTCGAGAAGAGCGGCGGTTGGGGCGAGGCGGTTACCGACGAAGAGATCATCGAAGGCATCCACCTGCTCGCGTGCACCGAAGGCATCTTCACCGAGCCGGCGGGAGGCACGACGGTTGCCGTTACAAAGAAGCTCATCGAGCAGGGGCGCATTCCGCGCGACGAATCGATAGTGATCAGCGTGACCGGTAACGGGTACAAGACCATCGAAACCGTGGCTCCGGGCATACCCAAGCCACAAGTCATCGACGCAAGGCTCTCGGAATTCGACGAACTCTATGCTGCGGCCGGCGAGCGACCCATCGTCGACAAGGCGGCGAATGCGTAGAGCCGAACACCAGGGCCTGAGTTGCGGCGCTGCTCCGCTCGGACAATAAGAAGGGCTCTCAAGGAGGAAACCATGACTGTGCAGGTTCGCATACCAACGCCGCTTCGAAAGTTTACTGACGGGCAAGATACCGTTGAGATCGAGGGCGATTCGATCGGAGCGATAATTACCAATCTCGACGGGAAGTACCCGGGACTAAAAGATCGTATCTGTGACGACGACGGCACAGTCCGCCGCTTCGTAAACCTCTACGTCAACGGTGACGACATCCGTTTCCTCGACAACCTCACCTCGGCCGTCAAAGACGGTGATGAGATCTCGATCGTTCCCGCGATCGCCGGCGGTCGGTAACCAGAGCGAGCATCCGAGGATGCGAGCATCCGAGCCACAACGCCGAGGCGCTGTGTACCCGAAGCTCACGGATCTGATCGGCAATACGCCGCTCGTCGAGATCCGGAAGCTCCGCGAGAACACGAGCCCGGGAGTGACGATCTACGCCAAACTCGAGGGCTTCAACCCGGGCGGTTCGGTAAAAGACCGGGCCGTCTCGAACATGCTGCGTCGCGGCCTGGAGTCCGGCGCGCTAGCACCGGGCAAGACCATTCTGGACTCGACATCTGGCAACACAGGGATCGCCCTGGCGATGCTCGGTGCGACACTCGGCTACCCCGTAACGCTCGTAATGCCGGGGAACGTGTCCGCCGAGCGCAAGCGCATCGTCAGCGCCTACGGAGCAACCTCGGTGTTCTCAGACCCATTGGAGGGCTCCGACGGCGCTCTCCTCATGTGCCGTGAGATGCACAGCGCCGACCCCGACAAATACTTCAAGCCCGATCAATACTTCAACGAGGCCAATCCCGAAGCCCACCTGCTCACGACAGGTCCGGAGATCTGGGCCCAGACCGACAAGAAGATCACCCACTTCGTCGCGTCGCTGGGCACCAGTGGTACAATCATGGGAACCGGTCGATACCTGAAGAGCGTCAACGCGAACATCGAGGTCATCGCCGTGGAACCCGAAGACGCGTTTCACGGGCTCGAAGGTCTCAAACACATGGCAAGTTCGATCGTCCCAGGCATCTACAAAGAATCAGAACTCGACCGTAAACTCGGCGTGGCCACGGAAGATGCGTACCGGATGGTGCAGCGTCTTGCGACGGAAGAAGGCTTGCTGGTCGGTCAGTCGAGCGGCGCCGCTCTTGTCGGCGTATTGGAAGTCGCCTCGCAACTCAGCGCGGGCGTTATTGTTACCATTTTCCCGGACTTCGGCGACCGATACCTCTCAACCAACCTCTGGTCGGCCGATTCCTAGTGCGGAGGGCCTTATGGCAATTCATCGCTTCTACCTCACCTACAGTCAGGAACAGATCAAAGAGCCGATCATTTACCAGGTCGGGCACAAGTATGACGTGATCACTAACATCCGAGGCGCGTCTATCTCCGATCATATCGGGATTGTCGCGCTCGAACTGGAAGGCGAAGAGTCTGTGATCGAAGAAGCGGTCGCGTGGATCGCTGGACACGGCGTGAAAGTAGAGCCGATCCAAAAGAACGTCATCGAATAGCGCGAGCGGTTTCGGACGACGACAATGAGTCTCGGCGATAGCCAGCTCCAACGCTACGCGCGCCAGGTGATCATCCCCGGGCTCGGCGCCGAGGGACAGCAGCGCCTGCTTGACGCTCGTGCGTTGGTTATCGGGCCGGCGCGCGAGCGCGACATCGCAGCCGACTACCTTGCGCGAGCGGGTGTAGGCTTGGCGGATGCGGACGACGAGCACGTTGATTGTATCGTCGCCTGCGCCGTCACCACGCTAACTGACACGGAGCGTGCCGCGCTCGAGCCGCACCGCTGCCCTATCGTCTGGTATTCGCTAAACGGCCGCATACTGTTGGCGGGCACACTGCTTCGCTTCGACGCGAGCGCGATCGACCGCATTGGTTACACCGACGAGACGACTCACCCGGCGCTAGCGTCGCTCGCCGCCTGCGACGCTGCCGCATCCGCAATCTCGATATTGCTCGGTTGGAGCAGCAGCACCAATCAGCGAAAGTGGCGATTTGCCTAGCCCGGTACATCTCAAACTCTAGCTAGCCGTCTACGGAGTCCGACTAGGGGAAGAACTGGCCGAGGTCGTACGCGCCGCGTTCGATGAAGGCGCGGGTTCGGCTTTCTGCAACCCTACGTCGAAGAGACCAAGAAACACTTCGACACCCTGGTCGCTCTGCAGATGCATCCACCGCGTGACAATCAATGGATCGACCGTACCTACGCGTCTGGTGTCGATGCGCTGAGCTACGCGGTTGAGATTCACGACCCCGAAGCGTTGGCGAAGTTCTGCAAAGGCCGCACTGAATTTGTCGGTCGCGATCGCTACTACGGCGCGCTCGCATATGCAGCCAAGATCTTCCCCAGCGGAACCGCTTGGAGTGATCTCATCGTGGGTCTGGAATCCTTCGAGTCTACACAGCTGGGGATTAGCCGGCTTACCGACATAGGCGTACTCCTCGGGTTACCTGCGACTGCGCGACCTGATCGTGCCGGGAATGTTGATGGGGCTGATCGCCTGGGTGTTCTTCAATCTCACGGTCAACTTTTATTGGCCGCTGATCGGTTCTGCGCTCCAGGGGTAACGCGAAGAAGAAGTCTCAGCTCGTCGGCGCCATCGCGAGATCGAACTCGTAGCCAAACACCTCGACGAGAACGAGGCAGATGCCGAGAATGCCGGCAAGCGTGACAGCCATGGTGCCGATGACGAGACCGGTAAGCAGCAACACACTGATGATACCGGCAATGCTCACCAACGGCGCCAGAATCGCGCTTCGGTTGAAAGGATCTACCGGTCGGACAAGCGCGGCTAGACCGCCGCTGCGTGCTTCGTCCGACACGTTATCGAACAGGCCGCGCATCTGCGATGCGACCTGGTCAAACATTTCATCTAAGCCCCACTCCATCGTGATCACTGTGGCGCGGGCATCGTCTTAATGCTAATCAGCACCGTGCTACCACCGTGCGTACGGCTGTTGCTCTTGATCAAAATGCCGGCGTTGCGGCTGAGCTTGAGGTCCGCGTTGACGACCGCGCGGTTTGCGTGGTTGAGCACCAACCTGAGTCTCAGATGATTGGGCGTACTCTCGGTGGCTGTAATCTGGAGAAAACGGTTCGCGGGGATGTTCATACCGCACTGCTCGCCACTCGAGACGGCACATGATCGAGACGCCAGCAGCGAGTAACTGCGGAATGGCAACGAGCGTAGGTCGGCACGCAGCGACTCCAAACGAGGATCGAAGGTTCCACGCTCTTTCATCGCGAGTACAGCGGCCACCTTCAAGATCGCGCTCTCTTGCGCCTGAGCCTCGTTCGCAACCGATACGACAATCGCGGCAGGGGCGATGAAAACAAGGCCGAGGAGGCCTGCCGACGCGATGTTGACTATGCGGCACATGGGTTAACGATCCAGACTCAAGTTATTGACGCCGATCCCCTCCGCTCCATTCGAATCTCCGATCCAAATAACACGCGTTTTTGTCTTGGGACGCATCCAAGTAGTCACGTTGTGACCTTCAGCAACTTCCATGGAGTCGATCCGAACCGGCCGCACACGCTCACGCGCGGCGGACGCAGTGACAACAGAAGAGGCAGAAGAAGAAGAAGAAGAGGAGGACATACGAACCGAAGAATCCGGCGTTGACCCCACTCGCGATGTCTCTACATCCGTGGTCTGAAAGTTGACCACTAGAGCCACCGCGGCTGCGGTCGCTGCGAAAGCGCCGATGCGGACCGGGCTAAACGCCCCGTCCCCTGCCAGCGCTCCCAGCCACTCGCCGAAACGACGACCGACCGACGGTCGCTTACGAGGCCGCAGCGGTCGGGCCACCGGCCCGGAATCTTTATCGAGCTCGGCCTCGATCGATTCCCAAAGCCCCGAAACGTCAACGGCCGCAACCCTGTCGGTTACGGCCGTTCTCAAAAGTGCGCTCAGCTGTTGGCTGCTCGTCACCAGCGAATCACACGACGTACATACGCTCGCATGCTTCGCGGCACTACGCATGTCCGCAATAGAGAGCTCGCCGTCTAGATATCGGTCGAGGTTGGTCTGAAATTCCGTACAATCCACGGTACTAATTCGCCACGGTACTAACAGTTTAGACGGCTGTCAGAGCAACTCCTTCAGACGAGATTGAAGCTTCTTTCTTGCATAGTGAAGTCTGCTCATCACCGTCCCCAGTGAGCAATCGAGCGTGTCGCTAATCTCTTCGTAGGAAAGGCCCTCAATTTCGCGCAAAAGTATGACCGCCCTATGATCGGGCGTCAAACCTTCAATTGCCTCGAAGATTTTGCTACCAAGCTCTCTATTACGCACGGCATCGAAGGGATTCTCGCCGCCTGCCTTACCGCCGAGCCCGAGTGGCTCAAACGGGCCATCCTCGACCGAAACGGACTCGTCGAACTCGATCGACGACCGCCTGGACTCTCGACGTTGCAGGTCGATGGCCTGGTTGACCGCAATTCGGTACAGCCAGGTGTAAAATGAAGAATCCCCTTTGAAACCGTGAAGATTTCGGAACGCCCGCACGAAGGTCTCTTGGACAACCTCTTGCGCGTCGGCCGGATTGCGCACCATTCCGATGACGACGCCCAACACGCGTCGTTGATACCGCTCCACAAGCTCACGCGCAGCATCACGGTCGCCTGACCTGGCAAGGTCGACAAGCTCGGAATCGGTTTGGTCCACTTCAGGCGCTCCATGCCAACTACCATAGACGGGTCTGCTTCAAGGTTATTCGAGAATCCATCGAGAAAAGTTCTTTTTTCCTCAATGGGCACTGCCCCAATCGAGCCCATGACCTATGTCCACGACGAGCGGTACAACAAGCTCCGCAGCGCCCTCCATGGCCTTCCGAACCAGCGTAACTACTTGATCCAGTTCGGGTTCCGGGCATTCCACTAGCAACTCATCGTGGATCTGTAAAACGAGCACTGCCCCCAGATCGCTCGCCGAAAGAGCCTCGTCGAAGCGAATCATGGCTTTCTTGATGATATCGGCCGCCGATCCCTGGATGGGCGTATTCGTGGCAACACGCTCGGCCGCCTGGCGTAGTCCTCCGTGTTCACTGGCCAGATCGGGCAGATAACGCCGCCTACCCATCAGGGTGGCCACGTAGCCCTTGTCACGGGCTCCAGCCAGGGTCTTCTCGTAGAACGTGCGTACGCCCGCGTAGCGGTCAAAGTAGCGCTCGATATGTGCCGATGCGTCGCTGCGAGAGATCCCTAGCTCACGCGACATACGAACCGGACCCATCCCGTAGATAACGCCATAGTTGATGACCTTTGCCGTGCGGCGCATTTCGCGGGTCACGGCGTCCGCGTCAAGTCCAAATACCTCAGCCGCGGTCGCGGCGTGGATATCGAGGCCCTCCTCGAAGGCTTCAATCAGCGCCTTGTCGTGCGCCAGATGGGCGAGTACACGAAGCTCGATCTGGTTGTAATCGGCGGAGATCAACAGTTCCCCTTCGCCCCGAATGAAGGCTTGGCGGATCTTGCGACCATCGTCGGTACGAATCGGGATGTTCTGGAGGTTCGGATCCTTCGAACTCAGACGGCCGGTGGCCGTAACCGTCTGGTTTAGGCGCGTATGGATACGGGAGCCATCGTCGACAAGGCGCGGCAGGCTGTCTACGTACGTCGACTTGAGCTTGGCAAGCGCGCGGTACTCGAGCACCAATGCCGGCAGTTCGTGCTTGTCGGCCAACGCCATGAGCGAATCGCTATCGGTCGAAGGGCCCGTCTTCGTCTTCTTGATCCCCTTCGTAGGCAGGCCGAGTTTTCCATAGAGGATCTCACGCAGCTGTAAGGGCGAGAGGATGTTGAACTCCTGCCCCGCCGCTCCGTAGACCTTCCCCACCAACGCTTTCATACGTTTGTCGAAGTCCTTCGACAGCTTGGCCAGCAGTTTCGTGTCGAGCAAAATGCCGTGCGCCTCGAGGCGGCCGAGGATTCCGACCAGTGGCAGTTCTATTTCATCGTACAGCGCCTGTTGGCGATGCTTCGACAACGCGCGACGCATGATGGGAACCAGGCGCTCGAGCTGTTCGAGACCGGCATCGATCGCTGCAGCCGACGGAGCCGGCTCGGCCAGCGCCTCTTCCAAGAAGCGCTGGGCGATATCGGCTGGGCCGTGCTCTCCCGCTGAAGGATCGTAGAGATAAGAACACACACCGAGATCGAGCGACTGCGGGCCCGGAACAATACCGTAGTCGCGGCTGAGCTGCTTTAGATCATAGCCGGTCGCCGAGAGTTCTGCGGCCGCCAAACCTTCCAGAGCCGCCCGTACCTCATCGTGTCCTTCGACCAAGACACGTACTGCCGAGCGACTGAGCCCCAGTATCGGCGGCTGATCATCTTCTGTGTTGCCGAACAGCGCGATGTATTCCCGCTGCTTCGCCGCACCCTTCACCGTCGCGATCGCATGCCAATCGCGGCCGATGTCTACATCCGCATCGACTGCGGTCGGGTCGGCTTCGGCCTCGCCCTCTACCTCGGTCTCATCCTTCTTGCCCGGCTTGCCTACACTCGCGGGCGTCGTTTTCTTGGCCGATGGCGTGTCGACGCCGAGAAGTCCACGCAGACGCTCCGCCGTACGCTCCATCTCCAGTTCTTCGGTCAAAGCCAGCAGCTCGGCGGTATGAGGCGTCGAGAACGCGAGGTCTTCGAGCTGATGGTCGATGGGAACGTCTTCTCGGACGGTTGCGAGTACTCTCGATAATGCGGCGGCCTCGGCCCCCGCCTCGATCTTCTTGCGCACGCCCGCAGCGCCGCGGATTTTGAGCGTCTCTATAACCTCGGGGGCCGCGAGCATCTTCTCGATCGTCCCGAAGTGCTGAATGAGCGCGGCAGCCGTCTTGGGACCTACCCCTCTGACCCCCGGAATATTATCGGTCGAGTCCCCCATGAGCCCCTGGACCTCGATCACGGCTTCCGGACCAACACCGAATTTCTCTACGACCTGCGGTGCCTTGATCCGCCTGCCCTTCACTGGATCGAACAACCAAACCCGGTCGTTCACGCACTGCATAAGATCCTTGTCACCGGTCACGATCACGACTTCGTGCCCCTGGGCCGACAGCCGTGCAGCCAAAGTCCCCAGGATGTCATCGGCCTCAAAACCCGGCACGTCGATACATTCGATCGCCATCGCCGCGATCAGGCGACGCACCAGCGGGAACTGCTGGCGTAACTCGTCGTCAGGTTCGTCGCGGTTCGCCTTGTACTCGCTATAGAGACCGCTTCGAAAGGTCTTTTGCGGTCCATCGAACGCGGCCGCCAGATAAGCGGGCTGTTCGTCGCGAATCAGGCGCTCGAGCATCGAAGCAACACCGTGAATCGCATTTGTAGGAACACCCGCAGAGGTACTCAGCGGTGGCAACGCGTAGTAGGCGCGGAAGGTAAAGAAGCTAACGTCGAGAACATAAACTCGGGCTGGTTTTGCAGCTGGCACCGACCAAAGCTCCGCGATCAAGATGTCTGATGCAAGAGGTGCATTGCGCAATCTTGACTCCCTGACAGGGCGTCGCTAGATATCGATGCCCGGCGCAGACTTCTATCGCGTGCATTAGCGCCCCCGGAACCCATGATCGAGGTAAAATCCCTCACAAAAGCATACGGATCGTTGGCTGCGGTGAAGGATATTTCCTTCTCCGTCGCGACCGGCGAAGCCTGCGGATTTCTGGGTCCCAACGGAGCCGGCAAGACGACGACGATGCGCGTCATTACCGGCTACATGCCGGCAACCAGCGGCACCGTTGCTGTGGACGGGTTCGACGTCTTCGAGCAATCCTTCGAAGTACGTCGCCGCATTGGCTATCTGCCCGAGAGCCCGCCTCTGTATCTCGAGATGCGGGTGATCAAGTACCTGGAACATGTCGCGAGGCTCAAAGGTGTGTCCCGCAGCGCGATTGGCGATGCGCGCGACCGGGTTATCGCTGCCTGCGGTCTCGACGATGTGGCAACGCGACTCTGCGGTCATCTTTCGAAGGGCTATCGCCAACGCGTGGGGCTTGCGCAGGCTTTGATCCATGATCCTGCGGTGCTTGTTCTCGACGAACCGACGATCGGTCTCGACCCTGCGCAGATTATTGAAATCCGCGAACTCATCCGTGGACTCGCCACCGAGCGAACGGTGGTCCTCTCGACACACATCCTACCCGAGGTCGCCGAGATCTGTCAGAAGGTCGTCATCATCAACGCCGGACGCATTGTGCTCGAAAGCGACATAGCGTCGCTCACGGCAGACGGTTCGCTCGAAGACGAGTACCTAAAATCGGTCAGCGGCGAACAGCCCTCCTTGACCGACGATGAGCGCGATGCCAAGGACAAGAAGGATAAGAAGGACGCGCCGAATGCGTAACATCGTAGCAATAGCGTGGCGCGATATTCGATCGGTCTTCGTTTCGCCGATCGCATATGTCGTGCTGACAGGCTTCGTTCTTCTAGGCGGCTGGTTCTTTTTCAACATGCTGGGCCAGTTCAATAGAACACTGGAAATGTACTCGGGCATGCAGGGCTACGACACGACCTGGATGAACCTGAACGACGCCGTAATCTCGCCGCTGTTGCACAATCTCTCGATCGTACTACTCATCGTCGTTCCAATGACCACCATGCGCAGCTTCGCAGAGGAGCGCAGCGGTGGGACCTACGAGCTACTATTCACATCTCCGGTGCGGGTCACCGAAATCGTGATCGGAAAGTTCCTCGCATCGACGGCACTCGTCACGCTGATGATCTCGCTGACGCTGATCTTCCCGGGTATCCTCACAATATACGGAAATCCCGAGATCGGCTTGGTCGCCAGCGGCTACCTGGGCCTCTACATGCTTGCGATCGCGTACGTTGCCGTGGGCAATTTCACCTCCGCGTTAACGAGCAACCAAATCATCGCAGCGATGAGCTCACTCGTCATCCTACTTCTCCTGTTGGTAATTAGCTGGCCGGCCGAGAGCGCAGGCCCCGTTCTCAAAGCAGTCCTTGTACACCTCTCGGCGGTCGATCACTTCAACACCATGGCACGCGGCGTTCTCGACACGCGCGACCTGGTGTACTTCGCGACGTTTATCGCAACGTTTCTATTCCTCACGCATCGTGCTGTGGAATCTGCGAGGTGGAAGTAACCACCATGGCAACCCGTGCCCCTATACTGGGAATCGTCGGACTCGTACTCGTTGCGTTCGGACTGATCTCGCACTGGATGACGTACGATCCCGCCGAGACGTTCTTCTCCTTCGGCTGGTACTCGATCGCCCACCTGAGCGCGGGAGTTATCGCAACCGTCGCGTACCTGACCATGGGGACGGGATCGACGCTCGACTTCATCAAGCGCCGGTCTACGCGCTACGGAGTCAACGCTGCCGTGTATTCGATGATGTTCATGGCCGTCATCGTCATGGCCAATTTTCTTGGCACGCGCTACCACACTCGATTCGATCTGAGCACCGAACACGTCAACAGCCTCTCCGACCAATCGGTCGCAGTCGTCGGGGCCCTCACGTCCGATCTCCAAATCGACGCGTTCATCGACGGGGGCGCCGACCCGGTTCTGGAAGAACTTTTGGCCGCGTATCGCTACGACAACGATCGCATTTCGTTTAGGCTCATTGACCCGCAGGTCAGCCCAACCATCGCGCAATCCTCAGGCATCTCTCAAGTACCGACGCTCAAGTTGATACTCGACGGAAAGAGTACGTTGGTCACGAAGACGGATGAAGAATCCGTCACGAATGGGATCCACCTGATCTCCAGCGGAGTAACGAAGAAGATATATTTCGTCGAAGGTCACGGCGAGCCGGAGACCGGAGACCAGCGCTCGCCGGGCGGCCTCGGCCAGTTCGCCGATGCCCTGCGCAATCAGAACTACGATGTGGCGACGCTCTTCCTGCCCGACGTCGCCGAGATTCCCAGCGACGCGTCAGTGGTAATCGCAGCATCGGCTCGAAAGGAATACTTCCCGCACGAACTCGAGGTGCTGTCGCGATACATGCGAGACGGCGGCAGGGTAATGTTCCTACTCGAGCCGCGCAAGAACGCGGAGATCGTCGACTTCTTGAGCAAGTGGGGCGTTGATGTCGGCGACGATGTCGTTATCGATCGCCAGGTCCGCCTCTTCGAGGGCATGACCCTTGGACTGGACCCCGTGGTCGCCGACTACGGCGATCACCCGGCCGTGGCGCAGCTCAACGAGCGCACGGTTTTCTCGCTCGCCCGCTCGGTGCTCCCGAGTCAAGAGCCCCCCGAGAACCTGTTCGCCGTGCCATTGTTCGTCACCGCGAAGACCACCTGGGCCGAGACCGACCTGGATCTTCTGTTCGACGAAGGCGAAGCACAGCAATCCGAGTCCGAGCTCGGCGGGCCCATTCCCTTGGGCGTGGCAGTTAGCGCATTCGCCGACAAGATAGGCGGACAAGGCGACGGCGAGTTCGAGATGGTCGTGTTCGGCGATACAACGTTCGTGACCAACCGATATCTGCGACAACTCTTCAATGACGCGCTCGCGCTCTCAGCGATCGGCTGGCTTGCCGGCCAGGACGAATTGATCACCATCGTACCGCGTGCCGTGCGCGCCTCGCGCGCACACCTCTCCGTCGAAGAAGCACGCACTGTTTTCTATCTCTCGGTACTCGTCGCGCCCGAACTGATTCTTCTGTGCGGAATCGCCGTTTGGTGGAGACGCACCACTTCGTGACTGCTTGGCGCACGCTGTTGGCAGCGGTCGTCGCCGCCGCCATGGCAGGCTACATCTACTGGGTCGAGAATCCGCGCATTCAGACCGAACAAGAAGCCAAACAGTTGATCCTCTTTGACCCCACGCGTGTCGACCGCGTGGAGCTGCGATATCCAAACGAACCTACGCTGGTCGTCGAACGCTCCGCGGCCGGTTGGCAACTGATCACCCCGGTGCGCGCGCCCGCCGACGGCAACACCATCCGCCTGCTTGTCGACGCGATTCGCAACGCGGAGGTCGAGCGCGGGATTCCCATCGAAGATGCCGAGGGACTAGCAACATACGGACTCGACGGCGATGGTTCGCGCGCCTACGTCTCTCTGCGTTTGGACAACGGGTCCACGTTACCTGCGATAATCGTAGGGAGAACCACGCCGGTGGGCTATCAAGCCTTCGTAAGAGTCGACGGGCGCGACGAACTCCTCGTCACCCCGCTGATCTTCCATAGCGGTGTGAAGAAGACCACTTTCGATCTGCGTACCAAAACCGTTTTCACAGTCGATCCGGCCGAGGCGACCGCCGCGACTGTCACAAGCACCCACGGCCGATACGCGCTCGAGAACGACAACGGACGATGGAAGATCGTCGAACCTGCCCCTGTGCGTGCCGATGCTAACGCGATCATGACACTGCTCAGCTCTCTCAACGCGCTGACGGCGCTCGCCTACTTCAACGACAGTGCCGTCGATCGAGACGAATTCGGGCTGTCCGAAGCGGTGGTTCGGTTCGAGGCACGCTTCGCTGACGGACACACGGAAGGCATTCGCGTAGGCGCCGCATCCGGCGACGTCTCGGAAGGCTTCTACGTGGAGCGCCTAAGCGACGGCCAAGTCTTCATGGCGCCGCCGTGGATCATGGCGCGATACGACGTCGGGCTAAGCATCCTAAAAGACAAACACCTCTTCTCGTGCAGCCTCGATGACGTTGCGAAGATCAGTATTGATCGTGCCGACGGACGCGGATTCACGCTCGAGCGCAGTCGTGGCGGCGATTGGCAATCACCCAACAGCCCACAGGCGCAACTCAATGCGCGTAGGATCGAGCGAACCGCGCGAGGCCTCGTAGAACTGGCGGGGGAATCCATTGTTTCGCAAGCGACCAAATCGAGTCACGGGCTGAACAATCCTGACGTACGCGCCGCCGTCACGGCCCTAGACGGACGTGACTGCGGGACCGCGCTGGCCGTGCGCGCCCCGGGCGAAGTCGGTTACTACGTGGCGAACGGCAACGGCGACACGGTCATGGCCATCCCCGAGTATCTTTATTCACGTCTCGACGTTCTATTTGACGATCTGATCGACGAGTAGCGTCCCCGCTCAGCCGAGCATCGCGGCCAAGAACGCATCCATCTCTTCGTCGGTACCGACGGTAACCCGTACGCCTGAGCGCAGAACATCGGTGTCGAAAAAGCGGACGAGAATGCCACACGCGCGCAACCGCGAGTAGACCGCAGCGCCACCCTCGCCTCCACATTCCAGCCAGAAGAAATTGGCCCGAGACTGCGGGATTTGATAGCCCGCCGCGCCAAGCGCCGCGATGACACGATCGCGAGTAGCGGCAACCTTGGCAACGGAACGCTGCATACACTCGTAGTCTTCGAGCGCTGCCACACCCCCCGCGATGGCCAGCCGCGACACGTTGTACGAATCCTTCACCTTGGCGAGGTCGCTGATAAGACCGGCGTCGCCGAATGCCAAGCCCAAACGCATCCCGGCAAGTGAAAACGATTTGGAGAATGTTCGCATGACGAGCAGGTTGGGATGGTCATCGAGCAGCGGTAGCGCGCTCTCCGCTCCGAAGTCCACGTAGGCCTCATCGGCGACGACCAGGCCCTTCATAGTACGTGCAGCTAATGCGATCTCGTGCGGGGGGATCGGCGTACCGTAGGGTGAGTTGGGAGAACAAAGAAACAATACCTCAGCGCCGCACGAAAGCATTTCGCCAGGAAGCGCTGCACCGGGTTCCATGGGGAATTCAAGCGTTTGAGCGCCTTCGATCGCCGCAAGCGTAGCGTACAGCGAGTAGGTTGGCACCGGGTAGGTCACGCGACCCCCGTCGCATGCGCAGGCACGCAGGCAAATGGCCAACAGTTCATCGGAACCGTTACCAACCAGCACTTGCTCGGGCCGAACCCCGTAACGTAGCGCGGCGGCTTCGCGAAGAGGATCGGCCATTGGGGCCGGGTACAGAGCAAGTCGCGATGCAGCATCGGCAACGGCCTCGGAGATACTCGGGGACGGCGGGTATGGATTTTCGTTGGTGTTTAGCTTGACCACTCGGTCAGAGCCGGTCGGCTGCTCACCCGGAACGTAGCCTTGCAGCGCCGCGACCCTCGGGGCGACAACATCGCTCACGGCGTCAGGCGCTCGGGCCGTCGAATCCTCGGTGCCCGTGGCGGACCGGACATTCGCTCTTCTAACGCTTCGATCTTCTCTGCAACCTCTTCCTTGAGTTCGCTGTCAGCCGGCAGCTTCTCGGCAGAACGCTTGTAGTAGCTAAGCGATTGCGAGACATCACCGATGAACTCAGCCGATTGGGCGAACCAGTAGTAGCCCTCACCGGTACGATCCGCCTTGTCGAGTGCGCGGCCGAGTTGCTGCATGAGCGACGGTCTATAGGGAAACAGTTCGACGGCACGCTCCAACTGCGCTACCGACTCATCGAATTCTTGACGAAGGAAGTATACTTCCCCGAGATCGGCGATCGCGTTCCAGTCCTCCTCGTCTCGCTCGACGGCCCTCGAGAGCCGCACCGTTGCTTCATCGAGTTGGTGCTTTCGCAGGTAGGCCCGGCCGAGTTCTCGATCGACCTGTCGGCCGGCCTTCTCGGCGTCCTCCAGATGTTGCACTGCCAAGTGAAAGTCGTCGCCGTGGGCCATCAGAATCCCGATCAGTTCCAGCTCGCCGGGTCGTGCCTCTGCGCTGGCCGCCGCAAGACGGCGCTCAAACGGCCCCACCGCCTGCTCACGCGTCTGCGCGTAACCGCGGACGATCGCCTGGATACGCCTGAACTCCCAACTGGGTTCTAGATGGCCGAGTTGCCATTCGTTCTTCTTGAGTACGGACTCTATATTCGCCAAACGCTCTCCGCTGAGCGGATGCGACAGAAAATAAGGTGGCACCGACGTCGGATTGATCTTCTGCTCTTCGTAGGTCTTGCGCAGCAACGCGAGCATGCCGGCCGGGTCGAAGCCCGCATCGGCCGTGTAACCGATGCCGAGATAGTCCGCCTCACGTTCGAAGTCGCGCTGGTACTTGAGCTGTTGGCTCATGCCCGCGGCGATAGCAGCCTGGCCGAGCACAGGATTTATAACCGAGAGAAACACCCCGAGGATGGTCGCATAATTGACCGCTGCGGCCTTCGCCTGCTGACGGACCGAGTGGTGCGCAGCCGCGTGAGCTATTTCGTGACCGAGAACGCCGGCAAGCTCTGCCTCGCTATCGGCGCGCGAGATCAATCCTGCATGAACGAAGATCTTACCGCCCGGTACCGCGAACGCATTGATCGAATCCTCGGCTACAACGAAGAACTCGTAATCGAACGGCTGCTCTCCCAGCGTCTCGACGAGCTTGTCGCCAATGTCTCGAACGAACTTATTGACCTCGCGGTCGTTGATCAGGGGCAATCCGCGGCGCGCCTGCTCGAGAAACTCTTCCCCCATGCGGCGCTCTTGGGCAATCGGCATCGCCGATACCGGAGCAGCAACGGCGACGACCGCCAAAGCGAGCGCAAGCCCTGCGACCGCGCTACGCAGAACTGGCAACATCAAGAGCATAGTACGTAATGATCATATCCGCGCCTGCCCGCTTGATCGATGTCATCGTTTCTGCGACGGCGCGTGGCTCGTCGATCCATCCGTTCGCGGATGCCGCCTTGATCATCGAGTACTCGCCACTAACTTGGTAGGCGGCGACCGGACATTCGAATTCGGCTTTCACCCGTTGCACGACGTCCAGATACGGAAGCGCGGGTTTGATCATGACGATATCCGCGCCTTCTTCGAGGTCCAAGGCTACTTCCCGCAGAGCCTCCAATCCGTTCGCCGGATCCATCTGATAGCTGCGACGGTCTCCGAACTGAGGCGTCGACTCGGCCGCCTCTCGAAAGGGGCCGTAGAACCCCGAGCAGAACTTCGCCGCGTACGACATGATCGGAAGATCCTCGAAATCGGCTTCATCGAGCGCTCGCCGGATGGTCCCTACCCGCCCGTCCATCATGTCGGAGGGCGCGACCATATCGGCCCCCGCCCGAGCGTGAGAGAGTGCTTCTTTCACCAGAAGGCCGCAGGTCGGATCGTTGGCGACGTCGTTGTCGTGAATAACGCCGCAATGACCGTGATCGGTGTACTCACAGAGACAAACATCGGTGATGACCATCACGCGGTCACCGTGCGCTTCCTTGATCGCGTGGACGGCACGCTGAACGATTCCGTCGTCGGCCCAAGCCGCGGTGCCGGTCGCGTCTTTCGTCTCGGGGATCCCAAAGAGCAGAACCGCTGGGATGCCCACGTCGGCAGCACGCTCGACGGACTGCACGACAGAATCCACCGATTCCTGGAACACGCCCGGCATCGCACCGATTTCGCGACGAACCGAGCTGCCCGGAACTACAAATAAAGGAAGAATGAGGTCATCGGGCGTAACCGTGGTCTCACGCAACATACGCCGAAGCGTGTCGTTCGCGCGTAGACGGCGCAGTCTTTGCGACGGAAAGCCCACGAAAAGATGCTACGGAAGCTCCGGCCTATTTGCAAAGAAGTCGATGAGATCCTCGCCTAAGCGAGCGGTCGTGTACTCAGCGGCGACGATATCCGGCTCGATACCCGCATCGCGAAGCGTGTCCGCCGTAATCGGCCCAATCGCCGCGACAACAGCGTGGCGCAGTATCGCTTCGGCCGCATCACCCGTCAGCGCAAGGAAGTTCGTCACCGTACTCGAACTGGTAAACGTCACCGCATCGATATCGGTGAGAAGCGCCGCGTCGGGTGGTGGTTGGGGTCGCCGCGTTTCATAGAGAGCCGCGACATCGACATCAGCCCCCTTCGCGCGCAGTGCGTCGGGAAGCAGCTCTCTGGCAACCGCGGCTCGCGCCAGCAGGAAGCGCTTCCCTCGTGGATCTCCAAGCGTATCGACCAACGCCTCCGCACGATACTCATCGGGACGCGCCGCAACATGAATACCGCGCTGCTCGACGATCCGAGCCGTTGCCGGCCCGATGGCGGCAACCGCGACCCCGGCCAGATCGCGAATATCATGCCCCGCATCCAGATACCCTTTGAAGAAGCGCTCAGCACCGTTTGGGCTCGTCAGCACCAGCCAATCGTAGTCGCCGACTTCTCGATAGGCTCGTTCGAGACGCTGCAGATCAGGCGGGTCGCAAATCTCGATGGTCGGGTACTCGACCACATCGGCACCTGCACGTTCGAGGATCGATGCCAGAGCCCCTGCCTGGTGACGCGCCCTTGTCACCACAATGCGCCGACCGAACAACGGCAGCGCCTGGTACCAGGCGATCTGTTCGCCGATACCTGCGACGCCTCCGACGACGATGACGCCCGGCGGCCGAAGCCGCTCGGCATCAATCGCTTCGGACAACGCGCCCACCGTCGTCCTGACGATCCGCTGTTGTGGTAGCGTTCCCCACTGCACGGCCGCCGCCGGAGTATCGGCTGCCATGCCGGCAGCCGTCAATCCACGGCTTATCTCCGCAGCCCGCAACATGCCCATCAAGAACACCAGCGTACCGCCTGAGCGTGCCAACGAATCCCAGCGCGGTTCGAACTCGGCGTGCTCTTCGCCGGCGCGTGCGGTGACAAACGTGACCGACGACGCGTGCTCTCTGTGCGTCAGCGGGATTCCGGCGTACGCAGGCACAGCCACCGCCGAGGTCACTCCGGGCACGACTTCGAACGCGATGCCTGCGCGCGCGCATGCCTCGGCCTCTTCGCCGCCTCGTCCGAAGATAAACGGGTCACCGCCTTTCAATCGAACAACCGTCTTGCCTGCGGATGCCGCGTCGACGATTGCGGCTTCGATATCGCTTTGCGCCACGCTCGTGAGCCCTTGGCGCTTGCCCACCAAACATAGTTCTGCACCCGCGGGCGCAAGTTCCAGAAGCTTTCGGTTCGCCAATGCGTCATACAAAACGAGATCGGCCTCGGCGAGAACTTCGGCTGCGCGCAGCGTGAGCAGACCCGGGTCACCCGGACCGGCTCCAACCAAGAATACGCGCCCGCTCACCGTAGCGGTCCCTCTATCTCTGCGATGATCTGTTCCCCGCCGCCGGCCAGCAGTTCGCGCCCGACTTTCTCACCAACCACCTCAGCGGCGCTCACGGGTCCTCTGCCGTGCCGACGAACCGACCGTTTGCCATCAGGCGATGCCACCACTGCGACGACAACGAGATCATCGCCGCGGCACTCGGCATACGCACCCACCGGAAGATGGCAGCTGCCACCCAGAACCCGGGCCGCGGCACGTTCCGCCGTCACGGCAGCACGCGTTGGCAAGTGGTCAACCACGATCAGTGCGCCGATAACCTCCGATGCGGATTCGCAGGCCGTCATACAGAGCGCCCCCTGGCCGGGCGACGGAATGAACTCGAAGGGGTCCAGCTCCACGCGCCCGAGCGGTGCCGTCGAGATACCCAATCGGGCCAGCCCTGCGGCAGCCAGAAAGGTCGCATCAAAGTCCCCTTTGATGAGGCGCGCCAAGCGAGTGTCGATATTGCCGCGGAGCATTTCTACGCGAAGTCCCGGTACGATTGCCTTCGCCTGCGCCGCTCGCCGTAGGCTCGTCGTCCCGATCAACGCATCGCGAGGTAGCTCCGCGAGCGAGGCTCCCGACATCGACAGGAGTACGTCGCGAGGATCATCGCGTTCGGGCACACAAGCGATACGGATTCCGTCGACCAATTCGGTGGGAACATCTTTCAAGGAGTGGACGGCGAAATCCACGTGCCCGTCGAGAAGAGCCTCGTCGAGTTCCTTGACGAACAGGCCTTTTCCGCCCGCCTCGCGAAGCGGACGGTCCGAGACTTGGTCACCGGTGGTCACCACTTCGACAATCTCACAGCGAAGACCCTTAACGGCCTCTTCCAAGCGTCGGCAGACCTGGCCGCACTGGGCCAATGCGAGTTTAGAGCGGCGCGTTCCGACACGCAGCTTCAAGACTTCTTCCCCAGACCGAAGAGCTCACGCACGCTGCTTATCAGCGCCAATCCTTCTCTCTCCGGACGATCCTGCTTGAGCGAACGCGTCGGCTCGTGCAGCAACTTATTCACAATCGCACGGGTCATCTGGTCGACCCGATCTCGGTCTTTGTCGGAAAGATGCGGCATGCGGGCAAGCGTTCTACCTAGTTCGTCTGCGCGAACCGTCTCGGCGTGATCACGCAACGCAACGATCGTAGGAACGACATCGAGTAGTTCGAGCCACTGCCAAAAACGATCAACTTCTTCCTCGACGATCGCTTCACCGGCAACGGCCTCCCTCTTGCGCACACCGAGATTGTCGTCGACCACGGCCGAGAGATCATCGAGATCGTAGAGATAGGCGTTGTCGACCGAGTTTATCTCAGCATCAAAGTTCCGCGGGACCGCCAGGTCGATGAAAAACACCGGCTTGTTTCGCCGTTCGCGCATGAGATCGGTAACTGCCGCAGCGTTGAGCAATTCGCCGCCGCCGGACGATCCCACCACCAGATCAGCCAGCGGCAGGTAGTTGGTCATGCGCTCGAACGGCACCGGCGTTCCGTCACACTTGCGAGCGAGCTCTACGGCATGTTCGTAGGTTCGATTAGCAACCATCACCCGGGCGACACCCGTACCCAGCAGGTGCTGCGCAGCCGCTTCGGCAATTTCGCCGGCCCCGACGAGCATGACCGAGGCGCCTTCAAGCGTTTCGAAGATCCGTTGCGCGAGGTTGACCGCGACTGATGCGATCGACACGGATCTTGCGGCTACATCTGTTTCGGTACGGACCCGCTTCGCGACCGCAAAACTCTTGTGAAAAACGCGGTGCAGGATCGGCCCGGCGGCGTCGGCATCGGACGAAAGCCCGAACTGTTCCTTTAGCTGACCAAGAATCTGAGGCTCGCCGATAACCATCGAATCGAGACTCGACGCGACACGGAAGACGTGTCGTACCGCCTCGCGGCCTCGCAGCTCGAACAGGTGCTCGCGGCAGGCCTCGATCGTGAGGTCCGTCGAACTGAGCAGGCCCTCGCGAAGCGCGTCGATCGCTTCATCGCCGGGCTCACAACAGGCCACCAACTCGACGCGGTTACACGTCGATAGAACGACCGCTTCATGGATAGACGGTGCATCGAGCAGCCGCGGCAGGACCGCTTCGAGACGGCCGTTGGCCAGAGCGGCTTTCTCGCGAACCTCCACCGGAGCGGTGTGGTGGTTGAGGCCGATAATGAGGAGTTCGCTAGCCACAGAACCGCCCGCGCTGCCTCAAGACCCAAACGTCCCGCCGTGCTTCCCGGCGATGGGCAGAAGGTTGACCGACAGATAGGAGATCACGACGAGGCTGAAGCCTATTATGGTAAGCGAAGCCGCGCGACGTCCGCGCAAGCCGGACATGAGTCGATACAGCAACAGCCCGCCATAGATCGACCAGGTCAGCAGCGAGAGCAGCTCTCGCGGCTCCCATGACCAGAAGCGGCCCCACGCATTGACCGCCCAGATGCCCCCGCTCAGCATTCCCAGTGTCAGAATCGGAAATCCCCACGCAAGGCAGCTGTAGTTGAGACGGTCGAGTTGCTCGAGAGACGGAAGGCGGGTGATCATCCAGCCTGGACGACGACTCTTAAGAAGGTTCTCCTGAACGAGGTAGACAACGCTTACCGCAAACGCGACCGCGAACACCGCGTTACCGAGAAAAGCCAACGTCACGTGAACCGGAAGCCAAGGGCTTCGCAGCGCATTGGGAACGACGGAGCCTCCATCGTAGAGCATCACGCCAGCCAGACTCAGACTGAAAGCAAGTGCGGATACGACGGCGCCGAGAACGGTCAGTCGATAGCGGCCGCTAATAACGGCGAACGTCCCCACCACCAGCCACGAGAAGAAAGAGAGGCCTTCGCCAAAAGTGGTCACTGGGAGCAGCCCCAACGCGTAGAGACGAGCCAGGATACCGCCGGTATGCGCGATGAAGCCCGCTGCGAGGGCGGCTGCGCCCACACGCCCCATGCGACCGCCCGGCCGCGCCACGTGGGCAGCAAACGCCATGGAGGCGATCAAATAGGCGAGCGAGCTGATTTGTAGGAGTCCAAGTTCCAAAAGGCATCACTCCCGCGCTATACGCGCATGGGGATTCCACCAATTTAGCACTGGACGATGGATATCTGAATGCCCCGGTCGAGGAGGCTCGAGCGGCATCCCAAGGACCCTACATAGGGACCTTGATGACCTGTCCCTGGCGCAATCGGCGTGGATCGCGAATCCCGTTATGGGTCTGCAATACGCGGACCGACGTTTTATAGAGCTTGGCGATGTGGGACAGGGTTTGTCCTCGCACGACCTGGTGCGTGCGGTACTTGGGCGCCGCGCCCGACGGTATCTTGACGACCTGGCCGGCCGCGAGCTTGTTGGCGTCCTTGATCCCGTTGTAATGCTGAAGCGTCGACAACGGCAACCCGTAACGCTTCGCGACGTGGGAAAGTGTTTCGCCGCGGCTTATTCGATGGTTGGCAGGTCGAGCCGCAACAACACCGGTCGAACCGCTCGTGTGGCTGCCCGAAACCGGAACCTTGAGCACAGCGCCGTAGCGCAGCCGTCTCGGGTCGCGGATCGCGTTGTGGTACTGGAGCGCCGCCACGGAGGTTCGATATTCCGAAGCGATCTCCGAGAGCGTTTCGCCACGCCGCACGCGGTGACTGGCGTAGTATGACGCCTGTTCCTGGTAGCGCACCGAAGAAGGAAGCTTCGTGTAGGCGGCTGCGAACCTCGACTTAGAAGCCGCCGGCATTTTGAGCGTGTAGCCCTTCGGTACGCGAAGGCGCCCGTTGCCTACATCGCTAGCCAGCGCGGGATTGAGTGCAACCAAGTCGCCCGAGCTTACGCCGGCGGCTTTCGCAAGATCGCCGAGCGCAACATACGCATCAATTACGTACTGCGCGGGCTGCGTATAATCGGCATCCATCGTCGGGCAGGTTTCGAGCGCCTTCGTCATAACATCGTTCGCTGCAAGGAACTCGGAGTAAAAGTTGCGAGATGCAAAGCCGAAATACCGGCTGCGGTACTTCTCAACGATCGTTGCCAGATTCTTTGTCTGGAGCTTGCGTACGGCGTAGGCGATGCCGTTGGCGCCGTGGTTATAAGCCGTAATCGCGAGCGGCCAGCTGCCCAAACGTTCGTAGTTCTCGCGCAGGTACTTGGCCGCCGCTTCGGTTGCCAATAGCGGATCGCGGCGCTCGTCAACGACGTGGTCGATGTGAAGAAAGCGGCGACCGGTTCCTCGTGTGAACTGCCACATGCCTAGCGCACTCGCGTGCGAATAGGCACCGGTTCGGTAGCCCGACTCGACCAACGGCAGCGCCGACAGCTCCTCGGGGACACCCTGTTCGGCCAACAGTTTGCGCATCGCCGGCAGCAGCGGTCGCGCGCGGCCGACCGAGTCGCAGAGTTGGTCACCCAGACCACGCTGGCCGCGGATTCTTCCCGCAAGCACGGCCGCAGACGGTGCATCGGGGCCCGCCTTGCCGAGTACTGCGGCGATTCGCTTCTCTTCGGTGGTCCTCGGAATCGACCTTTCGACTTTTTTGATGACGGTGCCCAGCCGCGCGCTCTCTTTGTTGATAAAGTCACGAATCGCACGCGCGATCGTATGACCGCTCGCCCTACCGTCGACGATACGGCTAACGTCGGCAACAGACCAAACGAGATCCATCCGATAAGGATCGTGGAAAACTATCTGACTATGCGTGTGTTTAGCGAAGACATCGGTCCAAAACTTGACGTTCGCCTCGAGCTCCGGGTAACGGATAAGACCAGCGGAATCCTCGAGACGCTTCGCGGCGTACGCCTCCAGTGGGTAGGATACGGTGGCGGTCGCGAAGATGAGGAGTAACAGCGCTAGAATGAATGCTCGTTTCATGGGGGTCGAGGGATCTCAGAGCGGACCAGCACTGTATTCTACCACCCGATCGCACAGCTTTCTATGCCGTGCCCTTTGTTGTGCCGCCTTATGCAGCATAACGGGGTGCATGGAGCCCGTAGCCGTGAAAGACACGGCTTTGGTGATCGCCTTCGAATCCGCGCCCGGAACGCTAGACCCGCGATTCGGTGTCGACGCATACTCTTCGCGAGTCCGCAGCCTCCTCTTTTCGTCGCTTCTGGAGCTGACCGCCGACGGCAACTACCGGCCTTACGCGGCGAAATCATGGAACTGCGACTTCGAGGCACTCCAGTGTCGTTTCGATCTGCAGTCGGGACTCACGTTCCACGACGGCTCGCATCTCGACGCATATGACGTCGCGGCGACCTATGCTGCCATCCTGGCTCCGGACAGCGGATCGCCGAAGAAGGCGCAGCTCGAAGGCATCGAGCGGGTCGAAGCCCGCGACGCTTTAACCGTCATATTTGACTTGACCCATGCATCACCGACGATTCCCGAAGCGGCAACGCTGGGGCTGCTCCCCTCCGAGTTGGCCTCGCAGCCACGCCTGGCACCGGACGATATTCAAGGTTCAGGCCCCTACCGCATCTCCGAGTACGAGAGCGAAGAGCGAATCCACCTGCGCGCTTTCTCTAACTATCAGCGAGGCGCACCGCACATCGATGCGCTCGAGATCCGCGTGGTCCCCGATGCGCTCATGCGCGCCATGGAGCTGCGTCACGGCACCGTCGATCTAGTGCAAAACGCAATCGACCCCGACACGGTTGAATGGCTCGCGGAGAATGCCGCCGAGCTGCAGGTGATTCGCGCGCCGTCGAGCAACTTTCAGTACCTCGGGATGAATTTCAACCACCCCGCCCTTTCCGATCGCCGCGTGCGCCGTGCAATCGCTCATGCCTTGGACCTCGACATCATCGCGGAGCATCTACTCGGCGGAGCCGCCCAGCGGGCAAGCGGTCTATTACCGCCGCAGCACTGGGCGTATTACGGCGACGTACCTCGTTATGACCACGACCCGGCTCGTGCCATCGCGTTACTCGATGAAGCCGGCTACCACGACCCCGACGGCGACGGCCCGCAGCCGAGACTTCGCCTGAGCTACAAGACCACGACGCAGGAACTACGACGACGCATCGCAGAAGCACTGGCGGCACAGCTCGGTCACATCGGGATAGAACTTGACGTGCGCACGTACGAGTGGGGGACGTTCTTCGCCGATATACGCAGCGGCAACTTCGACCTCTACACGCTCGAATGGGTCGGCATTGTCGACCCGGATATATTCCGGCAAGTGTTTCACTCGGCGATGATGCCACCGACCGGCAACAACCGTGGTCGCTATTCGGATGCAGAAATGGATCGATTGACCCAGGCCGGTCTCACTGCGCTGGACCCCTCGGAGCGCCGTGAGATTTATGCGCGCGTGCAGGAACACGCGGCCCGAGAGCTCCCGTATGTGTCGCTGTGGTGGCCGGAGCGCGTCATCGTTGCGACGAAGCGCCTCGAAGAATTCACGCCACATCCCGGGGGCACACTGCTGGGCCTGGCCTCGGCACGCCTGCGGGCCAAGAAATAGTGCGCTCGGCTATGGCACCAGATCGGCGAGCGTGCGCTCGGCTATGGCACCAGATCGGCGAGCGTGCGCTCGCCGATGCGTACATCGCGAGCGTCGAGGACGTCGCGGAGGAAGGCGCGGACGGTGTCGTTGTCTTGATCGTGCGCGAGTTCAAGCAGGTCGGCTCTTCCGCCACGTAGCACATCGAGCACCCGCGACAGCGCGATTCGATCTGGACTCAGCGAAAGGTAGCAGCGCTCGGGCACCGCGTCGCTCACGTGCACCAAGCCATCGTCGCCGAGCGCATTCACGATGTCGCGGATCATACTCTGCGGCACGTCCATCTGGTTGGCTAGATCTTCGATCGACGGTGCATCCCGTTTCGCCAGCGCGGCCGTCGCCAGCTCCGCCACGATCGACAGCCCCGCACGCTCGCGCAGAACGTGCCCGGTACCGCCTGAGCGCCGACGCTCGCGGCTGTACGACATGACGTTCTGCACCGCAAACGAGATCTCAGCGCCGAAGAGCACAATCACCCAGCTCACGTAGACCCACGCCATCAGCAGCGGTAGCTGCGCCATCGCGCCGTAAATCGCATTGTAGTTGCCGACGCCGAACTGGAACTGGATGTAGGTCCACTGCGTGAGATGCCAGATCGAGCCGGCGATGATACCGCCGGTGAGCGCCGGTACCAGACGCACGCGCGTGTTCGGGATGGCCATGTACAGGAATGCGAAAAGGAACCACATTACCGCGTACGCTGCGTAGCCGAGCACCGCCTCCGTCGCGAGACCGACACCGTAGGCGTTCGTGAGCACTTCCATCCCACGGCTGCTGCGAACGGTGGCCGTCAAACTGGTGGCCACCGCGAGCAGAATCGGCGCGATGAGCAGAACGCTGAAATAGTCGGTAACACGCCTAACCAGCGTTCGCGGCGACGCATCGCCCCAAATCGCGTTAAAAGAATGCTCGATGTTGGTCATCACGGAGACGAACGTCAGAAGCAGAATCGATCCGCCGATCACGCCCAGCCCGGCGAAACTCGTATTGTCGATGTACGAGACGATGAGCTCGATCGCGTCGGGAGAGAGCAGCGTCGCTTTTCCGAGAATGAGTTCCTCGAGCCGATCACCGCGCCAGCCGAGACCACGAAGGACGGCAAACGACAGCGCCAAGGTCGGCACCAGAGCCATCAGCGATGCGAAAGTGAGCGCCGAAGCGCGAACCAGGCAGAGATCCTGAAAGAAGCCCTCAATCGTGATGAAACCGACTCGGATAGCCGCCACAAAGGCGCGTGTGAAGCGCGAAGCGCCCTCGGTCCCGATGCTCCAGAGCTCAACGAGAAGAAAGCGACCGGCCCGTTCGAAGGCCCTGAGAGGTGATGCCTGGCTCATGTGTATCCCGCCGGTGACCGCCCATACTCGAGGAGGGCTGCATGAGAGATTAGCCGACGACCGAGTGTAGCATGTATTGTGCGGGGACAGAGCGCTGCCGTATCGAGGCCTGCGCGCGTTAGTCGATGCTAAACTACACCGTACACAGGATTCTCGCTGCGATCCCAACCGCGCTGGGTGTAGCGACCATGGTTTTCCTGCTCCTACATGCCATCCCAGGCGATCCGGTCGACGTCATGCTGGGTGAGACCGCGGCACGCGCCGACCGTGCCGAGTTGCGGGCCCACCTGGGACTCGACCAACCAATATTCACGCAGTACGCACGTTTCATGACCGGCCTGGCGCGCGGAGATATCGGCGAAAGCATCCACACCGGCCGACCCGTCGCAGAACTCGTTGTCGAACGATTCCCGGCAACGGCGGCGCTCGCTGCCGCTGCCGCGCTGGCCGCCGTCTTGATAGCACTGCCCCTGGGACTACTGTCGGCGGCTCGCCCCGGGAGCCTGGTAGATCGCGCGTCGCTTACCGGCAGTCTGCTTGGAACCGCCCTGCCCAACTTCTGGCTCGGGCCCTTACTGATCCTGTTCTTTGCCGTCCAACTCGGGTGGTTCCCTGTGTCGGGCAACGACGGCCCCATGCATTTGGTCCTACCGGCGATCACGTTGGGCTTGTCTCTTGCGGGAATTCTCACGCGGATGACACGAAGTACCGTGCTCGAAGCGATGCATGAGGACTACATCAGAACGGCGCGTGCGAAGGGCGTCGGAGAAACCGCTGCCATCGCCAAGCACGCTTTGGCAAACGCGATCACACCGATCCTGTCCGTGCTCGGCCTACAACTCGGTTCGCTGCTGGCCGGTTCGGTGATCACGGAAACGATATTCGCGTGGCCGGGCCTCGGGCGGCTAACGGTGCAAGCCATCGCTACGCGAGACTACCCGGTCGTCCAGGGCTGCGTGCTCATGATCGCCGGAAGCTACGTACTCATCAACCTCGCCACCGATCTTGCGTACGCGTGGGCGAACCCGCGCGTGCGCTACGGGGAACAGGAGTAAACCGGTGGCCGGCGTGCTCGCTGCGAAACCAGTCTGGCGTTCCTCGCTCGTCGCAGGCGTCGTATGCTTCGCCTTGTTGGTGGTCGCAGCGCTTTTCGCGCCCCAGATTTCACCGCATGACCCGCTCGCCCAAAACCTCGCGGCCGACTTGGAGAGCCCGAGCGTCGAACACCCGTTCGGACGAGACAAGCTCGGGCGCGACCAGCTGAGTCGCTTGATTTATGGTGCGCGCGTTTCGCTCGAAGTCGGTATCATCACCGTAACCATCTCACTGTTGATCGGTGTCTTCCTCGGTGCCGCTGCCGGTTTCGCCGGCGGAGCAGTTGATTACTGGATCATGCGACTGGTCGACGTCCTGCTCGCCTTCCCGGGCATCCTGCTGGCTGTCGCCATGAGCGCTGTGCTCGGTCCCAGCCTCTCGAACGTGATCATCGCGCTGAGCCTTCTCGGCTGGACGGGGTACGCACGCCTGGTGCGCGCCGAAGTATTGGGTATCAGCAAGCGCGAGCATGTAGAGGCGGCCACGGCGCTCGGAGTTCCCAGTCTGCGCATCGTAGCACGCCATATTCTTCCCCTGCTCGGCGCACCTCTCGCCGTGCAGGCCACGTTCGGCATGGCCGGCGCAATCGTTGCCGAGGCCAGCCTGAGCTTTCTCGGTCTCGGCGTACAGCCCCCAACTCCATCTTGGGGCGCAATGATCAACGAGGGACGCCACTTCCTGCTCGTTGCGCCGCACCTGACGTTCTACCCCGGCATAGCCATCCTCGTTACGGTGCTGGGTCTCAACTTCTTGGGCGACGGATTGCGCGATTGGCTGGACGTTCGCGCGCGCTAGCGCTGACACTGCGGGCAATAGAACGAAGACCGCTGGCCAACCACAACGGCCTTGATCTCGGTCGCACAAACGGAACACGGCTCGCCGGCGCGATCGTAAACACGCCTGCGCCACTGATAGCCACCGCGCCGCCCGATCCCGTCGAGAAAATCGGAGATCGTAGATCCTCGATGCTCGATGGCTTCGGAGATAATCGCGCGCACCGACTCGGCCAATCGATCGCAGTCGCTGCGAGTTAGACGCCGCAGCGCACGACGCGGTCGAACACCGGCCACGAATAGCGCTTCGTTCACATAGATGTTTCCGAGGCCTGCGACCACACGTTGATCCATCAAGACGTCCTTGAGCGAGCGTTTCGTGCGACGACCGTGCGCAAAGAGATAGGCACCGTTGAAACGTGTCGCGTCGAGTGGTTCCGGGCCCACCCCTTCGAACAACGAAGCGTCGTCTGGTTCCCGAAGCGACATTGAACCGAAACGACGCGGGTCGTTAAATACCAAGCTCGCGCCTGAATCGAGGAAAACGACAACGTGGTCGTGCTTGTCTCCGGCCGCAGTTTCGCTTTCGTGGAAAAGCAACCTCCCGCTCATGCCGAAGTGCACGACCCAAACCCTGTCGTCATCGAGCCAAAGCAACAGGTATTTCGCACGCCGAGCAAGGCTACGGATCGTGCGTCCCATCAGCCCCTGCTCGAAATGCTCATCGATCGGCCATCGTAGATCGCGACAGCGCACGTCCACCCGTTCGATACGCTTGCCCGTGACCCGCGGCTCGAGCGTTCGGCGAATCGTCTCGACCTCGGGAAGCTCAGGCATGGCCTTCTAGTTCTGCATGAAGTCGCGCAGAAAGGTTCGCGAATGTCTCGAGGTCCACGGTTTCCGGTCGTCGCTCCGGATGCACACCCACCGCATCCAACAACTCACCGCCACGGCCTTGCCCAAGCCGCTCATCGATCCACTTCCCCAGTGAGTTACGAACCATCTTTCGCCTTTGCGTGAACGCCGCCGCCACAAGCTGCTCGAAGACACGCATGGAACCAACTTCAAAACGCGGCGCCGGCAACGGAACGATGCGGACAAGTTGCGAACTCACCTTTGGCTGCGGTCGAAAACAGGTCGCGCGAACGATGCGTCCGGCTTCGACATCGGCAACGAGTTGTGTGTGAATCGCCAGGATGCCGTAGGCCTTGCCACCGGGACCAGCCAGCAAGCGCCCGCAGACTTCTTTCTGCAGCATGACGACAGCCGCACTTACCCGCCATGGTTCGCTCAAGAGACGCCGCACTATGGCGATACCTGTCTCGTAGGGCAGGTTCGACACGACGCGGGTCGGGCCGGGCATCAATTCAGCAAGATCCACGTCGAGTGCATCTGCGTGGTAGACCGTCACGCGACCATCATCCGCAAAACGTTCGCGCCAATGCGCAGCAAGCCGCGGATCGATCTCGACGAGAGTCAGGCGACGGGCACGCTCAGCCAACAACTCCGTCAGCGCCCCCTTGCCCGGACCAATCTCGACAACGTCGGTATCGTCGACGTGCGCCCACGAGACGATCTGTTCGCAGATATTGCGATCGACCAGAAAATTTTGTCCCCAGCGCGCGCGCGTACTACGACCCGTCACGGCGCTTGCCAGCGCGGTCCGAGCGGAAGTCGTGAGGTGACGACGAGTTCGTCGTCGGCGAAACCATGAGCTCCGCGCAGTACCGCCGTGCGCGCAATCATCGCGGCGTTGTCAGTGCACAATGACATCGGTGGAACGACGAGCTCCCCGCCAACGGCCTCCATCGCTTCGGCCGCGCGGTGGCGTAGACGGCTGTTTGCCGACACACCGCCGACGATCGCCAACCGGGACACGCCGAGCAGTTGGGCGGCTCGTTCGCAGCGGTCGATGAGAACGTCGACGATGGCTTCTTGAAACGACGCACAAATATCCTCGACGCGGATCGAGTCCGAGCGCGTTCGCAAAAAATCCCATAACGAGGTCTTCAGTCCCGAGAAGCTCAGGGCCAGCGGGTCGCTTTTGACTCGCCCGCGCGGAAACCGCACTGCCGCTGGATCCCCCTCGCGCGCGAGGTCGTCGATAATCTTGCCGCCGGGATACCCGAGGCCGAGCATTTTCGCACCCTTGTCGAAGGCCTCGCCGGCCGAGTCGTCGCATGTCGATGCGACCTCCGCGTAGTCACCAATGTCGCGAACTAGGTAGAGGGCCGAGTGCCCGCCCGATACCAGCAAAGCGAGAAACGGCATCTCAATGTCACTCTCGAGGGTTACCGAGAGAACGTGTCCTTCGAGATGATTGATGCCCACCAGCGGCAATTTCGTTCGCAGGGCCAAGCCCTGGGCCGCGGACACGCCGACCAATAGCGAGCCCACCAAGCCGGGGCCGCGCGTGACCGCGAGAAGGTCGAGGTCCCCGTATTCGAGCTCCGCTCTCTCCATCGCAAGCCGCACTACGGGCGCGATGGACTCCAGATGACGTCGCGCAGCGAGTTCGGGGACGATACCGCCGTATTCGGCGTGAATGTCGTCTTGAGACGAAACGATGTTACAAAGAACTACGTTGTCGTCCACCACCGCGGCCGACGTATCGTCGCACGATGTTTCGATCGCGAGAACTTTCATCGCGGCATTCCGGCCTGCGCCCCTCCGGATGCCATGTCCGTAAGCCACTGTACTTCATCTTGCAGCGCGGGATCTGGTGGTAGCAGCCTTCGCGCCTGCTGCAAGAATCCGCTCGCGCGCTCGAGATCTCCGCGCCGAGTGTAGATATGGCCCAGATACAGGTAGGCGAATCCTTCACCACCGTCGACGGCGATCGCGCGCTCGAGCAGATCGAGTGCTCTCTCGGTATTGCCCTCTGCAACCGCGTTGCGCGCAGCCGCTGTCATTCTCAGATGGGTTAGTCGCGTCGCCGATGCACCGGCGTAGTCCGCACGAGCTATCGCAGCCCCCAGAACCAGGTCGCCGCGCCGCAGGACCGCAGGACCTTCAGGGGGAACCTGCTCGTCAATCCACCCAGCCCAGCTTCTCGCTTCGCGATGCTCGCGCTTGATGCGACGTTTCTCACGCTCCTCGCTTTGGTATTTGGCTCGGCGTTCCTGTTTGGCCCGCTCCAGCTGCGCGTCCGACACGTAGGAACCGGTGGCACAGCCCGCCGCGAGGACCGCGGAAACCACCAGCGCAAATACGGCCAAACAGGCGACCCGCAATCTTGATAACAACAGAGTATTCACGACCGAACCGAAGACATCGAGCCTACCGCCTCGCGATGCGTGTCAGTGCGCACGGCAGCGCAGCGAGACTTCTTCGCCTTCCAGGAATGCCTCGCGCACTGTGTCGCGGCAAGCCCATGTCGCGACCATACCGCTATCGATATCGACGTCCTCAAAGACAATTCCTTCAGGAACCTCGAACGGGCGTGGTTCTTTACCCGCGGCGGCGTACTTCATGAACTCCGTCCAAATCGGCAGCGCGGCGGTAGAACCCGTGAGTCCCAACTTCCTGCTATGGTCAAAGCCCACCCAGACAACGGCCAACACATCGCGCGTATAGCCGGCGAACCATGCATCGTTATAGTCGTTCGTCGTACCGGTCTTGCCCGCCGCCGGAGGTGTGAACCCGATGCGGCGAAGTTTACGCGCCGTCCCTCTTTCGACCACGCCTTCGAGTAGATGGGTTACAAGATAGGCATCGGCCGGCGATATCGCGCTGCGAATCGCGATACGATTGCCCTCGACCACACCCCCTTCACGAGAAACGACTTTCGCGATCGAGATCGGCTCCGTCGCCAGCCCACCGGAGGCAAATACCCCATAGGCGCGCGCAATCTCCAGCGGACTCACCTCCCAGCCACCCAGCGCAATCGCCGGTAGAGCAGGAATCGATTCGTCTATGCCAAGACGAACCGCCATGTCGCGCACGGCCTCTATTCCGACATCGCGCGCGACGCTCGCGGTTGCCGCGTTGAGCGAGAGCTCGAGCGCGCGGCGTATGGTTACCGGTCCAAAATACTCGTCATCGTAGTTGTGCGGCTCCCACTGTTTCTTGTCGTATTCCCAGATGAACGGAGCATCGTCGACAATCGTCGTCGGCAGGTAGTGCACACTACCTGGAGATTCTGCGGACAGCGCCGTCAAATAGACGATCGGTTTAAACACCGAGCCCGGCTGTCGCTTGGCGTCCGTGACGCGATTGAACTGCGTGCTGCGGTAATTACGCCCGCCGACCATCGCGACGATTGCACCTGTTCGCGGGTTCGTCGCGATCAGAGCGGCCTGCAGGCCACCCCCACCTGGCTTGGTGAGAAACGGAAAATCCTGCTCGAGCCGCGACAATCCTCCACTGACCGCCTGCTCGGCGGCGTTCTGAAGCTCCGGATCAAGCGTCGTAAAGACCGAGTACCCCTCGCTTGTGAGGACCTCGTTGGGGAAGGTCTCTTGCAACTCGCGACGTACGTAGTCGACGAAATACGGAGAACCTTGCGTCGAAGGCGGCGGTGCCACCACGGCAAGCGGTTCGCCGAGCGCAGCTTTATACGTACGCTGGTCGATCTCGCCGGCCCGGAGCATGGTTCGCAATACGACGTTGCGCCGTTCGAGCGCGCGGTCGGGATGCGTGTGCGGGCTGTAGTAGTTGGGCGCCCGGATTAGCCCCGCGAGAAGCGCGATCTGCCCCATGCCGAGTTCACGCGGTTCACGCCCGAAGTAGAACTTCGCGGCCTCCCAAATACCGTGCACCCCAACGGGCCCCTTCTGCCCGAGATAGATCTCGTTGAGATAACTCTCGAGAATAGCTTCCTTACTGAAGTTCTTCTCGGCGACCAAAGCCATGACCGCTTCCTTGAGCTTGCGCGTCAGCGTGCGCGCATCGGTCAGAAAGAAGTTCTTCATCAGCTGCTGGGTTAAGGTTGATCCGCCCTGGCGCACGCCGCCGGCGCGCAGGTTGACGATCACAGCACGTGCGAGCCCCCTGAGATCCAAACCGAAATGCTCGAAGAAACGCCGGTCTTCAACGGTGACGACCGCTCGCACAAGCGGCACCGGTATCTCGGCCAGCTTCATCTCTCGCCGGTCCTCTTGGATATCGCCGTGCAACCCGGTGACCACCACCGGTTCGAGCGAAACATCGAACAGGACCTCGTCGCTGTCCAAGTCAGTAATCGCGGAAACGAACTCCCGGCGGCTCAGCTCGATCCGCACGCCGCGGCCACGCTCACGGTAGCTGGGGTACTGGAAGGCCTTTAGCCGGATCTCCACAGTCGGGGGAAACTCGACCAGGCGATACTCGCCGCGCGCTGTCGGTAACACCGGCACTTGCCGGTAACCAAGGCGGGTGAGCCGCTGGACAAGCGAGTCACGGCTAAGCGGCATGCCGACGTAGACCGGATAGTGATCAGAGTAGATCTTTGTCGGAAAATCCCAACGTCGACCGTCGAACTTAGCCGCAAGGAGTTCTTCGACGTTACCGTAAAAGACCCACCCGGCCGTCAACGCCACAGCGAGAAGCGGCGGCACGACAAGAGCGAACAGAGTGAGAAATGGGAGGCGCCGCTTCGGCGGCGGCGCCTCCCACGCGTAACTCACTCCTCGGCCGGCTTGATGACGCGGAACAACGTCTGATCCCCGCGGCGCACCAGCACGAGAACGCTCTCGCCGTCATCGCGAGCGGCAAGCCGATCCCTGAAGTCCTCGACGTTTTCGACCGGCGCGTTGCCCACCATCTCGATCACATCGCCCGGCTGCAGTCCGGCTTCCTCGGCCGGCGACCCGCGCTTCACCGATGACACGACAACACCGGTCGCACCGTCGTCAAGACCCAGTTCCTTCGCGACATCGGGAGTAATTTCCTGAACCGACATGCCGAACTCTTCGGCCTTGACGGGCTTGGCTTCCGCCGCCGCATCTTCAAGCTTGCCGACTTCGATCTTGATCTTCTTGCGCTTGCCCTTGCGGATGACGATGACCTCTACCTTCTCGCCAACGGGCGTGTCGGCAACAATTGTTGGAAGGTCGTCGGAATCGGGCACGATGGTACCACCGAATTCGATGATCACGTCCCCTACTTCGATGCCACCCTCGGCGGCCGGACTCTCTGGGTAAACCTTCGCAACCAGTGCACCGGAATCGCCTGGAAGGTCCAGAGAGGAAGCAATGTCCTCGTCGACCGGCTGAATCAGTACACCGAGCCAACCACGTGTGACAAAGCCCGTGTCTTTGAGCTGCGGCACGATGTTGCGCGCCATATCGATCGGGATGGCAAAACCGATGCCGATGTTCCCGCCCGAGCGCGAGAAGATCGCACTGTTGATGCCGACAACCTGGCCCGCCAGGTTGACGAGCGGGCCACCCGAGTTACCGGGATTTATGGCTGCGTCGGTCTGAATGAAATCGTCGTATGGGCTCCTGTCCGGGCGATTGATGCGACGCCCCTTCGCTGAGACGATTCCCGCGGTAACGGTGTGGTCGAGTCCGAAGGGATTGCCGATCGCGAGCACCCAAGCGCCCACCTTAAGATCGTCGGAGCGACCGAGCGGCAGAGGCGTGAGATTGTCCACGTCGCTGATCTTGATCACAGCGATGTCGGTCTTCGCGTCGCTGCCGATCACCTCGGCTTCGTGCTCTTCTTCGTTGTAGAGCTTGACGATGATCTTTGTCGCTTCCTCTACCACGTGATGATTGGTGATGATGAAGCCCTCAGCGTCGAGAATGAAGCCCGATCCTAGGCTTCTACGAGGCCCCGGGCGGCGAAAGAAATGATCGAACGGGTCCTGCCCGCGACCGCCGCGTCTCTCGGATTCTTCGGGAGCTTCCGACACCGTCGCGATGTTTACGATCGACGGCCGCAGGCCCTCGACCAGGCCCGTGAAGTCGGGCAACGCAACCGCCGCGTGATTCGCGGCTGCGACCGGAAGCATCAGTGTCGACTCGGTGGCAACAGCGACGACCTGGTCGGCCGGCGCGCAACTTTGTCTGTTGAGCGAGGCGGTAATGCCGATGCCGATGATGGCACCCGCCAATAGAGTAGCGGTTAGAACCGAGCGACCCATATTCATCAAGTAGTCTCCTGTGGATCGGATTGCGCGCGTGTTTCGCGGACGAACTGCATGCGCAGCTCGTAGAGCATCTCTTCCATCATATGCGCTTCGTCCTCATCGAGATTGCCGCGCGTTTTTTCCTCGAGCATTGCCAGAATGTCGATCAGGCCTTTCGCCCCCGCGAGATCCTTCTCGACGGCGCCGGTAGCCGGGTCCGGTGCGAGCCCGAGCAACATGAGGGCCTGGCTCGCCAAACCGAACGCAAAGCTCGAGAAGTTGATCTCGCCACCGCGCGGTGCGTCATCAGGCGCTGCTCCAGGGGCTGACTGCGAAGCCTCCTGTGCCGCTGCGTGCGCGGCCTCCAGCGGGTCCTGCTCCGCGTCAGACGTCTGGGCCGCATCCGGGCCGTCGGCGGCGTCGGGCCGCTCCTCTCCGCTCCCTGAGAAGCGTCTGTGGTCTTTCACCGTGAAGCCTTCGTCGGGCTCTTTCGGTTCGTCTTCGGCCATTACATGGTACCTCCGGCGCGGTTTCCGCCGTTCTAACACGCACCGGCGCAGATGGAAGCTGGCCCTCGTCAAGCCCCCGACAAGACCCCGACAAGACCCCGACAAGCCCCCGACAAGACCCCGAGTTGTTACTTCATAGACGGTCGCCCAACGGATTTATTCGTTGACTTGCGGGCGGAGCGTCCCTATAGTTTCGCTGTTTCCTCGCTCTCGGCGCTTCATAAACATGCCTTCTTCCGATCAAGTAGCGGCGTCACCGCTTGAGCTGATCGGCAACACTCCGATCATTGAACTCTCACGGGTGGTGCCACCTGGTGCCGCACAGATCGTGGCGAAACTAGAATCCCTGAACCCCGGCGGAAGCGTGAAGGATCGGATATGCCTGGCCATGATCGAGGCGGCCGAGGCCGACGGAACGCTCAAGCCGGGAGACACCATCATCGAACCTACCAGCGGCAATACCGGCATCGGGCTGGCGCTGGTAGCTGCGGCCCGGGGCTATCGGCTGCTGCTCACCATGCCCGATACGATGAGCGAAGAACGACGCGACATTCTCAGGGCCTACGGTGCCAACCTCGTTCTGACCGAAGATTCGAATGGGATGCACGAAGCCATTCGCGCGGCCGAACAGATCCTCGAGGAACACCCCGAGTACTTCATGCCCGCGCAGTTCTCGAACACCGCCAACCCCGAGGCGCATAGACGCACGACCGCACGTGAGCTGCTTGAGCAGTGTGGACACATTCATTCGCTCGTTGCAGGCGTAGGCACAGGGGGTACCATCACCGGTGTGGGCAGTGTGCTCAAAACGGAGAACCCCGACATCGAGATCGTCGCCGTCGAACCGGAGCGGTCGCCGGTCCTCTCGGGAGGAGAGCCCGGCTTTCACGATATCCAAGGCATCGGAGCCGGCTTCGTTCCCGACGCACTCGACGAGGACATCATCGACCGCGTCATCGCCGTCAGCGATGAAGACGCGATCAGCATGACCCGCCGCCTCGCTCGTGAAGAGGGCCTGCTGGTCGGCATTTCTTCCGGTGCAGCGTGCGTAGCCTCGATCCGTATCGCCGAAGAACTCGGTGAAGGCTCTACCGTCGTCACCATTTTCTCAGACAGCGGTCAACGATACCTTACTACCAACGTCTTCACCGACGAGGCGGCAGCGTCGTGAGTACAACGAGTCCTATCGTCCACGAAAAGCTCAAGCGGCTCAGGGGCATCCTTGCCGACATGGGCTCAATGGTTGTCGCATTTTCCGGCGGCGTCGACTCGACCTTCGTCTTACGAGTTGCAACCGATGTCGCCGGTCTCAAGGTGCTGGCCGTCACTACCGACTCACCGACCAACACCGACGCCGAGATTGACGAGGCTCGCGACCTGGCGCGCACGTTCGGTGCGCGCCACCACATCGAAGAAGTAAACGAGCTGGATACTCCCGGCTACGCCGAGAATCCGGCCGACCGCTGCTACCTTTGCAAACAGACGCTCTATCCCTTGTGCCGCAGATTGGCCCAACAAGCGGGCCTCGAGTGGGTGGTCGACGGCGTGAACTGCGACGATCTCGGCGATTACCGCCCGGGCCTCAAGGCGGCCGAGGAATTGTCCATTCGTCACCCCCTCGTCGAAGCCGAGCTTACCAAGCGCGAGATCCGTGAACTGTCCGCCTTTTACGGTTTATCCACCGCCGACAAACCGGCGTCGCCATGTCTCTCTTCGCGATTCCCCTACGGGACGATGATTAGCAAGCAGCGACTCGGCCAGGTCGCTGACGCCGAAACGTTCATGCGCGAACTCGGGTTCGTCGAGCTACGCGTACGCCATCTCGGCAACGATGCTCGTGTTGAAGTATCGGGCGCAGAGATCAATCGGCTCGACAACTCCACGCTGCGCGCTCGCATCGTGGATCGCCTGAGAACCCTGGGCTTTACCGAGGTCGAGATCTCGCAAACGCCGTTACGGTCGGGAAGCCTGAACGACGTGCTCGGTCAGCCTTGAACCGCTTCTAGAATCGCGCGCACGACTTCCAAGTCTTCGGGCTTGGTCACCTTCATATTGAGAGCATCGCTTTCGACAACCGACACCGTCACACCGGCGCATTGTTCTGCTAGCGTCGCATCATCGGTCGCAACGAATCGCGTTGCCAGCGCATGATCGTGCGCCTTGCGAATAACGTCGTAGCGAAACGCTTGCGGCGTCTCTATCAACCACGCCTTGTCACGATCGAGCGTTTCGGTGGCACCGTCTTCGGTGTCGATGCGAAGACTATCGGCAGGGCGTGAGCCGGCAGTAGCGGCGCCGTACTCGCTAGCCGCCGCCAGCACCCGCAGTACCGTTGATTCGGTCACCAGCGGACGGGCAGCATCGTGGACGCAAACCAGCGCGACCTCACCCTCGATGGTCTCGATCCCGTTGCGCACAGAGTCTTGCCGCGTTTCTCCGCCGGCGACGGTTCGTAGCGCGCAACCCGGCCAGTCGACACCGACTAGAGCTTCTTGAATCTCCGGCATTGCGCCTTGAGGCGCGACCACGATGGCCTCGACGATGTGCTCAATCCCCCGGAACGGTTCAAGCGCCAAGCGGACCAAGGCCTGCCCGCCGATTTCGACAAGCGCTTTGTGCCTACCGACGCCGAGCCTGACGCCCGAGCCGGCAGCGGGAATGATTAGTGCTGTTCTCACTTGCCTATGCTGCCTAAGCACGAGACGGAACAAAAGAGCGGGAGGAACCTTCCGGCGCCTCCCGCTCTTGGTCACCCGAGGGTGACCAACCCAGCTGTACGTGGCTCAGTGACCGAAAATGGTCTTGAGCTCGTCCATTATTTTTTCTTCGCTGTGTGCTTTCGCGATGGCCAGTTCCTTCACCAGTAGGTTTCGGGCCGTATCGAGCATTTTGCGTTCGCCAAACGAGAGTTCCTTGTCGCCCTTGAGCATGAAGAGATCGCGCAAAACCGCAGCAATTTCGAGTACCGAGCCGGTTTTTATCTTTTCCGTATACTCACGGTAGCGGCGGTTCCAGGTCGCCTGATCCACGCGGACACGCTTCTCGCGCAGCACCTTGTACACCTTGGTCACCATGTCTTTGCCGATGACTCGGCGCAGGCCGACCGATTCCACCTTGCCGGTGGGGATCATGATCTTCATATCGGAATCGAGAATTCGCAGAGTGTAGAACTTCATCTCCTCGCCGGACATTTTTCGCGATTGGACATCTTCGATCACGCCGACACCGTGAGCGGGGTATACGACCTTCTCGCCGATTTTAAACTGCTTCAAGGGGACCTCCTTATCCTAGGTAGAGAGCTGCAACCCAGTATTTTAGCGGGACTTAGTCGCCTAGTCAAAGTGATAGTTGTCCAGGAAGAGGCCTACATCAGATGCCGCGAAGGGCTCCGATCACGGATTGGACACTGCTTTCACCCATTCGAGTCAATGTGCCCGCAATCTCATCGGCGATGCGCGCAGGCGCGGCCGGGTCAAACAGCGAGGCAGTACCGACGTGAACAGCAGACGCGCCGGCCAGAAGGAACTCAACGGCATCGTCACCGCTCACGATCCCGCCACCGCCGACAATAGGAATCGATACCGCCTGAGCGGTTTCGAAAACTAAGCACAGAGCGACGGGTTTGATCGCCGGCCCCGACAAACCACCCGTCGTGTTGCTCAGAATCGGAGCCCGCGCGTCAACGTCTATGGCCATACCCTTGAGCGTATTGATCAAATTGAGCGCATCTGCACCCTCATCCTCGGCCGCCCGTGCCACCACGGTGATGTCGGTGACGTTGGGCGTAAGCTTTACCCACAACGGCTTGCTCGTCGCACGGCGCGTTGCGCGCACCAGCTCGCCGGTAACCTTTGGGTCACTCGACGGAGGAGGATTCCACTCCGGACTGTTCGGGCAGGCAAGGTTCAGCTCGATCGCATCGACCCCCTCCAATGCGTCGAGCCGCCTAACCACCTCTTCGTACTCGGCGGGGGTCGTTCCCCAACAGTTCGCAATCACTCGGGGACCGAGTTGTCGCAGCCGAGGAAGCTTTTCGACGGCAAAAGCGTCAACGCCAACGTTTTGCAACCCGATCGCGTTGAGCATACCGCCGGCGGTCTCGACCATCCGGGGGGCCGGGTGCCCTTTGCTCGGCGCTACAGAGAGCCCTTTGACCGAAACACCACCGACGCGGTCCCAGTCGACCAAGCCGTCATACTCGATGCCGTAGCCGTAAGTACCCGCAGCCGCGACAACCGGTGTTCGCAGAGAGAGCGTGCCAACGTGGGTCGACAGATCAACCACAAGCTACCAGCGGTACAGGGCTGCGCCCCAAGTGAATCCGGCACCGAAGGCCGCGAAGCAGACCAGGTCGCCGCGAGACACGCGCCCCTCGGCCGCAGTCTCAGTAAGTAGAAGCGGCAATGTGGCTGCCGTGGTGTTGCCGTAGCGCTCGATGTTGTTGCTGACCTGGCGCTCCTCGAGTTCCAGCTGTAGAGCAACAAACTGATTGATTCGCAGGTTTGCCTGATGCGGAAGCAAGATGTCGATGTCTTCGATGCCTAGACCGGCCACGTCGACAACGTGCTTGATGACCGACGTCATTCCTTCGACAGCATGCTTGAAGACCAACCGCCCCTGCATCGTCGGAAAGAAGAAAGGAGCTTCGGGAGGCATCTGGTCTGCCTTGATGCGCGGCTTGTTGCGGCCCGACGGGCCGAACACGGCAAGTTTGTCAGCGTACGCGCCCTCAGCGTGCAATTTGAACGACAGCAGGCCGTGCTCGTCGTCCGGGCTCGCGCCCACCACCGCCGCACCCGCTCCGTCTCCGAAGAGAACGGTCACGTCGCGACCCCTGCCCCCTTGGAAGTCCAAGCCGGTCGAATGCACCTCGCTTCCCACTACGAGGATATTACGCGCACCGCCCGTTCGGATGAACTGATCCGCCGTCGCCAGCGCGTAAAGAAATCCGGAGCACTGGTTACGGACATCGAACGACATTCGCGGCTTGATGCCGAGGCGATCGTGCAGCAGCGATGCATTTCCGGGGAAATCGACGTCGGGACTGAGCGTGCAGCAAATGATCGCGTCCACGTCGTCCACATCGACTCCGGCCATCTCGAGCGCATCGGCCGCGGCCTTCGCGCCCATGACGACACTCCCGTCGCCGTGCTCAACGTAGCGACGTTCCTTGATCCCCGTACGTTTCTGGATCCACTCGTCGTTCGTGTCGATGAGTTCGGATAGATCGTCGTTGGTAACAACGAGTTCCGGGAC